>Ga0065165_1002586_pt1 | contig 14885 bp, 16 predicted proteins | sample AraplaMF_Cvi_mMF_FD_63813 | JGI IMG/M metagenome (GOLD analysis project Ga0065165, IMG submission 63813) | Arabidopsis root microbial communities from the University of North Carolina, USA - plate scrape MF_Cvi_mMF (version 2) (version 3) | ecosystem: Host-associated > Plants > Roots >...
GCTCGACGACGTGGCGATGGAGGCCTCGGCCCGCGAGGTGATGGGGCGGCTCAACCCCAACTTCAAGCGCTTCAAGGAACCGGTGAAGGCGCTTTCGGGCGGCCAGCGGCAATCGGTGGCAATTGCGCGCGCCATCCTCTTCAACGCCCGCATCCTGATCATGGACGAGCCGACGGCGGCACTCGGGCCCCAGGAGACGGCGCAGGTCGGCGAACTGATCAAGCAGTTGAAGAAGGAAGGCATCGGTATCTTCCTCATCAGCCACGACATCCACGACGTCTTCGACCTCGCCGACCGCGTCTCGGTGATGAAGAACGGCCAAGTCGTCGGCCACGCCCGCACCGAGGACGTGACCAAGGACGAAGTGCTGGGCATGATCATTCTCGGCAAGGTGCCGCCAAAGGCGATTCCCGGCCCCGGCGCCATGCAGATCTGACCGCCGCCAGGCGACAGCCCGCGACAACAACGCTCCGCCGCCCGCAAGGCCGGCGGAGTTTTCATATGCATTCACCGGGCTGACGGATAAAAACACCCGCCAAATCGCAAGCATCGGTATTTCCGAGAATTTCGCGATTGAAGCCAGCCGCAAGCTAGGCTAAGAACCACCCATCGGACAGGCGATTCAAATCGCCTTCGGCATGCACCCGTAGCTCAGCTGGATAGAGTGTTGGATTCCGATTCCAAAGGTCACAGGTTCGAATCCTGTCGGGTGCGCCATTAAATCTGTCCAGCGCCGAGCCAAAGGGACACTCGGTTGGTTCGCGCCGGAAAGCGTAGGTCTTGCTGTTTTTCCGCCCTAGAAATGATCCTGAGCATCCCAGGGTCCATCTCGTCTTTGCCGCCGATGGCAAAGCGTGAGGGCTTTCGCGGTATCCGCGAGGGATGTATGAACAGCCGTCTATAAGAAACAATGCTCAAGCACCGCATCGAAATCAGGTGTCGGGTCTCAGAGGTGCCAAGGTCTACTGCGGCTTTACGGCGGCTCGCACAAATCAACGCTGCTACACTCTAAAGCCGCCGGAACAAAACCAGTAGGACGCTGCAAGCGCCTGGTATGTCGCGGTCTGCCAGGCATTCAAATGCGCCCGCTGGGCGCTTGCTGCCCTATCGGAAAGGAGAAGCCGGACATCTTCCGGTGTTCCGGATGACGCTACTCGCTCCAGCGAATACCGAATATTGCTGATTTCGACGCCAGCGTGGCTGGCATAAAGCGATGCTAGGCGAAACGATTCGAAATGGGCTGCGGCACGTGAGATCTTCGTTGCACTCCATGCAGCCGGGGCCGCTACGGAGAAGCGAACTGCAGCGGGCACGGTTTCCAGCACTTCCGCTACTAACCATTGCGCATCATCGAAGTCGTCGAAATAGGGGTGGAAGCTCTGCTCGATTTCCGAGGCGGGCTGATAGTCCAGCTTCAGCTTGTTGCACTCGGCACACGCCGGAACAAGGTTCAATGGGACGACGGTTAAGGCCGGGTGTATCGCTTGCGCCAGATAGTGATCGAGCGTCGAGACGGTTCGTTGAGCGCACAATGGACATACGTCGTTTTTCGGCGCCGCCTTCAACTGATCATACATTCCCCGCGTACCCTTGCTTTTCACGAAGGTGCCGGAATACACGCGTTTCATGTCAACCGTGGTGAGCGCCGATGCCACTCGATCGGATCCGGGAATTGAGTAAAGTGTCATGCCCAGTCCTTGCGTAAGATAGTCGAACTCCGCGACAACAATCGCTGTAGAGGCCAATAAAAGGTTCTTAATCAATCCCTCGTCTCGGATGCTATTGATACAGGCGTCCAGCACGTTCTTTGCCGCGAAGGGCGGCCTCGGAAGTGACCTCATTACTGCCGGTCCCTTTCAAGAACCACGCCCGGATGATTGCTTTCGCCTCTGTTCCGAGCTGATCGCCAAATTGAGCGACGGCTTGATCGTAACTAAATTTGCGCTCGAATACGGCTTCGACGAGTAGGCGGTGGAATCCCGTTCGCGTCACCTCGAGACTGAAGACCTCGCGCGTGAGGATGCCGACGTTCTCACCAAACGTCTCGATCGTTGGGCGTTCAACCTCGGACTTTCGTCCCGACCGCCGAAGCTTCCAGGCGCACGACCTCGGGACCTCCTGGAGCACCACAGGCGAATGCGTCGCGACGACGGCGACGCCATTGCGGGAAACAAGGAGCCGCGAAAGGCTTCGAATGAATGCTGACAGAAGCGGAGGATGGAGGTGGCCCTCGGGTTCGTCGATCATCACCAGTGTCCTTTCGTCGACGAGTTCGACAAGGCGGGTGATTGTCAGCAGGACGATAGCGTGCCCGGAGCTTAACCGACCAAAACGCTCCTCCGTTGCTTCGGCCCAGGCCTCGCCTTCCCCGCCGATTAGTTCTCCGATCTCGGCCTCCGCAAAGAGGTCGTCAGCCTCGAGTGTTGCCACGGCCTCCCGCCATCGGGACGCCCTCAGTCCCGTCCTGCATCGGTTCAGGCTCTTGCGGAAATCGACTGCAAGCGCCTTTCCGATTTTCAAAGCGCTCGTGTCTGCATCAGCCGCGGTGTCGCGCAGCCCCACTTGCTCGATCGGAATAGGATCGGTGACGGCCGGAACGATTGCGAAGTCATCGAAAGCGCTGAACGATACCAGCACGAGGCTAGAAAACTGCCCCTCTCCAGGGCGTTCCGCGTTGAAGATGACCTGACCGCCGGAGTCTGGAGCTTTGTCATGTCTGTCAAGTAGCGCCTTGATAAGACCCTTCATCGACCTGGTCTTGCCAACTCCATTTCGACCGATAAGCACGTGCACGTTCGAGGGCGGCTCAGAATCCGGCACGACTTCGAAACTCATTGTGGGCGGAGCAAAAATCATGCCTTCGGGGGCTATCGAAGGTGGCAGCGTATAAAGGAAGCTAAACTTCGTCAGTTCCGCATCCCCGGTGGTAAGGCGATGAAGACGGCCGGTGATGCTGGTGGCGCTTACGCTCCGCAACAGCGAAGTCGTCATAGAATGTTCGTTCCGAACCTGCTCAAAAAGGGGGAGGTTGAATGCGACGTCTCGCAAGCCCATCAGCAACTTTTGCCGCTGAGCGTCACTGAGCTTGTTCAAGGACTCGTAGTAGTCCTCGCCTTGTCCAAGCGAGAAATAACCTTCCGGGAGTTCATCGAATTCCGGCAACAACTCCGGTGCACGTTGCCCCGGTTTAGTCTCGCGACTTGGCTGAAGACCTACCCGTGCTATCTTCACGGAACCGATCTGATGTCGAACACCTGCTTCGTCGATAACCAGTACTGTGAACATCGTTCGATACGAGAACCAGTCATCCCAGTTGTCCGTCACAAGATACGCGCAGTCTTTCACATCCGCCGGGATCGGACTGATAAGAAGCTTGAAGAACATAATGGATGCACGACCCGCGATTAGATTCAGAGCCCAAGGTATACGCGTGCGCTTATAACCGCAACATTAAGGAGTATGAGTTGTCCGATAGCAACTCGCCTGGAAGAGCCTCAAGAGTAATCACTCAGCGAAGAATGAACCGCGCCGGGTTTGCCGAAGGCCGGTTGGTTTAAGTTATGCGGCCATGGCTGGCTCGTCCAGCATGACGTAATACCGCTCCTCGGCTTCGGCTGGCGGAATGTTGCCGATGTGGGTTCCAGAAGCCGTCGATAGTTGAACCAGTCGACTCGGCGAGCGCATTGTCGTAAGAGTCGCCGACACTCCCAACGGAAGGCTCGACGCCCGCCTCGGCCAGCCGCTTGGAATACTTGATCGACACGTATTGGGCACCTCTGAGACCGCCACCATGAACCGGACGTTGCTCATGAAGCGCCTGCTCAAGAGCGTCGAGGACGAGCCCGGCATGCGCCGTCCAGCTCACCCGCCAGCCGGCACTCCCGAGAACGTCACGCAGAGCCCCCAGGCGGCAATCGTTGCGCCGCATTTCAACAAGGACGCTCCGAGCCTTACCAAAGCCGCTGATATTCCTCTAAGTTTCGCGCTCATCGCCGCGTCCCTGCGTATTCACATGTGCCAGCGTACAGCGTGCGGGTTTCCCGGGGCTTGCTAGCACCACTACCAAGGTAGCCACCTGAAAATCTTTTAAAGAATGTGTTTGACCTAAAACTGAAAGTGCGATCGGAAGCGAGCAATCGCAAAAAATACAGATGTATAAAATGAGAATTGATTGCGCACCCTCACTTTAAGAATCGGCTGCTATCCGCCTCGTAATTTTTGCTTGAGGTGTCTAATGACTATCTGGAATATCGTGACGTGGTTGCTGGCCGGATTTGCTGCTCTTCGTGCGGCTTATTGGGTCTACCGCTATGTGCGTGAGCACTGGGGAACGGATTTATTCGGAACCTCCCCTTGGCGGCACGTACCTCTCAGTATTCCAGCGGCTGTCGTGCTCGCCATCTGTGCGGGTGTTTGGAATTATTTCGGCCCTGACTGGAAGGCCGCAAAAGACCCATTCTGCACAACAATGAACAAGATGGCGAATGAAGCACGAGAAGGCACGAAGGCCGCTTGCAACATCGATCCGGATCTGTGTGACGGACAACCGCAGAAATCTCCACCTACGCTATGCGAGCAAATCGACAAACCTTTTGGTGGATGATGTTTCATAACGAGTGGCGCAAGTCGATTTTGGCAGGACGGTAAAGGAGAACACCAACCGAACCTGTCACTGTTGCGCAGCAATATTGAGAGATCCAGATTCGTGAGGTTTGACAGTCGTCACCTCAGGCCACCTAATATGGATTGACTGGTGCGCACAACTGTTCCGGTGAAAGTATTGCGTAAACGATTCGAAATCGGAGGCGCACATGCTCGTTGCAAGAGTTGGTGGAGATCGAATTGACGCTGCTGCCGCGCAACAGCGGCCGGACTATCGATGCCCACAATGCCAAGGTGTAGTGATCCTCAAGAAGGGTCGCAAGGTTATTGCGCATTTTGCCCATAAACCGCCGACGGATTGCACCTGGGCGACTGGTGAGACGGGAGCGCATTTAGAGGCGAAGTTTCTAGTTGCACAGGCTCTCAACGCCCGCAACGTTAAGACGCAGATAGAATGCATCGTGACGACGCTGCCGGGAGACCGCCGCGCCTTCGTCATGGCGTGGTCACCAAAAGGGCGGCAGATTGCATTCGAGCTTCAACACACAGCAATAGGACTCGATGAAATCGAGCACCGCGCATTTTCATACGCCAATGCTGGAGTTGCGCAGATCTGGATTCCCTTCCTAAAAGATTCCGTTTGGAAAGAGGGCGAACCGCGAGACGGCGGTTGGTTTGTCCAACGATATTCCCCCCGGCCGTTTGAAAGATGGGTTCATGGTTTCAATGGGAAAAACGGAATGTGGATGTATGACCCGACAAGGAAGCTGTTTTGGCGTGGCCGTCTCGAAGGCCACCAAATCTATGTCGAAGAGACCAGTTGGTATTCGGAAGGCGGCGATGAAAATTATGGCGGCGGATTTCATCGCTGGTCAAAGCGGTACAAACAATTGACCCTTACGGGTCCCTATCAGGCTGACGAACTGCGTATAACGCTCGAGTCCCGCCGCGCATTTGCGACAAAGGATTACAACTGGCCTAACGGGCGCATCGCACATCTCACTCCAGTATAAAAGAGCTGCCCATCCAGGGGCGCCTAGTCGCAACCGAGCTCATACTAACGCGGGACTGCGTCACCTTCTGAAGCCTTCAACCCGATTGATTGAGGTTGCATCTGAAGAGGCGGGACTTGGTGTAGATACGCTGTTTGTAGGCCAATTTGCGGGGCGGCACGGTCCGGATGGGACTGGGCAAACTAGCGCGACTACAGCACAGCACCAGTTTGGCATTATATAAATCAAATAGTTATAACCATCATCTCTCAATTCCGATTCCAAAGGTCACAGGTTCGAATCCTGTCGGTTGCGCCATTTTCTTGTAACGGACAAGCCGATCCTGTATGCTTTGATCCGACATCTTGAAGCACGAACTCCGCATTATCTTCACACGATTTTGGAACTGGCCGGCCATGCAGGCAACCCAGATAACGGAATGAAATTCTCTGACAAGGAGCACGAAATATACGCTTAAATTCGCCGAGATCCCGAGGCGGCGAAAGAGGCGTTTAATATGATGTCGGCATCCCTCGAATGGACATAACGAAACTATAGGATGGCCGTCTCGATTCTTCGGTCGCCCGCATGGTGAATGATATTCAAACAAAGACTGGCAAACTCCTGTCTGCAAATCCTTTATTGGCCGCTTGGGTGAGATCAAAGGCGCCCGCGAACTCGTCATTCCGTAAACGCCCTATATCGCGGCTTACCGTGTTCGCGAAGAACATGTCGAAATCCTCTTTGCTCAACATGGCGCGCGGGAATGGCCGGATGAGGTCTGATTTTAAAGCTTCGTCCCAGCCCGCACATAAAGGCGACGAAACACATGAGCGAGCCTCATATTGGTGATCTTTTCTTTTTTAGCTATGCAGGCGATCTCGTATTGAGCAGAAGCGACCCGCCTTCACAGGCGGTGTCTTTCGACCACGATGGCGTCAAATACACTCTCCTTGTTCCGCAGAGGACAAGGCCTATTGGTTGGCGATCCTCCCCTTTGATTACAAAGGCCGCCGCCGCGCAATTAATTCCGGGAGTAGCAGGTTTTGCAAACTTCCCTCCATCTGTCGCCATATTCGCAGGACTGAATGAGCGCAACGAGATCGAGTTATATGTAGACGAACCAAGCAATGCGGATATCTATGGACGGTATTCGGTCGATACTTTTGCGATTGAGGTAATCGGGCTCTATGCTTCTGAAGAGCGCGAGGAGCTTGCTACCAGAATCATGGAGCAGCTTTTCAAATGGTTGAGAGTGGCTACTGATCAATGGTGGGCCGGACGCACGTCAATGGTATCGGCACCGACCTCTCTAACCCGGATAGTTATGCCCGCTCCTGGGCGGATATCTGGAACCGTGACAAGTACATCAGGCGGCATCCTCACGCACACGATTATTGGTAAAGGCGTCACGACACCGATTTGGCTTGATGCCATCAATAAAGTCGCGGCTGGACTGCTCCCTACGATCTTCGATGAGGCGTTTCAGAACGTGGCCTATTATCAGGCCCAAGGTGAACAGATGACATGTTTGCTTCTAGGTGTCACAGCTATCGAGCAGGTGCGCGACGACTTAGCTGAAGCCGGGAAGCTTAAGCCAAATGGAGTCGACATTCTCAAGCATTTGACGGTTGATTTGCAGAAGGGCTGCCAGCGTAACATGCAATCAGAAAAGCCGGATTTATATCGTTTTCTCAATGATATCTGGATTGCACGTGGTCATATTGCGCATGGAAAGCCCTTCTATTGGAAATCGGATGCTACACAAAAAGCATTGCCCGGCTCCTTCGCGCGTTCGATACGAGAGGTTCTCGAATGGATGCGCACAGTCCAATAAATCTTGGAAAGCTAGCTATGCCGGTTTGATGAGGCTTGCAGATACCAAACTGCAACTGCTTTGCGTGTGGACGTTCAACCAAAAGGACACCTCACAAACCTATACTGATGCCTGCCGCGATTGTGAATGCCATGCCAAATATGAACAAGACAGCCATAATGCGAGCTGGAATGCGGACGTTGCGAGCATCCGACATATTATTAACAAGTTGGAGTTGGGCCGGCGTCAATGTCTGTCCATTCGCCTGCCGGTCAATATGATGCAAAGTTCCAGTAATTGCGCCAAGGGTTGCCAGCGCGGAGACAATGCAAAGCCCGAAAAGAACCCAAGCGGCACACAGCGACCATGGCGCGCCCGCTGCTTGAGCGGAGTCCGTGTTAAATTTATCATAAAAGGTGATGGTGAGTGTAACCACCCCTGTTGACAGGGTGATGATTTGCTTCGTCGTTTCCGTCGCCGACTTTAGCCCTTCTATCTCACTCATGAGTATGCTTCCAAGCAAATTGGCCATACCGGACATAGTTTTTTTAGAGACTTCTTCAGCGTTGCTTCGCCCAGAATCCCTGGGTATACCTGCCGATATGGCATCTCTACACCGCCAGAATTCGCGGTTAAAATTGCGCTTTGGGTATACATTTCTTCTGCCAGAGCGGAAAAAACAGCCTCGCCGTTTTTGATTAAGGGCTCCAGAGAATTTTGGGATTTCGCGGATAACCTCAGTATTTCTGTCGCTGCTTGACTAGCTAGCACATGTAGATCGTTTTCAGCGTCAAGTCCAAATACCATATTCCGGCCTGTCGCCGCCTGTTTTGCACTTTCGAATAGTCTGGACTCTATTTTATCTTCATCCATTCCAGCCTCCAAACTCTTTTTAGTATTACCACAACAAAAAGCATATTTAAAGTTGGAATTACAAGATGAACGTCGCAGAAATTGCACGCCCCGCCGTGGACATTCGCCAATCAAACCTAAGCTTGACGCGTTGCCTACAGCAAATCGGCTTCATGCTCGCTAAAATATTGTTTTCGTGCCGTTCAGTAAAAACGCTTACGTTCTCCGCTATCATATTTATGAAGGACCGGACACGCTTGTCGTCGTGCGCGTCTGGCATGGGCGGGAGAATCGCGTTTAATATGGTGCATCGGCATTTGGTAGGCCGGTTTTGGATAAGCCGGTAGCAGCGGGCGACCAATTAAATCGGGCAAATCAACCGATGTTCGGCAATGAACTTACAGAGCACCCGGCAAACCGCGCGATTGTTTTGCGCAATGTAAACTGCCCTTATTGCGGTAACGCGCTTGATAAAAAGACAAGCACGAAAGAGCACGTGGTCGGACGACGCTTCGTACCCAAAGGAAAGCTGCATGCGCAGTGGAATTTGATCTTCAACGCGTGTCAACCTTGCAATAACCGAAAGGCCGATCTCGAAGATGATATCGCAGCCATAACGCTTCAGCCCGATTTGTCTGGCGAGACAGGTCATGGCGACGCCGAGGTCACCAGGCAGGCGCAGGCACGGGCGAAAAAATCAATCAGCCGCCGGACCCGAAAGCCCGTTGAAGATAGCCGCGAGAATATCGAATTTTCGCTTCCATTGGGTATCGGCGTCACCGCCAACTTCGAATTCACCGCTCCTGCACAAAGCGACGAAGCGCGGCTTCTTGAATTGGCTCGTTTGCACCTGATCGGCTTCTTTTATATGCTAACATTCAAGCCAGAAGAGAGGCGAGGATACTACTGGCCGGGCGGATATCATCCCGTCAACCACTGCAATCGCGGTGACTGGGGCAATCCTCAGATAACCGGCTTCGCTGAGGCTGTGGTGAATTGGGAGCCAAGACTAATGGCTTCAACAGCTCTCGGCTTTTTCAAATGCTGCATCCGCCGTCACCCAAATGCGGATTGTTGGTCTTGGGCGCTTGAGTGGAACCAAAACGCACGCATAGTCGGGTTCTTCGGAGACCGTGACAGTGCGCAGACCGTGGTAAATTCTCTTCCGCCCCTTTCTGCGCATCGTATTTCTCTTGGGGAAAAAGACTATCTTGGCTTTCGAACGGAAACGCCTCTGAACGGCACAGACCTTCTGTTTCATTGGGACGGCCCGGTTATTGCTGAGGATTGAGCTTCGTTCGGGATGGCGCGCAGGCGCGTGGTCAAGAACGCATAATTATCGGACTTTTCCCGCACATCGCGGAGCAGGGCCAGCGCCTTGGCAAGCGCCGTCCTGTCCTCCACCGCCAGACCCGTCCGCCGCATCCGCACGAGCAGCGCCGCGCCGAACAGCGTGGCTTTCATATAAGAGCCGAGCGGCGCGCTCGCCGCGTCATCCAGCAGGCGCTTTTTCTCCGAATCCGAAAGGCGGATCGAGAACGGCGCAGGGCGTTTGTTCCTGATCTTGGCCGATCCGGGCAGCGTCGCTACTCTGAAACGATCCATCAGGGACATGGCGGCACCAGAAAGCCCCAAGACTTACAGTGCTCAAGAAAGGCGTTCCATTCCGTCAGAGTTTCCAGCAATTCGTTCGAAACGTCGCCGCTAAGGCGCACCACTTCCATTGGCACATTGTCAAACTCACCGCGCCGCCGGCGTCTGGACAGGAAAGCGGTTCCGTGTCATCAAAAAAGACATGAACACCGCGCGCACCAATGCAAAGCTCCTACTCGCCATCATTCCGATGGTGGGTTAGCACGCGCTCGCGTTTTTAAAGATGCAGCAACCCGCCGAAGAGGCGGTTTTTTGTTGCCATTCCTCTTCGGTCGGAATTTCGAGACGGAAGGGAAGTAGCAATGCCGTATGACCCCAAGATGATCGAGCCGCGATGGCAACGATACTGGGAGGAAAACCAGACGTTCAGGACCGAGGACGACCAAAGCCGTCCGAAGTATTATGTCCTGGACATGTTTCCCTATCCGTCCGGCGACGGCCTGCATGTCGGTCATCCGGAAGGCTATAGCGCAACCGATGTCGTGGCCCGGTACAAGCGCATGATGGGCTTCAATGTCCTGCATCCGATGGGGTGGGATGCCTACGGGCTGCCCGCCGAGCGATACGCAGTGCGGACGGGCGTCCATCCAGCGATCACCACGCGGAGCAACATCTCGAATTTCAGGAAGCAGGTCCAGCGTCTGGGCTTTTCCTACGATTGGAGTCGGGAGATTTCGACCACCGATCCCGCGTTCGTGCGATGGACCCAATGGATCTTCCTGCAAATGTATAAGGCGGGCTTGGCCTACCAGGCGGAAGCTGCCGTCAACTGGTGCCCCGCACAAGGTACGGTCCTCGCCAACGAGGAAGTGAAGGACGGCCGCTACGTGGAAACCGGAGACCCGGTGGAACGTCGCACGATGCGTCAGTGGATGCTGAAAATCACCGCCTATGCCGACCGCCTGCTCGCCGATCTGGACGAGCTGGATTGGCCTGATGGCATCAAGGCGATGCAGCGCAACTGGATCGGCAGATCGGAAGGCGCAGACGTGACTTTCGATGTCGAGGGTAGCGGGAGTTCCCTGACAGTTTACACCACGCGTCCGGAAACGATCTTCGGCGCTACCTTCATCGTCCTCTCCCCTGAGCACCCTGCCATCGATGCCATCGCTTCCGTCGGCCAACGCGGAGAGGTCGACGCCTACCGCGCCCGCGCGGCGGCAATGAGCGCGATAGAGAAGTCGCAAGCCCAATCGAAAAACGGAGTATTCACCGGAGCCTATGCGATCAACCCAGCGAATGGTTCGCGGGTTCCGGTGTGGGTCGCTGACTACGTGCTGATGAACTACGGCACCGGAGCAATCATGGCCGTTCCCGCCCATGACGACCGCGACCGCAATTTCGCGCAGGAGTTCGGGCTGCCGATCGTCGAAGTCGTGTCGGCATCTGCCTCCCCCCCCGGCGATGTGCCGCCCGCTGCGTGGACTGGCGAAGGCTTGATGGTCAACTCCGGCTTCATGGATGGAATGGAGACGAAAACGGCGAGAACGGCCGCGATCGCATGGATGACCGAGCAGGGCGTTGGTGTGGGGCGCATCGCGTACAAGCTGCGCGACTGGCTGTTCTCGCGGCAGAGATACTGGGGAGAACCCTTTCCTATCCTGCATGCGGCCGACGGCAGTATCGTGCCGCTGCCGGAGGATGCCCTGCCACTGCTGCCTCCCGAACTCAACGAGTACAGGCCAACGCCAGACGGGGAGCCGCCGCTAGCACGGGCGGCCGATTGGGTTCGAACGGTCGATCCGACGTCCGGCATGGACGCTCTGCGGGAGACCAACACGATGCCGCAATGGGCGGGGTCGTGCTGGTATTACCTGCGCTTTGCCGATCCCTGGAATGTGACTGCGCCGATCGATCCCGAGAAGGAGAAATACTGGCTGCCCGTCGATCTCTATGTGGGAGGAGCCGAGCATGCGGTGCTGCATCTGCTCTACGCGCGCTTCTGGCACAAAGTCCTGTTCGACATCGGCGTCGTGACGTCCAAGGAGCCGTTCCGCAAGCTGTTCAACCAGGGAATGATCCTGGCCTTCAGCTACAAGGATGCGACTGGGAGGTACTATCGACCCGAAGACGCGGCCGAGCGCGACGGTCGCTGGTATGCCGGAGAAATCGAGGTCGAGCGCCAGGTCGAGAAGATGTCGAAGTCGAAGTTCAACGTCGTCAATCCTGACGAGGTGGTCGAGCGATACGGCGCCGACGCCATGCGTCTGTATGAACTCTTCATGGGACCATTGGACGTTGCCAAGCCATGGCAAATGTCCGGCGTGGCCGGGGTCAGCCGCTTCCTCCATCGCGTATGGCGGATCGCCATTGGAGAGGATGGCATGGTGTCGAGCAAAATTATGGATGCGAAGCCATCCCCGGAGATCGCGCGAATTCTTCACAAGACGATCAAGGCTGTCGGCAACGACATCGATTGCCTGCGTTTCAACACGGCGATCTCTAAACTGATGGAACTGTCAAACGCATTGACGGGACTGGACATCAAGCCACGGTCAGCCGTCGAATCCTTCGTTCTGCTGCTGGCGCCGTTCGCGCCGCACATTGCCGAGGAACTCTGGAGAATGCTGGGGCATCCGGAAAGTCTGTCGCATGAACCCTGGCCGACATACGACCCCATTCTCGCCGACGATGATGTGAGAGAATTTATCGTTCAGGTGAACGGCAAGCTGCGTGGCAGGATCCAGGCTCCCTCGACGCTCGCCGCTGATGAACTCGTTAGGCTGGCGGCGGAAGAGCCTGACGTTCGGTCGAGATTGACGGGGAAGGCGGTGCTGAAGGAAATCGTTGTCCCCGGACGGCTGGTGAACTTCGTGCTTGCTCCATAGCATCGAGCCGCTCTGGAACGTGGTCGAGACTGCCGGCCACGGCTCCTTGCAACTGGTCGCCCCAGTTTTGTCAGGCTAGGACGAGCGGACCAGGGCATTCTCATGAAAGAGTTTAGTTGTTTGAAGCTGCCGTGGGAGCGTGCGGAGGAGAATCCGCTCTTATAGTGATCCCCCGTCAACCCGTCCGGCCTTATGCTACCGGTAGTCCGACTTCTTGATCTCATGGGACCGGAAAGTCGAGTGAAAACAAGGTGGCGGAATCCGGATTTATGTGTTGATCTAAACGTTTTGAAGACTGCCCCATAGCCATAAGCTGCGCCCCTTAGCCTTTTCACCTGGTCGAGGGTCCATGGCCGACGAGGAGACAGTTCGCCCTCCACTTCAACAAGCGGGCACGCGCGCCTCGGACGCGAGAGCATGGATGTAGGCCCTGCTCAAGCCTCCCTGCGCCTGATTTTTTGTAAGCACGTTGATCCTCGAAGCGCCCGCCACAACCCGGACGTAGAGGCACAATGCAACTCAATTTATGGTGTCACCTCGGCTGCTGACATCGACGAATTATTGCGAGTGAGTCGGACTTCGGTCCGATGGTAGACAGCAATCTCTCTGCTAATTTCCGTTCCGCTGAGACTGCAAAACTCAGCACGAAAAGGGTGTCTGCCCCTGATCCGGAGCACCCTTTTCAAACTCGTTTTCGGGAATCCCCCTTAACCCTCGGCACCGGCGGTTCGCGGGCGGCCAACCTCCCGAGTGATCATGGGCATAGGTACTCTGTCGGAGCATCCTGCGTGCGATGGTGCTGCCCGTTCCAACGCATCTTAAGCGGGCCGTCATCAAAGTCGAAGTCTGTGATTTCCTTCCACGGCAATAGCTTATCTATGGCAGTGAGTGTGGCGGTGAGATAGGTCTGCGGATCGACGGCATGGAGTTTGCCGGTCTCGATGAGCGAAGCGATGGTCGCCAGTTCTCGTGCCTTGCCCTCGTCTTCAAATCGAACGTAGAACGGGTCGCGCGCGTGAACACCACGTCCTCGCGCAACATCAGTCCGGGTTTGGTATCGGCTTACCCTCGTAGCGCACGCGAAAATTCCTCCTGTGAAAATCCTGCTCGAAGCAGACGAAGACGAGTTCCAGGTCGTTGGCGCTGTCACGCTTCCCGAGGAGGCTGAGCGTAACAACGATAACGCCGCTGTATCCGCGCGTCAGGCGGAAAGCCGCGTTACGGATGTCAGTCCCTTCTGGATCCTTCCGGTCTTCACGGCGCTCATAAATGACCCAGAAGCGGGCAGCATCCCAAGTCTGTCGCAGGCTTTGGCTGACTTCTGCCTTGAACTCTTCGGCATGCATTGCCGGACCCCACGACAACGCCGTCTCGCCCGCATCGCTAACGACATTGAGATAACCGTCATATTGGTAAACGCCTGACAGTGACCGTTCGATCATCTCGAATGCGGTGTTTTCGCTGATTGTTGTTTTGAAGAGAATTGCCATGGAATCGATGCGTGTCACTGTCGATATGTCGATGAGACGGCGAGACTACTGGGTGTCGCTTGGGCGAGCAACGGAGACTTGGTCATCACGGTAATCGTAGCGAACGGTTGAAACGCGACCTCGTTTTCTTCAGACCTCGCCAGAATGTGAACTATTCGTAACTTGAAACACAACAGGCAAAGCGCTTTATCCGAGCGATGACTCCAAAGCACTTCATCTCGGCAATGAGCATCGCAGCCTTGGCGGCGTGCTCTCATATCGAGCCGCTTGAGACTCCCCTCGCCCAGTCAGCAATCCAGCACCAGACGCCTTTGACCGATCAAGCGGTGATCGCAGATACAGTCGGTCGCGGTGCCGTCGGTGCGACTGCGCTTGCTTGGGCCAACCCATCGACGGGCAGCGCGGGCGTTATCGAACAGATCGATGCCAGTAACGATGGGCCGGACGGATGTCGCGGTTTTGTAACCAGTCGGCAATCGCTCGACGGCATGACGCGCTTCAACGGCGTAGCCTGTCCGTCTGGGGACAGTTGGAAACTGGGCGGGCAATAGGGTAGCGCTCGACGTCCGGTCTCGCGTCAACGGCATCTTCGCCGTGCTCTCTTCGGATAACGATCAATCGCAAGGGCGCCCCCATGCCCCCGGGGAGGCTA
>Ga0065165_1002588_pt1 | contig 14878 bp, 13 predicted proteins | sample AraplaMF_Cvi_mMF_FD_63813 | JGI IMG/M metagenome (GOLD analysis project Ga0065165, IMG submission 63813) | Arabidopsis root microbial communities from the University of North Carolina, USA - plate scrape MF_Cvi_mMF (version 2) (version 3) | ecosystem: Host-associated > Plants > Roots >...
CCTCCGCAGGCAGCCTCCCAATACCTATAATGTACTGGCGGCGTCCGCATTTCTGATATTGATAGTCGACCCTTACAGCCTTATGTCCGTAGGATTTCAGTTATCCTACCTGGCGGTGCTGGGCATCGTGGCACTACATCCCGGTATCTCCATACTGGCTACACCAAAACACTGGATTACCCGTAAAGTATGGGAAATGATAAGCATGTCGTTGGCTGCCCAGCTGGCCACACTTCCGCTGGGGCTGTTGTACTTTCACCAGTTTCCCAACTACTTTCTGTTGGCTAATCTCGTGGCGATACCCGGTTCATTCCTGATTCTGGTAGGAGGGCTGTTGCTGCTTGTTGCATCTATCGTTCCTATGCTGGCAGCCTTAGTAGGCACACTACTGGCCTGGATCATTGCTGCCATGAATACCGCAATGGCGTACCTCGAAAAACTACCGATGAGTTACACCGCCGACATATACATCACCCCCCTGCAGGCCGCATTGCTTATGGGTAGTATAGTCTGCGGTGCACTGTTGCTCTACACAAAGAAAACAACGTACGCCACAGCGATGAGTATACTGGTGGTCGTTTTCGCCGGCCTGCAATGGAATCATTACATAGCCGTAGCCAATGTCCGCAAGCTCGTAGTCTATAACGTGCCCGGGCAAACGGCCATTGACCTCATTGACAGGGGAGAAGTATACTTCCTTGCAGACTCTGCACTGCGCGCCAATCCGCAGCAGGTCGCCTTTCGCATCGCACCCAACCGTATACAACTCAAGGCCACCACCATACACCAAACCGTTCCGTTTCAATGCACCCTTCCCGGTATAACCGTAACCGTATGGCATGGACGCTCCATCGTGCAGATCACATCGCGCAACGCCAGGCTCCCACGAAACATAAAGGCCGATATACTCATCGTGTCACACAACGCCGTATACGATCTGGCCGAAATACTCCAACACATCGACGCCGCAATGCTCGTGCTGGACAGCACCAATAGTGTACAGTACACGCACCGTATTATACGAGTAGCCGGTAGGTTAGGCCGGCCGGTCCATGCCGTGCGAATAGCGGGAGCGTTCGAATGCACGCTTCAGTAACCGGCACACAAAAACGTGTATGATTTACACGTATTTATACCGTAATACAGGTTACCAACGGTTACAATGTATATATGCCCGGTAAGCGGAGCATCAACGGATGTGTATTTTAAACACCTTTAAAAGCCATTGAAATACAGTGGCTTAGGGAAAATGAGGAATGTCGCTGGCATGGGGTGTTTAATGAATACTGCTAACGTTTGCGCGATAGTATGCAAAACTCAGGTTTAGAAAATGTGCCGTGCGTAAAGGCTGACTTTTGTACAAAAAAGGATTGGAATATAATAATCACAGCGTAAAAGGTACCTCGATATTACAAGTTTCAGGATTTTGCTGCGGCAAATCTGTAAACTACCGCCCTATTTATTTCAACCCTGACCAATCATGAAATTCTTAACGCTGATCTTTGTCCTTGTTACGGGCTCGCTCTATGCCCAATATACGGGCGATACCTGGAAACAGGCGAGCACAAACGGCAAAGGAACAATTTCCGTAGCCTACGTAAACACACCCAGTTTTGTATACACCGAGAACGGTAAACTAACCGGCATTTGTGTAGACCTGATGCGCGACTTTACCACCTGGGTAAAGGACAACAAGAAAGTAGAACTCGAAACCAAATTCGTAGGCGACGGCGCCAGCTTCCGTGGCATGTACGATAAAGTGAAAGTCTCTAAAGGCGGCGTATTCGGCCTCGGCAACATCACCATCACCGACGAGCGTAAACGCGAAGTAAAATTTACCGCGCCGTTCATTACAAACTTTGCCATCCTCATCACGCAAAATTCAGTACCCACACTGGCAAAGCTCGAAGACATGCCAACAGCGTTCAAGGGCCTTACCGCATACTCGGCCAAAGGTACCCTCAACGAAAAACGCATGCGCGATCTGAAAACCAAATACTTCCCTGATCTGCCGGTAACGTTCACAACAACCAGTCAGGAAACACTCGAAAAAGTATTCAACGATCCTAAGGGCGTGGCATACCTCGACCTGGCATTCTACCTCGAAGCCGTACAGCTTAAAAAGAACATCAAACGCCACCCCGTGGCCGATCAGGCTGCCGAACAATTCGGAATCGCCATGCCATCAAACACAGACTGGGGACCCGTCTTCGATGAATTCATCAAATCAGGCTACCTCAACTCTGCCGCCTACAAAAACATACTGGTAAAACACCTTGGCGAGGCAGGCATGAAACTCATGCAGTCAGCCGCAGCGAAGTAACCAATAGCATAACAAGAGAGCAACCCCGAAAGGGGTTGTTCTTTTTTAGGGCTACCTGTATAGAGCCGTGGCCACCAGGGAGAACGTGGTTTTATTTTTTACCGTATCTTAGTCTCCGTTGGAAACACCGCTAACCATATTAAACCAGTATTGGGGGCATAAGCAATTCCGGCCCATGCAGGAAGACATCATAACGTCTATCCTGAACGGGCACGATACGCTCGCGCTGTTACCCACAGGCGGTGGTAAATCAATATGTTTCCAGGTGCCCACAATGTTGCTCGAAGGCCTTGCCGTGGTTATCACACCACTCATAGCCCTCATGAAAGATCAGGTAGAGCAACTGCGGCGGCGCGGCATCGAAGCCGTGGCCATACACTCCGGCATGAGCCGCCGCGAAATCGATATACTGCTCGATAACTGTGTCTTCGGCCCGGTAAAGTTTCTGTACGTATCGCCCGAACGCCTTCATACCGAAATCTTTACCGAACGGGTAAAACGGATGAAGGTCGCCATGATCGTCATAGACGAAGCACACTGCATATCGCAATGGGGCTACGACTTCCGGCCGTCCTACCTGCAGGTGGGTGTATTGAGAACACAAAAGCCCGGTGTACCCGTAATGGCCCTTACCGCCACAGCAACGGAACAGGTATGCGAAGACATAATGGAGAAGCTGTCCTTCGGCAGAGACGCCGGGGTGTACAGACGCTCCTTTGCCCGCGAGAATGTATCCCTCGTCGTGCGCAAAACCGAAAACAAAGAGCGTAAACTCCTCGAAGTACTCCAGAAAGTAAAAGGCCCGGCCATACTCTACGTGCGCTCGCGAAAAGCCACACAAGACATCGCGTCATGGCTCACACGCCGAAACATCTCCGCGTCGTTCTATCACGCCGGTCTTGAAGTAGACGACCGCACCCGCCGCCAGGACGAATGGATAAAAAACAAAACAAGGGTAATGGTCGCCACCAACGCCTTTGGTATGGGCATCGATAAACCCGACGTACGCGTCGTTATACACCTTGACCTGCCCGAAAACATAGAAGCTTACTACCAGGAAGCCGGCCGTGCCGGTCGCGACGGACAGCGCGCCTTTGCCACCATAATCTACAATGAGGCCGATGCCATAACGCTCCGGCAGAAAACCGAACAGGCACACCCTACACCTGAAGTAATAAAGAAAATCTATCAGGCCCTTGCCAACTACTACCAGTTGGCGCTCGGAAGTGCCGCGGGCGAAAGCTTCAATTTCGATCTTCCGGATTTCTCGAACCGCTTCAGTATACCCGCGCCGGAAGCTTTTGCCGCCATGCGTAAACTGGAAGAAGAAGGCTTTATACAATTCAATGAGAGCTTCTACAGCCCATCGCACATGTGCTTTGCCGTAGATCGCACCAAACTATACGAATTTCAGATTGCCAACGCGCGGTTCGATCCCGTCATTAAAATGATGCTGCGCGTATATGGTGGCGAATTGTTCTCGGGCTTCGTGCGTGTTTCCGAAATGCAGATGGCCAGGGCACTGCAAGTAAACTACAACGAAATGGTATCCATACTCAATCACCTCAATGCCATGCAGGTTATTGTGTACGAACCCGTAAAAGACAAGCCCCAGGTAACCTTCCTTATGCCTCGTCAGGATGCAGAGCGCTTACCGCTTAACATTCGCCGGCTCGAAGAACGCAAGCGCCTCGTGATGGGTAAAATGCAAGCCATGCTGGACTACGCCGACGAAACCGTGCGTTGCCGCATGCAGGTTATACAGGAATACTTCAACGATCCACTGGCCCGGGCGTGCGGCATTTGCGACGTATGCCTCACCCGTAAAAAAGAAGAAGACCGCTCCGGGCTGGACGAACTGCAAAACGAAATCCTGGCCGTAATAAAACAACGACCGATCCCCGTCGAAGAGCTGGAAGAACGCATCGCCCCGCGCGACCGCGAACTGTTCGTAGAGCTCGTTCGTGAACTCGTAGACTCCGGCGTGCTCCGGTACGACGAGGCATGGAAATTGAACCTATCTGCTCAATAGCTATCCACTTTAACTTTATGCAGCTGCGCAAAGAAAAAACCTTTAAGTGGTTCGTTTTCGCCCCGGTTTTTATCGTAACGGGTTTACTGCTTTCCCAATGCACATTCTCCCACTACGCCAAAAAATCGTATCGCCGCGCGCAAAAAGAAAAGCCGTACGATGCCATAATCGTACCCGGCCTGCCCTACGATGGCGAACGTACCTCGTCTGTAATGAAAACACGCGTCTTCTGGGCCAAGCACCTGTACGACAGTGGCTTCACCAATAATATTATATTCTCTGGGTCGGCCGTATACACACACTTCGTCGAAGCCATTGCCATGAAAACCATAGCTGACTCCCTTGGCATTCCACCCAACCACACCTTTGCCGAAACAAAGGCCGAGCACAGCACCGAAAATGTATACTACTCCTGGAAAATGGCGCAAAGCCTGGGCTTCAGGAAAATAGCACTTGCTACCGACCCGTTTCAGGCAGCCATGCTCCGCGGCTTCATACGCCGCTTCTGCCCCGGCGTAACAACCGTGCCGTTTGTAGAAGGTAAGGTCAACCTCGATGCCGTTACCTTACCGCCCATCGATACAACAGGCGCTTACGTTGATAATTTTGTGTCTATACTGGAGCGCGAAAGCTTCTGGCAGCGCTTCCGCGGAACCATGGGAAAGCGGGTGAAGGAAGAGCGGAAAGCCGAAGCCCGAAAAAAGGAAAGCGATACCGTCAGCAATTAATGTATATATTTACAAATGCCTTTAATTTATCACATCGCTGATTCAAACGGATGGGAGCGTGCCCAGACAAATGGACGCTACGTTCACCCTTCATTGTCGTCAGAAGGATTTATTCATACATCCACAAAAGAACAACTGGAAAATACGGCCAATCGATACTTCAAGCTCGATCCTGAGATCACCGTATTGTATATTGAAGAAGATAGTGTAGACGAAGCTATAAAGCTGGAGCCCGCAACCAATGGTGAAATGTTCCCGCATATATACGGCACGCTAAACATCGAGGCTGTAGTACAGACCCGCGTGTTTAAGCGCGATGCCGACGGCACCTTTCACATTGAACTTTAGTGCGTAAGAAGCTCGCGGGCATTCTCGCGGGCTATCTTCGACGGACTCGCTCCGCCAATCATCTTGGCAATCTCCTCAATACGATCGTCGCCGGCCAGCAACTTGATGGCACTCACCGTCTTGGCGGCTGAATTGTCTTTGTATACAAAGTAATGCGCGTCGCCCTTGGCGGCAATTTGCGGCAAGTGGCTTATCGATATGATCTGGTGTTTGGCAGACATCGCCTTCATCATCGCGCCAAGCTTGATCGCCACCTCGCCTGAAATTCCGCTGTCAATCTCATCCAGGATCAGCGTGGGCATTGCCGTCTTCTCGGCCATCACATATTTGATACTGAACATCACCCGCGAAAATTCACCGCCCGAAGCTACCTGAGCCAACGCCCGCGGTGCCATACCCTTATTGGCACTGAATAGAATATCGATCTTATCGAGCCCGGTAGGAGAGGGCTCCGTCAGTTGAGCGTCAATCGTCAGATTCGCTTCCGGTATCCCCAATTCCTGGAGTAACTTAACCACCTGCTTGCAAAGCGGCACAAAAGCCTTCTTGCGCGACTCGGTAAGTTTAGTGCCTGTAGCCTTTACAGTCTTCTCGGCAGTCTCGAAATTATGGAGGGCCGTAGCCAGCGCTTCGTCAAGGTTCGACGTAACATCGTTTTTCTGACGCAGGTTTTCCTGTAATACCAGCAATTCAGTAATAGACTGTGCACGGTGCTTCTTCGAAAGCCTGTACAGCGTGCTCAGGCGCTCCTTTACAAAATCCAGACGGGCCGGATCGAAGTCAATAGACTCTTCTTCCTTTTCCACCTCATTCAGCAGATCGTCCAGCTCGATAATCATGCTGTCGAGACGCATGAAGAGATTTTCGTACTGTGTCGAATACGACGTGACAGCTTGCAGGTGGCCACGCGCTTCACCCAGGCTCTGCCGCGAAGCAAACTCCGAACGGCTCAGCACGTCCAGCGCCTGTTGAAAGCGCGTCTTGATCTCCTCGGCATGTTCGGCAATTTTAAGTTCGGCCTCCAGTGATTCCTGTTCGCCTTCCTCCAGGTTTGCCTGTAACAGCTCCTCCAGTTGGAACCGCACATAGTCGGCCTCCTGGCGCAGTGTGTCGGCCTCACTACGAAGCGTATCGTACGCGCGTTTGGCTTTCTGAAACTCGCTCCACGCTACCGCATAGTTTTCTACCAGCGTCGAATTCTCAGCGTATGCGTCAACCAGGCGCAGTTGGAACGATTGGTTGCCCAATTGCAGCGTTTCGTGCTGCGAGTGAATATCCATTAGCAGGTTGCCTAGGCGTTTCATAACCTCCAGCGTAACCGGCGTATCGTTAATAAACGCGCGCGATTTTCCTCCCGGGCTGATCTCCCGGCGAATCACCGCGTTATCGTCATAATCAAGATCTTCTGTCTTGAAGAACGATTTCAGTTTGTAATCTTTGATGTAGAAGGTACCCTCGGTAACACACTTCTCTTCTTCATCCCACAGAACCTTCGTATCCGCCCGGTTACCCATAAGCAATCCTATGGCTCCCAGCATAATGGATTTACCCGCGCCGGTTTCGCCCGTAATCACGTTAAGGTGTGCAGACGGATCCAGCTCAAGGTGCTTGATGAGGGCGTAATTTTTAATGGTAAGGTGCTTCAGCATCAGACAGACTATATCAAAATCAAACGATGGTATCGAGGTATAATTCGCGTATCGTGTTAAACGCGTAAAGTATGGTTTTGCGACGCATGTTGCGAAGGCGTATGCCAGAGGGCTCTACCGAAACCAGCTCGCCAAACATAACGGTATTGTCCGAAAGGACAACGTTAACAGGCTTGCCCAGAAACTCGCCAATCCGTTTGCGGATTTGCGTAGAGTCGCTTAATCGTAGTTGCCGTGTTCCCATCATAACGATAAAACCAAACCGCCAATCTAAACATTTCGGTAGGTATAATAAAACGACTAGTTCTGGATAATCTTCTGATAGTTTGCCTGGTTCGAAGGATCGACCGCGGTCATAATATCGAACACCTCACGGCGAACCTGGATGTTGCCGGTAGCAAACATGTTCGTGATCTCTTTGGTCTTCGCGTCAAAGAAACTGATAACCAGGATCCCACTCGGATTGATATCGCGAATCTTTTTAATCGACCGTAATGCATTCAGAATAATCGTACGCGCCTTGTCAGGATCCTTCTCAAACGTATCCAGCGCCAGGCGGTGGTATGCATAAACCGCCTTCCGCACATCCTGCATCTGGTTGTTATTGTAATTCTCGATAATCCAGTAGCGGTTACGGTTGCTGCCCAGCGACTGCCAGCCAGCCCGGTTAGACGACTGCGCGTTGTTTACAACCTGCAGCGCCTTCTGAAAATACGGTGTACCGCCCAGCTCGCTGAACGTGTCGTAGTCAACCCCGATAACGAGGTAGGCATACGCAGCAAGCATAGACGTGAGGTTCGTTGTAAAGCTGTTGTCGTTAAACTCCAGCGGCTGCGATTCAATGTACTCGAATTCCCACTCACGGTCGGCAAAGTTGAATACCAGTGAATTATAGCTCGTGTTGTATATCGGACGTGCCGATTGTATTTGAACAGTAGCCGTAAAGTTACCCGGCGACGGCATGTCGTTAATAACAATCAGCATATTGCACTTGATCTTCTCGTAAGACTTATAGTTGTCGTTCGTCCATTTACGCGTATTCATAAACTGCTCGAACGCCGTCTTCATATCCTTGAAAACGTTACGGTCTGACGACTGAACCTTGGCCGAGTTGATCGATACCGTGCAACTGAGCTCCTGGGCGGCAAGCGGTGCCGCCAAACAAACAATAACAAACAACAGGAGACCTTTAACCCTGAAGCTTCTCAAGAATGGTCTGTACAATATCATGCGCTACTTCCGTTTTTTCTTTTAGTTCAAACACCTTTGCCGCGTTGTTGCGGTCCAGTATCGTAATCTTATTCGTAGTATGCCCGAATCCCGCTCCTTTATCGTTCAGCGAATTCAAAACAATAAAGTCGAAGTTCTTGGCCTCCAGCTTCTTCAGGGCATTGACCTGCTCGTGTTCAGTTTCCAGGGCAAACCCCACTGTAAACTGACCCGGCTGTTTAATCTTACCCAGCGATGCTGCAATGTCGCGTGTTTTCGTTAATTCCAGCACCAGGTTTTCGTCCTTCTTCTTTATTTTTTGTTCGGCCCTGACTTTCGGTCTGTAATCGGCCACCGCAGCGGCGAGTATGGCCAGTGTAGCTTGCGGAAAAACCTTTACCGAGGCCTCATACATCTCCTCGGCCGACGTTACGGGTATAACGGTAATGCCCGGGTGCTTCGTATGTTCACGCGTGGGGCCGGTAACCAGCGTAACCGCCGCGCCCTGGTTTGCCAGAGCTTCGGCCAGGGCAAAACCCATCTTGCCGCTTGAGTGGTTGCCTATAAAACGTACCGGGTCTAACGCCTCATACGTAGGCCCCGCTGTAACCAACGCGGTCTTCCCGGCCAGCAAGGTCTGCGATGGCGCAAAATGCCGTTCCAGGAATTGCACAATCTCTTCCGGTTCAGCCATACGCCCGTTACCAACAAGTCCGCTGGCAAGTTCACCGTACGCCGGGTCAATAATCCGGTTGCCGTATGCCTGCAGGCTTTTCAGGTTATGTTGGGTAGAAGGGTGCTGAAGCATATCCAGATCCATTGCCGGAGCCAGAAATACAGGGCATCGTGCGGAGAGATATACAGCCAGTAACAGATTGTCGGCCTGGCCATGAGCCATTTTCGCGAGTGTGTTCGCGCTGACGGGGGCAATCACCATGGCATCGGCCCACAGGCCTGCCTCAACGTGGTTGTTCCACTGCCCGGTCTCATCCTTTACAAAGGTCGTAAGTACCGGGTGTTTCGAAAGTGTCGATAACGTGAGGGGGGTAATAAAATCGTGAGCGGAAGGCGTCATGATAACACGCACTTCCGCTCCCGCTTTTACCAAAAGCCGTGCTAACACGGCTGATTTATAGGCGGCAATGCTTCCGCATACCCCCAGAATGACTTTTTTTCCGTTGAGCATGTGGGCCGCTGCCGGTTGGTTTAATCGTTCTTCGAGTCTCCTTCGGCGCCGCGCATGCGGAAATTCAGTTCGCCATCCAGGAACTCGTCTGTAGCCGTGTTCGTAGCCTTTGGCATACGCTCGTAGAACTTCGAAATCTCGATCTGCTCGCGGTTCTCGAATACTTCTTCCAGGTTGTCTACAGTTGTGGCAAACTCGGCAAGCTTGTTATTAAGCTCCTCCTTCATGTTGATCGCGATCTGACGCGCACGCTTCGAAATGATCACCACCGACTCATATATATTACCGGTAGCAGATGCGATCTTTTCAACGTCGCGTGTAATGATGGATGATTGAATAGCCATACGTTTATGAATTGTTGTTTTTTGACTGGTTTAATTTATCCAAACTATCGGCGTACATCCGCTCCGCGTCACGCAAATACTTGCTGTTTGGGTAGCGGTCTACAAAATCCTTATAATGCTCTACAACAGCCTGGTAACGCTCCACCTGTACCTTGCGGATACTCTGTTCTGCCAGGCGGAACTCCGACTCCACAACCAGGAAGTACGATTGCTCCAGGTATTTCGAGTCAGGGAAGTTGTCCTTAAAGTTATTCAGAGCCACAATGGCTGCCTTATAGCTGCGCATACGGTAATACTGATAGGCGTTATCAAAACCTTTCTTCTCAAGCTTGGACTGGGTATTGAAAATTACCTCGATAGACTGCTCGCGGAATTTGCTGTTTGGATAGCGGTTCAGAAACTCCTGCATCGCAGCCATAGCGTTGATGCTGTTGGTCTGGTCTAGCTCAGAACCGGGAGAAGATTGATACAGCGAAAAGGCAAACATGTATCGTGCCTCTTCGGCCATCGTGCTGCGCCCGTACGTTTCGTAGAACGTCTTGAACTGCTCCGATGCTAACAGATACAGCTTGTCGTAAAACTGGCAGTACGCCAGGAAGAACTGCACCTTCTCACCCTCGGGCAAACCGCGCACAATCGGCAGGATCTGCTCAAACAATACGGAAGCCTTGTAATACTCTTTCTTGGCGTAGTAGTTCTGAGCTGCCTCGAATTTAACGCGCCAATCCTGGCTTTTTTCAATTTTCCTGAACTTGCTGCACGACGCAGCGACCAGGAGAATAAGTAAAAAATAAGAAAAAACTAATCCTTTCCGCATAAGCCCGCAAATATACGATAACCTTCCATATTCCGAAATCGCTTGATTTTCAAGTTGTCCGGGGTAATTATAATGCATGTAAAAACCGGAAAAAACATTCCTGGCCTTGCAAACTGCAATAGAAACGGCATTTTTCCAGGATTATGATGCAGGCACCGCAAAAAAAGTTCTTATTTCTTTACAACAAGTTTGCGGGTCATTACGCTCTCGCCATTGAGGTACAGCGTGTAAAAATAAATTCCGGCACTTAAGTCGTCCGTCTTAATGCGCACAAGCGTCTCCGAAGGAGGGAGGGGGTATTCCCCCAGAATAGTCCCCAGAATATTGTGAACCCTGATTTTGGCCTTGACACGGTCGTCGTGGATTGCGTAGTCGATATACGCCTGGTCTGTCGCAGGGTTGGGATAAACGTCGTGAACAGCAATCGCCCGCGACGTATAAAGCTTCTGCTTCTCGGGCTTCTCGTCAATCGAAAACGTCAGGTCGAACTCTACCGGGTGAGAAGGCGCCGACTTATTGTAAGCAATGTACCGAACACTGCTGATGCCCGGCACGAGTCCGGCCTCCAGCACAATATAAAAGTTGGTTAGCGTCTGGCCGGCGTCCACCCGAAAAATATGATCGTCTACCCGGTGGTCCAGGCAGTTGTTGTCGATGCAGAAGTAATTCTTTTGTGTGCTGCCGATCTGCGAATTGACCTTGCGCAGAATAATGGTGATCGCCCGTTCAGTAGTATTCTTAAAACGTACCGGCACCTTAACCGTTTCGCCAATGGCTCCCTTGTGAAAGTCCTGAAAGCCGGTAAGCTCGAAACCCTGACCAAAGCTGCTTGCAGCCATCAGGAAAAGCAAAACCGACAATAGACATCGAATCATGAAACACCATTAAGAACCACAAAATTTAACGATTTTGTGCGGTCTGAGTATAATAGCCGGAAATGTTTTTCGTTGCCAGACAGATAAAAGTTATTACAAACGTTTGCGAAGAGCTTCTGGCTCCACTTTATCAACCTGTGGTTTAACCACATCCTTACGCGTGGGCCGTTCCTTAGCCCGCCAGTTGAAGCCCTTCAGCTTCTTATCCTCCGTTTTCAACTCGTGTGGCGGAATAAAATTCGCGTCCGGCTTGGTGTAGAAGTGAAGCGTATGAACCTTACCGTCTTTGAACTTGATCGCAATGTTGCTGCACAGAATCTTATTCATCCCCATCGCCTTTGCATCTGTACTGTCCTTCTTGTTCTCCTCCAGCGCAAAATAAACGCTCTCGCCGTTACCCATAACATCTACCTTGTTGATCTGCGAATTCCTGAAAAAAGCCGTCATCTTTCGCCCCTTGATCTGGTTGAAGTTGATCAACGTATCCTCCGAAATCACAAATGAATTCACATTCATAAAAATCCGGTCGATCGTATTGTTCTTGATCAGCATGCTGATCGAGTCCGCCGTCATCTGGTTGTCGTCCGACCAAAGAACGGGATCTTTGTAAAAATAGATCGTCGAATCGGCCGCGCGATACTCCACTGAATCCGCTATACCTTGTAAATCGCGCTTGTAGATCTTTACATTATGGTAAAACAGTAAACGCTTCTTCGCCGGGTCATCACTGTCTATCGACACCAGCGTATCGGCCGACATAAAAAGCGTATCCTTCTGATCCGTAACCTTCGCCATATAGGCGTTGTTATATACCTTCGATATCCCCTTATTCTTGTAGTAATCCATCGCCTGACCGTAAATAATCAGGTTCTCCTTCTTCGAAGTCATCACTACATTCTCACGCAGCTTATAGATCTTTTTAAGATCGTCTAGCTTATAAACCTTACTTTCCAGCTTGTACTCCTTCGACTCACCGGCGCCCACCTTGAGATCGGAGTACTTTGTTTTCGTATCGTACTCGCCATCGTTATATACAAACTGGCTGCTGTCCTTGTTAACCACTGTGGTAGGCGTACGGAAATAAATAATCTTTGTTCCCGAATTGTACTGCAAACTATCCGCAGTCATCGTGTAGTCAGGGTTTGTTACAACAACATCGCGTTTGAACGACGCCATGTTCGAATTCACATTGTAGTATCCCTTGCGACTCGTAAGCGTGTTAATACTGTCCACCAATCGGCCGCCGTTATAGTACGACGCCAGGTTCTGCGGGCGATCGTAATCCAGAAAGTCCGTATAAAGTGTAGACGTTGCCTTCTTCGTAAATACTACATTGTTGCGCAGCTTGGCCTTCTTGGTATTACCGTCATACTCCAGCTTGCGGCCGGTAATCGTAACCGAGTCGCCCTCCGTAATTCGCACCTTGCCGAATGCCTCCACGAAGTTTCGCTTCTTGAAGAGATACGCCGAGTCGCAATAAATCGTAGTGCGGTTCTGTTTAAGCACCACATTGCCCAGCAGGCGGTCAAAACGTTCGCCATCGGCCGTGCGGGCACCCTTCAGTTTGTCGGCATGCTCCAGTTCTACCCGCTTTTGGGCAAACGCTGAGTTGCCAAACAGGCTGAGTAAAACAACGGGCACCGCCAGCCCTATGGGCAGGCGTACACCTTTCAGAGAACGGATCAGTACTGTAAAATTCATAAAAAGCGTATGCAAGCTACAAAATTCGTTTGGATGGTATTCCGTACTTTTGGCCATGCAGGAGCAATTATTGAACCATGTCCGCCATAACAACCTCTTTCAGTCGCACGATCGCATCGTCGTGGCCGTAAGCGGGGGGATAGATTCCATGGTGCTGCTCCACCTTCTCCACACTGCAGGCTGCGCTATCAGCGTGGCACACTGCAACTTCCAGCTGCGCGGCGAAGAGTCCGATGGCGACGAAGCCCTCGTCAGGAAAGCCTGCGAAACATATGCCATACCCTGCCACGTCAGGCGCTTCCATACCAGACAATACGCCGAAACGCACAGGCTGTCTATCCAAATGGCCGCCCGCGAGCTGCGATATACCTTCTTCGAAACCCTGCGGCACGAGCAGGGTTATGCCTGCATCGCCACCGCCCATCATGCCAACGACAATCTCGAAACCGTGCTGCTCAATCTTGTACGCGGCACAGGTATAGATGGTGTTACCGGCATTCCCCTACGAAATGGCTACATTGTACGTCCGCTGCTGTTTGCCACACGTGCCGCCATTGAAGCCTATGCACGGCAACATAACCTCGCATGGCGTGAAGACAGCAGCAACGCCTCAGACCACTACCACCGAAACCTCATCCGCAACCAGGTCATGCCCCTGCTGCGTACCATAAACCCCGCGCTCGACGAAGGCTTTGCCGATACCGCAGCCCGCCTCGCCGGAGCAAGAGCATTAGCCACCGAGGCACTGGCTACACGGCGCACGCAAATAATAACCGAACAAGGCGGCCGCATGCACATCGATAGCGCAGCCCTGGCCCAACAAACATGGCCCGATGTAACGCTATGGGAACTCATCAAATCTTACGGCTTCACCTATCCCCAGAGTCAGGCAATCGTACGCCACCATCAACCCGGCGCCCAATTCACCACCGCAAGCCACAGCCTGTTCGTAGACAGAAATCAATACATTATTCAGCCCCACGAGCATCACGACCAAACCACCACCGTTAACATAGCAGCCGGTCAGGCACAAGCCTCCATGCTGCCGGTAAGCCTCACCCTCCAAACCCTTCCTAAAGCCGCGTTCACGTTACAGCGCGATCCCGCACTCGCCCAACTCGACCGCAGCAAACTTCAGTTTCCCTTAACCTGGCGGTACTGGCAACCGGGTGATAGCTTCGTGCCACTCGGCATGAAACACCCGAAAAAAATCAGCGACTTCCTCGTAGACCTCCGAATGCCACTGCCTGATAAACGTCACGTTACCGTACTCACGTCCGGCGGGCATATCGTATGGGTAACCGGACTGCGCGTCAGCGATACATTCAAAGTAACTGACAATACGCAGGAAGTACTCATCGTTAAAGCAACATCAGCATAATAATACATATAACCTTCCTCCGCTGGTATGTGTTTTTATCAGTAAACCGCCATACCCGGGCTTCGTATAAAGACTAATGCAGAACGGGAGTCGGATAATGTTATCGGTATTTATCGCATAATATGTTTTCATTATTCGACCTTATTGATAAATTGGTATCTGTATGCGGAAGGTTCTCCCGGTCTTCTTCAAAACATGACGTTATAAACGTCATACCATTAGATGTTTCTGTATACTTTTCCCCCGGGAGATCAGGTCAAATGAAAACAACCAAATCATTACATT
>Ga0065165_1002590_pt1 | contig 14864 bp, 9 predicted proteins | sample AraplaMF_Cvi_mMF_FD_63813 | JGI IMG/M metagenome (GOLD analysis project Ga0065165, IMG submission 63813) | Arabidopsis root microbial communities from the University of North Carolina, USA - plate scrape MF_Cvi_mMF (version 2) (version 3) | ecosystem: Host-associated > Plants > Roots > Endosphere...
TACGACTTGCTACAAGCTTCGTTTATGATTCCGAAGGAAGCTATTATGGGCGATACGGTTGTTATGGTGGATGTATCGTGGCCGTTGCCGGAGGTGGTTGAGTGGGATTTCCCGCAGGAGATGAAACGTGTGTCGGGTAGTGAAGATGTGGTGTTTGGGCAGTTCAATGCTATGGGTACGTATGCGGTTGCATTGACGGCGCGCCTGGGCGAGTGTGTCGATCATGTGGAAAAGCAGATTGCCATTATTGGCGGTAGTGTTAGCGAGCCGGGTGGGCGTTTGGGGTATGAGGCTTATGTGAAGGCATTTGGCGTGTATGCCAATCCGAATGACGGTGCGTTTGATGTTACAGTGGAACTTGCTTCTGCGGACGATATTCTATTGAGTATCTGGGGTGCGCAGACCGGGACATTCATTGGGAAGGTTTCCGGGAAAGGAAGTGCTTCGTATACGATGCATGTTGATTTACGGCCGTTGAGTGTGGGGACGTATGTGATACGGTTAGATCATGCGAGGGGAAGTAATTATGTGCGGTTTGTGGTGAGGTAAAAAATAACTGAGAGGTTGTCTGAATATGCCTTCGTAAGAACTAAGACGAACGAGTGGTAAGACGCATATAGAGGTTTAGATAGGTTAGAGAAAATATGACGAGAAGTATTCGAATTGCGATTGTATTGGTTTTGTTTTTAGTAAGTTTTGAGTCGTTTGGACAGAAGTATTACGTAGACATCGCTTATACGTTACGATATGTGGTGTGGTCCGGCATGTTCCGCGACGGAGGTGGCCTTTAATAATGTATATGGTTCGGCTTCGCGTGTCTTTTCGGCACCGATTACGTCCAATTATTCCGTCGATATAAATAAGGTATGCGATGTTGGTATGATACAATGTCCTTCTTTGTTGGGGTATGGGCCCATGCCCAGCCAATACAAGGGCAAAAGTTCGTTTTCAAACGAATGGGGATCGGGAACGTTGACGTATTGCTATGAGCCAGCCATGGCTGGTGTAACGGTTGGGAAGTCGGGTGATACGTATACATTGACCATGCCTATCTGGGGCTTTTTGTATGAGTGGGAGGTATCGCGCGGGGCAGAAGAACCCAGGCCGTTAACTATTGTTGGTAACGGTACCGACGTGTTGCAATCTTCGTCTATAACTGTGACTCCTGCTATGCTCGAGGCTATTTATGGAGGGAATGTCTACGTCGGTAATTTTAAGTTTCGCGTATACGTAACAGGGTGCTATAGAAGGCCTAGCGAATTTTCCGAGGCGATTACTCCTGTTGCGCCCAAGCCGGTTGTAGAGGCGTTGGATACAACGCCGGTAACCTGCTTCGGTGGGAGCGATGGTACGGTAACGTTGTCTATTTCGAGCGAGACGGTTAATAACTTTTACATCAACTGTTATAATCGTTCCACTCCCCCAAAGTCGTTTGTCGTACCCGATCTCAATTCGGAGAACACGGCGCCAGTGCACCGGGGGACATACACCATAAAGGGGCTTGACGCGGGCGATTGGGAATTTGAGGTAGTGAACAACTCTTCTACTGTTGCGAGTGGATGGGCGTCGAAAACCGTAAAACAAAATCCCAAGGTTACGGTAGACTTTAGCAAAACACCTCCTGCCAATAACGGTTATTATATACGTTGTTCCGGCGGGACGGGAGACGTGACGGCAATTGGTGGAGGCGGTTCGGGGGGCTATAAAGATTTTACGTGGAATACGGGTGCCACCACGGCTACGTTGAGTGGCATAGCCGCGGACACGTACACGGTTCGGGTTTACGACCGATATAACTGTCCGTCGGATAACACCCCTGTTACGCTAAGCGCACCTGCGCCTGTTTCGGTAACAGTATCTTCACCGAAGGCCTATAACGGCTACGAGGTACGGTGTCATGATCAGGCCAATGGCTCCGCTACGGCATCTGTATCGGGTGGGGTTACGACTTCTCAGTATACGTATATGTGGTCTACGGGGGCGAGTACGGCTGTGGCGTCGGGGCTTGGTACAGGAACGCATACGGTAACGGTTTCGGATATCAACGGTTGTTCCGCTCCCGGCAGCGTTCTTCTGACTGCTCCTCCGGCGATTGATTTTTCGATCGATATGTTACAGGGGCTTACGTGTGCGGGCGATCGTACGGCGATGCTCGAGGCGAAGCCGGTGCTGTCTACGATAATAGGTACCGCTGCCTATGCGTGGTCTACAGGCGAAAGGGTCTCTACTGCCATGGATAAAGGTGCTGGTACGTACAGCATAACGGTATCGGATGGTCAGGGCTGTAGCACGACGAAGTCGCGTGTACTGGCTGACCCGCCGGGGTATACGGTATCGCTTGCGTCGGGTGCGGATTATAACGGCAGCCCGATTAAATGCACTGGCGATTTTAACGGAAAGCTTGTATCGACGGTACGCGATGCTGCGAATGTGGTGACGACAGCCCAGAGTTATCAGTGGCTTAAGAACGGAGTTCCATTTGCAGACGGGGCTGGATTAGTTTCACAGGAAGATCTTTCAAAAGGTACGTACAGGCTGGTCATTACCTACGGCGCGCAGTGTAAGGCGGAAGCTCAGTTGACGTTGTATGATCCCGATGTAGTTACGGTGACTGCATCGATCACAAGTAATTATCATGGTCAGGAAATAGGGTGTCATAACGGTACGGATGGGAAAGTACTTGCTTCTGTAACGGGGGGGACAGGAGACTATCATTATGCATGGGATACAGGTTCTACCGATGCGCTGCTTACCGGGCTTGGTGCAGGCATCTACACGGTAGTTGTGGAGGATGATAACGGTTGTTCTGATTCCGATATCGTTGAGCTATCGAACCCTACGGCGGTAGTGGCATCGATTATCGATGTGTCGGATTTCTCGGGGTATGGTGTGTCGTGCGCTACTTCGACAAATGGTACGATGACGGCCGTGGGATTGGGCGGAACGGGTAACTATACGTATAGCTGGAGTAACGGTCGTGCTTCAGCGATAAACGCTACGCTTGGCGGTGGTTTGTATACGGTTACTGTGTCCGATGAAAATAGCTGCGAGGCGAAGGCAAGCCAGGAGATTCTTGTGCCTTCAGTATTGACTGCGGGCGTAGATTCGTACTCTGATATATCCTGTAACGGTGGGCATGATGGGGTTATCCGTTTGCTGCCCGGTGGCGGTGTTGGAAATTATACCTATAGTCTAACCGACGGAACGACGTGGGGAACCCATGCTGAGTTTGCCGGCCTAACGATCGGAACGTATGCCCTTCGTGTGCGCGATGGTAACGACTGTGAAGCTCCGGTGAAGCAAAAGCTTGAAGAGCCCTCTGCTTTGGCTCTAACGATCGAGGATGTTAGCCCGGCATTTTGTGCCGATCCGCGGGGTACGGCCAAGGCTGTAGTAAAGGGTGGTGTTATGGACTATACGTATCGTTGGACCAATGCTTCGGGAACAGAGGTTGGTATCGACGAGCAATTATTGAATGCCCGCGGTGGTCTGTATACGGTTACGGTTCATGACGCGCACCATTGTGAGATCGTGGGACGTGTCGGTATTACAAGTACTGACGGTGCTAAAGCTACCTATACCGCGGTATCGGCATTATGCCACGATTCGGCAGACGGCAGCGCCACGCTTACGATTACGGAGGGTGATGAGCCGATTAGTATTGAGTGGCCCGATGGACAGACCGGCCTACAGGCTAATAATCTAAAAGGAGGCGACTACCTGGTGGTGATTACGGATGGTCATTACTGCGCGGTAGTGGAGGAAATTATTGTTCCCGCGCCGGCAGCGCTTGCGTTGACAGTAGGGGCATTTACGGCTCCGACCTGCCACGGTGATTGTGATGGTGCGCTCACGCTGGCATCCAATGGAGGAACAGGGACTCATCAATATTTCTGGAATGGTCGGCAAAGTATTTCACAAGCGAACCTATGCCAGGGCACGTATGCTGTAGTTCTAACAGATGATAATGGCTGTGTACTCAATCAGTCGGTTACGTTGGCCGAGCCAGATGTGCTTGCCGTAAATCTGGAACGTGCTACTCTGGCTACGTGTAACGACGGCTGTGATGGCCGTCTTGAAGTTCGGGCTGCCGGCGGCAACGGAGGATATGTGTATTCGTGGGACGGTGGTGTAACCGGCCCGATCCATACGAACCTATGTCCGGATGATTATGGCGTAATGGTTACGGATGCAAAGGGTTGTTTGGGAAGTCGTATCGTGACATTACCGAATACGCCTCCCGTTGCGGTTGACCTTGGTGGCGGTGTTACGCTTTGCGTGGGGCAGGCGTATATGCTGAATGCGGGCACCGGTTGGACTACGATTCAATGGCGTGGGAGTACTGGGTTACAGGCTAAAAGTCAGCAGGTAACGGTGAAGGATGCCGGAACTTACTGGCTCGATGTTGTTGATGAGAAGGGATGTGTAGGCCAGGATACGTTCCTGCTGGAAACGTCATACGACTTATTAAATGCGTCGTTCATGATACCCAAAGAAGCGGTAGCCGGCGATACGGTTGTAATGGTGGATGTATCGTGGCCGTTGCCCGAGGTTGTCGAGTGGGATTTTCCGTTAACGATGACGCGGGTATCGGAACGTGCGGATGTGGTGTTCGGGCAGTTCAATGCTACCGGTACTTATACTGTGGTGTTGACGGCGCACCTGGGTGAATGCCTGGATCATATTGAGAAGAATATTGTTGTTACGGGAGGTGGAGAAAGCAATACAGGGGGACGTCTGGGATACGAAGCGTATGTGAAGAAATTCAGTTTGTATGCTAATCCGAACGATGGAGCGTTTGATGTTACGGTGGAGTTGGCTTCTGCGGACGATATTCTATTGAGTATCTGGGGTGCGCAGACCGGGACCTTCGTTGGGAAGGTTTCAGGGAAGGGAAGTGCGTCGTATACGATGCATGTCGATTTGCGACCATTGAGTGCGGGGACTTATGTGATCCGGTTGGATCACGCCAGAGGCAGTAACTACTTACGGTTTGTAGTAATGTAAACGGAATTGATCGGATGTGTTTGATAAACCTGCTGTCGCTGAGACAGCGATGGCGGGTTAGAATGTATACAGCGCAGCCGTTGAATTTGTCACTTCTCGACTTAGTACTGTAGCTTAATAATTAGCGTTGCAACTCTTTTATGTATAGTGACGACATAATAGCGGGTGTGTAGGTGGCGAAAGAACGTCCCTTAGAAAGCGTTGCGGTACACTGCTTATGGGTATTTTTCGAAAGGCAGAAGAGGAATTATAGGCGCGTTTGGGGAGAATGGTCAACAGTATTCCCGAACGAGATGAGAATCAGGTGGGTATGAGGTTGTAGTCGATTGGACAATGGTGAAGACATCTCCTGTAAAGAAAAAAGCGCCGGGTTCCGGAAAAGTGTCGACAGGTTTCGGGAAAACTCCACGGACGCATACTGCAAGTATCCGACATGAAGATAGATGGTCTGCCCAGGTTACAGCAAAAAGCGATGCGTTGGCTCTTGATTCAGAATTTTTTACTTCACGGATAGCCAGATCGTTAAAACAGTCCGCCGAGCATAGTAGCCGACGCAAAGTTACTGTTCGCCAATCGGTCACTTCAATGCTTAACGGTTACATTAATCGCGCTGGTCGTAACCTCTCGATCGCGAAACAGAAGGTTTTTGTAAAGGAAAAAAAGGATACGCTGAAGGCATTGTTCGAAAATTCTAACACACGATCACGATGACGCGCTTATTCTTGTTTGGTCTTGTAGGCCTTGTGATTGCCTCGGGTATATGCTCTACAACTCGTACTACGAAGGGTGATGATATCTACGTTTCCTATACTGACGAGACGCTGTCGCGGTTGCAGGGAGGCATCAAGTGTTTGCGGCTACGCGACCTTGCAAGCTATGGTAATTTTGGACTTGGAAAGCCGGAAGGTAAAGGCGGCGTTATTATTCTTGATGGTATTGCGTATGCTGTAAATGAAGATGGTGGTGTTGAACGCATGAAGCATGATATGAATATGCCTGCAGCTGCTGTAAAGTTCTTTCGGGCTGATAAGCGTGTGTTTATGACACGTCCTCTAACACTGGCTGGCCTTGAGGCGTACCTGGATTCATTAATGCAAAAGCAGGGACCAGCCGCTGTAAAGGTTCAGGGGCGGTTTGCATGGATGAAGTATCGTAATTTCAGGACAGAGGATGGTGTGTCGGTGTTTCCGGAGCGACGGACTTTTGAACGCCAATCTGTTCGTGGTGCGATGGTCGGGTTTTATGAGAAAGAGGAACGATCAAACCGAAAGGGTTCAGGTTATCATTTTCATTTTATAGATCGAAACCGCACGACAGCGGGCGTTGTTGATGGTTGTGTATTGAAGGATGTTTACATAGAGATAGACTATGCACAGGAGCCTATGGAATCTAAAGCGGATTCGTTACGTCCTCAACCTTATCCTCTGGCGAATATTCTTGCGCATTAGCATGGCTTAACGTGTTCTACGAAAAAGAGCCTGCTCTTTGTGGAACAGGCTCTTGTCTCTATTTCGTATTTGGTACGACTATGCGTAAAGTGCTTCCTTTTGTTCCGCTACTTTTTCGTTTTCAATGTACTCGTCGTACGACATTAATTTGTCGATGAAGCCATTAGGTGTAATCTCCACGATGCGGTTAGCTACGGTTTGTGTGAACTCGTGATCGTGTGATGTGAATAGTACAGTGCCGGGGAAATCTTTCAACGCGTTGTTGAATGCGGTTATGGATTCGAGGTCAAGGTGGTTTGTAGGCTCATCGAGGATGAGTACGTTACCACCCGCGAGCATCATGCGTGATATCATACACCGCATTTTTTCGCCTCCGGAAAGTACACTGCATTTCTTGAATACCTCTTCGCCGGAGAAGAGCATTTTGCCCAGAAATCCTCGAATGTATACTTCATCTTTATTTTCTTCTTCAGCAAACTGACGCAGCCAGTCGATGAGATTGTCGTTAGACTGGAAAAATGCTTCGTTGTTGCTGGGTAAGTATGCCGTGGTTATGGTTTGGCCGAATTTGAATTCGCCCGTGTCGGGTTTTAGTTCGTTATTCAGAATCTGGAAAAGCGCAGTGGTGGCCAAGCTTTCTTTGCTGAGGAATGCGATTTTGTCGCCTTTGTTTACAAAGAGTTCAAGCCCTTTGAACAGCTGCGTACCGTTAAGCGAGTAGCTCAGGTTTTCGATCTGTAAGATTTGGTCACCAGCCTGGCGCTTTTGCTGGTAGATGATTGCAGGGTAGCGGCGCGTCGACGGCTGAATATCATCGAGGTTAATCTTGTCCAACAGCTTACGACGGCTGGTAGCCTGACGTGACTTCGATGCGTTGGCACTGAAGCGAGCGATGAAGTCCTGGAGTTCTTTTTTCTTCTCTTCAGCCTTCTTGTTGGCCGCAGAGCGTTGCGACAGGGCAAGCTGGCTGGATTGATACCAGAACGAGTAGTTACCGGTATAGAGCTTGATTGCGCTGAAGTCGATATCGACAATGTGTGTACACACTGTATCGAGGAAGTGACGGTCGTGGGATACTACGATTACGGTGTTCTTGAAGTCGAGCAGGAAGTCTTCAAGCCAGGTAATAGTTTGAAGGTCCAGGTCGTTGGTAGGTTCGTCAAGGATGAGAATGTCGGGATTACCGAAGATTGCCTGCGCGAGGAGGACTCGTACTTTCTGGTTACCGCTCAATTCCTTGAGGAGCTTGAAATGGTCTTCTTCGGGAATGCCCAAGCCGCTAAGAAGTGATGCTGCATCGGATTGTGCGTTCCAGCCGTTCATTTCGGCAAATTCGGCTTCAAGCTCAGAGGCTTTTATGCCGTCTTCTTCCGAAAAGTCGGGTTTTGCGTAGATCGCGTCTTTTTCCTGCATGATACTCCACAGTTTTTGGTGGCCCATCATTACGGTATCGGTTACGGCCACTTCGTCGAAGGCGTGGTGGTTCTGCCGGAGAACGGCCATCCGCTTTCCGGTGTCTATACTTACGCGACCGCGCGTCGGGTCGATGTCGCCGGCGAGAATTTTAAGGAAGGTAGATTTGCCGGCACCGTTTGCGCCGATGACGCCGTAACAGTTTCCGGATGTGAATTTAATATTGACTTCGTCGAACAGAACGCGTTTCCCGAACTGGAGCGATAGGTTATTAGCAGCAATCATGGATGTTGTGAAAGAATCAAAGGGCAAAGGTAATCAATTTACGTGATTTGCCTTGATCCTTACGATGTCTGATGTGTTATTATCGGCGCGGGTTTTATGGTTCTTAGTGCCGCCATAGGTCCATCCAGACAACTATTGCCATAAATTCGCCCAGCGTTATGCGTAGGTGGCGAAGTGCCTGCGAAAGATAATTTTCCACGGTGCGTGTAGAGATGTTCATTTTTTCGGCGATATCGGGAATGGGCAGATGATCCATTCGTGAAAGTCGAAACGCCATCTGGCATTTGTCGGGAAGGTCTCCAATGCTTTTTTCGATGGTGGTACGGATGTCGGCGAGATTCATAAACTCTTCGACGGAGTTATCGTGTTTCCCGGCCACGTAGACCATGAAGTCTGCTGCATAACGTTTTCGAACAAGGTCCGAGCGCACATAGGTAAGGATTTTGTATTTGCATGCACCGTACAGGTACGCTTCGAGGGAGGTTGTTATTTCAAGGGTTTGGTGCTTTGACCATAGTGACAGGAAAATATCCTGAACAATTTCCTCGCTTACAGGCTTTATCTTTATGCGGTTATAGACATAACCGTATAGGGAATCAGCATAGCGATCATAAATGGTCTCGAAGGCCTTCTTTTTCCCATCATTCAGTTGTTCAACAAGTTCGAGATCTGTCGGCAAATAAATCATCGGCTCTTTAAATTTAAACTGTCATGACAACCAAAAGAATAACAAGGTTGAGGCATGTAGTAACGCCACACCGTACCTGTCAGTAAACAGGGCGATTCTTTAACCGAGCTTCAGAAAGGTTCAGGATGGGGCAAGGACCTTAGATTTTTGAAGCGCTTAAATGTTATAACATTCGTAGAGAAAGTTATAAAGTTTACCGTATAGAAAAAAATATAATGCCGTAAAGTCGTCGATTTTTTTTCGTTATTATTAAATTGACCACGGAGGTCGAATGGTAAATAGTCTTTAGAACCGGTTTGTTGTTGATTTAAGTGGTGTTGTAACTGTACTTTATGATTGTGGTAGACACCTTTACGCTCCTGTAGCATCAACAAAAGTATCCGCATGTATGTGCGTAACGACATCGTTTTGTTACATACATTAAGGGAGGCGAGAAGGCAGTAAAGCACTATTTTTTGAGACTTACCGTTAACGATTATGGATAAATCAAAATTTTCCGAACTGATACGCCGATATCGTGATCATGAGCTTAACGCGAAGGTGATGGAGACCATGAACGACTGGTTTGAATGGCTTGCGAACGACAAACCGGCTAATCCGTGGTCTAACACAGATAAAGAGCGGCTTAAAGCGCGTATACTGGAGCAGGTGGATGAAGATGTTCCAGACAAGGGACGTATCTCACGCGGTCTGTGGTTGGGTGTGGCGGCCTCGCTTATTTTCGTGTCACTATTTTTTGTGGTAGGCCGAACGTTCTTTGGTACTTCAGTGGAAGTGGTTTCAGCAGGTTCAACGCCGCGTCTCATTGTTCTTCCGGATGGTACGCGCGTGCAACTTGAAGCGGAAAGTACACTCGAGTATCCTGCTTCGTTTACAGACGATGCCCGTAATGTTTCGTTAACTGGTGATGCTTTTTTTGACGTGACGAAAGATCGATCACGACCGTTTACTATTATGTGTGGCGCGTTGAAAACGCAGGTACTCGGTACAAGTTTCAGTATACAATCTGATCCTTCGGGCGATGTTACCGTGGCCGTTGTGACTGGTCGCGTAGCGTTGTCGTCACCTGGCGGCGTGAGCATTGAGCTAGCCCCGCATGAACAAGGCGTTTTTTTGATGGCTGAAAATACAATCCGTAAAGTGACGCTGGACAGTTCGGTTTGGAACTCACTTTTATCGACGCATTACCCATTAGTGTTTGAAAATACAGTTTTTCGTGACGTGCTAAAGACCCTTGAAGTTCGGTTTGATGTACACTTTGTCGTTGAAAATCCGGATCTCAATAATTGTATGTTTACGGCTGACCTTACCGGAGAGTCATTGGATTTGGCATTGAGCATGGCCGGCAAGTCGGTTGGCTTTGAATATACGACTCAGCCGCACGGTATAATCCTTCGTGGTAAAGGGTGTAAATAATACGCGGGCATCGCGGGTAGCGATGCCTGCCGGATATTTTTTATTATGCTCTTTTCCAGGTGATATAGAACACGATCTCGCGGCCATGTGCCGGAATGGGCGGTGTATGCAGAATCAAAAGATCGCCATCAATACGTCCGTAACGGATTTCTTTGTTTCCCATCCAGTTTGGAAAGAGACTTCCTTCTACAATATGCACAACCTCCCCAGGATTTTCTTCATAGTATCGACCAAAGTAAGCCAAGTAGGAATTGAATGCCTGATGAGCTTCTTCGGGAGTGCTGCCATTAATTGAAGAGGATTCAAAAGGTTTGCGATTTCCTTTCATTAGTTGGGCGTTCATGTATCCGTTTTTATCGTACATGAGAATGCCCGAAGCATCTGCGCCGAGGTAGTGAATCGTTTCACCGTTTTCATTTTCGAATACCCATGACACAAGTTTCCATGTGCCGATAATTTGTTCTTTGAGCGGTTGATTCATATATAGCCGTAAATTGTATGTGCGATTTCGTATCTCAGGTTGTACAGATTACAGTGCTGTGGATAAATGTGACCACTTTTCATTATGCATATTTCTTATGCATGCACACCATATATCCGGCGTGGGAACAAGGTATGAAATAATGCGGAAAAATGAAGTGAGTATATGCGAATGGCGGCGACTTATATTAAGGTTATGATTTTACTGGAAAGGAAGTTATAATTTGATAATTTTATACACGTCGTACGAGGAAGCGAGGTTTAGATGTTGAGGAGCGTTTTGAGATGTGACGACGATGTCAGGCGTGAATGCAATCGTTTTATGTTTGTGAAAAGATATCTCAGCTATCACAGCGGGCAAACGGATAAGTTCTGGCAGATAGAAACCAGAGGAAATGCGACGTGCGTTATTACGCAAGGTACGTGTGGTACTCCGGGTAAATCTACGTTACGAACCTTCTCAACCAAGGGCGAGTGCCTTCGGTATGTTGACCGCGTACTGCATCTTCGTACATTAAAGGGCTATCTCGAAGGTCCTGCCCCGCTGGCGTATGCATCAAAACTTCCCATTGCTGTTCAACGAAGTCTGATACGAAAACAGATGATACCATCCGTTCTCGGAGACTTTGTATTTCATCCCTGGTATGATGCGCCATTGATTAGCATTATTGTGCGGCCGGCTCGTTCGGCTGTTGCTCGTCGGGGGGATCCGTATCGGAAGGTTGCAGGCGTTTTTAGCGCCGTGGCTTACGCGCTGGCCTGGAATTCAGAAGTGCAACGCGAGGCAAAGACATTTATGGTGTGGGTTCCCGCGGTCAATTTGTTTGGCTTTTGGAATCGTGAAGCACAGCAATTGTGTGTTTTGCCGGGTGTTTCGTGGACTACACTGTTACAGCATTTCGCACGTTATACCAGCAACGCTTCGCTACCAGATATATATGATTGCCTTAAGCTCTGGGAACATTTCGATTTTATTCCTGATAATGTTTCACAGCAGGTTGGTGAGGTATTAGAGCTTCCCGAAGTGCAAAGTCGTAAGCGTGTTATACTTCTTGCTGAGCGATACGGCCCGGTTTTTGAACGTACTCCGGTGTGTCATGAACTTAAAGACGCTTTTCATGGCGTGATCTCACTTTATTACCAAATAGGCCAATGGTTAGAGGAAGAAAATGATTACGTGCAGGCTGTGCAGTGGTTCGAGCGTAGTTTGTCGATTGTTAATCAATGGAATGATTTCCGTAGCACGGTTTTTATCGACTTATATCTTCAGCTGGGATTTTGTTATGCGGAGACGGCGCGTTTCGATTTGGCCATGCAATATATCGATATGTATCAGCGCTATAATCCGGTGGCGTGGGATTCATGCAGTCAGATCAAAGCATCTATCCATCGCGTGCAGCAGCTGTATAAAGATACTGTCAATTCTTATCTTTTATCAGTAGACCGCACGTTGAATGGCCGCGTGGAGTCCGGTAAAATCATTGCCCGCGCGTTGCGTGGAAAGCCCAAAGACCCGGTACTTCATTTTAACCTTTCATGTTTCTATTCGGTTACCCGTCAATCTGGTAAAGCACTATATCATTTTGAAGAGGCCTTACGGAACGGATATCGTAGCCGTGATAAAATTCTTGGTGAAAAGGATTTGAATCCGATTCGCAGTCTGAAACGGTTTGAGGCTATACGGTTTAGATACTGCTGACCAACAGTGCGATTGCGGAATGCGAGGGTGCGGCGTAGGGATTGTGGTAAAAGGTGTAATACTGTTAAAGTTTACGTTCTGGTTTACGGTTGATTTTGCTGGGCGCGCAGCCGAATCTCTTTTTGAAGGCTGCCGAGAAGTTAGATAGGTTAGTATAGCCAACAGCATCGGCAATTTCCTGGATCGATATGTTGGAGCCGAGTAGGAGGGAACGCGAGTGATCGAGGTATATGCCGCGCATAAATTCGATGGGCGATGATTTAAACAGTTTGTTGAACCCAGTTTTAAGTTTGAATTCGTTTAACCCGGAGATCTTCACGAGATCAAGCAGGGTGTGCTGAACACCAGGCTTTGTGGTAAATAATTCGCGTAAGAATAACAGTTTCTGGATGTCGTCGTCGGCCATCGACAATTCTGGTTTTCGACCTTCTTCGAGAATCTGCCGGAGCGAAAGGAAGAGAAGTTCGGAAACTTTGAGTTTGAGATAGTTGGTCTTCGTAATTCCCGAGAAGGAACAGTTCAGGATATTCTGAATAACGACATTCATTTCGCCGGAGGCCGATAGGTGACTTGGCCGGAATTGGGCCGGTGTTTTATGGTCTACATTGGTGAGGAATTGTGCGATTGGATTGGCGAGTTCTGGAAATGATTCGCCACATTCCTTGAGATACTGCGGTGTGAAGTGAATCCCAAAACAGGCATATTCCGCATGTTCAAAATTGTATTCCCAGTCTACCTTTGGTACGTACACCAGGTTATATTCATTTTTGCGAATACAGGCTTCCGGAAAGCCGCTGATTTCGTAATGAATGTCTTTTTTGAGGGTGTAATGAAACGCGAGCGATGGTGCGCTGATGGTAGTGTGCAGGTGTAGCTGTTGCTGTGGTTTGAAATTGTTCTGACGAATGCTGAATTCCTTTTGCTTAAGTTCATGGAATAACAGCGACCCGAAGTCGCCGGTTGCTCCCAACGATAATGTGTCGTTGTCGGGGCCGTCGAACAGTGGATATGTAGACGTTATACCTTTTTGAATTGGAGCACAATTGATCGGGCCGTATTCCCTCGCACTCATCTTCAGCGTACTGATCATGTATTGCACAGGTGCCATGGCTAGTCAGGGTTAGTTTTTCAGGGTTATCGTATGGTATGGTCTTTCGCTGGAACAACGAGGCGTGTTACTCTGCGTATATTTCGGCCGTGGTGATGTTGTCATGTTTGTTTTAATTTTTAACTTCCTTTATTATCACTGACGCGGCCGAATCCTTTACAGGAGTTACCTTTTTAAATACGAGCTATTATGTAGCCTAGAGTCGGTCAAACGCACAACGCAGATTAAAAATATATTTTTTATTGAATCCACAAAAATCTTTTATGTCAGGAAACGCTAAAGGTCCTGGAAACCCGTTTGTATTCAATGTTTAAACGTATGTTTGACGCCGGGTCGTGCTCCTCCGATCTTGACACATATGAATTGTGAACTGGCGGTTATGAAATAGTGTGCTGACGTATTTTTTTTAGAATCTAGGCTCTAAAACGATGTTCGGATAATCAAATTATTACGATCAAAAAATTATCTTTCCCTTACGATGCGAATTGTCTTCATGGGGACAGAATAATCGGGACTGCATTTTTCCTGATTATTACTCTTTACCATGTGCCGCGGACTCATCCTGGTATTTAACGCATTCTGGAGGAAGGCCATCACTGAATTCTGTAAGCATTGCTTCAGCAACGTTTCAGCGCTTAAGAAAGTAGCTGTTGGCTTTGTCGGGTTATGTTGGGTAAAGACATCTTTATAAGAGCAGATGGCTCGAAACGTTAGAACAGTCCGTACGTTATGCGGGCATTAACAACATGATATGAAGTTCATTAATGTTCGTCAGCTTGTTTTTTTCGGAGTTTTGTTTCTATGTACTTGTACTGTGCGGGCACAAGGAAGGATTGAAATGCAGCTGTCGGTTGTGTTTAAGCAAGAGCCCCTTCGCGAAATTCTAAATTACCTGGAGCGTGAAACAGGCGTTAAGTTTGTGTATAGCGCGAGTCATCTGGATCTTAACGAAAGGATTTCGATCGATATCGCTCATGCCTCGCTTCCTAATATTCTAAATCTGTTACTCACGCCGCGTGGTATACGTTATCTTCCGCAGGAGGGTACGGCGTTTATTGTATTGGTGTCAGCGCCCATAAGTGCACCTTTACTATCTGTTCCGATCACAGTAAAGGGGCAAGTGTTATCGGCTGGAAACAACATTCCCCTTTCGTCTGTAAGTGTAGTGGTGCGTGGTACAACCCGCGGTACCATTACCGATGTGACCGGACGATACGTTCTCGAAGCGGACACGCACGATGTACTGGTGTTTACCTATCTGGGTTTCGAACGCATAGAGGTTCCGGTGAACGGGCAGACGGTAGTGAATGCTACGCTGAA
>Ga0065165_1002591_pt1 | contig 14857 bp, 2 predicted proteins | sample AraplaMF_Cvi_mMF_FD_63813 | JGI IMG/M metagenome (GOLD analysis project Ga0065165, IMG submission 63813) | Arabidopsis root microbial communities from the University of North Carolina, USA - plate scrape MF_Cvi_mMF (version 2) (version 3) | ecosystem: Host-associated > Plants > Roots > Endosphere...
AGCCGAGCACCCCCGGCAGGCCGGCCTTTTCCAGCATGCCGGTAATGAAGCCGATGCCGCCCATCAGTTTGGACACCCCGTGGAACAGGATGAGGATCGCGAGGACGGCGCGCAGCAGCAGCCTGCCCTGGTCGTCGGCATCGCGTGATGCGAGCTTCGTGCTTTCCATGATGGTCTCCTGGTTGTCCGGCGCCGGCCGTGTTACCGGCAGTATGCACACGGATGAGCATCGGCGGCGCATACATGGCGCCGGCAAACGCGCGCCGACCAGCCCGGAAGTTGTCTAAAATGCATCTATCGTTAGCCCCTTCGCCAGGAGCGATGCCATGCACATGCCGAAACCCCAGGGCGGTTTTACGCTCGTGGAGCTCACCGCCGTGATCGCCATTGCCGGCACGCTGTCGGCCATTGCCTTGCCGCGGTATGCCGACATGATGCGCGAGGCGCGCCTTGCCAAGATGGAGATGGCGCGCGGCGCCGTGAGCGAGTCGGTGCGGCTGTATCGCATGAAGTGGATGCTGGCCGGCTCGCCGGCGGCGCCGACCGTCCTCGGCGAAGTGGAAATGAACGCGGCGGGTTATCCGACCAGCGCCGGCATCCTCGTCGCCGCAGGGTTGTCCGATCACTACGACACCCGCACCGCCGGCGTCATTGCCGCCGATCCGCAGCATCCCGGCTGCAGCCTCGTGTATGCGCCGGAGACCGGCAAGGTCGACGCCAACTACGGCGATGGCGCCCGCTGCTGAAGCAACCGTGGTCTTTTTTGTATTTTTTCTTGGTAATTTGCGATGCCCGCTTAACTATTCGCTAAAATGGAGCCTGAACCATTTTTGAAAGTCGAACATGTTAGGCGCATGGCATATCCGCTGCTCCGACAAGCAAAATAAGCGCCCGTTACCGGCCGCATCCTTCGATGCCGACGGCAAGCCGGTGGACGCACGGCCTGCCCTGCTGCGCAAAGTGCTGGTGGTCGATGACGAACAGGACCTGGCCGACATCGCCGCAGCCCTCCTGCAGGCGCGCGGCCTGGACGTGGTGGTGGCCTATTCGGCCTACGAGGCGTTGGCCGTTCTCGCCGGCGACCCGGACATCGATGCCGTATTCTCGGATGTGGTCATGCCCGGCATGACCGGCTTGCAAATGGCCGATGCCATCACCGAGATGTACCCGCGGGTCAAGATCGTGCTGGCGTCCGGCTATACGCTGCCCTCCATGCTGGCGGATCGCGAGCGTCCCTACCTCAGCACCACCAAGCCCTACAAGATCGACACGGTCCTCACGCTGCTGCGGACCTGACGCCAACAGCAAGCAATCAAAAAAAGATTCCTAATAGCTAAACTCTGTACATTTTCCGTGGATACATTGTTTTTAGGGCAATTCCATTGCCCGGTGTATACAGTGGAGAATGCAAATGGTTGCGATTGTCGGCGGAAACAGCTTTGGCCTGCTTAACGGTTCGGCTGGCGTACTCGGACAAAACGGTCTGTTCGGGAATGCCCTTTTCGGTACGGCGAAAGAAAACGCCTATCTCAACGTCTCCACAGGCAACCTCACCCTGCAGGATGCGGACGGCTTCGTTACCAACACCGGTGTCGACGTCGCCCTCACCCGCACCTATAACTCCCTGGGCAATCTGGCCAGCGGTTTCGGCCACCACTGGACGGACGGCCTGGCGAAATTATCCGGCCTGCCCGCCGATATCGACAGCAACCCGAACCTGGTCGGCTCTACGATCAGCCGCACCGCGGGCGACGGCAGCGTTTCCTACTTCACCTACGATGCGGCGCGCGGCGCCTACAGCTCCACCGACGGCGGCGGCGCCTACCAGACCGTCCGCTATGACAAGACCCTGAAGCAGTGGATCTGGTCGGGCGAACGCGATGACACGAACGGCGTGAACGAACGCTACGATGTCAGCGGCAAGCTGATCGCCACCGCCGACAAAGCCGGTCTTCGCATCCAGTACCGCTATGACGACAGCGGACGGCTTTCCCAGATCCTCGACGGCACGGAAAGCACGACCTTCCTTTACGCGAGCAATGCGGACGGCGGCACCACCATCAGTATTACCCAGTCCCTCAGCGACGGTTCGAGCACGATCCGGACTTCGTACACGCTGGATGCACTTGGGCGCCTGAGCTCGGTCCAGACGGCCGGTGTGGGCAACGGCTACACGGTCAACTATGGCTACGAGGGCGACAGCGACCGCATCCGCACCGTCAGCCAGTCGGACGGCTCGACGTTGAGCGTTTCCTACGATGGGCAGGGCCGCGTCGCCCAGTTGGTCGAACACGATAATTCCGGCACCCCGGACCGCAGCACCACGCTGTCGTACGCCGCCAATCCGGCCGACGGCAGCGTCACCACGACCGTCACGGACGCGCTCGGCCACCAGACGATCTACCTCAGCAACGCACAGGGCCAGCTTGCCAGCGTCACCACGCCAGTGGCAGGGAATACGCCCATCGTCCTCAAGTACGGTTACAACGCGCGCGGCGACGTCATTTCGGTGTCCGACAGCGACAACCGCGTCACCACCTACGAGTACGACGAGCACGGCAACCGCGTGGTCGAGCACCATGCCGATGGCAGCACGATCACGCGCACGTTTGCCACCTACGACCCGACCAAACCGGCGCTCCGCTTCGGCAACCAGATGCTGACGGAATCGGTCATCCTTGCGGCCGATCCGGATGGGAGCGGGCCGCTGAAAGGCAGCGCACTGACCACGCGGTATATCCTCAACAGCGCGGGCCAGGTACGTTATGTCATTACGCCGGAAGGCCGCGTGACGGAATACGTCCGTAATGCGGATGGGCAGGTGACCAATGAGTGGACCTACACTGCCGGCACTTTTGACGTATCGGGCTTGCAAGCCAACCAGGTGCCTGCCGAACTCGATGTCCAGGGATGGACCCGCGGCCCCGTCGGCAATGTACCTGTCATGCGCACCGACTATGCCTACACGCGCGGACGCCTGACCAGCAGCACCAAATACACCAGCTCGCTCGCCGCCTCCCCGTGGCCAGGCGGCGCCACCACCACTGTCTACACCTACGACCTCGCGGGCAACGTCCTGTCAGCCAAGGACCCCAACGGCAACACCACGACCTATACCTACGATGCGTTCGGGCGCCCGCTGACGCAGGTCGATCCCACCGGGACCAGCCTGTTCACCTACGTCGACGGCGCGGCCAGCGTCACCACGACGGATCCGTCCGGGGTGAAGACCTTGCGTGTCTACGACAGCAACGGCCGCCTGCTCAGCACGACGGCGTCGGCTGGCTCGCTGACACTGGTAACGCGCAATGTCTACGATGCCGCCGGCCGTCTGCGCATGAGTATCGACCAGGCTGGGCGGAAGACTGTCTGGCTGTATGACGATGCGGGGCGGATGACTGCCGAGATCGGGCCGGATGGGGCAATGACGGAATACGTCTACGGCGCGCAGTCCAATGTGCAGCCGTGGCAGGTCATCCAATACAGCACGCGTGTCGCTCCTGGCGCTCTGTTCGATGCGAATAGCCAGTTGCTGAATACGGCATCGGCCGCAACGCTGCGGCCGCAGCAGCAACCCGACATCGACCGCCGGACCACGCACTACTACGATCAATCAGGGCGCGTGCTCGCGGAAATCGATGCGGAAGGCTATGTCACCCGCAACGTCTATGACAATGCGGGCCGACTGGTCAAGACCATTGCACGCGCAGCGCCGCTGTCGAAAACGGCCCAGCTCCAGCCGCCTGCGCAGTGGACGGATTCGGCGGATGCCCTGCCCCAGGATCGCGTCACCGAATTCGGCTACAACGCCGACGGCCAGATCGCCTTCAAGATCGACCCACTGAAGAACCGTACCGACTACGTCTACGACGGCGGCGGCCTGCTGACGGAAACCATCGCTTCCAGCGCGGACGGTTCGACGACGATTCACGAGCACTTCATCTACGACGGCATTGGCCGTTTGCTGGCCAGCGTCGATGGTGACAATTACGTCACCGAGTTTATGTACGACAACAACAGCAACGTCGTGCGCCGCATCCGCTGGGGTACCCCGACGACCAACCCGACAGGGGCCAAGCCGGAAGCTCTCAGGGGAAATGTTCCTGTCAATAGCCCGGATACCCATGCCACCTCGTACACCTACAGCGCGACAAACAAGGTCCTGACCGAATCGACGACCGGCTGGCTTGGCGGCACCGGCAGCAATGTCGTCACCTATACGTACGACAAGTTCGATAACGTCAAGACTGTGACGAAAACTGCGGGCATCGCAGCGCGATACGACTACGACGATCTTGGGCGCCTGATTTCAGAAACGCCCTGGGCCGGCGCGAAACCGATCACCTATGCCTACGACGCGCAAGGCCGCAAGATCAGCACCACGGACCAGAACGGCAACCGCACACTCTTCTTCTACGATGTCGCCGGCCGCCTTGCTTACACCGTCAATGCCCTTGGCGAGGTGACCGAGCGAACCTACGATACCTTCGGCGAACTGGCCAGCGAGCACCGCTACGGCGCGCTCATCGACAAGGCAACGCTCAGCCAGCTCAGCGGCGGCGATGCGGCGAACATGCCGAGGCTGACGTCGGCGATGACCGACAGCCGCAACTATTACTATTACGACCGCGATGGCCGCCTGACCTACACCGTCAATGGCGCCGGCGAGACGGCCCTCCAGACCTACAATGCCTTCGACCAGGTGACGTCGACGCAGCGCTACACGGCGCGGCTCTCGGAAGGCACCACGGCGGCGCTGACCGGCGGCCTCCCGCAAACCGCACTCACCGGCGCCCTGCAGAGTATTGCCGCCCTGGCCACCCGCTACGCGTACGACAACAACGGCCACCTCGTCTACACCATCAACGCGGACGACAGCGCCGAAAGCCGCAAGTACGACGATTTCGGCCACGTCACCGAAATCCGCCAGCACGCGCTGACCAACCACAACGCGCCGGTCGCCAGCAGCGACGACACCGTCGTCACCATGGGCTACGACAAGCGCGGCAACATGGTCCGTTATACCGACGCATCGGGCACCGCCGTCACCACCTACACCGCCAATAACATGGCGACCACCGTCGAGCGCACCGGCAACTACGTCGGCGTCTCGGCAACCGGAGCCGCCACCGCGGTGCAGACCACCGTGGAGCGGACCTTCTATGACGGCGAGCTGCGTGTCGCCGCGACGGTCGACGCCGCCGGCACCGTCACGCTCTTCGCCTACGACGCCAATGACAACGTCACGACGCGCAGGATTGTCGTCAATATCATGGACGCCGCAACCGCGCGGACTGCCACGGTGGACAGTATCAATCAGCTTGCGAAAGCCGACAGTTCGGACACGCCGAAGGACTATATCGAGCGCCGGTTCTACGACGCCGCCGGACGTCTTACGCTGGTCGCCACGCCCATGGGGCAAAACACCTGGACACTGCAGTCACGCGCCTACAACGACGCTGGTGATCTCATCGAACAACGCAGCTATGCCACGCCGATGAAGGCGGTCGGCTGGGTGCTAAACGATGCAAATATCCGCAGCTGGATCGGAAGCAACACGGTGGCCACGGACTCGCTTCAGCGCATGGTCTACGACGGCGCCGGCCGCCTGATTGCCACTGCAACCCGCCAGTCCGACCTGAAATGGGCCGTCGTCACCCAGCAGTACGACAGCAACGGACGCGTGATCCAGCAAACGGCATATGGCAAGCCGCTCGAGTTGATGGCGCCGACCGACGCCGACATCCTTGCCATGCAGCCGAGCAGTGCGGACGCGATGACGGCATACCAGTACGACCAGGCTGGCCGTGTCGTGAAGACCGCGACCGCGCAACGCGTCGAAGGGACCGCCCCCAACGCTGGTCCCGTGCACTGGGCGCTGGTGACGAACGATTACAATGCGCTGGGCCAGCTGGAGCGCCGTACTCAATACGCCAACGAAATCATCACGGCCACCCGTGCGATCGACTTCAACGCAGCCATCTTCACAAACGGCGCCGACCGTACCGACCGCTACGTCTACGACCAGGCCGGCCGGGTCAGCGCCACCATCGATGCGATGGGGGCAGTCGTCGGCATGGTCTACGATGCGAAAGGCAACCTGCTCCGCCGTACCGCCTACGCCACCGCCTCCGCCAACGGCAGCCTGCCGGCCGCGAACGCGCTCGACCGCGTCACCCGCTACGTCTATAACGAGAACAACCAGGCCGTCTACGAAATCGATCCTGCCGGCGCGGTGACGCAGCGCGAATACGACGCCATGGGCAATGTCAGCAAGCTGACGCGCTACGCGACACCGCTCGCGGGCACGCTGCCTGCGAACCTGAGCGTGTCAGGCATGCGCAGCCTGGTGACGTCGACGAGCGCCGACCGCACCGACATCTACTACTACGATGCCGACGGCCGCCAGCGCTTCGCGATCGATCCGGCCGGCTACCTGACCGAGATCCGCTATAACGGCGCCGGCCGCACCCTGGCCACGGTGACCTACCAGACGCCCGTCGCAACCGGCCTGACGCTGAGCGACCTGATCGCGGCAGCGGCCCAGCAGACGAGCAGCACGGCCCCGCCACGCTCGACCACGTACACCTACGACGGCAGCGGCAATCTGCTCACCATGACCGACGCCCTGGGACACGTCGAGTACTATACCTACGACGGCCGCGGCAACAGGGTGACGCTGCAGAAGCGGCCTGACGCCAGCAAGTCCGACACCATCACCTGGACCTACAAGTACGACGCGGCCGGCCATATGGTGGAGGAAATCACGCCTCAGGTCGGCGTCTATACGGTTCCCGACACCGAACCGTATTACGGATGGGGCAGCGTGACGTCGGATCCGCGTACGCTCAGCACCAAATATACCTACGACACCCTTGGCAACCTGACTTCCCGCAGCGAAGGCATCACCGGCGGCGCCACGGCCCGGGTGACCTCCTATGCCTACGACCTGGTCGGCCGCCAGACGGTGACGAAGCTCCCGGACACGAAGGTCTACGACAGCGCCGCCGACACCGGAGCGCGCAGCGCGGTCGCGGAAAAGGATGCAAAGAACCTGACGGTCGAGGTGACCTACGATGTCTTCGGCGACGCCGTCATGAACAAGGACGTCGGCGGCAACGTCAGCTACAAATTCTACGACCGTCGCGGCCAGGTCGTCCGTGACGTCGACGCCCAGCTGTACGCAACGGACTACCAGCACAACGTATTCGGCGAGGTCGAGTCGCTGACGCGCTATGCGGTGGCGCTCGCCAACCCGGTGGCTTCGGTGCATCCGTCCGCGGACGACCGGACGATCCGCACCCAGTACGATCTGCGCGGCCTCGCCGTCAAGGTCATCGAACCGATGGTTGCGATCGACGACCACTACATGTTGCCGGATGCGGCCCAGCACTCGGCCGCCCGCACCACCGAGAACAGCTACAACGCCTACGGCGAACTGATCCAGCGAGACATCTACGGCGCCGACCGGGACGGCAAGGCGCTCACCGCCGCCGCGTCGACGCACTATTTCTACGACCAGCGCGGCGGCCAGCGCGCGCAGATCGACGTGGTCGGCTATGACAATGGCGCGCCGAAAGGCTACCTGACCACCTTCGACTACGACTATGCCGGCCGGGTAACGTCGCGCACTGAATTCGGCCACGCCGTTTCCGGCTGGAGCAAGACAGATTGGGCCTGGAGTCCAAACAGCGTCGCCGTGACCGCGGACTGGACCGTCGACCGCAGCACCACGACCACCTACGACGCCCTGGGCAACAAGAAGGGTGAGCGCCTGACCGGCACGAGCACCGAAATCATCACGGGCTACGACTACGACGACTTGGGCCGCCTGCGTAGCACCACCGACGGCAAGGGCGTCAAGACCTTCACTTATTACGACAACCTGGGCCGTGTGATCGGCACGGCGATGATCGAGCCCGGAAACCAGCCCGGTCAGTCGATGCCGATGAGCGCTTTCCGCCTCGATGCCTACGGCAACGTCGTGCTCCGCATCGACTACAGCACCTCGGTGCCGGACGGCAGCACTGGCATGACCATGCCTTCCGTGAGCTATGTGAAGGACAAGGACCACGTCACGATCAACCGCTACGACGAACAGGGGCACCTCAAGACCACCGTCGATGCGGAAGGCCATCCCACGTACTTCTCCTACGATGTGTACGGCCGCGTTGCCAAGCAGTGGCGCATCGTCAATGACAAAACGGACTATGCCCAGACCGCATACCAGATCCAGACCTATGATGCGCTGGGCCAGCTGAAAGAGGTCACCCAGACCGGCAATTACGACGCCCTGAACAAGGCTGCCGGCGCTGACACCATTCAGCGTTACGACTACAACGCTTTCGGTGAAGTGGTCGTCTCGAAGCTGTACAGCGGCGCTTCGCTGCTGCGCACGGAAGAAACCCGCTACGACAATGCGGGCCGCGCCTGGCTGACCAATGCCGGCGACGGCGTCTACCGCGCGACCCTGTACGATGCGCGCGGCAACGCCACCGCGAGCTTCGTCAGCGAGTTGACGGGCAATGCCGGCCTGCAGAGTCTCAACAGCGCCGTGGAAGTGCTCGGCCGCGCCAACGTGCGGCGCGTCGACACCCGCTATGACCTGCTCGGCCACGTGGTCGATGTCAGCCAATCCTATGCACCGAACCAGTTCTTCCTGAGCCGCGAAACCAGCGACTACAGCTGGATCCGCGTGCCCTACGACCCTGCCAATCCGACTGTGGACGGCTTGCTGGTGGTCGGCGACCGCGGCGACGCCAGCAGCTCCTTCGACGTGCGCTACCGCATCAAGGGCACGAACGAATGGCTGATGGCCGGGCAGCGCGTGCAGTGGGTCGACGGCTACGCCGTCTTCAACACCGGCGCCCTGGCCGCTGGCACTTATGAGGTGTCAGTCTTCGTTCAGCCCACCTCGGGCGCCGGATTCCAGCTCGATACGATCGAACTGAATATCGCAACCAAGCCGAGCGAACAGAAGATCGCCAAGCTGATCGAGCTTTATCTCGCACTGCAGGGCAGGATGCCCGATCCGGATGGCCTGGACTACTGGCTCGGCCGCCTGAACGAAGGCAGTACCCTGGCGCAGATCGCCGGCGAGATGGTGACCAACAAGGACACCACCGTCATCACCGGCGACACCACCGCCACCATCATCAAGACCGTGTTGACCGGCATGCTCGGCTACACTCTCGGCACGCCGGACTACGACGCCGCGCTCACGAAGTGGAGCGTGATGTACAACGAAAAGTCGTTCGGCAGGACCGACCACGGCCAGGTGCTGGTCGACCTGGTCGCCTACGTGTCCGAACACAACCCGGTGTTTGCGAACCGGGTACGTGTTGCGCAGGCCTACCTGATTGCCGGCGGCAACAATGTCGGCAAAGCGGCAGCGCTCCTGCAAGCAGCGGCGACGAATGTCGATGCCGCGCTGGCGACGGCAGCGATCGACGCCGCGAACGACAAGAAGGAAATGCAGCTCGCCCGCCTCTACCTCACCCTGCTCGGCCGGGCGCCGGATCCGTCCGGTTTCAAGGCCTACATGGATGGCCTGAAAGGTGCGCAGACGGTAGAGATGACAGCGCAGCACATCCTGGACAGCACCGAATTCGCCACGATCCTGTCGGAGAGCGGCCTGACGCCCGCTCAGTACAATGACCAGTTCATCCGGCACGTGTACGGCGGACTGGTTGGCCGCATGCCCAGCACCGAGGAGATGAAGAGCGCACAGACCGAACTGGCCAAGGGCACGGCCAAGGCCGCCTGGCTGGTGCAGCTGATCGACAGCGTGACCGGCTATGCCGGCACCAACGCCGGCGCCATCGCCGACCGCCGCAACGCATTTACGAAGACGGCGATCAGCCTGGCCTACGCCCAGATGGACATGAGCGCTGTGGATGTAGCGACGCAAGTCGAGATCGCGCGTACCCTGGTGTCCGGCATTGCTCCGAATAGCACGGTGGGCATGGCTGCCGATCGGGTCAAGCAGCAGCTGCAGGCGCAAATCCTGGCGAAGAACGCTTATGGCAATGCGGTGTCGCTGGCCGCGAACGGCCGCCCGCTCGAAGCTGCGCAGCTGCGCCTGGCGCAACTGTACGCGGCAGTGCTCGGCCGTGCGCCCGACCAGACCGGCTTCGACTTCTGGCTCCCGCCACTACTGGCGAACCAGGCCTCTCCCGCGCACATCGTGGAAGTCATGCTTAGCGAGGAAGGCAGCGCCCTGAATGGCGGCACCGATGCCGCCTTTGTCAGTGGCATTTACCAGCGCGCCTTCGGCAGCGCGATCAGCCAAGGGACCCTCGACTTCTGGACGGCCGAGGTGGGCCGCCAAGGCCGCGGCCAAACCGTGGTCGACCTGATCGACAGCATGATCGGCAGCGACGACCCGGCGCTGAAGACCCAGCGCGACCTGTTCAACAACCGCGTCGCGGTCGGCATGACCTATGTGCTGTACATGAACGGCAACGACCTGCCGACGGCGCGTTCGCTGTTCGCCACGGTCACCGCCACCGATACCAGCGCCGCGATTGCCGCGGCCTACAAGGCGAGCGATACGCTGCTGGCGCAAGCTGCGGCAGAGACGGCTGCTGCGGCAAAGAGCGCTTCGGATCTGCTGGCAGCTGCCGCCGCGGCTGGACAGCAGCTGGTCGCCGGAAACCTGTCGCTCGACGCAGCCAATGCGCTGGTGGCAAAAAACCCGATGGCCACGTACGTGCTCAAGGCCGCGCGCCTGTACGTCGGCCTGCTGAACCGCGGTACCGGCGGCGCCAATCCGCTGATCGACGTGCCTGGCCTCATCAACATGGCGGTGGACCTGACGACCAAGACAGACGTCGAGATGGCGGCCTTCATGTCCGAAAGTGCGGAATGGAAGGCAATCTATCCAGCAACGCTGACCAACACGGAATTTGTCAAAAAAGTGTATCAGCAGGTGCTGCATCGCGATCCGGACGATGCAGGCCTGAAGGCTTGGGTGCAGGGTCTCAATTCTGGACTCAGCCGGTCAAAGATCGCCGTCGACATCCTTAACGGCTTCGTCGATCAGCAATTGGCTAATGACGATCCGCTTAAGGCCGCGAACCTGCAAGGTCTGCAGATTTTCAACGGCCAGGTTTCCAGCGCGCTGACAGCGATTGCCACGCAGGCTGCGGCATCGGGCCAGGCGGCGGCCGAGGCGCTGACGGCGGCTCAGGCGGCCAAGAGTGCGGCAGCTGCATTCGAATCCGCAATATCGGCGCGCGCGTCTGCTATCAGCCAGGCCACTGCCGCCAACACCCAGAACTTGCTGAACCTAGTGAAGATCTATGTCGGCGTCTTGAACCGCCCCGCGGTCGGCGGCGCATTGGACTACACCGGCGTCACTTTCTGGCTGAATTCGCTGGTCAATGGTCCCGACTTCTCGCCGGCGGTCGTCGCCCAGAAGATGATCGTCGACCCGGCCAATAATGGCTTGTTTGCCAACGCCGTCACGGCCGAGCAATTTGTCGCACAGATCTATCAGCAGGTTCATGGCCGGGCACCGGACCCCGAGGCCGCCACGTGGGTCACCGACCTCAAAAACGGCAAGACCCGCGGTGAGGTCGCCTGGGCCATCATTGACAGCGTTACCAACCATACCTACGCGTCCGCAGCGGAATACACCACTGCGGCCCGGTTCGAGCAGCGTGTAAGGGACGCTGCCTACAGCTACAGCACGGCCTCCACCACGCTCGCCGGCATCACAGCCGCATCGAAGGCGGTCAATGATACATACAGCACGCTCACCACAAAAAATGGAAACGTGACCTGGTGGGAAGGCCAACTGAGCTCGGCACAGGCTGCGAAGCTGACTGACTATGCCTCTTTTGTCAGTGCCAGCCGCAATCTGGACTTGATCAACTCGTCGAACAGCGCGTCCCTGCAACGGCTCCTTATTGCCTTTAGCGGCTCCGCGTCTTATGCAACCGTTACGTCGCTGCTGGCGGATATGGATGCAGGCTACGCCTCACTCCAAAGTATTGCGGGTCGATACGTTTCGTCAACCCCGCTTACCGACAAAGCTTCGAAGACTTCGTTCTTCACCAGCTTATATTCGCGCATCTTGAATCGTTCACCGGATGCTGAGGGTCTCCAATGGTGGGTTGACAATACATATTCAACGAGCCCTTCCTTCGTGGCACTAGACTTTTACGAGGGTGCGGCTCGCGAACTGGACGGCTACGGAATTTATCACGGCCGCCCCAGCTTCACATCCGATGTCAACGGAGCGATAAACGCCAATGCCTCAACGGCGTCAAGCAATTACAACACCGCACGGAGCAATGCCCAAAGTGACATCAATCAAAGAATCACCAGCGCTAACACTAGCTTGAATACGGCGCGCAGCGAAGCCAGCACTGCCCTTACGAGCTATAACAACGCCGTCAGCGCTAACGCAATCCCGAAAACCGAGCTGGCCGCACTGAAAGCACTGGATTCGATCGAAAGCGCGACTGTCGCTGCCGACTATGCCGGCGCCGCATACTACGCGGCAAAGGAGGCCTCGGATACCGCTGCCAATAAAATGCTTGCCGGCGCATCAAGCTGGGACTTGGACAAAATCATCAAGACAAGCCCCACCATCGGGAATGCCGGCGCCGCAGCTTCGCCGGACGCCGCCCTGAGCAAAGCACTGGCAGATGTCGCCGGCGCCAACCTGCAGTTGATCCTCAAAAACACAGAAATCGACGGCGTCAACCCGGCAACACGCTACTTGATGCAAGTGGTGCAGCTGTACATGGTCCTGTACGGTCCGGGTCAAGGTACGGAGCCTAAACCGTCGCTCGTGCAGCTGAACAGCGCAATGAAGCAGCTGAACGATGGGGTCACCTTGTCGGCGCTCGCCGATACGCTGATCGCGCGCGACAGCACGCTCAACAAGAGCGACAGTGCATTCCTCGACATGATGTACTGGAATGCCAATCAGCGTGCAGTCGACGCTGCAGGCCGCGATTTCTGGAACAAGGCCCTGATCGGCCCTCCCGCAATGTCGCACGGTGCGCTGGCGGCGGGCTTCATCAACAGTCTCGTCAAAGGTACGCTGAATAACGACACCGCCATGTTCCACGGCCGGGTGTCGACTTCGCTCAATACCATCAGCCTGGCTGCCGCAGAGCTCGCGAAAAATCCGAACACCCAGCAGATCATCAACGGGCTGGCGGAGGCCATGCGCGACACCCGGACCCGTGCCGATGCCGACGCCCAAAACGCTCTCACGCCGGAAGCACGCTATGCGATCGAGCTCACCCAGCTCTATGTGACGCTGCTGGGCCGCACTCCTGAGCCGTCCGCGCTGCTCGCGGCCATCGAGTTGCGCCGCGGAGGCGGTTCGCTCGAGTTCATCGCGAGCAGCATCCTGGCCTCCGACGAGATCCAGGGCAAGCTGCCGCAGACCTCGAACCAAGCCTTCGTCACGGCGCTGTTCACCCAAGCCCTGCGCCGGCCACCGACCGAGGCCGAATCGAAAGACCTGGTCGGCAAACTCGACAGCCACCAGCTGACGCCTGCGGCCGTCGTCATCAAGGTCATCAACGACACCTACGCCTACAGTGGCGGCGAACCGGCCGTACTGGGCGGCCGCGAGCTCCTGATCGCCAAGGTCGACACGGCGCTGTCCGAGGGCGCCGACGCGCTGCAGAACTATCTGGCGGCGGTCAGCACCCCCTCCTTCTCCACAAACCTGGCCAAGGCATTGCAGGATGCGACGCTGCGTTACGTCGACGGTTACCGCACGGTCATGGACAGTACGACGAGCAGCGCGCCGGTGGTCCACACCACGCCGGACCACCTGACCGTCGACCGATGGGGTAATACACTGTCGTATGCCGATCAGCGCAACCCGAACCTGGTCACGCGCTACACCTACAACGCCCTCAATCAGGTACTGGAAACCACCTACCCTGCGACCACTGGCGGTGTGCTGAAACAGGTGAACCAGTACGACGCATTGGGTCACTTGACCTCAACGGCGGAAGTGGCTGTCGATGGCAACATCTCGCACGCCACCACCTACCAGTACGACGACAAGGGCGCACTGATCAAGGAAACCCACGCGGATGGCGGCCGTATCGACTACACGACCGACGCTTTCGGCCAGCGCAAGACCAGCACGCAGTATCTATCGGACAACCAGACGGTCGCATATTCGTACGAGTACGACCGCGTGGGCAACCTGGTCAAGCGCACCAGCGCGCCGGTCATGGTCTACGACTGGTATGGCTATGGTTCCGCCAAATCGGCTACCGGCACGAGCCGCAGCGTCGTGGATGCCTTTACCTACGATGAGCTGGGGCATCGCACCAGCACCAAAAACTACACAACCGATTCGACCGGCACGCCGCAGTACGGGCTCGTGACGACGAATACCTCGGTGTACGACGTCGGCGGCAACATCATCAAGTCCACCGACGCGAACTCCCTGACCACCTACCGTGTCTACGATGCCCTGAACAACAAGATCGCCGAGCGTGAATCTTATGACGAGCGGCTGGGAAGCACGGTCGCGCTGAAGCAATCCTGGACCTACGACAGCTACGGCCGCGTGCTGACCCATACGGACCTGGGCGGGAACCTCACCACCAACGAGTACAACGGCGCCGGCCAGTTGGCCAAGACCACGCGCGCCAAGCCAAAACCAGCGCCTTACCCCGGATACGAGGACCCATCCCAAACCACGATCTATAGCTACGAAGGCGGTACCGGCTATCTGCTCAAGGTCGAGGACAGGAACTTTGTCAACAACCAGTGGCTGGAACAGGTAGCCCGCTACAGCTACGACCGCCTGGGCAACCGCATCACGGAACAAACCTGGATCAAGACCGACAGCGGCGAGCTGCGTCTG
>Ga0065165_1002592_pt1 | contig 14852 bp, 16 predicted proteins | sample AraplaMF_Cvi_mMF_FD_63813 | JGI IMG/M metagenome (GOLD analysis project Ga0065165, IMG submission 63813) | Arabidopsis root microbial communities from the University of North Carolina, USA - plate scrape MF_Cvi_mMF (version 2) (version 3) | ecosystem: Host-associated > Plants > Roots >...
CCAGGCGCCGCGCACCTGGGAGCTCGGCAATGCGGCCATCAACCGCCTCCTTTGGACACCCGAAGGCTTTACGCTCGTCGGCTGGGCCGACACCCAGCACCTGGACGATGGCACACTGGATGACAGCGCAATTTCCGGCGGCTCGCCAGACCCGCTGGGCGCGCCATCACAAATACCAGAAGAGATAAGACGCACCTCATGAGTACCATGCCCACCCGCCTGGCTGAACTGATAGGCAAGCCGGTCAACGATATCGACACCCCCGCACTGGTCATCGACATGGACGCGATGAAACGCAATCTTGCGCGCATGGCCGAGTTCGCGAAAAAGCACAACGTCCGCTGGCGCCCGCACGCCAAGCTGCACAAAAGCGCCTCGCTGGCCAAGATGCAGGTACGCGCCGGCGCGGTCGGCGTCTGCGTGCAGAAGACCTCCGAGGCCGAAATCATGGCGGCCGGCGGCGTCACCGACATCTACATCAGCAATGAAGTGATTGCCCCTGCCAAGCTGGCGCGCGTGGCTGTGCTCGCGCAGAAACTCGCGGCCCAGGGCGGCCGCCTGGCCATCGCGGTTGACAGCACCGAAGGCGTGATCCGCCTGGCGCAGGCCATGACCGAGGCGCGCAGCGCCACCGGCGTGGCCACCGTGATCGACGTGTTTGTCGAAATCGACGTCGGCCAAGGCCGCTGCGGCGTCGAGCCCGGCGCCTCTGCCGTCACACTGGTGTTGGAAATCCGCAAGCACCCGGCCCTGCGCTTTGCCGGCCTGCAGGCCTACCACGGCAAGGCCCAGCACATGCGCAGCGCCCACGAAAGGCGCGACGCCATCGCCAAGGCCGTCGAGGCCGTGATGCTCACGCGCAAACTGGTCGAGGCCCAGGGCATCACGGTGGACCTGGTGACCGGCGCCGGTACCGGCAGCCTGATGCTGGAAGCAGCCAGCGGCGTCTATGGCGAGCTGCAGGCCGGCTCCTTCATGTTCATGGACGCCGACTATGCGAAAAACGAACGAGACCCGGCCCAGCCGCAGTTCGAGCATGCGCTTTTCATCAAGACCCAGGTCATCAGCACCCACGGCGGCCACGCGGTGTGCGACGCCGGCCACAAGAGCCACGCGATCGATTCCGGCCTGCCGCTGGTGCATGCCTTCGATACCGAAAGCGAGCTCGAGTTTTTCAACGGCGGCGACGAGCACGGCATCCTGCGGCCCGCCGGCGAGAGCAAGCGCCTGCCCGGCCTGGGCCGCATGCTGTGGCTGATCCCGGGGCATTGCGACCCTACCGTGAACCTGCACGACGTGATGATTGGTGTGACGGGCGGCCTGCGCAGCGGCACCGTGCAGCGCATCTTCCGGGTCGATGCACGCGGCGCGCTGACCTGATTCGCCGGGTTTTGTTCTAGAAATTCACGCCGTACACGGCATACATCGGTGAAGCCGCGCCGTTGATGCGCCCGCCGCGGTACTCGGCCTCACGCGCCGACTGCAGCACCGCCTCGTTGAGCTCGGCGTGCGTGGACGACAGCACGCGCGCGTCCAGCAACTTGCCTTCGGCATCCAGCAGCGCAATCACCACAACGCGGCCGTGCAGGCCCTGCGCGCGGTAAGCCTGCAGCGCGTCCAGTGCGCCCGGCTTGCGCACGCGTGCGATGGAAATCTTCTGCCCCATGCCGTCGCCGTCCTGCATCTTCGGTGCCTGCGGGTGATCGGCGTAGAGCTTGCTCATCTGCTTGAACAGCTCGGGGAATTCCGGCAGGCTGGAGCTGGCCGCCAGCGGCACGGCCGGGTTGGGTGTGCGCGGTGTGGGCGGGCTGCCGGTGGTCGCGCAAGCCGCCAGCATGCAGGTCAGGCCCAGGAGGACGGCAGACATCCGGCCCGCAAATGCAGAAAAAAGCCTGAAGTTAAACCGTTGCGTCATGATCTCGCGGCCATTGCTTCAGTGTCATGTTCGTGGATGACCAGGGATGTAGACACCATGAGTACTCCATAGGCCAGGCAGGCAAGCGCCCCCAGCCAGGACAAAAAATTCCAGGCGTTGTAGTGGCCCGGATTGGTTTTCAGTTCTTTGGCATAGTCTGGTGACGCGCCGGGCAGGCCACGTGCCGCGCTGTAGTCAAGCGCGGCATCGCCCAGAAAGTAAAACCCCGCAATGCAGGCGACCACGCCAAGGAAAAATATAAAGGCCCTTCGCCACTCGATTTTGAGGAAGAAAAATACCAGCGCAAGACTTACGACGCCCGCGAAAAAAAGCTTTCCCGTCACCTTGGGTGATCCCAGCGGCAGCAGTTGTTGCCATATCCAGGGCAGGGGCGCGAACAGCCATTCGGACGTGGGCGCCAGCCCGCTCCATCGCAGCCTCGAGAGGGCGCCGCCGGACACCTCCGCCAGGACAATGAGGCACAAGCAGGTGGCCACGGCAACGTAGCAGACATGGCGAAACGTCTTGCAGGCGGCCGCCGAGGCGCTCGACCAGTGGCGCTGCACCAGGTGCGTAGCCCATCCCAGTGCCAGGAGGGTGGTCCCGACCGCGCCCAGCCATGCGGCCGCTCCCCGCAGCATGGCGAAGCCCTCCAGCACAAACACCGGCAGGTAGCCGAACACCACGCCGCTCAGGGCATAGGCCAGCATGACCGCCACCGTCACGCCCAGGCCCGTTGAATTGAAGAAGCGCTGTTCGGCGCTGGATTTCGTCCAGGCCGCCTTCGGGTCAGCCGCCGCCGACAAGGCCACCCACTGCCCCATGTTCAGCCGTTAAACATGTCGTTGCCGCTGGCCGGCGGCGCCACGCCCAGATGACGGTAGGCGGCCAGCGTGGCGATGCGCCCGCGCGGCGTGCGCTGCAGATAACCCTGCTGGATCAAATAGGGCTCGATCACGTCTTCAATCGTGTCGCGTTCCTCACCGATGCTGGCGGCGATGTTGTCCAGGCCCACCGGCCCGCCGTCGAAGCGGTGAATCACGGCCTCAAGCAGCTTTCGGTCCATCACGTCAAAGCCCTGCGGGTCCACGTCCAGCATGGCCAGCGCCTTGTTAGCGATGTCCAGCGAGATGTGGCCGCTGCCCTTGACGTCGGCGTAGTCGCGCACGCGGCGCAGCAGGCGGTTGGCGATACGCGGCGTGCCGCGAGAGCGGCGGGCGATCTCAAAACCGCCCTCCTCGTCCATGGGCGCATTGAGCAGCTTGGCGCTGCGCCACACGATGCGGGCCAGCTCATCGGGTGTGTAAAACTCCAGCCGGGCAACGATGCCGAAGCGGTCGCGCAACGGGTTGGTCAGCATGCCGGCGCGCGTGGTGGCGCCCACCAGGGTGAAGGGCTGCAGATCGAGCTTGATGCTGCGCGCCGCCGGGCCTTCGCCGATCATGATGTCGATCTGGTAGTCCTCCAGCGCGGGATAGAGAATTTCTTCCACGACCGGGCTCAGGCGGTGGATTTCGTCGATGAACAGCACGTCGTTTTTTTCGAGGTTGGTCAGCAGCGCCGCAAGGTCCTTGGGTTTTTCAAGCACCGGGCCCGAGGTCTGCCGCAGGTTCACGCCGAGCTCGTGCGCGATGATGTGGGACAGCGTGGTCTTGCCCAGGCCGGGCGGGCCGAACAACAGCACATGGTCCAGCGCCTCCTGGCGCTTCTTGGCCGCGCCTATGAAGATTTCAAGCTGGTCGCGCACCTTGGTCTGGCCCACGTACTCGTCAAAGAGCTTGGGGCGCAGCGCACGCTCAATGGCCTCCTCGCCGGGCGAGGCCGGCGCGGCCGACATGACCCGCTTGGCGGGCGGGAAGTCGCCAGGAGCGAAATCGTCAGTCTGAATGCTCATGATGCTTTAGCGGCTATTTCGCCAGCGCCTTCAACGCCAGCTTGATGCCGTCACTCACGCCTATGTCCTTTGGCAAGGCTTTGAGCGCCAGCGCGGCGTCGCGGTCGCTGTAACCCAGCGCCACCAGGGCCTGCAGGATGTCGGACTGGGCGTCGTTGGCCACGCTGACCTGCACGCCGATGTCGGCGCCCAGCTTGCCTTTCAATTCGAGCAGCAGGCGTTCGGCGGTTTTTTTGCCTATGCCGGGCACCTTGATGATGCGGCCGGCCTCCTGCTGGGTCACCGCCTGCGAGAGTTCCTCGACGCTCATGCCGCTGAGCACGCTGAGCGCGGTGCGCGGGCCGACGCCGGAAATCTTGATCAGCTGGCGAAAGGCCGCGCGCTCGGTGGCACTGCCGAAGCCGTAGAGGATTTGCGCGTCCTCGCGCACCACAAAATGCGTCAGCAGGCTGACTTTTTCGCCCAGGCCGGGCAGGTTGTAGAAGGTGCTCATGGGCACCAGCACTTCATAGCCGACGCCGTTGCAGTCCACCAGGATTTCCGGCGGATTTTTTTCGGCCAGCTGGCCTGAGAGTCTTCCAATCATGGGCAAATCTTATCAGTCGTGCCCGGCGCCGTACCGGGCCATCGCTTCGTCAGCGCGCAAGCGCCGGTAAGGGCCCAGGACAGGGCCGGAATTTCAGGGTTCCCGCAAAAACGCGGCCCTCTATAGAATCCGACGAAAGAGGGGGAGTCAAAAGAAATGTCGATCTATCGATTGAAGCCGCGTTTCCAGGCCCTGCTCAGGCCGCTGGTCAGATGGCTGCACGCCTTGGGTGTGACCGCGAACCAGGTCACGCTGGCCGCTTGCGTGATCTCAACGGCCCTGGGCCTGTGGCTCTTCTTCGCCCAGCCGGCACCAGCGGCTTTCGCCCTGATCGCGCTGTGGATGCTTGTGCGCATGGGCTTCAACGCGATTGACGGCATGCTGGCGCGCGAGCACGGCCAGCAAAGCCCCTTGGGCGCTTTTCTCAACGAACTGACCGACGTGGTGTCGGATGCCGCGCTGTACCTGCCTTTTGCCCTGGTGGCGCCTTTCAGCCCTTTCTGGCTTGGCGCCGTGATCGTGCTGGCCGGCCTCAGCGAATTCGCGGGCGCACTCGGGCCCACCATAGGCGCTTCGCGTCGCTATGACGGCCCGCTCGGTAAAAGTGACCGGGCTTTTGTGTTCGGCGCGCTGGCACTGTATGTCGCATCGGGTGGGCCCTTGCCCGCATGGGCCGCCTGGCTGATGCCGCTGCTTGCCGCCCTCGTCGCATGGACCATCGTCAACCGGACACGCCTGGCCGTGGCCGAGGCCCGGGTTTCCCCCTCCACGCCAACAACACCTCGAAGGACTGAATGAGCACTTCCCGCATCCCCGATGAACGCCACTTCAGCACGCACGACGGGCAATCCCTGTTTTACCGGCACTGGCCCGCCACGCAAGGCCCGCGGCGCGGCGCCGTCGTGCTGTTCCATCGCGGCCACGAACATGGGGCGCGCATGGCGCACCTGGTGGATGAACTCAATCTCCCCGATTTCGACTTTTTCGCCTGGGACGCGCGCGGCCACGGCCGTTCACCGGGCCAGCGCGGCTACAGCCCCAGCTTCGCGACTTCGGTGCGCGACGTGCAGACCTTCATCGACCACATCGGCGAGGTGCACGGCGTGCCGGAGCGCGACATCCACGTCATCGCGCAAAGCGTGGGCGCGGTGCTGATCGCGACCTGGGCGCACGACTACGCGCCCAGGGTACGCGGCCTGACGCTGGCGTCGCCGGCCTTCAAGGTCAAGCTCTATGTGCCGTTCGCGCGCGCCGGGCTGGCATTGATGCACAAGCTGCGCGGCCTGTTTTTCGTCAACAGCTACGTCAAGGCGAAGTTCCTCACGCACGATCCCGTGCGCATCGCGAGCTACGAAAGCGACCCCCTGATTTCGCGCCCCATCGCGGTCAACATCCTGCTGGACCTGTACGCCACCTCGGACCGCATCGTGGCGGACGCCAATGCCATCACGCAGCCGGTGCAACTGCTGATCTCCGGCGCCGACTGGGTCGTGCACCACAAGCCCCAGCACCGCTTCTTCGAGCGCCTGGGCAGCGCCGTGAAAACCAAGACCGAGCTGCCCGGGTTTTTTCACGACACGCTCGGCGAAAAGGACCGCGCACCGGCCGTGCTGGGGATACGCAACTTCATCCTGGAGCGCTTTGACGCGCCCACACCGGCTGTCGACCTGCGCGAAGCCCACCTGCGCGGTGAAACGGCCGACGAATCGCGCGCGCTGGCCGAGCCGCTCTCACCCTTGTCGCCGCGCGGCGCATACTGGGCCCTGACCCGCGGCGGCTTGCGCCTGGGCGGCCTGCTCTCGCGCGGCGTCAAGCTGGGCCATGACACAGGTTTTGATTCCGGCAGCACGCTGGACTATGTCTATCGCAACCAGCCCGAAGGCGCGGGCCCGCTGGGCCGCAACGTCGACAAGACCTACCTCAATTCAATAGGCTGGCGCGGCATACGCCAGCGCAAGATTCACGTCGAGGAGCTGCTGCGCGAGGCCATGGAGCGCCTGGCCGCGCAGCACCGCGATGTGCGGCTGATGGACATCGCCGCCGGCCACGGCCGTTACGTGCTGGACGCCGTGCTGTCCAGCCCGGTAAAGCCGGCTTCCATCCTGCTGCGCGATTACAGCGACATCAACGTGCGCGACGGCCGCGCGCTGATCGCGGAGAAAGGACTTGCCGGCGTTGCGCAGTTCGTGCAGGCCGACGCCTTCGACCGCGACAGCCTGGCGGGCGTCGTGCCGCGGCCCACGCTGGCCGTGGTGTCGGGGCTTTACGAGCTCTTCCCCGACAACGCCATGGTGCGCCGCTCGCTCGCCGGTGTCGGCGATGCGGTGGAAGAAGGGGGTTACCTGGTCTATACGGGCCAGCCCTGGCATCCGCAGCTGGAAATGATCGCGCGCGCGCTCACCAGTCACCGCCAGGGCGAAGCCTGGGTCATGCGCCGTCGCACCCAGGCCGAGATGGACCAGTTGGTGGAAGAGGCGGGTTTTCGCAAGATCGCCCAGCGCATCGACGAATGGGGCATCTTCACGGTTTCCCTCGCGGTCCGTGGCGGCGCATGACAAGCTGGTTCGCGCGACGGCCCTGGAAGCGCGCGGCCGCGTGGCTGGCGCTGCTCGGGCCGCTGTTTTACGCGGCCTACGGTTTCGCCAACTGGTGGGCCGCCTCCCGCGCGATGGTGCCGACGCTGGCCTTCGACTGGGAGCGCTCGCTGCCGTTCTGGCCGTGGACCATTTTTCCCTACTGGACGATCAACGTTTTTTATGCCTTGTCGCCGTTCCTGGCGCGCGACCGCCACACGCTGGACCGGCACGGCGCGCGGCTTCTGACCGCGACCTGCCTGGCGGTGGGCTGTTTTGTGTTGTGGCCGCTGCGTTTCAGCTTCGGCCAGCCGGAGGTCAGCGGCGCGCCGGCCTTTCTGTTCAATGCGCTGCGCAGTTTCGACCAACCTTTTAACCAGGCCCCTTCGCTGCACATTGCGCTGGCCGTCATCCTGTGGGACTGGTACCGCCGCCTGATCACCCCTTCCTGGGCGCGCGCCGTGCTGCACCTGTGGGCCTTCGCGATCTGCGCGTCGGTGCTCACCACCTGGCAGCACCACTTCATCGACATCCCGACCGGGGCGCTGCTTGGGCTGGTCTGCGTGTGGCTGTGGCCGCTTGAGCGGGTGGTGTCGCTGCCGCGCGGCTGGCGCCTGGCGCGCGAGGGGCGGCGCTGGAAGCTGGCTGGGCTCTATGCCCTGGGGGCTGTCGCTTTTCTTGCCGCGGCGCTCGCCGTGGGCGGCCTGGAGCTTTGGCTCGCCTGGCCGGCTGCATCGCTGGCGTTGGTGGCCTTGAACTATGCGGGGCTGGGCGCGCGCGGCTTCCAGATGGACGGCCGCGGACGCATGCGCTGGGCCGCACGCTGGCTGTTAGCGCCGTACCGATTGGGCGCCGCGATCAACGCGCGGCTGTGGACGCGCCGGCTGCCGGCATCGGTCGAGGTTGCGCCGGGCTTGCGGCTAGGGCGCATTCCGACCCTCGCCGAATGGGAGGCTGCGGGGCGCCCCCGGCTGGTCAGCCTCAGCGCCGAACTGCAGCTGCCGCCCGTGGAGGGCGCGCACTGCGTGCCCTTGCTGGATCTGGCTGTGCCGGCGCCGCGGGCTCTGCAACGCGCGGCCGGCGTGATAGAAGGCCAGCGCCGCGACGGCCAGGCGGTATGGGTGTGCTGCGCCCTTGGTTTTTCGCGCAGCGCCGCCGCAGCCATCACCTGGCTGCGCCTGCACGGTGCGGCCGGCAGCCTGGCACAGGCTGAAGGGCTGGTGCGCCAGGCACGGCCGCAAATCGTGCTGGGCGCGGCGTGGCAGCAGGCGCTGGACCAGGCCACCCGCCGGGCGGCAGCATGAACGACATGGATCGCGCGCTGTGTTCCGCCACGGCCAGGCTGCTGCAGGCCAACCGCATCGTGGCCGCCTGGGGACTGGCCCTGAGCGTGCTGGGGATCGCCGTCCTGGCCCTCACCGGGCGCTCACTGCCCCTGCTGTCAGCGATGGGTTTTGGCGCGGTGGCGGTGGTCGGCATGCTGGAGCGCTACCTCGCCTTCCGGCTGTATTTCGATGCCGGCCTGTTCAAGGACATGGCCGGCGGCGCCATCACATCATTGGGCGACCTGGACAGCGCATTGCAGCGCCTGGGCCTGCTCCCGGCCAGCGGCCAGCCGCGCGCGCTGGAAGACCGTGTGGCGGGCGCGCGCCAGCTGTTGCAGCGCCACGGCATTGCCGTGGCCTGCCAGAGCGGGCTGTTCCTGCTGGCGCTGCTGACCCAGGACCTGCGCTGACCGCGCTCCATCCTTTAAAGGACTTGTTTCATGAGTAGATCACCTCAAAGCGGTTTAGGCCTGGCGGCGGCGGCATCAGCCTGGCTGATCGTGCTGGCGGCGCGGCTGCTGACCGGCGTGCGCGCCATCTGGAGCGGCACGACGCCCAAGGCGGAGCAGACGCTTTATTTCGCCAACCACACCAGCCATGGCGATTTCGTGCTGCTGTGGGCCACCCTGCCGGCGGACCTGCGCGCCATCACGCGGCCGGTGGCGGGCCAGGATTACTGGGAGACTTCGGCGCTGCGGCGGTTTATCGGCAATGACGTGTTCAATGCGCTGATGATCCGGCGCGACGGTGCCGGCGGCCAGGCGGGCTCAGACCCGGTCGGGCAGATGACCGAGGCGCTGCTCGCCGGGGACTCGCTCATCATGTTTCCCGAAGGCACGCGCAACACCGGTGACGAAGTGCTGTTGCCCCTCAAAAGCGGGCTTTACCACCTGGCGCGCGCCTGTCCGCAGGTGCGGCTGGTGCCGGTCTGGATAGAAAACCTCAAGCGCGTGCTGCCCAAGGGCACGCTGGTGCCCATTCCCCTGGCCTGCAGCGTGCGCTACGGCGTCCCCATCGTGCTGGCCGAGGGCGAAGACAAAAACACTTTCATCGCGCGTGCGCGCGCTGCCATGCTGGACCTGAGGCCGGAATACGACCGGGCGGAGGACACAACGCCATGAACCTTTCCCCTTCCACCCAAACCACGCTGATGCTTTTCGGCGGTGTCTTCGGCGTGCTGCTGCTGGCCTCCAGCATAGGCGCGCTGCTCAAGTGGCGCGTCGCGCGGGGCGAGCCGCATTCGGTGATCGACAACCTCAATTCCCGCGTCAATGCCTGGTGGGTGATGATAGGTGTCATCGGCCTGTCCTTTGCCTGCGGCAAGAACGGCGTGATCGTGCTGTTCTACCTGATCTCTTTCTACGCGCTGCGCGAATTCATGAGCCTGGCCTACACGCGGCGCGGCGACCACCTGGCAATCGCGGTGGCGTTTTTCATCGCGCTGCCGGTGCAGTATTTCCTGATCTGGATCGACTGGTACGGGCTGTACTCCATCTTCATCCCGGTCTATGCCTTCCTGGTGCTGCCCATACTCGCGGCGGTGGGGGGCGACACCAAGCGCTTTCTGGAACGTACCTCGAAAGTGCAGTGGGGCCTGATGATCTGCGTGTTCTGCATCAGCCATGTACCGGCGCTGCTCACGCTGCAGATCCCCGGCTTTGAAGGGCGCAACCTGCTCCTGATCGCCTTCCTGGTGATCGTGGTGCAGGGCAGCGACGTGCTGCAGTACGTCTGGGGCAAGCTTTTCGGCAAGCGCAAGGTGGCGCCCGAGCTGTCACCGTCGAAAACCTGGGAAGGCCTGGTCGGAGGTGTTGCCAGCGCCACCGCCCTGGGGGCTGCGCTTTACTGGACGACACCTTTTAGCCCCGGGCAGGCGGCGCTGATGGCGCTCACCATCTGCATGATGGGATTTTTCGGCGGCCTGGTGATGTCGGCCATCAAACGCGACCGCGGCGTGAAAGACTGGGGCACCATGATTGAAGGCCATGGCGGCATGCTGGACAGGCTGGATTCAGTGGTGTTCGCGGCGCCCATCTACTTCCACGCGCTGCGCTATTGGTGGGTGCCGTAAGGGCAGCCCCGCGCCGCCCGCCCGGGCGCAAACCCGGCGGGCCCCGCGGTCTTGATATTGGAGAGACAATCACCCATCTGCCTGTATCCAGCCGGCCAGGCCAGGTGCAACCCTCCAGGAAAGCCCGCCCTTGATCCTTCGCCACACCTTCACGCCGCCCAACAACACCCGCATGGGCCATTTGTGCGGGCCCATGGACAGCCATATCCGCACCATAGAGGCGGCGCTGGACGTCACGATCGCGCACCGCTTTGAGCAGTTCAAGATCGACGGCACCAAGGTCAAGGCGACGTTGGCGCTGGAAGTGCTGCAGGCCCTGTACGAAATCGCCCAGCGGCCCATAGAACCCGAAACCGTGCAGCTGATGCTGGCCGGCGACACGGCCCTGAGCACCGCGCCCGACGGCGGCATCGCGCTGTCGACCCGGCGCGCCGACCTGCGTGCCCGCACCAACAATCAGGGCACCTACCTGGAAAACATCGCCACGCACGACATCACCTTCGGCATAGGGCCGGCCGGCACCGGCAAGACCTACCTGGCCGTGGCCTGCGCGGTTGATGCGCTGGAGCGCAGCACCGTGCAGCGCATCGTGCTGACGCGCCCCGCGGTTGAGGCCGGCGAGCGCCTGGGCTTTTTGCCGGGCGACCTGAGCCAGAAGGTCGACCCCTACCTGCGCCCGCTGTACGACGCGCTGCACGAGCTGATGGGTTTTGAGCGCGTGCAAAAGGCTTTTGAGCGCCAGCAGATCGAGATCGCGCCGCTGGCCTTTATGCGCGGCCGCACGCTGAACCATGCGTTTGTCATCCTCGATGAGGCGCAAAACACCACGCCCGAGCAGATGAAGATGTTCCTCACGCGGATAGGCTTCGGCAGCAAGGCGGTGGTGACGGGCGACGTGAGCCAGGTGGACTTGCCGCGCACGCAGCTCAGCGGCCTGGTGGACGCCGAGCGCGTGCTCAAGCGCGTCAAGGGCATTGCCATTACCCGCCTGACCAGCTCCGACGTGGTACGCCACCCGCTGGTGGCACGCATCGTTGACGCGTACGACAAATCCCCCAGCCTGGTCGCACCGGTTGAGGAGGCGGCCGAACCCGCCGCCGCACCTGCCCGCCGCGCCAGCGCAAGGAGCCGCAATGGCTCTTAAGCAGCTCAGCCTGTCGCTGCAATTCGGTGAACTGAAGAACGCCGGGCGCCATCGCGCGGCCCTGCCACGCCACAGCGTGGCCCGCTGGATACGCCACGCGCTCGCGCATGACGGTGAGATCACCGTGCGCATCGTGGATGCCGAGGAAGGCCGGGCGCTGAACCGCGACTACCGCCGGCGCGACTACGCCACCAATGTGCTGACTTTCGATTACACGCAGGAGCCTGTGGTGACGGCCGACCTGGTGCTGTGCGCGCCCGTAGTGGCCCAGGAAGCCAAAGACAACAAGAAGACGCTGCAGGCCCACTACGCCCACATGGTGGTGCACGGCACCTTGCATGCCCAGGGCTGGGACCATGAGACCGGCGAGCAAGACGCCGAAGCCATGGAGGCGGAGGAAATCCGCATCCTGGCGGGGCTGGGTTTTAAAAACCCCTACCGCTGAATGCCAGGGCCCTGCGCGGGCCTCAGGACTTCCACTTGTCCATGTAGGTCGCGTAGCCGGCGCGCCAGGACGGGGTGCCGAAGACGCCGCTGCTCTGGTGCACCACGGAAATCGGCCAGGTGCCCATACTGAGCCCCAGCTTCTCGGCCTCACGGCAAAAATCGAGGTCGTAAAAATGGAAGTTGAAGCGCTCGTCAAAGCGCAGGCCTTTGTCGATCAGCAGCTGGCTCTCGCAGGCCAGCCACAGACCATCCAGCAGCTTGACCGGCTGGCCCGACGGGCCAAAGACGCTGAGGTTGGAAGAGGGGAAACCGTCGCCGTGGCCCACCACGCCGCTCAGGTTTTCGCGCGCATCCCAGGTGAGTTTTTCATCAATAAAGGCCCAGCCCGGCTGGCGCGGCACGCGGCGCAAATTGCCGGCCAGGCCGACGATGTTGTATCTCTGGATGCCTTCGCGCAAACGGTCGGCCCAGAAAAAGTCGCAGAGGTGCAAGTCGTCATGGCAAAAAACCAGCAAAGCCGGCTGCGTGCGTGCTTCCTCAATGGCCTGGTTGTAGACAGAGGGCAGGCCTGCGGTATTGCTTTCAAACACGCGCACCTGTATGCCGCCCAGCGGGTAATAAAGGGCCAGTGAGCGGCCCAACGCGGTTTCGGTGAAGAAATTGTCAAAACTGGAGCGCGTGGCGACGACAAAACGGATCATGGGCAGCCTAAAGAGTGTGCGATGCCGAGCCGGCAGCGATACATTGCCCGCCGCCAGACTCACTTGCCGGTTTATACCTCAGCCTCTCCTTGTCAGGCTGCAGGGTCAATCCGCAGCGGAATGGTCACCGGCCCGTCATTGACCAGGTGCACCTTCATGTCGGCGGCAAACCGCCCGGTTTGCACCTCGGGGTGCAGTGCCTGCGCCTGGGCCACAAAGTAGTCGTAGAGCCTTCGGCCCTCTTCGGGCGCCGCCGCGCCGGTGAAGCTGGGCCGATTGCCGCCCGAGGCGTCGGCGGCCAGCGTGAACTGGCTCACGACGAGCAGGCCGCCTTTGACGTCCTGCACCGACAGGTTCATCTTGCCTGCCTCGTCGGAAAAGATGCGCAGCTTGAGTATCTTGGCCAGCAGCTTGTCGGCCTGCGCCTCGGCGTCGCCGCGCTCGGCGCACACCAGCACCAGCAGCCCTGGGCCGATCCGGCCGACGGTTTCACCCTCGATCACCACGCGGGCCTCGGCCACGCGCTGCAGCAGCGCCTTCATCAGTCGCCCACGCCGGCCGCGACGAACAGCGGCTTGCCCACCGGCCCTGCAAGAAAACTCACGAACTGCTGGGCCAGTTCCTGCTGCTTGCCGGAGGCCAGCGGCGCAGCGGTGTAAGCGGTGTAGTTCTGCACTTCGGCCGGCACCGGGCCGACGAACTTCAGGCCCTTGCCTTGGTAAAGCAGGATTTCGGTGATCGCACCGAAGCCGATTTCCTGGCCCTTGCCCTTGATGACGTGTTCCATCACGGCGGCGCCGTCGGGATAGCGCGTGGTTTTGCCTTCGACCTGCGCATAGACATCCATCTTCTTGAGCAGGCCTTCAAGGTACAGGCCGGTGGAGGCGCGGTTGAACACCAGCGAGTCTGCTGCCAGCACCGAGCGCTTGAGCGCCTCAGCGCTGCTGATGTCGGGCACGGCCGCGCCTTCACGCACGGCCACGCCCATGCCGACACGGCCGACGTTGGCGCGTGTTTCGGCCAGCTTGCTGGCAGACGCAAATTCGCCGATAACGGCTGGCGGCGCGATCACCACGTCGAAAGCCGGGTTGGACTCCATGCGTTTTTTCAGCTCTGGCGCGGTGTTGAACGTGATTTTCACGCCGTGGCCGGTCTGTTTTTCAAACGCGGCAGCGGCTGCCTTCAGGCCCGGCTCGATGGCGCCGGCGCTGAGGACCGCGATGTCCGCCGCATGCGCTGTGAGGGTCAGCAGGGCGCAGGCAAGGGCCTGGGCGGGAAGCAAGATGCGTTTCATGAAGGCTCCTGGGCGAGAAAAAGGGCGAGAAGGGGCTGGGAAACTATCGAGGGAGTATCGGAAAAGAGGCCGTCTTTCAAATGAGGTCGGCCTCATCGTCAAAGTGAGCTTCCACGTCGCTGGGCAGCAGCTGTATGCTCGCGCGCAGGCCGGGCACGGCGCTCATCAGGGCCTGTTCGACGCTGGCGCGCACCGCCGCGGCCCGTCCCAGCGACCAGCTGGCCGGCATATGCATGTGTAGGTCGACAAAGCGCCGCTGGCCGGCGCGACGCGTGCTGAGGTGGTCAAAGCGGATGGTGGGGTGGGCGAAGCTGTCCAGCGTCTTCTGGATCTCGGCCATCACCTCGGGCTCAACCGCTTCGTCCATCAGGCCCTGCGAGGAGCGCCACACCAGTTGGCCGCCCTCCCACAGAATATTGAGCGCCACCCCGATGGCCACGACGGCATCCAACCACAGCCAGCCCGTCAGCATGACGAGGCCTATACCGACCACCACACCGGCCGAGGTCCACACATCAGTCATCAGGTGCTTCGCATCCGCTTCCAGAGCAATCGAGCGGTGAACTTTGGCCGAACGAAACATCGCCCAGGCCAGCAGGCCGTTGACCGCCGAACTGACTATGGACAAGGCCAGGCCCCAGCCGAGCTGCTCCAGCGGTTGGGGGTTAAAGATGCGATGGGCCGCGGCCCAGATGATGGCCGCCGCCGCACCTATGATCAGCGCGCCTTCAAAGCCGGAGGAAAAATACTCGGCCTTGTGGTGGCCATAGGGATGGTCGTCATCGGCGGGCCGCTGCGCGATGGTGACCATGGCCAGGCCGAACAGCGCGCTGGCCAGGTTGACGAAAGACTCCATCGCATCCGACAGCAACCCCACCGAGCCGGTGATGTACCAGGCCGTG
>Ga0065165_1002593_pt1 | contig 14849 bp, 9 predicted proteins | sample AraplaMF_Cvi_mMF_FD_63813 | JGI IMG/M metagenome (GOLD analysis project Ga0065165, IMG submission 63813) | Arabidopsis root microbial communities from the University of North Carolina, USA - plate scrape MF_Cvi_mMF (version 2) (version 3) | ecosystem: Host-associated > Plants > Roots > Endosphere...
CAAGTCCGGGGTCGCCACCCTCCCCATGAAGGGGAGGGGAAGGGCTCATGCGGAAACGCATAGCGGTCAGGCAAAATCGCTGATCTATACATCGTTCAGATGGTGCTATCTAAACAGTGTCCAGACGGACAGCCCCGCTCCCCCGGGGTTCCCAAGAGAACCGAACCAAAGGTGTGCCAAATGTCTCTCGCGACCTTCGAACGCGGCTTCGACCGCATCGCCCCGCTCTTCCTGCTGGCCCTGGGGGTCTTCGCCGCCATCTCCACCGCCGCGCTCGGCGCGTAAGTCCGAACCGTCTTCCCCTCTCCCCAACGCAGCTTCGGACAAGGGCCCCTCGCGGGCCCTTTTTCGTGGGCTCAGCCCTCGTCCCAGACGCCGTCCCAGTCATCGGGGGGCGGGACGATCTTCAGGGTCTTGGCCCGCGTGAGCATCAGGGCCGAGGGGCCGTCGGCCGGATCGGCGGCGCGGGCGGCCTCGAAGGCGGCCGTGGCGGCGGCCCAATCCCGGGCGGCCATGTGGCGGCGGCCCTCGGCGTAGTGCTCGGCGGCCGGGGCGTCGCCGGTGAGGACCTGGAAGATCTTCGACGGCTGGCGGCGGCCGCGCACGCGCACCACGTCCAGCTCGCGCAGCGCATGGCCCTGGCCCTCGACGGCCGCGGCGGTGGCCTCGCAGACGATGACGCCCACGCCATAGGCCTTGGTCAGCGCCTCCAGGCGGGCGGCGAGGTTCACGCTGTCGCCGATGACGGTGTAGTCCATGCGCTTGGGCGAGCCGATGGCGCCGGCGATGACCTCGCCCGTGGCGATGCCCATGCCGAGGCGCAGCTCGGGCAGGCCCTGGCCGGCGCGGCGGCGGTTCAGCGCCTCGGCCAGGCGGATCATCTGGACGGCCGCGGCGACGGCGTTCAGCGGGTCGCGGTCGCCGGCGATGGGCGCGCCCCAGTGGGCCATGATCGCGTCGCCCAGGAACTTGTCGAGCACGCCGTTGCAGGCGGCCACGGCCTCGAACAGCTCGGTGTAGATCTCGTTCAGCACCTCGACGGTGGCGCGCGGGCTGAGGGTCTCGGCCAGGGTGGTGAAGTTGCGGATGTCGGCGAAGAGGACGCTGGCGCGGCAGGCGTCGCCGAACAGCAGGGCGTCGTGCGACAGCACCTGGTCGACCACTTCCTGGCTCATGAAGCGGCGCATCGCGCCCTGCAGGCGCTTGCCCTCGGTGATGTCCTCCAGGAGCACCAGCAGGCCCACCGCCTCGCCGTCGTTCACCAGGGGCACGATGGAGAGGTTGGCCGAGATCGTGTCGCCGCGGCCGGTGACGAGGTCGGCGTCCACCAGGGCCTTTGGCTGACCGCTCTTCGAGACGGCGGCGAACTCGTCCAGCAGGCCGGGGTTGGCCGCCAGCAGGACGCGGGCGTCGGCGCCCGCCATCTGCTCGGGCGGGATCGCCAGGATGCGGCAGGCGGCCTCGTTCAGCTTGGCGATGCGCGCGTCGGCGTCGAGGGTCAGCACGCCCGACGACATCGAGCGCAGGATGCTCTCGTTGTAGTTCCGCTCGGCGGCCACCTCCGAGAAGAGGGTGGCGTTGTCGATGGCGATGGCGGCCTGGGCGGCGAAGGCGGCCATCCGCTCCACGTCGCCGTCGCCGAAGTGCGGCTTGTCCTGGCGGTTGAGGGCCTGCATCACGCCGAGCCGGCGGCCGTCGCGGGCGGTGACCGGGATCGTGAGCACGCTTGAGGTCCGGTAGCCGGTGAGCGCGTCGACGTCGCGGTGGAAGCGTGGGTCGGCGTAGGCGTCGGTGATGTTGATCGGCTGGCCGCTGGTGAAGCAGGCGCCGGCCAGGCCCAGGTGGGCGGGGAAGCGGATGACGCGCGCCTGGCCCTCGGCCACCAGGGACCACAGCTCGCCGGTCTTCTCGTCGTGCAGGAAGAGGGTGCTGCGGTCGGCGTGGATGATGCGCGAGGTGACCTGGACGATCTTGGTCAGCAGGGCCTCCAACTCCATCTCGCTGGTGATGGCGGCGTTGACGTCGAGCAGGCGGCGCAGGTCGCCGGCGGTCTGTTCGGCGGCGTCGATCGAGAGCGTCCAGCGCTCGGCCAGGATCACGATATGGGAGAAGAGCAGCACCAGCATGCCGAGCGCCGGCAGGTCGAGGCCGATGCGGTCCTGGCGGATCAGCCCGTTGGTGAGCAGGTCGTAGGTGATCAGGCTGGCGGCGAACACGCTGAGGCCCAGCAGGAAGATCAGGGCGCTGTCGCGCTTGCGCACCGTGGCCAGCACCACGAGGCCGACCATGTAGAGGAAGGTCGCGGCGCGGACCGGCAGCACCCAGAACGAGATCTGCGAGGCCAGCAGGGTGTCGCCCAGCGCCAGCGCCCCGGCCTGGGCCACGAAGGCGGCGGCCAGCAGGCCCTCGATGATCCAGAAGATCAGGCGGCTGCTGTCCTTGTTGAACAGGTGGTGCGCGTAGGCGAGGAAGAAGCCCAGGGCCAGCAGGCCCGAGAGGTACTGCAGGCTGAGCATCGCCTGCAGGCCCATGCCCGGGAAGGCGATCAGCAGCAGGTTGTCGTGGCTGAAGATCGCCGCGATGGGCAGCAGGCAGAGCGCGGACAGCGCGATGTAGAGCGACGTGCGGTCCTGGCGGCGGAACAGGAAGACCACCAGGCCGTAGCAGGCCAGGAGCAGGGTGGCGGTGACGAACATGAAGCCGCGCAACCAGCCCAGTGTCGTCCAGCGGCTCATGGGCTCGGCCAGGCCCAGGGCGGGCGCCGATTCCATGCCGTTGTCGCGGTGATGGAACGAGGCGAGCGTGATCTCGAGCTGGAGGTCGCGGCCGTCGGCGTCGAGGACGATGTCCTGGGAGCGGACCTCGTCGCGGGTGGCCGCGGGGGTGAGACCCACGCGGCCGCGGCCCGAGACCAGGGCGCCGTTCACCCGGACTTCGGACGACTCGAACAGCGTGGGGACGTGCAGGATGTAGCGGCCGGGCGCGAGCCCGCGGATCGTGAGGCCGTAGGACGCGACGCCGCGCTCGGGCAGGGCCGCGCCGCCGAGCTTCTGGCCCGTCCAGACGCCGGGGACGGGCGCGAGCGCCGTCGCGCCGGTGGGGCCCGCGCTCTTCCACGTCAGTCGCCAATCGCCGGCGAGGCCGGCGGGGGCGTCGAGTGGCCCATATTGGGAATAGTCGACCACGCCGCCCGCAGCGCGTGGCGCATTGTGATCCGCCAGGTCGGCGAAGAACGGGGCGCAGAGCGCGCACAGCAGGGCCAGCGCCAGGAGGGCGAATATGAGGCGTCGCACCGGCGGCGGGGCGGTCCCGGCCGGGGCGTCTGCAGGCGCTGGCGCGCGGTCCGACCCCCTCATGGACGAGACTCTCCCTGACGCCTTATCCGGAATCTTTCGCGTCGAGTCATCCAAGGCCGAGCTTGGTCCGTATCTTGCTGCGAGTGGCTTGCGTCGGGGCATTCCCTCTCAGAGCGAATTTCCCCTGCCAATTGTGTTTCATTGCGGCGCCTTCCCCCGACGGCGCACTGTGAAGCTTGGATGACCGCGCTGTGATCCCCCGCACGGCGCCGGAAACGGGAGCAGGTCCAATGCCGGCACATCGGCACGGATTCTCGGGCGGGTTGGGACGCGGCGCCCTCGGCGCGGCGCCCGTTTTCATGAATTATCGCCCGGAAGCCCAATCGGGACAAAGCGTCGCGACCCCAACGTCGTTAACGACTCTGCGGCGAAAATGCGGCATCTCTGCCATGCGCGGCGACTCCCGGGGGGGTATGAGCCGGCCTGCAAGGCATAGAGTAGACCCACGCGTGCTCTTCACTTCGATCAATCAGACCGATCGTAGCGTCGGTGGGACGGAACGCCCATGACCGTGAACGCGATCAGGACCGAGCGCGCGCGCGCCCGCAGCCTCAAGGCCACCCTGCTGGCGTGGGTTTGGCCGCAACCGCTGGACACCCAGGAACGCCGCGGCGGCTGGCTCGCCAGCCTGCTGGGCTGGATGTGGCCCTCGGCCGTCCATGACGAACGTTTCGGCCGTCGCCACGGGCTGATGGCCGCCCTCTTCGGTTGGGCCTGGCCCAGCAACGTCGACAACGGCTTCAAGCGCTTCTGGAAGCTGAGCTGGCTGTGGAGCTGGATGTGGCCCGGCCGCGTCATGGGCCCGGACGGCGAAGTCTGCGCGCTGGCCCCGTGGCACCCCGCGGTGCGTCCCGAGGTCTGCGTCGAGGACCCCTGGTACCGCAAGGCCAGCAAGCACGGCGGCATGGTCTTCATGATGTTCGCGGCCACCGCGATCGCGGCGCCGACCTTCATGGAAGGCACCGGCGTCATCGACGGCGGCCGCCTCAACCTGTTCCGCGGCGGTTCCGACGCCGGCCAGGGCGGCGGGGCCGACCAGGGCGGCACGGGCGACCAAGGCCTGGGCGACCAGGGCGCGGGCGGCGGCGGCGCTGGCGGCGGTGACGGCGCCGGCGGGACCGGCGGCGGCGCGGGCGGTGGTTCCGGCGCTGGCGGCGCTGGCGGCTTCGGCGGCCAGGGCCCCGGCGACCAGGGCGGCGGCTCGGGCGGTGGCGGTGGCGGTGGTGGCGGCGAAGGCGGTGGCGACACTGGCACGCCCGGCAACCCCGGCAATCCCGGCGGCGACGGCCTGACCTTCCTCGATCCTCCGACGTCTCCCGGCGGCGGTGAAGTCCCGAGCAACTTCGGCGGCTTCAACGGCGGTGGCGGCGGCGACGGTGGTGGCTTCGGCGGCGGCGGTGGCGGCGGCACGGGTGGAACCGGCGGTGGCGGCGGTGGCGGTGGCGGCGAACAGCCGACCGGCACGAACCCGACCAATCCGACGGATCCGACCACGCCGACGACCCCGACCAATCCGACCGACCCGACGACGGGCGGCGGCGATCCCACGGGGCCGACGCAACCCACGCAGCCGACCGACAAGCCGACGTTCCCGACCGATCCGGGCGGTCCGACGACCAACCCCGGCGGCGGCCCGAACCTGCTGGTCCCGACCAATCCGGGCGGCGGCGGCGGTGGCGACGAGGATCCGCGCGGCGACCCGCCGGGCACCGATCCCGATCGCGACGTGACCACGCCGATCCCCGAGCCGGCCACCTGGGCCATGATGATCGTGGGCTTCGGCGCGGTGGGCTACATCGTCCGCCGGCGGCGGATCTCGGCGAAGATCGCCTGAGGTCGGCGGCCATCGCGTAAAGACACTTCGGCCCGGCGAAAGCCGGGCCGAATGCTTTTCAGGAACCGCTCAGTACGGGTTGTAGTAGCGCGGCGGCGGCCAGGTCGGCCGCGGCGGCGGCGCCCAGCGGTCGTCCTCGTCCTCGTCGTCGTAGTAGGGGCGCTGCGGCGCCTGGGCCTGATAGGCGCGGCGGCGCTGTTCCTCCTCATAGGCGCGCTGGCGGGCCTCGGCGTAGACGCGCTCCTGGGCGGCGGCCTCGGCGCGGCGCTGGCGCTCGGCGGTCTCCTCCACCTGGCGGCGCTGGGCCTCGGCGGCGGCGGTCTGGGCCTGGACCGCGGCGAGCTGGGCGTCGTTCAGAGCCTTGGCGCGGCCCTCGGCCTCGGCCCGGTCGCGCGCGGCCTGGTCGGCGGCGAGGCGCTCGCGATGGCGCGAGGCGGTCTGGGCGCCGCAGGTCTTGAGGTCGGCCAGGCCCTGCTCCGAGCCCGCCAGCGGCACGGTCAGCGGCTCCTCGGTCAGCCAGGCCACCCCCAGCGTCCCGCCCTTCTTCATGGCGGCCTCCGTCTCCTCGGACAGCACCAGCTCGCCGGCTCCGTCCTCGCCGCGCAGCATCAGGTTGGAGAACCGCGCCTTGTCGATGCGGATCGGCAGGAAGGCGCGGGCCGGCAGGTCGTCCTTGAAGAAGCGCAGGGAGACGATGTCGCCGTCCGAGATCAGGCTCACCGGCGTCACGGCGCCCGAACGGGCGGTGAGCTCCAGCTCGACCCGGCAGCCGGTGTCGGTGGGGTTGATGACCCACAGGGCCGCAGGGCGGGCGGCTACAGGTGGGCGAGCGGCTGTGGGGGGGCGGGCGGCGGCGGCCTGCGCCGGCCCGGAAAGAAGCGCAGCAGCCACTGCGCCCCCGATGATCGCCTTGATCACGACGGCTCCTGTGTCTGACACGCGCCGTGAAGATACGGCCGTTCAGCGCAGGCTGCTAGAGGCGCGGCTGTCGCGGGTGCTAGAGCGCGTTGGGCGAAAGTGGAGGCCGGTTTCGCCCTCAGGCGCGCTCTAAGTCAAAGAGGTCGAGCCTGTTTGTCGAGTTCAGATGATTCCATCTGAACTCGACAGGCTCTAGGGTCCGCGCTTCGCAGATGGGAGGAGCGCAGCATGGCGCGGATGTGGATGATGGCCGCCCTGGCGGCCGTGGCGTTGACGGCTTCCGCGGTGCAGGCGGCGACCCCGCCCAACATCGCCGCGGCCCTGGCCGACAAGGGCCGGCCGGCGGAAGAGGCGGCGCGCGACGCGGCCCGCAAGCCGGGCGAACTGCTCGAATACGCCGGCGTGAAGCCGGGCCAGAAGGTGGTCGACCTGGTGATGGGCGGCGGCTACTTCACGCGCCTGCTGTCGGTGGCCGTGGGGCCGAAGGGCGAGGTGATCGCCTACCAGCCCAGCGAGTTCATCCAGTTCCAGGCCAAGTACGGCGAGGACCAGAAGAAGGTCGCGGCCGCCTATGCCAACGTGAAGCCGCTGACCTCGACGTTCGGGGCGCTGGACCTGCCGGACGGCGTCGACCTGGTGCTGACCGTCCAGAACTACCACGACATGCACCTGACGCCGTTCCCGAAGGACACGGCCGCCAAGGTCAACGCCGAGGTGTTCAAGTCGCTGAAGCCGGGCGGCCTCTATGTGGTCGTCGACCACGTGGCGCCGGCAGGCTCTGGCCTGGAGCCGCCGCAGAAGCTGCACCGGATCGACCCGGCGATCGTGAAGCAGGAGGTCGAGGCTGCGGGCTTCAAGCTGGAGGGCGAGAGCTCGCTGCTGAAGGACGCGAGCGATAGCCAAGACAAGAGCGTCTTCGACCCCTCGATCCGCGGGAAGACCGACCAGTTCATCATGAAGTTCCGCAAGCCGAAGTAGGCGGACCGCGACGGGACGGGCGCGCCTGCGACAGTTTGTCAGGCGCGCCAATCCCCAATCTTTACCGGCCGTTGGCGGTCGGCGCCGACATGGTCGATCCATGTTCTTTGCGCGTGCTTCCGAGCTGACAGAAGGTCAGGTCGCGCTCCGGCGGTTCATGGTGCTGGGCGCGGCGCTGGTGGCCCTGGTGCTAGCCGGCGTCGGCGCGATCCTGATCGGCGGCGTGCGCGCCCTGGACGCCCTGCAGGTGCAGGAAGACAGCGCGCGGATCGAGCGCGGCCTGAACCGGGCGCTGGAGACGGTCGTCGCCGACATCACCACCGCCACCATCTGGGACCAGGCCTACCAGAACCTGCGGCCGGGCGGCGACCTCGTGTGGGCCGACCAGGAGGTCGGCAGCTACTTCGCCTACAACCGCGGCCACGACATCTCGGTGGCCATCGACGGCCGGGAACGGCCCTTCTACGCGTGGCGCGGCGCGGGCCGGGCCGATCCGGACGGCCAGCGCGCCTTCCTCGCCGATGCGGCGCCGCTGATCCGCCGGGTGCGCGCCGTGGAAGCCGCGCGCAAAGGCAAGGCGCTCCCGCCCAGCGCGTCGGACCCCGCGCTCGCGGAGACGGCCCGGGGGATCGTGGTCTCGGACGGGATCTTCTACCTGACCGCCGTCTCCACCGTGACGCCGGAGTACGGCAGCGAGTTGCGCCGGCCGGGCCCCGCCGTGATCGTCGTCTCCGCCCAGCGCATGGACCGCCAGCTGATGGCCACGCTGCAGGAGTTCCGGCTGGCCAACCCGCGCATCGTGACGGCGCGGCCCACGCATGGGCCCGGCGTGCCGCTGCGCGACGCCGGCCGCCGGCAAGTGGGCTGGCTGGCCTGGGCGCCGCACCACCCCGGCGCGCACGTGCTGGCGCAGGCCGCGCCCGCGATCGCCATCGGCCTGCTGGCGCTGGCCGCGGTGATGTCGGCGCTGGGCTGGCAGATCCTTCGCGTCGCGCGCCAGCTGGGCGCACACGAGCGGGCGCTGACCGACGCCATGCGCGAGCTGGAGGACGCGCGCGATCGCGCCGAGGCCGCCAACGTCGCCAAGAGCCGGTTCCTGGCCAACATGAGCCACGAGATCCGCACGCCGCTGAACGGGGTGCTGGGCATGGCGCAGGTGCTGGGCGCCAGCGACCTGGCCGCCGCCGACCGCGAGAAGGTCGACGTGATCCGGGCCTCGGGCGAGACGCTGCTCGGGCTGCTGAACGACATCCTGGACCTCTCCAAGGTGGAGGCGGGCCGGGTCGAGTTGGAGATGCGGCCGTTCGACATCGAGGCGATGGTCGAGGACGCCACGCGCGGCTTCGCCGTCATGGCCGCGCAGAAGGGGGTGCGGTTCCTGGCGGACGTCGAGCCGGCGGCCCGCGGCGTCTGGATGGGCGACGGCGCGCGCATCCGCCAGGTGCTGGCCAACCTGATCTCGAATGCGCTGAAGTTCACGGCCGCCGGCGAGGTGCGCGTCGGCGTGCGCCGCACCGACGAGGGGATCGCCTGCACGGTCTCGGACACCGGCGTCGGCATCGCGCCCGCTCTGCTGGAGGGCCTGTTCCGGCGGTTCTCGCAGGTGGATCCCAGCACGACGCGGAAGTACGGCGGCACGGGCCTGGGGCTGGCGATCTCGCGGGAGTTCGTCGAGCTGATGGGCGGCCGGGTGGCGGTGACCAGCGCCGAGGGCTGTGGGTCGGCGTTCACGTTCAACCTGCCGCTGGAGTGGCTGCACGCGTCGGTCCCGGCCGCCTTGGCCCCCGAGGTCGAGGCGGTCGCGCTGCCGCCGCTGCGGATCCTGGCGGCCGAGGACAATCCGACGAACCGGCTGCTGCTGACGGCCATGCTGGAGCCGCTGGGCGTGGAGCTGACCCTGGCGGGCGACGGCCGGCAGGCGGTGGAGGCCTTCGCCGAGGGCCGTTTCGACGTGGTGCTGATGGACGCCCAGATGCCGGTGATGCACGGCATCGATGCGGCGCTGGCGATCCGCGCGCTGGAGGCCGAGCGGGGCCTAGCGCCGACGCCGATCCTGGCGGTCTCGGCCAATGTGATGCGCCACCAGATCGACGAGTACGTGGCGGCGGGCATGGACGGGGTGGTCGCCAAGCCGATCGAGATGGCCGCGCTGGTGGCCGCGATCGAAGCGGCCGTGGCCGCGCCGAAGGACGAGGCGGACGACACCCGCGCGGCCTGAGCGGCGCCTTGCCCGAAGCGGCGGGGCGTGGCGACTATGGCGGCATGTTCGACTGGAATGACGTGAAGGCGCTGCTGGCGGTGGCGCGCGGGGGCTCGACGGCCGCGGCGGCGCGCGAGCTGGGGGTGAACCAGACGACGGTGGCGCGGCGCCTGGAGGCGCTGGAGCGGGACCTGGACGCGCGGCTGGTCGAGCGGCACCAGGCGGGCGCGAGCCTGACCGACGCGGGGCTGTCGCTGGTGGCCGACGCCGAGGCGATGGAGCGGGCGGCGGCCTCGATGCGCCAGACGCTGGAGGCCCACCGGCGCGGCGTGGCGGGCACGCTGCGGGTGACGCTGAGCGAGATGCTGGCGGGCACGGCGATGACGCCGCTGCTGGCCGAGTTCCGGGAGCTCTATCCCGATATCGCGCTGGAGCTGATCGTCACCGACCAGATGCTGGACGTCGCCGCCGGCGAGGCGGACATCGCGTTCCGGGGGTCGCAGTCGCTGGCCGACTCCAGCCTGGTGGCCCGCAAGGTCTCGTCGACGAACTGGGCGCTCTACTGCAGCCGCGCCTACGCCAACCGCATGGGCCTGCCGGCGACGCCCGCCGACCTCAAGAACCACGTGGTGATCGGCGGCACCGACGAGCCGCAGACGATCCCGGGCCTGCAGCCGGTCCTGCGCCAGGCGCCGGGCGTGACGCCCACCCTGAAGTCGACCAGCATGACCAACCTGTTCGCCTCGATCCAGGCGGGGCTGGGGATCGGGCCGATGCCCTGCATCACCGCCGACGCGGACCCCGACCTGGTCCAGGTGTTCCCGCCGGACCCCGAGAGCATGGCCTACACCTGGATCATCACCCGGCCCGAGCTGAAGGACGCGCCGCGGGTGCGCGCCTTCATCGACTTCTTCGCGCCGCGTATCCAGGCGCTGACCCGCGACTTCGAGGAGAAGGCGCGGCGCCGGGCTGACGAAACTAGTTCGCAGCCTTGAGCTTGCGGTCGAAGAACTCGACCAGCTGCTGGGCGCGGTGCATGCGGTTCATCGGCGTCCAGCCGCCGCGATGGCGCAGGCCGGGATAGACCATCGTCTCGAACGGCTTGCCCTCAGCCTGCAGCGCGAACAGCACGCGGGTGGAGTGGTCGAAGGTGACGTTGTCGTCGGCCATGCCGTGGACCAGCAGCAGCGAGCCCGGCTTCAGGCGCGACAGGCGGCTGACCACTTCCGACTTGGCGTAGCCGTCGGCGTTGTTCGCGGGCGTGCCCATGAAGCGCTCGGTGTAGTGGGTGTCGTAGAGCTTCCAGTCGGTGACCGGGGCGCCGGCGACGCCCGCCTTGAACGGGCTGTCCGGGGCCGTGAGCATCAGGAGCGTCATGTAGCCACCGTAGGACCAGCCGGTGACGCCGATGCGGCCGGCGTCCACGTAGGGCAGGGTCTGGAGATACTTCGCGCCGGCGATCTGGTCGTCGACCTCGAGCTGGCCCATGCGGCGGTCGATCGCGGTCTTGAAGGCTGCCGAACGGTTGGGGGTGCCGCGGTTGTCGAGGCGGAAGAGGATGTAGCCGGCGTCCAGCAGGATCTGGTCCTCGGGCGTGTGCCAGTTGGCGCCGACCCGGGCGCTGCCGGGGCCGCCATAGACCTGGACGACCACCGGGTACTTCTTGGCGGCGTCGAAGCCGGGCGGGGTGCGAAGCGACCACCAGAGGTCGCTGCCGTCGGCGGCCTTGATGGTCCCGAACTCGGGCTGGCGCAGCCGGTCGGCGTAGGGCCAGAACGGGTGGCCGGCCTTCAGCGCGTTCTCTTCGATCCAGCGCACGCGGGTCCCGTCGGCGCGGTAGAGGGCGGTCTGCGGCGGGGTCTTGGGATCCTCGTAGGTCCCGGCGAAGGCGCCGCCCTTGCTGGCGACGGTGACGGTCCAGGTCCCGCCGGCGGGCGTCAGGGCCTTGGGCTCGCCGGGCTTGGCGTAGGAGACGGAGTAGATCCGCCGCTCGATCGGCTTGTCCTTGTGGGCGGCGAAGATGACCGTCTTGGCCGCCTCGTCGACGCCCTCGATCTTCTCGACCGGCCAGTCGCCCTGGGTGACCTGGCGGATCAGCTTGCCGTCGCGGTCGTAGAGGTAGAGGTGCAGCCAGCCCGAGCGCTCGGACGACCACAGGAACGTCCCGTCCTTGAGGGGGCGGAAGTCGTCGGAAAGGTCGACCCAGTGCGGGCTGGTCTCGGAAAGGATCACCTTGCCCTGGCCGGTGGCCGGATCGACGGCCAGCAGGTCGAGGCGGCGCTGGTCGCGGCTCTCGCGCTGGACGTAGAGGGTCTTGCCGTCCTTCGACCAGTTCACGCGGGCCAGGTAGATATCGGCGTCGGGGCCCAGGTCCACCTTGACGCGCTGACCGTTCAGGGGCTGGACGTAGAGGTCGACCTTGGCGTTCGGACGGCCGGGGCGCGGATAGCGCTGGGGCACGACGCGGGCGCCGGTGGCGTTGACCTCGGGGCGGTCGACGATGTCGACGCCGGTCTGGTCGACGAAGGCCAGGGCGACGGCCTTGTCGTCCGGGCTCCACCAGTAGCCGGTATGGCGGTCCATCTCCTCCTGGGCGATGAACTCGGCCGTGCCCCAGCTCTTGAGCTCGGTCCCGCCCTCGGTGAGCGCGCGCTCGGCGCCGCCAGCGGCCGGCATGACGTAGAGGTTGTCGTCGCGGACGTAGGAGACGAAGCCGCCCTTGGGCGAGATCTTGGCGTCGATCTCGTCGCCGTCGGTCTTGGTGAGCTGGCGGGCCTGTTTGGCGGCCACGTCATAGACCCAGACGTCGCCTTCGACGGGGGCCAGGATCAGCTTGCCCAGCTCGTCCCAGGCGTAGTCGACCACGCCGCGGGTGGCGACGCCGGCCCGCTCGCGCCGCGCCTTCTCGGCCTCGGACAGCTCGCGCTCGGCCGGGGCCAGCTTCTTGCCGTCGAGCAGCAGGCGCGGCTCGCCGCCGGCCACGTCGGCGATCCAGAGGTCGGTGACGGTGAGGTCGTCGGCGCGGGTCTTGATGTAGGTCACCGACTTGCCGTCGGGCGACAGCTGGACCCCCTTGGCGCGGGGGCCGGAGATGTCGGGGCTTTCGAAGATCCGCTGGGGCGGGAGTTTTTCGGCCATGGCGGGGGCGACGACGAGCAGGGCCGCGAGGGCGGCGAGGCTGAATTTCATGGCCGCTGTTGAACCGCGTTGAAATGGACTTGGCAATGCGGCGTCTCTGATGACGCGCGCCTTCCATCTCATCTCGTCATGGCGGGGCTCGAGCCGGCCATCCAACGGGCCGCGGGTTCGGGATACGGCGGCGAACGCTCTGGAATGGATGGCCGGGTCAAGCCCGGCCATGACGAGCCTGGGGGATTGGTCATCTTGAACCCAGGCCGCGTGTGTGCGAACTCCCCGCCCATGAGCGAAGAGACCCCTCCGGCCCTGCCCGACCGCCTGTCGGTGGACCCGAACAGCCCCTACTACGACGCCGCCGTCCTGGAGCGGAACGTGGGCGTCAAGTTCAAGGGCCAGGACAAGACCAATGTCGAGGAATACTGCGTCAGCGAAGGCTGGGTGCGGCTGGCCGTCGGCAACTCCAAGGACCGCCACGGCAACCCGCTGACCATGAAGCTGCAGGGTCCGGTCGAGCCTTACTACCGCGAGGGCTGAGGCCTGCGCAGGCGCCGGGCGGCGACGTGTCGCCGGCGCCACACGATGCGTAACATCGACGAACGGTGGTCACGCCCGTTGCCCTGGCGGCGACGGCCGCCAGCGGTCGCGCGATCCGAGCGTCTGTCGCATATCTGTTTTATTTCAATGAGATGTCGCCTCGGAAACGTCGCCTGACGCGTCGCCGACCGCCGACACGTGAGCGACTTTCATGAGACCGCTGAGGCGATCTCCTTAAGCCGGGCCCGCGGCCCTCCCTATGCGTGCCGACAGGCAGCGGCTGGGGGCGGCGCGCGACGTCAAGCGCCCAATTCCAGATCCCGACCGCTGCGGAAGCACGTTCGCCGCGCACGCCCCGGGGGGCTGGCGGCCACTGGAGGACCTGGATTTGAAGTTGCTCTCGACGCGCCAGCGGCTGCTGGCCTCCTCGATCATGTGCGGTCTTGCGGCCGCCGCCTGGGCCGACACGGCCGCTGCGCAGAGCGGCGGCGGCGACGCGGCCGAAGTCGGCGAGATCGTGGTCACCGGCTCGCGCATTCGCCGCGACACGTTCAACGCCCCGCAGCCGCTGTCGGTGGTGACCGCCGAGGCGATCCGCGAGTCGGGCAACACGTCGATCGGCGACATCCTGCTGGAACAGCCGAACATCAATCCGGCCACCAACAGCCAGAACAGCTCGACGACGCTGTTCCTGGCCGGCCAGACGCGGGCCGACATCCGCGGCATCGGGCCGACGCGCACCCTGGTGCTGATGGACGGCCGCCGCCTGCCGTTCTCGGACGCCAGCTCGCCGGCGGTGGACCTGAACACCATCCCGTCGCTGATGGTCGAGCGGATCGAGACGATCGCGGGCGGCGCCTCGGCGGTCTACGGCTCGGAAGCCATCTCGGGCGTCGTGAACTTCATCATGAAGAAGGAGCAGGACGGCCTGGAGATCGACGTCCAGGGCGGCATCGCCGAGGAAGGCGACGGCGAGGAGTTCCGCACCGGCTTCAACTGGGGCTCGAAGTACCTGGACGGCCGGCTGAACGTCCTGATCGGCGGCGAGTACGCCAAGCAGGACAAGATCATGCAGAAGGATCGCGACTGGGCCTATCCCGGCATCCGCCGCGACACCCGCCAGACGCCCCAGACGATCATCCCGAACTCGCGGTCCAACAACTCGCCGTACGCCGTGTTCCAGCTGACGGGCGGGGCGCTGGGAACGGCGCGGGCCGTGGCGCTGGACATCCGCAACCCGACCAACGTGGTGCGCCTGTCGGCCGCCTGCTCGACGCCGACCGTGCAGCCCGACTGCCAGGACGAGTCGCTGCCCTATTCGACGTTCTTCAACGCGCTGCAGGGCAAGAGCGACCGCGCGGTGCTGCGGACCTACGTCGACTACAAGCTGACCGACAGCTGGAAGACCTTCCTCGACGCCACCTATGTGAAGGCGGGCGGCTACGGCATCTTCGTGCCGGCCTTCTCGTCGGCCCCTGGCGGCGGGACGATGCCGGTCGTCCTGCGGGGTGACAACGCCTACCTGAACGGCGCGGGCTCCACCGCCGCGGCGCTGCGGGCCGAATGGACCGCGGCCGGCAAGCCCTTCACCCAGGCCTCGACCGCGCAGGTCGGCAAGATCTGGGACGAGTTCGGCTATCGCAACGTGAAGTCCGAGCGTGAGCAGGTGCGCGTCGCCGGCGGCTTCGAGGGCAAGTTCCAGACCTTCGGCCGCGACGTGAACGTGGACGGCTATGCCCAGTACTCCGAGCTGAGCGGCACCACGATCTCTTACAACGTGCCGAACATCGCCCGCGTGCAGCAGGCGACGGACGCGGTGGTGCTGAACGGCCAGGTGGTCTGCCGCGACGCGGCCGCCCGCGCCGCCGGCTGCACCCCCTGGGACCTGGTC
>Ga0065165_1002594_pt1 | contig 14828 bp, 11 predicted proteins | sample AraplaMF_Cvi_mMF_FD_63813 | JGI IMG/M metagenome (GOLD analysis project Ga0065165, IMG submission 63813) | Arabidopsis root microbial communities from the University of North Carolina, USA - plate scrape MF_Cvi_mMF (version 2) (version 3) | ecosystem: Host-associated > Plants > Roots >...
GAGCTGCGCCAGACCAACGAGATCCTGAAGCTGGCGAGCGCGTTTTTCGCGAAGGCGGAGCTCGACCGCCATCACAAGAAGTGAGGGCGTTCATCGACGCGCAGCGCGAGCACTTCGGGGTCGAGCCGATCTGCAGGGCCTTGCAGGTTGCCCCGTCGGGTTATTGGCGCCGCGCGGCGCGCTTGCGCAACCCGGCGCTCGTGCCACAGCGAGCCAGGCGCGATGCCGTGCTGATCGATCAGGTCCAGCGAGTGCACCGTGCCAACCTGCAGGTCTATGGCGCTCGCAAGGTCTGGCGGCAATTGCACCGCGAGGGCATGGCGGTGGCGCGCTGCACGGTCGAGCGGCTGATGCGGCTCAAGGGCCCGCAGGGTGTGCGACGTGGCAAGGCAGTGCGGACCACCACGCCGGACGCGAAGGCGCCGTGCCCGCTGGACAGGGTGAACCGGCAGTTCCACGCCGAGCGACCGAACCAGCTGTGGGTCAGCGACTTCACCTACGTCTCGACCTGGCAGGGCATGGTCTACGTGGCCTTCGTGATCGACGTCTACGCGCGCTTCATCGTGGGCTGGCGGGTGAGCAGCTCCATGCGAACCGACTTCGTGCTCGACGCGCTGGAGCAAGCGCCGTACGCACGCAAGCCGGAGCGCGACGGGGCGCTGATCCACCACTCCGATCGCGGCTCGCAGTACGTCAGCATCCGCTACTCCAGCGGCTGGCCGAGGCTGGCATCGAGCCGTCGGTCGGCTCCACGGGCGACAGCTGCGACAACGCGCTGGCCGAGACGATCAACGGGCTGTACAAGACCGAGCTGATCCATCGGCGTGCGCCGTGGAAGTCCAAGGAAGCCGTCGAACTGGCCACGCTCGAATGGGCCTCGTGGTTCAACCACCACCGGCTGCTCGAGCCCATCGGCTACATCCCGCCAGTCGAAGCCGAGGCAAACTACCATCGGCAACTCGCCAACCGTCAGGCCATCCCGGCCTGACTCACACCAACCGGCCTCCACGAAAGCCGGGGCGATTCAAAGACGTGCGATCGATGATTTCATCGAGTTCGACTGTTGACCCTCAGACCCACAAGAACTCCGCCGGTACCTGATCCGTCAGCCACACGCCGTTGTCGGCCATGAAGAACGTGAATCCCGCCGCCTGCATGCGCAGCGCATCGACCTTGAAGATCAGCGGCGAGCCGTGACGTTGACCAACGCGGTGCGCGGTGTCTGCATCGGCTGACAAGTGAACATGCTGGCGCTGCTGCGGCTTCAGCCCTTCCGCCAGGATCGATTCGACGAAGCGCGTCGCGGTCCCGTGGTAGAGCACCGGGGGCGGCACCTGCGGTGAGAGGCCAAGCTCCACCGACACCGAGTGTCCCTGTGCAGCGCGCACACGCAGTTCGTCGGGCGACACCGAGAACCGCTTCTTGTCGCTGGTCTTGATGACCTGCAACAGATCTTCGCGGCTGAACGGCGTTCCGGCTGCATTGCCTTTCTCTATCAGTTCGTCAATGCTGGCCCAGCCTTGCGGGTCCAATGCCAAGCCGATGGCATCAGGCTTGTGGCGCAGGACGAAGCTCAAGAACTTGCTGAGTTGAAGGAGATCGACTGACATGCGAAGTTACAGCCAGCCCGGGAAGAGGCGGTGCAGGGCAAACCACGCGAGTCCGACGGCTGGCAACGCAACGGCATAGACGTTGAGTACCTGCTTCCAGTTGAGTGGCACCCGGTTCGCCTGCAATCCCTGGCTGGTTCTGGATGACTCGCCGATGATGTAGTCGACCTGGCCTTCACCCATCGGGTAAACGCGCCAGGAACTCAGTGGAAGGAGGGGCACCCACAGAACGACGATCCATTTTGTCGTGATGTAGGTTCCGCCGATGTCGCGCTCGCGATCGCCGTAGAAGTGAGTTCCCGTTCCATTGAGTGTGGATGTCATGCCCGTGATTATCCGGGGAAGCCAAGCGCGCTCAAGACAACACCATGCTCCCCCGCCGTTGCGCCTCACCCGCCATCCCGACCGGCATCGCAGCCCCCAAGCCGGCCACCCCCGCCATCTCCGCGTTCTGGATCGACTTCGCCACCTGCACCCCGTGCGCATACGCCGTCGTCACGCAGGGGTGCCAGAAGTTCGTCACCTCGCCGGCGGCATACAGCCCGGGCAGGCCTGGCACCGCTCCGCTGCGGTCGACCTCGATGTAGCCGTCGTCCAGCGCCAGCCGCAGCCCGCCCGGGATGCTGGCCTCGAAGCCGAACTGCACGCCGAACACGTCGAACGGCTGGCCGTTCACCGTCATCGCCTGCGCATCCGCGTGGAACGGCCCGACATGCACGGCGTCCGCCGCGATCTGCCGCTGCAGGATCGGCTGCGCACGCGGCGCGTTGCGGCTGAAGATCTCGACGCTGGCCGCCCCGCGCCGCAGCGCAAAGCCCGCCTGGTCGAACGCGTTGTCGCCACCGCCGAGGATCGCGACGCGGCGGCCTTCCACGGCGATGCGCTCCATCGCGATGCCCGGCCCGATGCCGATGCAGTCCGATTCGACGAACCCGCCGCGCCGTGGCTTCGAGCCGGTCGCGATCACGACATGGCGCGCCCGGTGCACTGTCCGACCGTCCGCCACGTCCCACTGCCGGCCCCCCGGCGACTGGCGGATCGCGCTGACCTCGAAGCCCACCGTGTGCGGCACGTTCGCATCGAGCAGGTGGTCCTGCAGTTCGGCCGCCACCTGCTGCCCGGTGCGCCCCTGCATGCCGGGAATCCATCGGTTCGTGTACGGGCTGCGCAATTGCAATCCGCCCACCGCCGGCCCGGCTTCCAGCAGCCGCACGTCCATCCCCAGCTGGTGCAGCCACAAGGCACAGGCCGCACCGGCCGGGCCGCCGCCGATCACCACGGCATCGTTCATCGGAGCATCCTTTCTTTCGATCAGAACAGGATGCCCATGTCGGGCGAGGCGGCGCGTGCGGATCGCGAAGCGGCCGCCTTGCAACCGAAGCGGCCCGGATGCCAGTCCGGGATCCCGGTCACTCCGCCAGCGCCTGCGCCAGCTGCTGCACCCGCCCCACATCCGCCTTCACCGCCTTCGCGATCTCGCTGCCATAGCCGCTGTCGGCCTTGTAGAAGTGCGACAGCATCGCGTACTTCACCGCGTCGTTGTCGACGCGGCCCAGGTCGCCGGCCAGGTTCGCGACCAGGCTCGCCTGCTCCTTCTTCGACAGCGAGCGCCAGAACTCGCCGGCCTGCCGGAAGTTCAGCGTCTTCGCGATGCGCGCCTGCTGCGTGCTGCCGGCCAGCGGCAGGCTGCTCGATCTGTAGGCCGCATCGGCCGGCAGCGGCCGCAGCCGCGACGGCTCGTAGTTGACGGGGCCGGTGCGCGCACCGGCATTCGCATTGCCGTCCTGGTTGTTCGCGGCCACCACGGCCTTCGGCGCATTGATCGGCAACTGCTGCACATTGGTGCCCACGCGGTGCAGCTGCGTGTCGTTGTAGCTGAACAGCCGCCCCTGCAGCAGCCGGTCTTCAGACGCCTCGATGCCCGGCACCAGGTTGCCCGGCGCGAACGCGCTCTGCTCGGTCTCCTGGAAGATGTTGGCCGGGTTGCGGTTCAGCGTCATCGTGCCGACCTTGGTCTCCGGCACGCCGGTCCACACCTTGGTCGCGTCCAGCGGGTTGAAGTCGAAGCCGTCGAGCTGCTCGGGCTTCAGCAACTGCACGTACAGGTCCCACTTCGGAAAGTTGCCGCCGTTGATCGCGGCGATCAGGTCTTCGCTCGCATGGTTGAAGTTGCGGCCCTGCAGCGCCGTGGCCTCGGCCGCGCTCAGGTTCTTCTCGCCCTGCAGCGTCTTCCAGTGGAACTTGACGTAGGTGTAGCGGCCCTGCGCGTCGACGAACTTGTAGGCGTGCACGCTGTTGCCGTCCATCTGGCGGTAGCTGGCCGGCGTGCCGAGGTCGGAGTACAGCCGCGTCAGCATGTGCGTCGATTCGGGCTGCTGCGAGAAGAAGTCGAAGAAGCGGTTCGGGTCCTGCACGTTGGTGTCCGGGCTCGGCTTCAGGCTGTGCACCATGTCCGGAAACTTGATCGCATCGCGGATGAAGAACACCGGCAGGTTGTTGCCGACCAGGTCCCAGTTGCCGTCGCTGCCGTAGAACTTGGTCGCGAAGCCGCGCGGGTCGCGCAGCGTCTCGGGCGAATGGTTGCCGTGGATCACGGTGGAGAAGCGCACGAACACCGGCGTGCGCGTGCCGGCCGCGAAGATCTTCATGCGGGTGACGGCCGACAGGTCGGCACTCGCGACGAACTCGCCGTGCGCACCGGTGCCGCGCGCATGCACCACGCGTTCGGGAATGCGCTCGCGGTCGAAGCGCTGCAGCTTCTGGATCAGCTGCACGTCCTGCAGCAGCACCGGCCCGCCAGGGCCGGCGGTCTGCGAGTTCTGGTTGTCGCCGACCGGCGCGCCGTTGTCGCGGGTCAGCGTGGGCGCCGGGGCCTGCGCCTGGGCGGCCGCCGCGGCCACGGCCAGCAGCACCGGCAGCGCGTTGCAACGAAGAAGCTTGTTCATGTTCTGCTCCACTGAAGTAGGAGCGCGGAGCTTATGAAGCCGCGTGCGCGCCGGGAAATTGAAAACCTCAGCGGGCTCGATTCACGCCTTCAATCGCGATCGCGCTCGCAGGGCTCAGGCGGCGGTGGCCAGCGTGCGGCGCAGCGGCCTCACGCCGTCGGGCAGCGCGTCGCCCAGCGTGTCGGCCAGCAGTTGCAGGTCGGTCGCGCGCGGATGGCCCGGGCGCCAGACCATGCCGATGCGCCGCGATTGCCCTTGCGCCAGGGGCCGCACGACCAGCCCGCTGTCGCCGCGCCGCCGGACCGACAGCGCCGGCATCAGCGTGCAGCCCATGCCGGCGGCCACCAGCTGCCGCAGCGTCTCCAGGCTGCTGGCGCGGAAGTCGCACCCGTCGTCTTGCGTCGATTCATGCTGGCCGCAGGCTTCCAGCGCGTGGCCTCGAAGGCAATGGCCGTCGGTGAGCAGCAGCAGCTTCAGTTCGGCCAGCACGTGCAGCGGCACGGCGTCGTACGCCGCGATCTCGTGCTGCGGCGGTGCCGCGACGAAGAACGGTTCGTCGAACAGCGCCTGCTCGACGAAGGCGGGTTGGGGCAGCGGGCCGGGCAGCGCGACGATGGCCACGTCGATCAACTGGTCGGCCAGCTTGTCGGCCAGGTGGCGCGTCATCTCCTCGTGCACCACCAGCCGCAGCTTCGGGTAGCGCTGGCGCACCAGCGGCAGCAGCCACGGCAGGTAGTAGGGCGCGAGCGTCGGGATCAGGCCGATGTTGAGCGCGCCTTGCAGCGGCCCGCTGCGCAGGTTCTTCAACTCGAGGATCTGGTCGGCCTCGGCCAGCAGGCGGCGCGCCCGCTCGACCACCAACTCGCCGATCGGCGTCAGCCCGGGTTGCTTGCCGTGGCGGTCGAGCAGCGCCAGCCCGAGGTAGTCCTCCAGCTTGCGCAGCTGCGTGCTGAGCGTCGGCTGGGTCACGTGGCAGGCCTCGGCCGCGTGCCCGAAATGGCGGTGCTCGGCGAGCGCCACCAGGTAGCGCAGTTCGCGCAGTGTCATCGTTGTCTCCCTTTGCCGCGCGAGTATTGCCAGCGCCGGGGCGGGCGGCGATTTCTTTTGTGATGCGCGCCGATTGGCAATTTGAATCGCAGGCGCCTGACTTCGCGTGGGTGCGGGCGGCTTCGCGTTTTCCGTGTCGAGCGCGGTGGGCCAGCGCCAGACTGCCCCCGGATCGCAAAAAGCTGAAGGTTCCTCGATGGCCGTGCCCCCGTTCGTTCGCCGCAGTTCGACGCCCGACCCGCAATGGTCGAGCCCATCGCGCACGACGCAGCCGGCTCGGCCGGGTGTCGGGGACTTGCCAGCGTCCACGGCGCGCACGCGGCCGGCCGGCGTGCCTTCGGCGGGATCCACGAACCGCGCGTCGAGCGCGGCGGGCGCGGGGCGGGCGCCGCGCGGCGGCACGGCCGTCGATGTCAAGCCTCTCGGGCTGAGGAGCGCTTTCATGTCCCTCATGCAGAGCGTGGGGCATGCCGGCCAGGCGTTTGCGGCCCCGGTGACCCCGCGGGGCTTCATCGACGGCCTCCCACCGGCAGTGGCGCACACGCTGTTCGCGCAGTTCAGTCCCGAGGCCTTGGCGAAGACCTTCGCCGGCCACCCTGCGCCGTCCAGGTTTCCCGTGATGGCGATGACGCACCCGAGACGCAACGAAGTCGTCGACCTCGCCATGGGGTCGCCGGCATTGCGGCATGCACTGGCACGGCAGATCGGGCAGCTCGACCGCACGCAGCGCGATGCGCTGGTCGCGCAGGTCGGGCAAGAGACCGACCCGGCGCGCCTGCGGGACGGCGTCGTGGCGCTCCTGCAAGGGGGCGCACAGCATCTGCAGCCCGAGCAACGCAGCGCGCTGGTCCACGAGGTCCTCGCGATGAGCGGGAACGACGTGCCCCGCATGCTCGCGGCGTTGCAAGCCCTCGGCCCGTCGTTGGGCTCCATCCCCGGCGAACAGCAGTTCGGGCTCGCCAATGCGATCTTCGTGAACGTCACGGATCCGGCAGCGCGCGAGGCCGCGCTTCACTGCATGAGCCAGGGCATGGCCGATCTGCATCCGGATGTGCGACTGGCGCTGGTCCAGATCGTCGGGGCGTCGCTGGAGGCTGCGAACGAGACCGGAACGCCGAGCACGATGGCGTCGGCCCTGTGCAAGGGCTTTGCGCACCTGGAGCCGGAGTACCGCGAACTGCTGTTCGTCGAGGCGCAGAAGGTGCAAGGCGTGGAAGCCAAGGCCCAGGTGATGTCGGGCTTCATGTCGGCCCTGGAATACCTGAAGAAGGAAGACCGCGAAACCGCGTTCGATGCCGTCATGCAGTCCGCGGACCCGATGCGGTTGTTCTCGAGCCAGGGGGCCTCCGTGGCGCCGGGTCGTTTCCCGCCGGCGTGGGAAGGCCTGAAGCGTCTCGACGAGGGGCGGCTGTCGGCGCTGCTGGCGCATGCCACGGGCGACCGCAAGAGCGCGACGTCGCTGCGCGCGATGGCCAGCGGCATGCCGGCATTGACCGACGACCAGCGCCAAGCCGTGTTCGATGCGGCCTTCGATCTCGGCACCGCCCAGGAACGCGCCCAGGTGTGGGGCAGCCTCGGCCCGTCGCTCGCGCACATGCCGCTGGCGCAGCGGCAGTCCATGGTCGACGACATCGTGCAGAACCTGCGCGGTGGCGAGCAGGCGGCGGTGTTGGAGCGGCTCGCACCCAGCCTGCAGCTGTTGAGCGAGAAACAGCGCGACACGCTGGCGGCATCGCTGCACTCGCTGCCCGACTCGGCGGCGAAAGCCGACGCGAATACGGCGTTCCTGGCCCACTGGCCCGGGACGCCGAGCAGCCTGGAAGGCCTCCACGGCCTGCCGCCGGAGCTCCTGCAGCGGATTGCCGGCCACGTGCACTCTGACGATCCGCGCCAGCTGGGCAAGATGATGCACGCGATGTCGAACACGTCGCGCCCGCTGCAGGCGGTGCTCTCGGGCGACGCGGCGGTGCGCTTCCTGCAGCCGCTGACGCATGCCGTCACCGACACGTTCACGCCGGCTGATCTGCCGAAGATCTTCACGACGCCCTCGGCACGCGTACCGCTGGCCCTGATGTCGCCGCAGCAGCGCGAGGGCATGGTCATCCTGACCTCGAACGCCTCGGGCATCAGCAAAGCGGGATGGGACAAGTCGAACAACGGCAATCCCCAGCAGATATCGATGCTGTCCGCGATGGGCCGCGAGCTTCAGCACCTGACGCCGAGCCAGAGGACCGACGTGTACCAGATGGCGGCAGTGACGCTGACGCCCAATCCCGATGGCCATGCCGCAGTCCTCTCCGCCATGGCCGAGGGGGGGCTGCACCTGCTGGCACCGGATCAGCGGGCGCACGTGGTGCGCATGATGCTCAATCAGATGGGCAGCGACGACAACGTGGTGCTTGCGCTGAAGGGCTTCGGGCCTTCGATCGGCAAGCTTGAAGCGCCTCTGCAGGAGAAGATCGCCAAGGGGGTCCTCGCGCTGCCTGCAGGGGCAGATCGGGAGGCTGCCCTGGCGCATTTCGCACCGTTGCTCGCGCACATGGACCCCGGCGCCGCTGCGCTGCTGGCCGGCTCGGTGCCTGCGCTTCGCCCGAAAGCACAGGAGCTGAGCGCTCAGGGCATCGACGCGGTCTTCAAGCGGCCACCCGAGGAGCGTGCATCGGTCTGGGCAGGCCTCGGCCCGAAGGTCGATCAACTCGGCCGCGCGCACAAGCAGCAGATGGTCGACGACATCGTGCAGCACCTGAAGGGGGCCGATCAAGTGGCTGCCATGGCAGGCCTCGGCCCGGTGGCCTCGCAGCTGAACCCGCAACAACAGCAGGCGCTGCTCGGGATCGCGACCGCCTCGGCCGATCCTGCCCATCGGGCGCAGATGCTGGCGGCGCTGGCCGACGGATGGGCAGGCATCGCCGACAAGCGCCTGAGCTGAGCGACGAGGCCCTCACTCCACGTGCGAGATCAGCACCCCCGGCGCCGGCTGCTGCTGGCCGTCGGCGGGGGCCTCGCTGCCGACGCTCGCCGACGGCAGCCGCCGCACCGCGACGCCGACCGACATCATGTCGACCACCAGCAGGTGCAGGATGCGCGAGATCATCGAGACGAAGGTGCTCGCGTCCTCGCTGTGCTCGACCGGGACGCACACCGTCGACTTGCGCGCGAGCGGTGATTGGCTCGCGGTGATCGCGATCACCTTCGCGCCGCGCTCCAGTGCCAGGCCGGCCGCGCGCGACAACTCCGGCGGCTGCCCGGAGCTGGAGATGAACACCGCGACGTCGCTCGGCCCCAGCAGCTCGGCGGCCATCGAATGCATCGACGGATCGGTGTGCGCGACCGACGAGATCCGGAAGCGGAAGAGCTTGTGCTGCGCATCCAGCGCGACGATCGCCGAGTTGCCCATCGCATAGAACTCGACGCGCCGCGCCTCGCGCAGCAGCGAGATCGCGCGGTCGACCGCGTCGACGTTCAAGGCCTCGCGGAACTGCACGATGGCCGATATCGTGTTGTCGAGCACCTTGGCGCACAGGTCGGCGGTGCCGTCCTGGCGGCGCACCTGCGTGCGCTGCACCGGCAGCGTGCCGGTCAGCCCCGAGCCGAGCTTCAGCTTGAAGTCGGCCAGCCCCTGGAAGCCGAGCGAGCGGCAGAAGCGGATCACCGTCGGCTGGCTCACTTCGGCGCCGTGCGCGATCAGCGCGATCGGGTCGTTCAACGCGGTGCGCGGGTTGTCGAGCACGAAGTTCGCGACCCGCCGCTCCGCCGGCGACAGCGTCGCCACCGACGCCCGCACGCGTTCGAGCAGCGGGTGGCTGCCGCCGGCGTCCGGCACGTGGTCGGACAGCAGCGTCGAGATGCCCTGGAACACCAGGTTCTCGGCCGTCAGCACATAGGTCGGGATGCGGGCCACGTAGTCGCTCATGCGGCCCTTGGCCTCGAAGCGCTCGCGGAAGATGGCCTGCGCGAACAGGGGCCCGAGCCGCGGCACGATGCCGCCGCCGACATACATGCCGCCGGTGGCGCCGAGCGTCAGCGCCACGTCGGAGGCCATCGATCCCAGCATCCCGCTGAACACCTCCAGCGTCTCGACGCACGCGGCATCGTGCTGCAGCGCGCGCCGCACGATCTCGGCGGTCGACAGCTCGCGGCCGGCGCTGAGCGCCTGGTGGATCAGCTCGATGCCCGGTCCGGAGATCAGCCGCTCGGCCGACACCCGCGACATGCTCTTCCACGCATGTTGCAGCACCCGCATCTCGCGTTCGTCGCTGGGCGCGAAGTTGACGTGGCCGCCTTCGGTGGCCAGCGTGGTCCAGCGGTCGCCCGACGGGATCAGGCCGGACACCCCGAGCCCGGTGCCCGGCCCGAGCAGCCCGATCACGCCGTTGGCCTGCGGCGCGCCGCCGCCCACCTGCAGCCGGCCCTGCGGGCCGACGCCGGGCAGCGCCATCGCCAGCGCGGTGAAGTTGTTGACGACCAGCAGCGTCGACAGCTTCAGCTGCTGCTGCACCTCCTTGATCGAGAACGCCCAGTCGCGATTCGTCATGCGCACCTGGTCGCCCTGGATCGGGTTGGCGATCGACACGGCGCCGTGGCGCGGCTTCAGCTCGGGCAGTGTCCCGAGGTAGGCCTGGATCACCTCGGTGATGCCGGCGTGGTCGCTGCACGGCAGCACCGCGACATGCTCGAACTGCCCCGGCGCGGGCTCGATGCAGAAGCGGGCGTAGGTCGCGCCGATGTCGGCCAGCAGCCGGACTTCGGTGAATGGCGTCGAACGAAGGCTGAGGTCGATGGTCATGGAGGAGGGGACACGGCGGGTGCGAGGGGGGCGGCCGGCATGGGCGCGGGCGCGCGTTCGAGAAGGACGTAGCCGGCAGCGGCGAGGGTCACCCGGCCGTCGACGACGTCGACGCGCTGGCCGCTGTACGCATCGCGCAGCGCCTCGCCGTTGCCGAAGGTGCCGCCCAGCGGCAGCGTGACGAGGCCGTCCACCGCCATCGCGACGACGACCGCATCGCCGGTCTGCGCGTCGACGCGGCTGAACACATACGGGCTTGACGACAACGGGCGATGCACGCCGCGTGCCAATGCGACGTGGCGGGCGCGGAAACTGCCGAGGCGGCGCCAGTGCGCCAGCTGGGCGGTGTCTGGCGTGGCCCAGTTCATGTCGGAGCGGGTCGCCTGCTGCGGATCCGATGCGGGCGCCGGGCCGGGCGTGCGGGCCGTCTCGTCGCCGTAGAAGATCTGCACCGCGCCGGGCGCGAGCATCAGCGCGGCACCGGCTTCGGCGAGGCGGCGGCGATCGAACAGCCGGGTGTCGTGCGACGAGAGGTAGCTCAGCGCGTTGTAGCCGGGCCGGCCCGACAGCAGCGACGCGTAGCGGCTGTACAGCGCCTCGGGTTGCGCGAACTGCGGTGCCTGGTCCTGGAATTCGAAGTTGATCAGCGCGTCGAAACCGCTGTCGATCAGCGGGCTGCGCTCGGGCCCCTGGCCCCAGTACTCGCCGACCATCCAGAACGGCTGGTCGTCGATCTTGTCGGCCGGATGGCGCGCCTTCCAGTCGGCCAACGCGGCGGTGGCCGAGCGCTTCAATGCGGCCCAGGCTGCCGGCTCGACGTGCTTGACGGTGTCGGCGCGGAAGCCGTCGATGCCGTACTCGCGCACCCAGTCGCTGAGCCAGGTGACGAGGTAGTCGCGCACCGTCGCGTCGGGCAGGTCGCGGGCGTGCGTGCCGGGCTTGCGGCGCAGGAAGGCCGGCAGGCGCACGTGCTCGGTGCTGTCGGTGCGGAAGTCGGGCAGGTAGGCCAACTGCATCGTCAGGTCGTCGCGGCCGCCGTCGAGGTAGCCGGGCAGGCCGGCACGCACCCATGGGCGGCCCCACCAGTCGGCGAAGTTGAAGCTGTTGTAGTCGATGAAGCCGTGGTAGTCGCGCAGCGTCGCGCGCTCGCTGCCGGGCCACAGCACCTTCAGGCCCAGCTCGCGCGCGGTCTGCAGGTCGAGGTAGCCGGGGTGGTTCATCACCACGTCGAACAGGATGCGGATGCCCTGGCGGTGCGCGGTGGCGACCATCTCGCGCAGCTCGTCGGGCGTGCCCATCGCCTGGTCGAGCACGGTGTAGTCGAGCGCGTAGTAGCCGTGGTAGGCGTAGTGCTTGAACGCCTTGTCGCCGCCGACGACCCAGCCGTGGATCTGCTCGTACGGCGCGGTGATCCAGATCGCGTTGACGCCGAGTTCGCGGAACCAGCCTTCGTTCAGCTTGTCGGTGATGCCTTTCAGGTCGCCGCCGTGGAAGGTGGCGACATCGTCGGCCGGGTTGCTTTCGCGGTGTCGGCCGTAGGCATGGTCGTTGGCCGGGTTGCCGTTGGCGAAGCGGTCGGTGACGGCGAAGTAGACGATCGGGTTGTCGGCGAACGCGCCGGGCACCGAGATCGGGCCGCTGATCGGCGGCGGGGCAGGGGGCTTCGGGGCGGGTGCTGGCACCGCGCACGCGACCAGAAACAGGGCGGTGATCAGGGCGAGAAGTCGGTCGAAAAGAAACCGTTCGGGCTGAGCTTGTCGAAGCCCAGGTGCCATGCGAACAGGCCCTTCGACAGGCTCAGGGCGAACGGTGCGGGGGGGCGTTCGCGCGTTCATCGTCATCCCTTGATCCCCCCGGCCGTGAGTCCCGAGATCATCCACTTCTGCGCCAGGATGAACACGATGGTGATCGGCAGCCCGGAGAGGATGGCGGCCGCCGCGAAGTCCCCCCACAGGTATTTCTGGTCGTACAGGAACAGCTTGGAGCCGACCGCCAGCGTCAGCTTGGCCTCTTCGTGCAGCAGGATCGACGCGACCGGGTACTCGATGATCGCGCCGATGAACGCGAGCAGCGCCACCACCATCAGGATCGGTACCGCCATCGGCAGCAGCACCAGCCGGAAGGCCTGCCACGGCGTCGCGCCGTCGACCTTGGCCGCCTCCTCGATCTCCACCGGGATCGTGTCGTAGTAGCCCTTGATCGTCCACACGTGCAGCGCGATGCCGCCGGAGTACGCCAGCAGCAGCGAGGCATGGCTGTCGATGCCGAAGAACGGGAACACGCTGCCGATGCGGTCGAAGATCGCGAAGATCGCCACCAGCGCGAGCACCGCCGGGAACATCTGCATCAGCATCAGCGCGCTGAGCGCGGCGCGCTTGCCGTGGAACTTCATGCGCGCGAAGGCGTACGCGGCGGTGGTCGACAGCGTCAGCGTGACGAGGGCGGTCAGGCTCGCGACCTTCACCGAGTTCCACAGCCACAGCAGCACCGGGAAATCCGGTTTCACCAGCCGCCCGTCCGGCGCGGTGTACGACATCCCGAGCGCGAGCTTCCAGTGCTCGAAGCTGAGGGTCTCGGGGATCAGGCTGCCGGCGGCGAAGTTGCCCGGGCGCAGCGAGATCGACAGGATCATCAGGAACGGGAAGATCACCAGCGCGACCAGCGCGATCAGGAACGCGTGCGCGGCGAGCACGCGCCAGCGGTGGCTCTTGTCGAGGACGATGGCCATGTCAGTCCTTTGCGACCTTCGCGAAGCGCATCTGCAGCAGCGAGATGGCCGCCACCATCGCGAAGATCACCGTCGAGATCGCCGCGGCCAGCCCGAACTGCTGGCCCGAGTCCTGGAACGCGATGCGGTAGGTGTAGCTGACCAGCAGGTCGGTGGTGCCGGCCGGCACGCTGGTGTCCAGGAAATCGGGCCGTCCGCCGGTCAGCAGGCTGATCAGCACGAAGTTGTTGAAGTTGAACGCGAAGGCCGAGATCAGCAGCGGCGTCAGCGGCTTGAGGATCAGCGGCAGCGTGATGCGCCAGAAATTGGTGAGCGGCCCCGCGCCGGCCACCGCCGAGGCCTCGTACAGGTCGGCGGGAATCGCCTTGATGAGCCCCGAGCAGATCACCATCATGTACGGGTAGCCGAGCCACACGTTGACGATCAGCAGCATCAGCTTGGCCAGCGTCGGGTCCGAGAACCACGCCGGCTTGATGCCGAAGAGGGCATCGAGGATCAGGTTGATCTCGCCGAAGTTGTTGTTGAACAGCCCCTTGAAGACCAGGATCGAGATGAAACCCGGCACCGCGTACGGCAGGAACAAGAGCGTGCGGTACAGCCCCTTGAAGCGCAGCGCATCCCAGTTGAACAGGACGGCCAGGAACATGCCGAGCGCGGCGGCGAAGAACACGGTGAGCGCCGAGAACACCACGGTCCACACGAAGATGCGGATGAACGGTTCGCGGAAGGCGCGGTCGGTGAAGATGCGCTGGTAGTTCGCGAAGCCCACGCCGACCTGGAAGCCCGGCTGCAGCCGCTCGCCGGTCTCGGTCTCGTAGAAGCCGCTGCTCATGTTCGGGCGCAGCACCGCGTTCGTCTGCTGGTTCACCAGCGAGCCGTCGGGGTTCTGGCGGTACAGCGGCTGCACGGCGCCGAACTGGCGCAGGCCGGTCATCACGAGCTTGTTCTGCGTGTCCGGCAGCAACAGCGTCAGCGCCTGCAGGTTCTTCTGCTTCGCGATGACGGTCTTCAGTTGAGCGGGCTCGGCCAGCGGTGCCTGCGCCGGGTCCTGCGGCGCGAGCTTCACCTCCAGCGGCGCGGTGGTCGCGAGCGCCAGCCGCCCGCTGACCCAGGCCTTGCCGCTGTCGGCGTCCTCCAGCCTCAGCCTGAACTCGCGCCCGTCCTCGTGCAGCGTGAACGCGTAGCTCGCGCCGTCGCCGCCGTGGAAGGTCTCGTCCAGGAAGTACTGCGTGGCCCGCGGGAACTCCAGCAGGTTGCGCGAGCTGTAGTTCGTGAACCCGATGGCCATCGTGTAGACCATCGGGAAGACGACGAAGACGAGCGCGGCGGCGATGCCGGGGAACAGGTAGCGCCACGCGTAGGTCCTGGCCGAGCTGTAGACCCACAGCGCGAGCGCGGTGATCGCGAGCATCGTCGCGGCCAGCAGCGTCTGCCCGGCCGCGTAGACCATCGCGACCACGTAGAGCGCGCCGAGCAGCACCAGCGCGAGCAGGGCCGGGCCCGGGCGCAGCCGCAGGTTCATCGTCTTGTCGTGTCCGCTTTGTTTACTTGGCCGTGATCCGCTTGGCCGCGGCGTCCAGCGCCTCCTTCGGCGCCTGGCGGCCTTCGGTCATGTTCTTCAGCGCCGACTCCATCGACGACCAGAAGCGCCCCATCTCCGGGTTGTTGGGCATCGGCGCGCCGTCCTGGGCGCTGGCCATCGTCGCCTGGAT
>Ga0065165_1002595_pt1 | contig 14827 bp, 10 predicted proteins | sample AraplaMF_Cvi_mMF_FD_63813 | JGI IMG/M metagenome (GOLD analysis project Ga0065165, IMG submission 63813) | Arabidopsis root microbial communities from the University of North Carolina, USA - plate scrape MF_Cvi_mMF (version 2) (version 3) | ecosystem: Host-associated > Plants > Roots >...
GAGCTGGTCAGCGAAAAGGGCTCGCCTTTCGAGCGAGCCCTGGAGCATTTTTACGAAGGAGAGCGTGACGAGCGCACGCTCGCCATGCTGCGTTAGCGTCAGGCTGCAGACTGGATGGCCGAGACCTTCCAGTCGTTGGCAGGCTTGCGCACGAAGGTCCAGACCTCGACCGTCTCGCTCGCCTGGCTCGGATCGCCGTCGGCAACCTTGCCGCTGTCGCGATCGCGCATGAAGTCGACACTCGAGTAGCGCATCGCGACGGTCGCGAAATCCTGACCGTTTTCACGCCAGGCTTCCGAAAGGTCGCCCTGCAGCAGCTTGACGTCCTTCACTTCGTTCTTGACGCCCTTGGTGGCGTTCTCGCCCAGTTCCTCGGCGAGGTAGGACATGGCTTCCGGTGTCGTCAGCACGCGCAGCCTCGAATAATCCTCCGCCGCATACGCAGCCTGGACATCCTTGAGCATCTTTTCGAACTGGTCGAAATCACGGTTCGTGATGCCGATCTCATCCGTCTGCGGACCCGCCTGGCGAGGTGCAGGCTGCGAAGCGCCGCTGCCACCCATGCCCCCGAAGCCGCCAATCTTGGGGATCTGGAAGCCGCCCTGGTTGGGCTGGGACGAATTGTAGGCGTTGGGCTGCGGACCCGGAGCGCCGTAGCCACCCGTCGGACCGGCCGCCTGCTGCTGACGGCGTCCGAAGAAGCGGAAGGCGAGCATGGCAAGACCGGCAATCAGCGCGATCTGGAAGAGCATGCCGAGGAAGCCGGCTGCACCTCCGAAGCCGCCGCCCATCATCATGCCGAACAGGCCACCCAGGAACAGGCCGCCCAGAAGCCCGCCGCCGAGACCGCCGAACAGGCCGCGGCGAGGCTGCGCCGCCTGCTGGCCGAAGCCGGACTGGGGCGTGGTCGCGTTCTGCTGTGTATTGGGCGTCATCGACCGCTGGATGCCGTTGGTCGGTCCGGGAGCCGTATTGGTGGTGGCGGGGGCCGAATAGGTGCGCGTTCCACGGCTGCCGAAGCCGCCGAAGCCGCCGGCACGCCGGGCCTCTGCCATATCGACGGCGGTCAGGGAAACCGCCATGCCGAGAGCGAGCACCGCAAACAGTTTCTGATAACGCCGAAGCTTGGATAACATGGTCTTCTCCTCTAGGCCGCAATCGGGCGGCACCCCGTCTATATAGAAATAGGCTCCCCGATATTTTAGGGGTACTGCAACAATTCCCGCACAAGTAGATATCCAACGGCAAAATCCGGATCAAGTTCCGCATCTGCAACCTACGGAAAAGTGACCGTGGGCGAGACGGGTGATGCAGCGCCACCACCACGGACGAAAAAGGCCCGGCATGTGAGCGCCGGGCCTTTTCTCTGTCCGTGATTCTGCGGAGGTGCCTTGCCGGCCCTGGGGACCGGGCGGCGGTCCGTGCCTTAGTCGATGTTGAAGGTCAGCGGCCTTGCCTGCTTGATCGCCGGGTTGGCGGTGAGCTGGTCGAGCACCGCCTGGTCGACACGGCCATCGACATAGAGCAGAGCGATGGCGTCGCCGTTCTCCTTCTCGCGGCCGAGCTGGAAGTTGGCGATGTTGACGCCGGCATTGCCGAGCGTAGTCCCCATGAAGCCGATCATCCCGGGAACGTCGGTGTTCGAAATATAGATCATGTCGGCGCCGACATCGGCATCCATGTTGATCCCCTTGATCTGGATGAAGCGCGGCTTGCCGTCCGAGAAGACTGTGCCGGCAACCGAGCGGCTCTGCTTGTCGGTGGTCACCGTCAGGCGGATGTAGCCGTCATAGACGCCGGTCTTGTCGCGCTTGACCTCGGACAGGACGATGCCCTTTTCTTTGATCATGATCGGCGCGGACACCATGTTGACGTCGGCCACCTGGTTGCGGATGAGGCCGGCCAGCAGCGCAGACGTCAGCGCCTTGGTGTTCATCCCGGCGGTCACGCCGTCGTAGAGGATTTCGATTTCCTTGATCGGCGCATCCGTCACCTGGCCGGCAAACGATCCGAGCACGTCGGCAAGCCGGATAAACGGCCTCAGGATCGGTGCTTCTTCCGCCGTGATCGATGGCATGTTGATGGCGTTGGAAACAGCGCCCTTGACCAGATAGTCCGACATCTGCTCGGCAACCTGCAGGGCGACATTCTCCTGCGCTTCCGTGGTGGACGCCCCCAGATGCGGCGTGCAGACGACGTTCGGCAGGCCGAACAGCGGGCTTTCGGTGGCAGGCTCTACCTCGAACACGTCGAAGCCGGCACCGGCGACATGGCCGGACCGGATGGCGTCGGCGAGCGCTGCCTCATCGACCAGGCCGCCGCGGGCACAGTTGATGATGCGCACGCCCGGCTTCGTCTTGGCGAGGTTTTCGCGGCCGAGGATGCCGCGCGTCTTGTCGGTCATCGGCACGTGCAGCGTGATGAAATCGGCCTTGGCCAGCAGCTCGTCGAGCTCGACCTTGGTGACACCCATTTCCTGGGCCCGTTCGACCGACAGGAAGGGATCGTAGGCGAGCACGTGCATGCCGAGCCCGATCGCCTTTTTGCAGACGATGCCGCCGATATTGCCGGCGCCGATGACGCCGAGCATTTTGCCGGTGATTTCGACGCCCATGAACTTGGACTTCTCCCACTTGCCGGCCTGGGTCGAGGCATCCGCCTGGGGCAACTGGCGAGCCACCGCGAACATCAAGGCGATGGCGTGCTCGGCCGTGGTGATGGAATTGCCGAACGGCGTGTTCATCACGATGATGCCTCGGCGCGATGCCGACGGGATGTCGACGTTGTCGACGCCGATGCCGGCGCGGCCGATGACCTTGAGGTTGGTCGCCGCCGCGATCAGCTTTTCGGTCGCCTTGGTGGCGGAACGGATGGCAAGGCCATCGTAGTTGCCGATGATCTCGGCAAGCTTGTCCTTGTCCTTGCCGAGCTTCGGCTGGAAATCGACTTCGACGCCACGATCCCGGAAGATCTGGACGGCGGTTTCGGAGAGTTCATCGGATACGAGTACGCGAGGTGCCATGCTGATGGGCTCCTAGAGAAGAGGATAATGCTGAATGAGACTGTAGCGGCTCCGCTTTGCGGCGGAGCCGATATCGAACTGGCTAGGCGGCAGCCTTGGCGAGCGCGGCCTTCTGCGTCTGGAATGCGTAGTCGAGCCACGGCATCAGGGCCTTCATGTCGGCCTCGTCGATGGTTGCGCCTGCCCAGATACGCAGCCCCGAGGGTGCGTCGCGGTAGGCACCGATATCGAAGGCGACGCCTTCGTTTTCGAGGATGGCGACGACGCCCTTGGCAAACGCAGCCTGCGCATCGTCGTCGAGGGCAGCCACGGCGGGATCGACGATCTTCAGGCAGACGGAGGTGTTGGAGCGCGTCGAAGGCTCGACCGCCAGATTGGCGAGCCAGCTGTTGCTGTCGCAAAAGTCGAAGATGACCTTGGCATTGGCATCGGCACGTGCGGTCAGTGCGTTGAGGCCGCCGAGCGACTTTGCCCAGGTCAGCGCATCGATATAGTCCTCGACGCAGAGCATGGACGGGGTGTTGATCGTTTCGCCGGTGAAGATGCCTTCGATCAGTTTGCCGCCGGAGGTCATGCGGAAGATCTTCGGCAGCGGCCAGGCCGGCACGTAGGTGGTCAGCCGCTCGACGGCGCGGGGGCTGAGGATGATCACACCGTGAGCGCCCTCGCCGCCCAGAACCTTCTGCCAGGAGAACGTGACAACGTCGAGCTTGGAGAAATCCATCTCCTGCGCAAACGCTGCCGACGTGGCGTCGCAGATCGTCAGGCCCTTGCGGTCGGCCGGAATGAAATCGGCATTGGGAACGCGAACGCCCGAGGTGGTGCCGTTCCAGGTGAAAACCACGTCACGGTCGAAATCGACCGTGGAAAGGTCAGGCAGGACGCCGTACGGCGCGTCGATCTTGCGCACGTCCTTGACCTTCAGTTGCTTGACGACGTCCGTCACCCAGCCTGCACCGAAGCTCTCCCAGGACAGCATGTCCACGCCGCGCTCGCCGAGCAGCGACCACATCGCCATTTCCACCGCGCCCGTATCGGACGCGGGAACGATACCGATGCGGTAGTCCGCCGGCACCTGAAGAATTTCACGGGTAAGATCGATGGCCTGCTTCAGCTTCGCCTTGCCGACCTTGGCGCGGTGCGAACGACCGAGCGGAGCATCGGAGAGAGCGTCGAGCGACCAACCGGGGCGCTTCGAGCAAGGGCCAGAAGAAAAATGGGTGTTGTGCGGACGCAAGTCCGGCTTCGCGGCGGCGTTGGCCATATCTATACCCTTCCAGGTAATTAGCCTCTCGTTGGGGAGAGGTGTCCCGCCGTCGTGGGTAATCTCCTTCGCTTTTTCCGTCAAGCAGAATGTCGCGATCGGCACATTTTCTGCCGCCGCAAACGCAAACCGCCCGGTCTTTGGGACCGGGCGGTTATAGACTGAGAGCTGCCTTTGGCAGGCGCCGTTACTTGTAGACGATCGGCTCCGGAGCCGGCTCGTAGGGTGCCGGGGTGTCGCAGCCGCTGAACATGTAGCGGGCGCCGATCCGGGCTTCGTGAGAATCGAACCCCTTGTCGCGGCCCGGGCCGCCATTGTCGGCGTAGCCGAACATGTCGCCGCCGACGATATGGCGGTAACGGTAGCCGATATCGGCCTTCAGGTTGCAGGTGACGTCGATCGAGGCGCCGGCCATCAGCGCATAGGTCAGGCGCCACTTGCCTTCGCCGCCATGCTCGGTCGTGTAGCAGCCGGGTGCCGACGGATCGTCGCAGATCGTGTTGCGCAGCTTGCTCCACTGAACGTAAGAGCCGCCGATGCCGGCGCCGACGTAAGGTGTGAAGTAGCCGTAGGTACCGAGATCCACATAGGCGTTGGCCAGCAGCGAATAGGCATGCATGTTGGCACGGTCGTCCGAAGTACAGGTGAAGCCGGAGCAGGTGCCCGTCGTCGAGCCCTTGAAGTCGGACTTGCTGAGGTAGTCGAAGGTCACGTCGGTGCGCAGATAGTTGTTGATCTGGTAACCGATACCGCCGCCGACGATGGCGCTGTCCTTGATCGAGGTATGATCGAAATCGACCTCGTTGGAATTCGAGCCCTGGAAGTACTTGGCGCCGCGGATGTGGTTGAACGAATAGCCGACGTCACCGCGAAGGTACCAGCCGGACGCCTCCTGTACGGTGACTTCCGGAGCGTCCTGGAGCGGCTCCGGCTGAGGTTGATAGAGGTCCGCGGAACTGGCCGCGTTGACCGTCAGCAGCAGCGCGAAGACGCTGGCCAAGCACTTGTTCATGGGTTCATCTCCAAAGCTCAGATCGTGTATGGCAGGCACGACGCGCAGCCACTCCTGTCTTGTGGTGGATGATGAATGATAAAAGTTAAGTCCCGCTTAACTATGCCTGTTTACCAAACGGCTTTGCTGAAGAAGTGCGTGCCATTGATCCGAAGCTCATCTCCGGTTGACCCTTTCGTGACGAAACATAGGCGACCGGGCAGCGTTGAATGCGGACCGATGAAAAGGAAGCACGCATTGATCTCCACAAAGGATGACGTCACTCTCAGCGCAGCCGCAACGGCCGCCGTCCCGCGCCCCATCTCGGACCATGGCGCCATCGGCAATCTCCGCACCCTGGCGCTGGTGGCAAGGGACGGCACGATCGACTTCCTGTGCTGGCCAAACCTCGACAGTCCGAGCATCTTTGCCGCACTGCTCGACGCGGAAAAAGGCGGTGCCTTCGAAATTTCGCCGCAGATTCCGGATGCCCGCCGCCTGCAGCTCTACATTCCGGAAAGCAACGTGCTGACCACGCGCTGGCTCGGGCGAGGCCAGAGCGCCCAGATCACCGACCTCATGCCCCTGCCCGACGCGGCGGATGGCAGCCTGTCTCTGGTTCGCCGGATCGAGGTGACCAGCGGCGAAGTTACGTTCTCGCTGCGCTGCTGGCCGCGTTTCGACTATGCCCGCACCACGCCCAAGCTGACTGTCGGCGACGGTGAAGTCCTGTTTGAGGCCGGTGGCCTCACCCTGCGCCTCGCCGCCTCGCTGCAGTTCGTGGAGGACGGGGACGGCGTTGCCGCGACCTTCACGTTGAGCGCCGGCGACCGGATGGACGTCATTCTCGATGGCAACGAGGGCGACGTCCCGGACAGCGACGCCGTCACGGATCTCATCCATGCAACCACCGACTACTGGCAGGCCTGGGCCCGCAAATCGACCTATCGCGGCCGCTGGAGAAGCGCCGTCACCCGGTCGGCCCTGGCGTTGAAGCTGCTCACCTCGCAGGAATATGGCTCGATTGCCGCGGCGGGCACCTTTGGCCTGCCGGAAGCCCCGGGCGGCGAGCGAAACTGGGATTACCGCGCCACCTGGATCCGCGACGCCTCCTTCACCATCTATGCTCTGATGCGGCTCGGCTACCAGGACGAGGCGAACGCCTTCAGCCACTGGCTGACCGACCGGACAGAGCGCTCGGACGACGGACGCATGCACATCATGTACGGGCTGGACGGTCGCCGTACGCCCAACGAGACCGACCTGCCCCATCTGTCGGGCTATGGCGGCGCAACACCGGTGCGCATCGGCAACGATGCCACCGGCCAGGTACAGCTCGACATCTACGGCGAGCTTCTCGATTCCGTCTACATCAGCAACAAGTATGGCGAGGCCATCTCGCATCGCAACTGGAGCGGTGTCCGCGAGGTGGTCGACCGGGTCTGCGACATCTGGAATGAACCGGATGCCGGCATCTGGGAAATGCGCAGCGAACCGACCCACCAGCTGCACTCCCGGCTGATGTGCTGGGTCGCGGTCGACCGCGCCATCCGGCTGGCTCAGAAGCGTTCGCTCGCCGCGCCCTTCGGCCGCTGGGTCGAGACCCGCAACGCCATCAACGAGGACATCTGGCAGAACTTCTGGAACGATGAGCTCGGGCGGTTTGCCCACACCAGGGGTGGCGACGACCTCGACGCCTCCATGCTGATGATGCCCTTGGTCCGCTTCATCAGCGCCACGGATCCCGCCTGGCTGTCGACGCTCGAAGCCATCGGCGAAGAACTGGCGGAAGACTGCCTGGTGATGCGCTACCGGCGCGATGACGGCCTTGACGGAGACGAAGGCTTCTTCGCCGCCTGCTCCTTCTGGTATGTCGAGTGCTTGGCCCGCGCCGGACGCCTCGATGAAGCGAGCATTCGCATGGAAAAGCTGCTGCTGTTCGGCAATCACCTGCAGCTCTACGCGGAGGAGTTTGATTCGAGAGGCGAATTCCTCGGCAACTTCCCGCAGGCCTTCACCCATCTCGCCCTGATCAGCGCCGCCTTCTACCTGGACGGCGCCCTCGACGGCAGGTTCAGCCAGTGGCGCCCGTGATCGGCAGGATGCCGCTCAGGCCGCTGCCGAGCGCACATTGCCGATCACGCCGACCAGCTCGTTGACGATCCGCTCCACCTGGGCGCGGTCGTCGCCTTCGGCCATGACGCGGATGAGCGGCTCGGTGCCGGAAGGACGAATGACCAGACGCCCGCGGGTCGCAAGTTCTGCTTCCGCGTCGGCGATCGCCTTGATCACGACGGCGTCTTCCAGCGGCTTGCCGCCGGCGAAGCGGACGTTCTTGAGGAGCTGCGGAACCGGGTCGAAGCGACGGCAGATCTCGCTGACAGGCCGCCCGAGCCGCTTGGCGCGGGCAAGGATCTGCAGGGCGGCGACGAGGCCGTCTCCGGTGGTGCCGAAGTCGGACAGGACGATATGACCCGACTGTTCGCCGCCGACGTTGAAATTGTGGTTGCGCATATGCTCGACCACGTGGCGGTCGCCGACCTTGGTGCGCGCCAGATCGAGCCCCTTGCCCTTCAGGAAGCGCTCGAGCCCGAGATTGGACATGACCGTCGCAACGATGCCGCCGCCCGTCAGCTTGTCGTCTTCCGCCCAGCTTTCGGCAATCACCGCCATCAACTGGTCGCCGTCGACGATCTCGCCGCGCTCGTCGACGATGATGACGCGGTCGGCATCGCCATCGAGCGCGATGCCGATATCGGCGCGCACTTCATGGACCTTCTTCTGAAGGTTGCCGGGGCTCGTCGAGCCGCATTCCAGGTTGATGTTCGTGCCGTTCGGCTCGTTGCCGATGGTCACCACCTCGGCGCCGAGCTCCCAGAGCGCAAGCGGTGCGACCTTATAGGCGGCACCATTAGCGCAATCGATCGCGACCCGCAGCCCATGCAGCGTCACGTCGCGCGGAAGCGTCCGCTTGACGTGCTCGATATAGCGGTAGATGTCGCCCTCGACGCGCTTGGCGCGGCCGATATCGGCCGACTTCGCCAGCTGCGCATGGGCGTCCTTGTCGAGCAGATCCTCGATCTGGCTCTCCAGCTCGTCCGAAAGCTTGTAGCCGTCCGGGCCGAACAGCTTGATGCCGTTGTCCTCGTAAGGATTGTGCGAGGCCGAGATCATCACACCCACATCGGCGCGCAGCGAGCGCGTCAGCATCGCCACGGCCGGCGTCGGAATCGGCCCAAGCAGGAAGACATCGAGCCCGGCTGCCGTGAACCCGGCCACCATCGCATTTTCCAGCATGTAACCCGACAGGCGGGTATCCTTGCCGATCACGACGCGATGGCGGTGATTTCCGTTGCGGAAAATCGTCCCGACGGCGATCCCCACACGCATGGCGAGGTCCGGCGTCATCGGAAAGACGTTCGAATGTCCGCGGATCCCGTCCGTGCCAAAATAGCGGCGTGTCATGTAATCTCCTTCGTCACTGCATCCCGCGCTCTGCCCGGCTGCCGCGGCAATTAAACCCGGCGATCGTCGGCAGAACCTCGAGGGATGCGCTGGCTCATGCCATAGTTCTCTGTGTCTGACACGTAAATTACAGGCAAAATTGATTATATCCCGTTACCAACGAGAAAGGCCGCCCGATTGTATCGGGCGGCCTTTCGCAAATACCAGGATATGGTCGAGTTAGTGGGGCTGCGGCTCAAGACCGCCTTCCGCCTCGCCGCCCTTCGACTCATCCTTCTTGGAACCGGCGCTTGGTACGGCCGAGCCGCGTGCGGTCGGGGAGTCGTCGCCAAGGTCACGAGAGGGCTTCTGGCCCTTGATCAGACCCTTGATCTCCTCGCCGGAGAGCGTCTCGTATTCGAGCAGGCCCTCGGCGATCGCCACGAACTCGTCGTGCTTCTCGGTCAGGATCCGGCGTGCTTCCGTGTACGCTTCGTCGATCAGGCGGCGCACTTCGGTATCGATCTTCTGGGCGGTCGATTCCGAAACGTTCTTTGACTGCGATACGGAATGACCGAGGAAGACTTCCTGCTGGTTTTCACCGTAGGCGACCTGTCCGAGAATGTCGGAGAAGCCCCACTGCGTTACCATGGCGCGGGCAAGCTTGGTCGCCTGCTCGATATCCGACGATGCGCCCGAGGTGATGTTCTCCTTGCCGAAGGTAAGCTCTTCAGCCACCCGGCCGCCCATCATGATGACGAGGCGCGAAACCATCCACTTGTAGCTCATCGAGTAGCGGTCGCCTTCCGGCAGCTGCATCACCATGCCGAGCGCACGTCCGCGCGGAATGATCGTCGCCTTGTGCAGCGGATCGGCCACCGGCACGGTGATTGCCGTGATCGCATGGCCCGCCTCGTGGTATGCGGTCAGCTTCTTTTCGGCTTCGGTCATGGCGGACGAGCGACGCTCGGCACCCATCATGATCTTGTCCTTGGCGTCTTCGAATTCGCTCATGGTGACGAGCCGCTTGTTGCGGCGAGCCGCCATCAGCGCTGCTTCGTTGACGAGGTTCATCAGGTCGGCGCCGGAGAAGCCGGGCGTACCGCGCGCCAAGACCTTGAGGTCGACATTCGGTGCGAGGGGCACGTTGCGGGCATGCACCTTGAGGATGCGCTCGCGACCGACGATGTCCGGGTTCGGCACGACGACCTGGCGGTCGAAGCGGCCCGGACGCAGAAGCGCCGGATCGAGAACGTCGGGTCGGTTGGTCGCGGCGATCAGGATGATGCCTTCGTTGGCTTCGAAGCCGTCCATTTCGACCAGAAGTTGGTTGAGGGTCTGCTCGCGTTCGTCATTGCCGCCGCCGAGACCGGCGCCGCGATGACGGCCGACCGCATCGATTTCGTCGATGAAGATGATGCAGGGCGCGTTCTTCTTGGCCTGCTCGAACATGTCGCGGACGCGGCTGGCACCGACGCCAACGAACATTTCCACGAAGTCCGAACCGGAAATGGTGAAGAAGGGCACGTTCGCTTCGCCGGCGATGGCGCGGGCAAGCAGCGTCTTACCGGTACCGGGAGGACCAACCAAGAGCACGCCGCGCGGAATACGTCCGCCGAGCCTCTGGAACTTCTGCGGATCGCGCAGGAATTCGACGATTTCCTCGAGATCCTGCTTGGCTTCATCGACGCCGGCGACGTCTTCAAACGTCACGCGGCCATGCGCCTCGGTCAGCAGCTTGGCCTTGGATTTGCCAAAGCCCATGGCGCCACGCGAACCACCCTGCATCTGCCGCATGAAGAACAGCCAGACGCCGAGGATCAGCAGCATCGGCAGGATCGTGCCGAGATAGCTGAGGAAGCCGGAGGACCCGTCCGTTTCCGGGCGGGCGACGATGGTCACGTTCTTCGACTGAAGACGGTCCATCAACGTGTCGTCGATTACCGGTGAATAGGTCTGAAAGCTTGCGCTGTTCTCGCTATAGGTTCCGAGCACCCTGTTGCCCGTGACGACGACATCCCGAACTCGCCCCGAATCCACATCATGCAGGAACTGCGAATAGGGAATCTCACGCGAGCTGGTCTGCGTTGGCGCCGTCTGGAACATGCTGAACAAGGCGATCAGCAAGAGGGCTATGATAGCCCAGAGGGCAAAATTACGAAAGTTTGGGTTCATCGAACTCCCCGGACTGCGACGGCCAGCACTACGGCGGCCGCCTTTGCTTGCTGCCTAACATAGGATTGCGGGTGGGGATTGCCAAGGCAGTTGGCCGCGACGGTTTAGCTTTTCCGGTCGCAAACATGAATTGGCGGTCGCGGAATTTCGTCGCATGCCAGCAAAACCGCGATTTCCCGTGCGAGATCGAACTCGAAGACAGGCAGGAAACGTTCGTATGGAGCGATGACCGGTGCCGCATGAAAGCCCTCCGGGGACGCTGCATCGCCAAAAACCCGCAGGTCTGGCATCACCGACATCGCCCGCCGCCCGATCGACGGCGGCACATGCGGAAAGAGCCGCTCCGCATCGCGATCGTCGACCGGCACGGCACGCACCTGCATGCTGTCGCGGCCAACGTTGCGGATCCGGTAGCGCCCGTCCCAGACCGCCTCGGTTCCTGCCGGAACCGCAATCTGCGGCAGGCCGCGGTTCTCCCGCTGCAGGTAAAGACCGTCACGCCGCAGATCGAAGATCACCCGACCCGCCGTCATGCGCCCGGGAAGGCGCTGGGCGAGAAAATCCGACACCCTGCCGAGGCTCTCGTGACGCAACCCGTGATCCCTCCCCCCAAGCACGGCGGCAAGCGCCGAAAGGCCGTGGCGCAGGTGCTCGGGTTCCGCGTCGAGCACCTCTCGGTCAAGCCGCACCAGCACCCCTTGCGCCATCGTCGCATGGCGGCGCACGAGGTCGGCAGCACCCTCCGCCAGCCGCTGCCGGCGACGTCCGGCCTCCTCGATCTCCACGGAAACGCTGAGCGCTTCGGCGGCCAGCGCCTGTCGAACCCGGACCCGCTCCGAGGCAGGATTGATATTGCTCGGATCGTCGATCCAGGCGATGCCCCGCTCGACCAGCGCCGCGCGGATATCGGCGCGCTGCGTCGACAGGAAAGGTCGCGCCAGCCAGCGCCGGCGGCCGAGAAGCACCAGCCGGGCCATGCCGGAAAGGCCTGGATTATCGGCGCCATCGTTGCGGGTGGCGCGCATGACGACCGTTTCCCGCTGGTCGTCCAGCGTATGGCCGGTAAGGATGAGGGTCGCATCAAGCTCGTCCGCGACGGCCGTGAGAAGCTCGTACCGTGCTTCGCGCGCTGCAGCCGAAACGCCGCTCGAGGGCTTTGCCCCCGCCCAGGATCGCACCAGATGCGGGATGCCGCGGTCGTTGCAGAAGTAGCCGACAGCAGCCGCCTCGGCAGCGCTGTCGGGGCGAAGACCGTGGTCGATCGTGGCTGCAAAAAGAAAGATGCCTTGCGCCGCGGGATCGCTGCATAGTTCGGCAAGAAGCGTCAGCAGGCCGAGCGAATCGCTGCCTCCCGAGACGGCGACCAGAAGGCGCGCAGGTCTGGGGAGCGAGTCTAGAAGGCGACGGACAGCCTGGTCGGGAGAAAGCATCCGTCACCCAGCAAATGTGATCAGCAGGCGAGACGCTTCTGCTCGCTGGCAGACTTGCTCAGCACCGCCTTGGGGGCGTTCGGATAGCGCTTCGAAACCTCGCGCAGCGTCGCGCAGGCGGTTTCGGTGTTGTCGAGCTGCGCCAGCGACATGCCGAGCTTCAGCAGCATTTCCGGCGCCTTGGCGGATTTGCCGAAGCTCTGATGGGCATTCAGAAAGGTCTTAGCGGAATCGGTGTATTTGCCCTGCGAATACTGCGCCTCGCCCAGCCAGAAGCTGGCGTCGCCGGCCTTGGCGCCCTTGGGATAGGCTGCCAGGTAGCTTGAGAATTCCTTTTCGGCGAGCGGATAGTCGCCGGCCAGAACATGGTCGTAGGCGATTTTGTAGGCGTCGTTCTCGCTGCCGAGCGACGCGGTCTGCTGCTGGTCCTGGCCGCCGGCGCGCGGGCTCTGGGCGCCGGTATCGACGCCGGGAAGGCCTGCTGAATTGTTCGCCTGGTTGCGCGAGGCGCCGCGGGCATTGCCCGCCTGGTCGAAATCGATCGAGCCGAGCGTGGTGGGAGGCGGTGCCGCCCGGCCGCCGGAAGCCGGCGCGCCGGCCCCCGATGCTGGTGGCTGATCGATGATGCGGGCGACGTCGTCCGTCGCGCCCGGCGTTGCCGCCGGTGCGCTCGATCCGGGCCGGTTGGCCGCCACGGCCGGTTTCCCGGCCGTGTCGTCCACTTCGGTTCTCTTTTTCTTTTCCAGGTCCTGGAATCGGAACTCGTTATCTTCCTGCGTCTTGCGCAGTTGTTCCTGCATCTGCAGGAGCTGATAACTCATCTCCTCGATGCGGCCATTCAGCTGCCGCACCTCTTCCTGAAGTTGCTGGATGCGGACGGCATCATTGCTCTGTGCCAGCACGACCGGCCGATCATCGGCCGATGGCTGTTGCGCAACGGTCTGCCCGCCCTGAAAAAGTTTCGGCAACGAAAACGCCCCCGCAGGGCCGCCGCTTACCGCCAGCCCCAGCATCGCTGCCAAGACAAATTTTCTCATGTCGTCCGTCCTGCTCTTTGATTTGCGCCGAATTGGCGCGCCAGGAGATTTTTACAACTGACGCTAAAAAGCAACCAAGCCCAGGTCCAAAATCCCGCAAATCGGGGCCAAACTAAGGAAAAAATAAAAAGGCGGCCCGAAGCCGCCTTTTCTTAACAGATTGTCATGTTGCGCGATGCGGCCTGTTGGCCGCATCAAGCCGATTACATTCCGGCGCCGCCGAGAACAGTGACGGCGCGACGGTTCTGCGACCAGCAGGAAATGTCGTCGCAAACGGCGACCGGGCGTTCCTTGCCGTAGGAGATCGTCTTCAGACGGTTGGCCGGGATGCCGCGCGACGTAAGGTAATCCTTGGTGGCGGCAGCACGACGTGCGCCGAGCGCCAGGTTGTATTCGCGCGTACCGCGTTCGTCGGCATGGCCTTCGACGGTGATGGCGTAGCGCGGATAACGCTGCAGCCACTGGGCCTGGCGGTCGAGCGTCTGCTGTGCATCGGCGCGGATCGAGGTCGAATCGGTATCGAAGAAGATCCGGTCGCCGACGTTGACGGTGAAGTCCTGCTGCGAGCCGGGCGTTGCCGAGCCGGCAGCACCGTTGAGGCCGAGGTCGCCCGCATTGTTGGGCAGGTTCTTCTTGTTGGCGCAGCCTGCGAGTGCGAGGGCCAGCGTCAGCGCGATGACTGCGGGGTTGCGAGCGAGGGTCTGCATGCGGCTCATCGCCGGGGTTCCAGTGCGGCTCATGGCCGGTCTCTCCTTGATCGATTGCATTTCAAAGTTGCCAGACTCTAACCGAAAGCGGTTAACCATGTTCAAACGCTTATGGTTAATCAAGTCTTGCCTGCCCGACAATTCCGCCCTTTTCATCTGATGGGGGCGGTTAAGAGGCGACCTGCGCCCCTAAAACAAACACCGGTCTCATTCGAGCAGCGGCGACCAGGCCGGGTCGGATGCGTAACCGGGCGTCTTGACCTGCAGTTCGTTGTAGCCGGTCAGATCGATCGAGAAGAGCTGCGGACCGCCCGCGCCGGCATTTTGCCGGAAGAACATCAGCACACGGCCGTTGGGTGCCCAGGTCGGCCCCTCGTTATGGAAGCCGGAGGTCAGCACCCGTTCGCCGGAGCCGTCCGGCTTCATGACGCCGATCGAGAACTTGCCGCCAGACTGCTTGGTGAAGGCGATGAGATCGCCGCGCGGCGACCAGACCGGGGTCGAATAGGAACCGTCGCCGAACGAGATGCGCTGCTGGCCGGAGCCGTCGGCGCCCATCACGTAGATCTGCTGCTTGCCGCCACGGTCGCTTTCGAAAGTGATGCGCGCGCCGTCGGGCGAATAGGACGGTGCCGTATCGATGGCGGCCGTCGAAGTCAGGCGCGTCGTGGTGCGCGAGCGCAGATCCATCGTGTAGATGTTGGCATTGCCCTCCTGCTGGAGGCTCATGATGACCTTCTGTCCGTCCGGCGAGAAG
>Ga0065165_1002597_pt1 | contig 14810 bp, 13 predicted proteins | sample AraplaMF_Cvi_mMF_FD_63813 | JGI IMG/M metagenome (GOLD analysis project Ga0065165, IMG submission 63813) | Arabidopsis root microbial communities from the University of North Carolina, USA - plate scrape MF_Cvi_mMF (version 2) (version 3) | ecosystem: Host-associated > Plants > Roots >...
AGCAGCGTGCGCAACCCGTTCCGCCTGCCCGAGCTGCAAGAGTTCTCATGTCCGGGCAAGCCGTGAGCCACGATTTCAGCATCGACCAGTTCATCAGCGGCGTCGGCACGCAGGCGCCGGGCTGGTTCGGCAAGCTGGCGATGCTGGGCGATTTCGCGAGCCGCCGGCTGCCGCAGCCCTTCGTCGATGCCTGCGACGCCTGGCTGTCGAAGGGCATGGAGGCGAGCAGGACGCGGCTCGGCGCGCAGTTCCTCGACGTGTACCTGACCGGCCCGATCTGGCGCTTCGCCTGGGCGCCCGGCCTGATCGACAGCGAGTGGTGGGCCGGCGTGCTGATGCCCAGCGTCGACAAGGTCGGCCGCTACTTTCCGCTGGTGGTCGCGCAGACGGCGCACGACCTGCCGGAGACGCTGGAGGGCATCCAGGCGCTGGACGGCTGGTACCGGCACCTGAGTGCCGCGGCACTCGGCACGCTGACGCCCGGCACGACCGTCGAAGACTTCGAATCGGCGCTCGCGCGCGCGCCGTCGTGGCAGGGCGAGCGGCACTGCGTCGAACCGGCCGCCACCGCGATGCCGGGCCGGCTGCGCTACACCTATGCCGGCGCGGCCAGCCTGCCGCAATGGGTCGACGGCCTGGTGGTCGCCGAGGCGATGCGCCGCTACACCGGCCACAGCCTGTGGTGGCCCGACCATGCGTCGGCACCCGACGACAGCCTGTCGGTGGCGCCCGGGTTGCCGCCGCCGGAGTACTTCTCGGAGCTGTTGGAGGGCCGCTGGTGATCGAATCGACGTCCGGGCCGGATGACGACCGCACGGTCGTGAAGACCGATGCGCCGCCCGACGGCGGCAACTCGCTGCCGAACGGCTTCCGGCTGCAGGAGTACGTGGTCGAGGGCCTGGTCGGCGAGGGCGGCTTCGGCATCGTCTACCTGGCGCGCGACACCCAGCTTGGCCGCGTGGTCGCGCTGAAGGAGTACATGCCGGCGACGCTCGCGACGCGCGGCCCGCAGTGCGAGGTGTCGGTGCGCTCGGCGCGCCACCGCGAGACCTTCGAGCTCGGCTTGCGCAGTTTCGTCAACGAGGCGCAGCTGCTGGCGGCGTTCGACCACCCGTCGCTCGTCAAGGTGTACCGCTTCTGGGAGCAGCACGGCACGGCCTACATGGCGATGCCGTACTACCAGGGGCCGACGCTGAAGCAATGGCTGATCGAGCGCGGCCGGCCCGACGAGGCGCTGCTGCTCGGCGTGGCGCACCCGCTGATCGACGCGCTGGAGCTGATGCACCACCAGCGCTGCTACCACCGCGACATCGCGCCCGACAACATCCTGCTGCTGACCCAGCAGAGCACGCAGTTCGGCGGCGCGGCGAGCATGCGGCCGGTGCTGCTGGACTTCGGCGCGGCCCGCCGCGTGATCGGCGACGCGACGCAGGCGCTGACCGTGATCCTGAAGGCCGGCTACGCACCGGTCGAGCAGTACGCCGAATCGAGGGCGATGCGCCAGGGCCCGTGGACCGACGTGTACGCGTTGTGCGCGGTGCTGTATGCCTCGATCACCGGGCGGGCGCCGCTGGCGTCGGTCAGCCGGCTCGTCACCGACGACCTGCAGCCTGCGGTGCAGGCCGGCGCCGGGCGGTATTCGCCGCAGTTCCTCGCGGCCATCGACGCGGGGCTCTCGGTGAAGCCGGACGACCGGCCGCAGGACATGGCGGCACTGCGCGCCTTGCTGCCGGGCGGGCACGCGCCGGGCCATGCGCCGTCGCAGCTGCTGGGCAGTTCGACGCGCGCCGGGCTGGCGGTGCCGCCGGACCTCGGCGCGTCGACGGTGGTCGCGGGCGGCCGCGCGACGCGGCCGGCCGAGCTGACGTCCGATCCGCAGGCAACACCCTCGTCGCGCGCGGGCGCGTACGCGCTGGCCGGGCTGGCGGTGGCCGCGCTGGCCGGTGCAGGCTGGTGGTTCGCCGGACGGTCGCCGGCGCCTGCGCCGGTGGCGGCGGCAACGCCGGCCCCGGCTACGGCCCCAGTCGCCTCGGCTGCGCCGTCGCCGGCCCCTGTCGCAGCACCTGCGCCGCCGGCGGCCGTGCCGTTCGGGCTGGTCACCGCGCTGCAGGACATCGTGCGCCATGCCGACCCGGTGCTCGGCGTCAACGCGCTGGCCGACAAGTCGCAGCTGCGCATCGGCAGCGACCGGCTGCAGTTTCGCGTCAAGTCGTCGGAGGCCGGCTACCTGTACGTGTTCCTGGCCGGCACCGACAAGGCCCACTTCTACCTGCTGTTCCCGAACGAGCTCGACAAGAACAACCGCATCGAGCTGAACCGCGAGGTCGTGCTGCCGCGCGCCGGCTGGCACATCACCGCCGGCGGGCCGCCGGGCACCGACCACATCGTCGCGATGGTGTCGCGCCGGCCGCGCGACATGACCGGCATCGGCGTCAAGAAGGCCGGCGACCAGATCCCCGAGATCGACCTGCAGCTCGCCGAACAGCGGTGGGCGGCCCGCAGCGCGGCCGGGAGCCCGTTCGCCGGCCAGCCGGTGTGCGAGGCCGGCGAGGTGCCGTGCGACGGGAGCTATGGAGCGACGTTGCTGGTGATCGACGAGGTGAAGCGGTAGCCCGGATGCCAATCCGGGGTTCGTGAGCCACACATCCCGGATTGGCATCCGGTTACGGAAGGATTTCATGGCCACCCAGCCCGCCGCTGCGCCGAAGGCAAAGCCGAAGCGCCCCACCGCCGACCCGTTGCCGAAGAACGCGAAATTCATGCGCGTCGCCCGCCCCGACGAGATCGACGTGCGCGACCGGCCCTACCGCCCGGCCATCGGCAGCGCCCCGCCGCCGACGCTGTTCCCGAAGCACGGCCTGCCGGTCAAGTACCAGGGCGACACGATGGCCTGCACCGGCTTCGCGCTGTCGCTGGTGGTCGAGCACCTGCTGCTGGCGTCGGGCCGCGAGCGCAAGCCCGCGATCTCGCCGTACATGCTGTACTCGATGGCGCGCCGCTACGACGAGTACCCCGGCTCGTCGGAAGACAAGGGCTCCAGCCTGCGCGGTGCGATGAAGGGCTGGTTCAAGCACGGCGCCTGCCGCGAGCCGCTGTTCCCGGGGCTGGAGATGCCGGCGGCGAGCACGAGCCTGGCCGACGACTGGTGGTTCGATGCCGTCAAGCGCCCGCTCGGCGCCTACTACCGCATCGACCACAAGGCGATCACCGACATGCATGCCGCGCTGAACGAGGTCGGCATCCTGTATGCGAGCGCCGGCTGCCACTCCGGCTGGGACGACGGCATCGAGCTCACCGCGCTGAAGAAGCGGCCGACCTCGTTCGCCGAGCCGCGCAAGGGCATCTGGGAAATCCCGGTCAAGGGCGGCCATGCGCGGCACTCGGGCCACGCCTTCGCGATCGTCGGCTACAACGAGCGCGGCTTCCTGATCCAGAACTCCTGGGGCACCGACTGGGGCTCCTACGGCTACGCGATCCTCAGCTACGACGACTGGATCGCCAACGCGATGGACTGCTGGGTCGCGCAGCTGGGCGTCGTGACGCAGGACCACACCGCGATCTCGAAATCGATCAGCCTGCGCACCGACGCGGCCGGCCGCGTCGCGCTCGCCGCCAGCGAGGTGCTGCGCAACCGCGAGCTGTCGCCGTTCATCGTCAACATGGGCAACAACGGCGCGCTGAGCAACAGCGGCGTGTTCCGCACCCGGCCCGACGACGTGCGCGCGATCGTCGATGTGCAGCTCGCGCAGGCACGCAAGCAATGGGGGCTGCAGGACGACGTGGTCGACGTCTGCATCTTCGCGCACGGCGGCCTGGTCGGCGAGGCCGCCGCGGCCGACATCGCCGCGCAGTGGATCCCGATGCTGTACGAGCAGCGGATCTTCCCGATCTTCCTGATGTGGGAGACCGACTTCTTCACCAGCGCGCTGAACTGCATCGACGACGCGATCCGCGACGTGCCGCGCAGCACCGCCGCCGGTTCGTCGATGGGCGCCTGGTGGAACGAGCGGCTGGAGCGCGTGCTGTCGCGTCCCGGCACGCGCATCTGGGGCGAGATGAAGCAGAACGCCGATGCGATGAGCCTGTACAAGCCCGGCGTGCCGGACGACGAGCAGGCGGGCGCGGTGCTGCTGTACGGGCACTTCAAGCATGGCGTGGCCGACAAGCGCATCCGCATGCATTTCGTCGGGCATTCGGCCGGCAGCATCGTCGCGAGCCTGATGATCGACCGGCTGGCGCAGGAGGGCCTGCGTTTCGAGTCGGTCAGCTTCCTGGCGCCGGCGGTGCGCGTCGACACCTTCGAGCGCTGCGTGCGGCCGCACCTCGACTCGGGCGTGGTGCGGCGCTACCAGCAGTTCCACCTGAGCGAGCGCGCCGAGCAGCAGGACCACACCTGCGGGCCGTACCGGCGCTCGCTGCTGTACCTCGTCAGCGAATCCTTCGAAGGCGGCAGCACCACGCCGATCCTCGGGATGCAGCGCTTCTTCGAGGCGATGCCGACGCTGCCGAACACCACCGCGTGGGTGTCGCCGGGGCCGGTGAGCGCCAGCACGACGCACGGTGGCTTCGACGACGACCCGGGCACGCGGGCGCAGGTGGTGAAGTTCATCCGGGGTTGAGCACGGCATGGCAGTGCCGGGTCTCGCCCGCCGGGGCGAGACCCGGCAGCAGCCCCACGCAGTGCTCCATGCTCAGCCCTGCCGTCATTCACCCCCCGGGATCCGGCGTCCGTCGCATACCGGGCCGCGCGGCTTGCCGGGCCCGGCCCCGCGCCGTATCGTGGTACCCCATGAAACCCGTTCCGCCCACCACCGCCGCATCGCCGGCGCCTGCTGCCCGGCACCTCGCCCACCTGTGGGCTTCGCTGACGCCGCGCCGCATCGCGATCAACCTGGTGGTGGCGACCGTCGCCGCGATCGCGCTGAACCCGATCTTCGAAACGCCGTTCCTCAGCGTGTGGGGGCGCAGCATCTTCGTCGGGCTGATGCTGCTGGTGGCCTTCGACATCGCCGGGCACTGGCCGTCGCGCTGGCTGCCGCGCTGGGTGGTGCAGGTGGCGGCGGTGGTCGTCACCGCGCCGGTCGCGACGCTGGTCGCCTACCTGGTGATGGTGCAGGGCGACGTGACCAGCTTCCAGCGCAACGAAGGCCTGCTGTGGGGCTTCTTCTCGATCGCGACCACCGGCCTGGCGGTCGGCCTGACGCTCGCGCTCGGCGCGCTGTACCGCGAACGCGATGCCCAGGCCCGCTCGCAGGCGCTGGCCTTCGCGCTGGAACGCAGCACGCTGGAGAAGCAGGCGCTCGACGCGCGGCTGCGCCTGCTGCATGCGCAGGTCGAGCCGCATTTCCTGTTCAACACGCTGGCCAACGTGCAGCAGCTGGTGGAGTCGGGGTCCGAACGGGCCGGCCCGGTGCTGAAGAGCCTGATCGCCTACCTGCGCGCTGCGGTGCCCAGCCTCGCGCAGGGCAGCAGCACGCTCGGTCACGAGATCGGCCTGGTGCGCGCCTACCTCGACCTGATGCGCATGCGCATGCCCGACCGGCTGGCGTTCGAGGTGTCGATGCCGCCGGCACTGGCCGAGCTGCCGTTTCCGCCGATGGCCTTGCTGACGCTGGTCGAGAACGCGGTGCGGCATGGCATCGACCCGAGCGAGACCGGCGGGCGCATCGAGGTCGGCGCGCGGGCCGATGCGCAGCAGGCCCGCGTCGAGATCTGGGTGCGCGACACCGGCGCCGGCCTGGACGAGAAGGCGGTGCCCGGCACCGGCCTGGCCAACCTGCGAGAGCGGCTGAAGGCCACCTATGGCGATGCAGCGCAGCTGCAGCTTGCCGACGAGTCGCCGCACGGCCTGCGCGCGACGCTGCTGCTGCCCGATCCGCGTCCGGATTTCGACGGCGCCGCGGCCGCCGCAGGCGCAGCGGCAGGAACGACCCGATGACCCAGCCCACCGCACTGATCGCCGACGACGAACCGCTGCTGCGCGAGCGGCTGCGCGGGCTGCTGCAGCGGCTGTGGCCGGCGCTCGAGATCGTCGCCGAGGCGCGCAACGGCCGCGAGGCGGTCGAGCTGTTCGACCAGCATGCGCCGCAGGTGGTGTTCCTCGACGTGCACATGCCGGGGCTGAACGGGGTCGATGCGGCGCGCTCGATCGCGCGGCGCGCGCTGGTGGTGTTCGTCACCGCCTACGAGCAGTACGCGGTGACGGCGTTCGAGCAGGGTGCGCTCGACTACGTGGTGAAGCCGTTCGACGAGGAGCGCCTCGCCGACACCGTGCAGCGGCTGCGCGAGCGGCTGGCCGGCCCGCCGGCGGCCGCCGACGACGACCGGCTGCAGGCGGCGATCGAGAAGATGTCGGCCGAACTGCGCCGCCAGGCCCCGGCGCAGCAACCGTCGGGCTGGCTGCAGTGGATCAAGGCGTCGGTCGGCAACAGCGTGCGGCTGATCCCGGTCGAGCAGGTGGCCTACCTGCGCTCGGACGAGAAATACACGCTGGTGGTGTGGGAGGGCGGCGAGGCGCTGATCCGGCGCACCATCCGCGAACTGGCCGACGAGCTCGACCCGGCGTGCTTCGTGCAGGTGCACCGCTCGGTGATCGTGAACCTGCGGCAGGTGGCGCAAGTGGTGCGTGGGCCGAACGAGACCGCCGACGTGCACATCAAGGGCCGCAGCGAGCTGCTGCCGGTGAGCCGCAGCTTCGTGCACGTGTTCCGGCACATGTGACGGCCGGCCACGCGAGGCCGGTCATTCCATCGTCGTGCGCAGGGCCTGGGTGGCTTCGGCGACGCTCTGCACGCGCTTGCCGGTGATCGTGACGGCCGGCATCGTGATGACGTCGGCGCTGGCCTGCTGCGCTGTGCTGCTGCGGCCTTCCTCGAGCATCGCGGTCGCGATGGCCAGCGTGGCGGCGATCAGCAGCGTGAAGGTCAGCAGCGGGGCGAAGGTGCGGTCGAACATGTCGGTCTCCAGCGGGGGGTGTCGTTGGAGTGAACTGTAGGCACCGGTGCGCGCCGGCGACAGCGCGCTGAGACGAAGCGTCGAAACATGGGGACAGGCTGCGGGCCGACGTGACGGGGCGCGCCGCCGGCCGCGCTGTCGGAGGTCAGATCGGCGCGGTGCGCTCGACCAGCCAGGCCAGCGCCGCACCGCTCACCAGCGGCGACAGCCGCTCGCGCACCACCCGGTGGTAGTCGTTCAGCCACGTCGCCTCGTCGGCGCGCAGCAGGCCGCGGTCGATGCAGCGGGTGTCGATCGGGCAGAGCGTCAGCGTCTCGAAGCCGAGGAACTCGCCGAACGCGCCCGCCTCGGGCGTGTCGACCGGCACGTTCAGCACCAGGTTCTCGATGCGCACGCCCCACTGGCCGCCGCGGTACAGCCCCGGCTCGATGCTGGTGACCATGCCGGGCTCCATCGCCATGTGCGGCTCGGGGATGGCCTTGCTGATGCTCTGCGGGCCTTCGTGCACGTTCAGGAAGTAGCCGACGCCGTGGCCGGTGCCGTGGCCATAGTCGAGGCCGTGCTCCCACAGCGGCGCGCGGGCGATCGCGTCGAGCATCGGCGACAGCGTGCCGCGCGGGAAGCGGGTGCGGCTCAGTGCCAGCGTGCCCTTCAGCACCAGCGTGTAGTCGCGCCGCTGCGCCGCCGAGACGGTGCCGATCGGCCAGACGCGCGTGATGTCGGTCGTGCCGCCGAGGTACTGGCCGCCGGAATCGATCAGCAGCAGGCCGTCGCCCTCGATCACCGCATGCGATTCGGGCGTGGCCCGGTAGTGCGGCATCGCGCCGTTGGCGTTGAAGCCGGCGATCGTGTTGAAGCTCAGGCCGACGAAGCCGGGCCGGCGTGCGCGCGCGGCGCTCAGCTTCTCGTCGATCGTCAGCTCGGTGATGCGCTCCTTGCGGTGCGGATCGCGCAGGGCCTGCTCGAACCACGCATAGAACTCGCACATCGCGGCACCGTCTTCGGCCATCGCGTCGCGCACGAAGGCGGCTTCGGCGCTGCTCTTGCGGCTCTTCAGCAAGGTGCTCGGGTTGATGGCTTCGACCACCTTGACCGCGGCCGGCACGTTCTCGCGCAGGCCCAGCGTGATCCGGCGCGGGTCGATCAGCAGCGTCGTGTCGGCGCCCAGGCGGGCCAGCGCGGCGGCCGCGTCGGCGTAGGGCGCGAGCTCCACGCCGTCGGCGGCCAGCACCGCCTGCAGCGCCGGCGGCACCTTGCCGGCGCCGACGAACAAGGTGGCGCCATGCAGGCCGACCAGCGCATGCGCCAGGAACACCGGGTTGTAGCTGACGTCGGCGCCGCGCAGGTTGAACAGCCACGCGATGTCGTCGACGGTCGATACGAAATGCTGGTTCGCACCGTGGCGCGCCATCGCTTCGCGCACCTGGGCCAGCTTGGCGCTGCGGGCCAGCGGCGCGTGCGGCGCCGCATGTTCGTGGACCGGTGCGTCGGGCAGGCCGGGGCGCTCGGGCCAGACGTCGTCGAGCAGGTCGAGGTCGGTGCGCAACGGCACGCCGGCGCGGGTCAGCGCGGTGCGCAGTTGTTGCGCGGCGGCCAGGCCCAGCACGGCGCCGTCGACCGACACCACCTGCCCGGGCGGTACCTGGCTGGCGAGCCAGTCGATGTGGTGGGTGGCCGCACCGCTCGGGATCTTCACGAGGTCGATGCCGGTGCCGGCCAGTTCGGCCTCGGCCTGCACCCAGTAGCGGCTGTCGGCGAACAGCGCGGCCCGCTCGGTGGTGACGACCAGCGTGGCCATCGAACCGGTGAAGCCCGACAGCCACTCGCGGCCCTGCCAGCGCCCCGGCAGGTACTCGGACAGGTGCGGATCGCTCGACGGCACGAGCAGCGCGGCCATCTGGTGCTGCTTCAGGGCGTCGCGCACGCGCTCCAGGCGCAGGCGGATCGGGGAGGTGCGGGTGTCCATGGGGTTCGGCTCCGGTCGGGACCCGCACGCGTCCCGGGTCGGGAGGCCAGCGGGGGGAGCGCCGATTCTAGGCCTGGGCAGGGTTTACACCGGGCAAAGCAGGCGTGCAGCCGAGGGGCATCTGCAACTTCTCTTCGCAGTTGCCGCGCAATCTCGGCAACGCCCCCAGGAGATGCCATGCCGTTCGACCCCCGGATCGAGAAAGAATCCTTCCTGCACGCCGATCGTGCGCTGCTGCGGCAGCTTCTCGACACCGAGTTCAAGACCTACCGCCCGATGGGCTACCTGGCCTCGACCGTGCTGCACAAGCTGGTGTACTGCTGGCTGGTCGGCCTGCACGACGAGATCGCGCCGGTGTTGCCGCGCGTGATCGGATGGCTCGACCATGCAACCGCTGCGGCGCCCGTCGAGCCGGCGGGCGACGAGCCGCGCGGGCCGCCCATCAACCTGCACGCGACGCTGGCCATCGCGCGCTGGCTGTACCGCGGCGATGCGGCCCGCGACGACTGGCGCGCCGCGCGTGGCGCGCAGCCCGGCTGGCACGCCAGCCTCGCGCGTGGCGAGCGCCGCACGACGCCCGGCCAGATCGCGCTCGACGACTACCTCGCCTGGTGCGTGCAGTCCGGCGACCACGCCATCGGCGTCGAGTTGATCGAGAGCCAGCTGGCGCTGCGCGCGTCGGCACCAGCGCATGCGGTGCTGACGCGCCTGCCGCGCCCGCGCGAGTTCGCCTATGCGATCTGCCTGCACCATGTGCGCGGCCGCTTCGAGCCGGCCGAGCTGTTCGAGGCCGGCAAGCGCATGCTCGGCGGCTGCCTGGACGAAGCCTGGCTTGCCACCGGCGAATCGCTGCGGGCGGCGATGTGGCTGAAGATCGTCTACGCGGACCTGGCCGCGCCGCTCGGCCTGGCCGCCGCCAGCCCGCTCGACGCGGTACGGCGCGCGCACGACCACCTGGCGGCGGCGGCGGCGCTCACAGTGCGCACGATTGCGACACCGCGAAGTCGTCTTCTCGCCAGCACTCGCCGTGTGTCGGAATCACGTCGATGACCTCGAAGTACGGCAGCCCGAAATACTCGCAGCGGTGTAGCGCGTCGACCGCGGCGTGGTACTCGTCGAGGTCGGGCGTCTCCCAGACCGCGACCTCGGCGCACTGGGTCTCCCAGCGCGATTCGCAGGTGGCGAACTGGCGCAGCCGCAGTGTCGGGAAGCCCTGGAACACCAGCACCAGCACGCGTTCGCGGAACGCCGCGCGCTGCTCGGCATCGAGCGAGCGCCAGTGGTGGGTGGCTTGCAACAACATGAAGAAAGTGTGGACTCTTGGCATGGCGAGCGTGGGGGTGGAGTTGACGCAGCGAAGCGCCTTGCCGACACTATGCGAGTTTTTATTCGTATTTGAAACTCGCATTTCGACCACCGATGTCCGCTCCCCAGAATGCCACCCTGATCCCCCGCAAGGCGCCGCGCCAGGCCCGGTCGCGCGCCACCGTCGACGCGATCCTCGATGCCGCGGCTCGCGTTCTGGTGCAGCGCGGCTATGCCGCGACGACGACCAACGCGGTGGCCGAGGTGGCCGGCGTCAGCGTCGGCTCGCTGTACCAATACTTCCCGAACAAGGATTCGCTGATCGCCGCGCTGCATGACCGGCACGGCCGGCAGATGAGCGCGCTGCTCGACGCCGCGCTGCTGCAGCACCGCGGCTCGACGCTGCCCGAGGCGCTGGCCGGCGTGATCGAGTCGGCCGTCAAGGCGCACCAGCTCGATGCCGACCTGCATCGCGTGCTCGAGAAGCAGGTGCTGGGCCTCGACCCGTTCCCCGGCGAGGACGACTCTGCCGACGAGATCGAGCGCCGCCTGCGCGGGCTGCTCGAAGCGCACCGCGCCGAGATCGTCGTCGAAGACCTGCGGCTGGCCACGTACATGGTGATGCACGCGGTGCATTCGCTGATCCATGCGGTGGTGCTGGAACGGCCGAGCGGCGTGTCGGTAAAGGCCGCCACGCGCGAGACGGTGCGCATGGCGCTGGCCTACCTCACCGCGCGGCTGTGACGTGGTGGAACCCGGGCGCCTGGGGCGTTACTCACCGGGCATCACGGACATGACAAGGACTTCGGAATGCAGCCATTCAGGCGCGTCCTTCAATGCTGCGCCGGACTCGGGGCGCCGCTCACCGACGAAGAACGGGATCCGCAACGGCCCGCGCCGATCCCGCTCCAGATCGAAGGAGCACGCCGGTACCTGGCTGCCAACGTGCCGTCCAGCGCCACGTTGGTCAAGGGCGGCGTCGCAGGAACGGTCACCTTCCTGACGCTGGCCATCCTGTTGCTGCACAAGTCGGAGAACCTGGCCCGCGAGGATGCCGACCACCAGGACGGTGTGGTGTCTGCTGCGCAACGCTACGTGAGCATTGGCAGTGCAATGTCGCTCGTGATCGCGATCTCCTGCGTCGTGGTGTGCCTGGGCGCCGCCTTCGACCTTGGCATGTCTTGCGCATCGCGCGATGCGCCTGCCGAACCAGCGTGAGGCCCGCCGGTCAGCGCGTCGGCGCAGCCCGTCCGTACAACAGCAGCATCGCGACGATCACGCCGCCGTAGATCAGGTGCCGGCCCCATTCCTCGATCTGCATCACCGACAGGATCGACTGCAGCAGCGTGATCAGGATCACGCCGGCGACGGTGCCGAGGTAATGCCCGCGCCCGCCGAGGATCGAGGTGCCGCCCAGCACCACCGCGGCGATGGCCGGCAGCAGGTAGGGGTCGCCCATCGCCTGCGCCGCCTTGCTCGCGTAGCCGGCCAGCAGCACGCCGCCGAAGGCCGACAGCCCGCCCGCCACCGCAAAGGCGGCCATCACGACCAGCCGGGTGCGTGCGCCCGACAGGTAGGCGGCGCGCTCGCGGTTGCCGATCGCGTAGACGCAGCGGCCGAAGCCGGTGCGCGTCAGCACGAACACCGCCCCCGCACCGACGGCCGCCCACACCAGCAGCGCGTTCGGAATGCCGAGCAGGCCGTGGCCGGTCGCGATGAAGCGCATCGCCGGCGACGACGCGTCCTGCGGCGAGAAGCCGCCGGTGTGCACCACCATCAGCCCCTGCGCGACGGCATTGACCGCCAGCGTGACGATCATCGACGGGATGCGCAGGAACGCGACCCCGAAGCCGTTCAACAACCCGAGCGCGACGCCGCAGGCGATGCCGAACGGGATCGCGAACGCGCTGCCCCACGGCCCCCAGCCGGTCGCGGCGGTGGCCATCATCCCGCCGACCGCCACCACCCATGGCACCGACAGGTCGATCTGCCCGAGCAGGATCACCAGCATCGCGCCGGTCGCGATCACGCCGAGGAACGACGCCACCTTCAGCTGCTGCAGCAGGTACTCCGGCGACAGGAAGCTGCTGCTGTAGAGGCTGCCCAGCAGCAGCAGCGCGACGATGCAGCCGAAGGCCGATGTGATGGGACCCCCAATCAGGCCGCGCAGGCGTTCGACCAAGCCGCTAGCCATACAGATCCAGCCGGTTGCGCAGCTTCAGCAGGCGCAGCGCGCCCAGGCAGATCGCCGCGAACAGCACCACGCCCTGGAACAGCGGCTGCCACAGCGGTTCGAGGTTGAACACGAACAGCAGGTCGCCGATGGTGCGGAACATCAGCGCGCCGAACACCGCGCCGACCGCGCTGCCGGTGCCGCCGAACAGCGACACGCCGCCCAGCACCACCGCGGCGATCGAGTACAGCGTGTAGGTGCTGCCGTTGGCCGACGAGGCCTCGCCCGAGTAGGTGATGCAGGTGACGAACAGCCCGGCCACCGACGCCAGCAGGCCGGACAGCAGGTAGGCGGTGAACTTGGCGCGCCGCACCGGCACGCCCGACATGAAGGCCGCCAGCTCCGACGAGCCGACCGCCGCCGCCGCGCGCCCGATCGCCGAGCGGCGGTACGGCAGCCACACCGCCAGCACCAGCGCGAGCAGCAGCGCGAGTGCGGCCGGGATGCCGCCCGGCAGCTGGCCGGTCAGCGCGTCGGCCAGGCCGTCGTTCACGTCGCCGCCCGGCACGCGGCGCAACGCGAGCGCGATGCCGAAGAAGGCCGAACCGGTCGCGATCGTCGCGACGATCGGCTGCAGCCGGCCGACGATCACGATCAGCCCGTTCAGCGCACCGCACGCGCAGCCGGCCGCCAGCACGCCGGCCACGCCGAGCGCGGTCTGCAGCGGCGTGCCGACGACCAGGTGCGACGCGAGGCAGTTGGCCAGCACCAACACCATGCCGACCGACAGGTCGATGCCCGAGGTCAGCACGACCAGCGTCTGCGCCATCGCGACGATCGCCAGCAGCACGCCCTTGTTGGCCGCGGTGGTGGCGACGTTCGCGTTCAGGCCTGCCGGGTGGTTCGCGGCATAGACCACGAACATCGCGACGAAGCCGGCGAACGCGAGCAGCGTGCCCTGGTGCTCGCGCAGCAGGTGCGGCCAGTCGCCGGCGCGGGACCGCGTCATGCCGCCGCCACGTCGAGCGCCGCGCCGACCAGCGCGTGCTCGGTGATCTGCGCCCCCACGAGCTCGCGGCGGACGCGGCCTTCGACCATCACCAGCACGCGGTCGCAGCAGCCGACCAGCTCGTCATGGTCGGTCGAGTAGAAAAGGATGGCCGCGCCGTCGTCGGCGAGGCGGCGCAGCAGCTGGTAGATCTCCTGCTTGGTGCCGACGTCGATGCCGCGCGTCGGGTCGTTCAGCAAGATGATGCGCGGCGCCATCATCAGCCACTTGCCGATCACCAGCTTCTGCTGGTTGCCGCCCGACAGCGAACCGGCCGCGACGTCCATGCCGTCGCAGCGCACCGCGAGCAGGGTCATCATCCGCTCGACGGCCGCGCGCTCGGCGCCGCGGTCGATCACGCCGCCGCGCGACAGCGCACCGAGCGCCGCGAACGACAGGTTTTCGCGCACCGACATCGGCAGCATCAGGCCCTCGGTCTTGCGGTCTTCGGGGATCAGCGCCATGCCGATGCGTGGCTGCTTTGCGGCGTGCGGGCCGGCGATCGGCGCGGGCCGGCCGTCGATCAGCAGCTCGCCGCGGCAGCCGCGCAGCACGCCGAACAGCGCCAGCAGCAGCTCGCGCTGGCCCTGGCCGTCGAGCCCGCCGAGGCCGACGATCTCGCCGGCGCGCAGCTGCAGCGAGATGTCGGCGAGGCGGTGTGTCCAGTGCAGGCCGCGCAGGTCGAGCCGCGGCGGTGCGGTGCCGGCCACCGCGTCGGGCGGGCGCACTGGTCTGTCCGGGAACACGCCGCTGTAGGCGCGGCCGATCATCAGCTCGACGATCTCGGTGTCGGTCTTCGTGCCGGCGGCGAAGTGCGCGACGCTGCGGCCGTCGCAGAACACCGTGCACTCGTCGGCGAGCTCGGCGATCTCGTGCATGCGGTGCGAGATGTAGAGCAGCGCGAGGCCGTCGGCGCGCAGCCGCTTCAGCACTGCATAGACCTGCGCGACGTCGGCCGCGGTCAGCGCGGACGTCGCCTCGTCGAGGATCAGCAGCCGCGGCCGGCGCGCCAGCGCCTTCGCGATCTCCACCATCTGCCGGCGCGACAGCGACAGGTCCTTGACCCGCGCGAGCGGATGGATGTCGGCGGCGCCGGCGCGCGCCAGCGCTTCTTCGGCCTGGCGGCGCTGCGCGCGGCGGTCGATCAGGCCGAAGCGCGTCGGCGGTGCGCCGATGAAGAGGTTGTCGGCCACCGACAGGTCGGGAATCAGCGACAGCTCCTGGAACACGCAGACGATGCCGGCGGCGTTGGCGGCTGCCGGCGACGCGAAGGCCACCGGCTGGCCGTCGAGCAGCATGCGGCCCTCGTCCGGCGCGACGACGCCGGCGATCAGCTTGATCAGCGTCGACTTGCCGGCGCCGTT
>Ga0065165_1002598_pt1 | contig 14805 bp, 16 predicted proteins | sample AraplaMF_Cvi_mMF_FD_63813 | JGI IMG/M metagenome (GOLD analysis project Ga0065165, IMG submission 63813) | Arabidopsis root microbial communities from the University of North Carolina, USA - plate scrape MF_Cvi_mMF (version 2) (version 3) | ecosystem: Host-associated > Plants > Roots >...
GATCCCGTCGAGAAGGCTCATGACTCATACCCCTATCGCTGTCGGATTGGTTGGGAGAGCCTAGCAGTTCCCGGGCAGCGCTGCGAGGTCCGGCGCGACGAAAGCACGGCGTGCAGCGACCGAAAACAGCCGCTCGGGCGAGTAGAAGCGCAGCGGATAGTCGCGCCGTCCCACCGGCGAGAGCAGCAGCGCATTGACCCGTTCGGCGAGACCGCCCTCGGCACCCCGCAGGAAATCACGCACGCCGGCGACGTACACGCGCGTGATGCTGTCGTGATAGCCGCCATGATCGTCGTTCACTCCGCCGACGCTCTCGTTGAAGCGCGAGATGATCCCGGCGATCTCGGCGTCGATGTCGATATCGGGACGCTCGAAAAGCAGCCACAGGCAGGCGGCGAGATGCGCCTCGTGCGTCCACGCTTCGCGCGGCAGGGCGCAGGCGAGCAGCCCCTCGCCGATATGGCGGACGCTGGCGTCGTCGGGAAACAGGCGGGGCTTATGGTCGGTCGCGTGAAGAGAATGGTCGGTCATCGATCGGGCTTCCTTCGAATGGGGAGGCCCGATCGAATGACCGGGCCGTTCAGGCGGGTGTCGGGGCGGCCGATTGGGGCGCAGCTTGTCGCACCCCCTCGTCGACATGCTCCGCGAACTGCGCGAAATTCTCGACGAAGGCGTCGACCAGCTTCGCGGCCGTCGCGTCATATTCGGCCTTGTTCGCCCAGGTCGCCCGCGGATCGAGGATCGCGCTGTCGACTCCGGGCACCGCCACCGGCACCTTGAATCCGAAATTGGGATCGGTGCGGAATTCGGCATTATTGAGGCTGCCGTCCAGCGCGGCGTTGAGAAGCGCGCGCGTCACCTTGATCGGCATGCGCTTGATGCCCTCCATCGTCGCCTTGCCGCCGCTCCAGCCGGTATTGACCAGCCAGCAATCGACTCCCCCCTTGGCGATCCGCGCCTTGAGCAGATTGCCGTAGACCGAGGGGTGCCGCGGCATGAACGGCGCGCCGAAGCAGGTCGAGAAGGTCGCCTCGGGCTCGGTCACGCCGATCTCGGTGCCCGCGACGCGCGCGGTGTAACCCGAGAGGAAGTGGTACATCGCCTGCTCGGGGCTGAGCTTGGCGATCGGCGGGAGCACGCCATAGGCGTCGGCCGTGAGCATGATCACGTTGCGCGGCACCGGGCCCATATTGTGCTCGGACGTGTTGGGGATGAAGTCGATCGGATAGGAGCCGCGGCTGTTCTCGGCCAGGCTGGCATCGTCGAGGTCGAGCTGGCGGGTCACCTCGTCCATCACGACATTCTCGAGCACCGTACCGAAACGCTTCGTCGTCGCGTAGATTTCGGGCTCGGCCTCGGGCGAGAGGCGGATCATCTTGGCGTAGCAGCCGCCCTCGAAATTGAAGACCGCCGTATCCGACCAGCCATGCTCGTCGTCGCCGATCAAGGTGCGGCTGGCATCGGCCGAAAGCGTCGTCTTGCCTGTCCCCGAGAGGCCGAAGAACACCGCCGTATCGCCGTCCGGGCCGATATTGGCCGAGCAATGCATCGGCATGATGCCGTCGAGCGGCAGCAGATAGTTGAGCAGGCCGAACACCGACTTCTTCATCTCGCCGGCATAGGCGGTGCCGCCGATCAGGATCAGCTTCTCGGTGAAGTTGACCGCAATCACCGTCTCGCTGCGGCAGCCATGCTTGTCCGGATCGGCGCGGAAGCTCGGCAGGTCGATGATGGTATATTCGGGCAAGAAATCCGCGAGCTCGGCCTCTTCGGGCCGCACCAGCATCGTGCGGATGAACATGCTGTGCCAGGCGAGCTCGTTGATCACGCGCACCTTGACGCGATGCTCGGGCTGCGAGCCGCCGTACAGGTCCTGGACGAACAGGGTCTCCTTGCCCTTCAGCGCCTCGAGGAACTCGGCCTTGAGCGCGGCAAAGGCCTCGGGCGTCATCGGCTTGTTGGTCTTGCCCCACCAGATGGTGGCGTCGGTCTCCGCATCGCGGACGATGAACTTGTCCTGCGCCGAGCGTCCGGTGTGCTTGCCAGTGGCGACGACCAGCGGCCCGTCGGCGGCCAGCCTGCCCTCGCCGCGCGCGATCGCATGGTCGACCAGCGGCGCGGAAATCAGATTCCAATAGACTTTGGCGCCCGTCCCGATGCCCTGCGCATCGAGCCCGTGGCGTGGCTTACGCTCGCTCACTTGCCTCTCTCCTGACAGTAGAAAACCGGCGGATCTTTGCCCGCTCGGCACAACGCCCCTCGCGCATAGGCCCCGGCTCGGAGAGGGGTCAATGCGGGTAAACGTTGTCAGGTGATTGAGAGTGGTGCGCATTTGGTTTAATCCGAGAAAATGCTGCGCTGCATAAGTATTATCGCGGGATGACCGCTACGATTGCGCTGGTCGATGACGACCGCAACATTCTCACCTCGGTGTCGATCGCCCTCCAGGCGGAAGGCTTCCTGACACGGGTCTATTCGGACGGCGAAAGCGCGCTGAAAGCGCTGATCGAGAACCCGCCCGATCTGGCCGTGCTCGACATCAAGATGCCGCGGATGGACGGGCTCGAACTGCTGCGCCGGCTGCGCGAGAAGAGCGCCATTCCGGTGATCTTCCTCACCAGCAAGGACGACGAGCTCGACGAGGCACTCGGCCTAGCCATGGGCGCGGACGATTATATCTCCAAGCCGTTCAGCCAGCGGCTGCTGATAGCGCGCATCCGCGCGATCCTGCGTCGAACCGAGGCGGTCCTGCCCCCGGGAGAAGGCGGCGAGGAAGAGCCCGCGCCGGTGCTCGAGCGCGGCCGGCTGACGATGGACCCCGCACGTCACAAGGTCACCTGGGACGGCAAGAACGTCACGCTCACCGTTACCGAATTCCTGATCCTCGAGACGCTCGCGCAGCGGCCGGGCATCGTGAAGACGCGCAACCAGCTGATGGATGCGGCCTATCAGGACGACATCTATGTCGATGACCGCACCATCGACAGCCACATCAAGCGCGTCCGCCGGAAATTCCGGCAGGTCGATCCCGAGTTCGATGCCATCGAGACGCTCTATGGCGCCGGTTATCGCTTCTCCGACGAGTGAAGAGCGTGAGCTGGCGCTTCGCTGGTCGAACCGCGTCAGCCTCACGCCCCGCATCCTCGCCGTAAACATTTTCGCGCTGGCGCTGCTGGCGGGGGGCTTCTTCTATCTCGACTCCTATCGCGCGCGGATCGTCGACAACCGCGTCGCGCAGGCCAGCCGCGAGGCGCGGCTGATCGGGCAGGCAATCGGCACCGCCGAAGACGACAAACGCGCTGCGCTGGTGGTCAGCCTCGCCCGCGACACCGATACGCGCATCCGGCTGTTCGACGCGCAGGGCAAGCAGCTTGCCGACAGCCGTGCGCTGGGGCTGCGCAATTTCGTGCTGCGCGACCCCGACAAGGATCCGTTGAACCAGGAAGCCGCCCGTTTCCTCGACGCGATGATCGACACCGTGGTCGGCGCCGGGCGCGATCCGCTTTATCGCGAACGCAATCCCGACCAGGGGCTCGACTGGCCCGATGTGCGCACCGCCTTCGAGACGCATGGCGCGCCGGCGACCGTATGGCGCGCGCCCGACCGCACGCCGGTGATCACCGCCGCGGCCCCGCTCGGCAATGGCGGCGTGGTGATGACTACGACCAACGCGCGCGACATCACGCAGACGGTGCGCGTCGAGCGGTTCCGGCTGGGCGTGGTGCTCGGCATCGTGACGATCGTCTCGATCCTGCTCTCGCTGTTCCTCGCGCGGACGATCGTGCGGCCGTTGCGGCGACTTGCCCGGGCGGCGGTGCGCGTGCGGCTAGGACGTGCGCGCGAAGTCGTCGTGCCGCGCCTGCCGACGCGGCGTGACGAGATCGGGCTGCTCGCGCGCGCCATCTCGGACATGACGCAGACGCTGCGCGCGCGGATCGACGCGACCGAGGCGTTCGCGGCGGACGTGACGCACGAGCTCAAGAACCCGCTCGCCTCGCTCCGTTCCGCCGTGGACGGGCTCAAATCCGTCAAGGATCCCGAACTGCAGCAGCGGCTGTTGGCGATCGTGCAGGACGACGTGCATCGGCTCGACCGGCTGATTACCGACATTTCCGAAGCCTCGCGGCTCGACGCCCAGCTGAGCCGTGCCAAGTTCGAGCCGGTCGATGTCGGCGCGCTGATCGATGCGATCATCGCCCAGCGCAGCGAGCGCGGGCTGCCGCGCGACATCCGCATCCGCTATGATCGGCGCGCAGGCGAGCCGCTGGTCGCGTTCGGTGAGGCGGCACGGCTTGAGCGAGTCTTTGAAAATCTTGTGGAAAACGCGATTTCCTTCTCGCCCGAGGGTGGTCTGATCGTGATCTCGGCGTCGCGCGTAAGCGATTCGCTAATCATCCGCGTGGAGGATGAGGGTCCGGGGGTTCCAGAGGAAGCACGTGAGGCGGTGTTCCGCCGCTTCCATTCGGTGCGCCCGGAGAGCGAGGCATTCGGCCGGCATTCCGGGCTGGGACTTGCCATCGCACGCACGATTGTTGAAGGGCACCAGGGCAATATCGCCGTGGAATCGCGGGAGGATCGATTGAGCGGAGCGCGTTTCGTGGTTGAATTGCCGCTGGCGGATCGTCCGTGATGCGGGCCGATGTCTCGTCCGAAACGATCCATGCCTCGTGCGTGGAGATTGACGGTCTCGCCGTGCTGCTCGAGGGCCGCTCGGGCGAGGGCAAGTCAGATCTGGCGCTGCGACTGATCGACCGCGGCGCCAAGCTGATCTCCGACGACTATACCATTTGCCAGCGCGAGGGCCGCGGGCTGCTCGCCTTCCCGCCCCCCAATATCGCCGGCAAGATCGAGGTGCGCGGCATCGGCATCATCGACATGCCGTGGGTCGAACGCGTCCCGATCGTGCTGATCGTCGGCATCCTCGAGACCCCGCCGCGCATGCCCGAGGGCTTCGGCAAGCGCCGCATCGCCGGCGTGGACATCGCCGCGGTCGACCTGCCGGCGCTCGAGCCTTCCGCCGCGATCAAGGTCGAGTTGGCGCTCAAGCGCGTGTGATGTCCAGGCCGAGGCCCAAACAGATCCTGCTGGTCACCGGAATGTCGGGGGCCGGCAAGTCGACGGTATTGCGTACGCTCGAGGATCTCGGCTGGGAGACGGTCGACAACCTCCCGCTGCTACTCCTCGACCGGCTGCTCGACACCGCATTGCCCGAGGGCAGCGAGGGCGACGCCCGGCCGCTGGCGCTCGGCATGGGCGCGGCGACGCGGGGCTTCGACGGCGAGAGCATCGTCCGGCGCATCAAGAAATTGCGTGAGGACCACGGCCATGACATCGGCACCCTGTTCCTCGAATGCACCGGCGCCGAGCTCGAGCGCCGCTATTCGGAGACGCGCCGCCGCCATCCGCTGGCGCAGGACCGCCCGGCCGCCGACGGCATCTCGCGCGAGCGGGAGTTGCTCATGCCGCTCCGGCGCTGGTCGAACCGGCTGATCGACACCACCGATCTCTCGGCGCAGCAGCTCGCGCAGGAGATCCGCTCGACCTTCTCGTCGGCGCAGAGCGGCGGGCCGACGCTCTCGGTGATGTCCTTCGGCTATGCCCGCGGCATACCGCGCAACGCCGACCTCGTTTTCGACATGCGCTTTCTGCGCAACCCGCACTGGGTGCCGCACCTGCGCCCGGGCACCGGCCAGGACGCCGACGTCAGCGCCTATATCGCCGAGGATCCCGCCTATGATGCCGCGATGCGGCAAATCGAGGATCTGCTGTTGCTTTTGCTCCCTCGCTATCGCGCGGAGGGAAAGTCCTATGTTACCATAGCCTTCGGGTGTACAGGAGGCCGACATCGTTCGGTACATGTCGCCGAACGGATCGCGGGCCGGTTGCGCGAAGCGGGTTTTTCGCCCACGGTGACCCATCGCGATCTGCAGACCGCGCCGCAGGATTCGCTGGAAGGGGCGCCGGCGGCCGGGGGAGAATGACTTCAGGATGATAGGCCTGGTACTCGTGACGCACGGGCGGCTCGCCAACGAGTTCGTCGTCGCGATGGAGCATGTGGTGGGCAAGCAGGAGCGCATTGCCGCGATCTGCATCGGCCCCGAGGACGATATGGAGGAACGCCGCGCGGATATCGCGCGTGCGATCGCCGAGGTCGACTCGGGCCGCGGCGTGATCGTGCTGACCGACCTGTTCGGCGGCACCCCCTCGAATCTCGCCATCTCGCTGATGGAGCCGGGCAAGATCGAGGTAATCGCCGGCATCAACCTGCCGATGCTCATCCGCCTCGGCGGCGCGCGCAAGACGATGAAGGTGACCGAAGCGGTCGCCGCGGCGCGTGAGGCGGGCCGGAAATACATCACCGTGGCGTCCGAAGTGCTCGGCGAGGCTGCCGCTTGAGCGCCGCCGCCAGCCGCACCGTCCAGATCGGCAACCGTCGCGGGCTCCATGCGCGCGCGAGCGCCAAGTTCGTCACCCTCGCCTCGTCGCAACCGGTCGAGCTCATCGTCGAGAAGGACGGGTCGAAGGTCACCGGCACCTCGATCATGGGACTGATGATGCTCGGCGCGGCAATGGGCGACTCGATCACCATCTCAGCCGTCGGCGACGGCGCAGAGAATGCGGTCGAGGCACTGGTCCAGCTGGTCGAGGATCGCTTCGGCGAGGATTGAGGCGGCCGCCATGTGGAAGCGCCTTGTCTCTTATGGCGCGCTTCTCGCGGCAGGCACTTTCGCGCTGCAGTGGCTCGATTATCAGCGCATCGCCCGTACGCAGACGGGCGAAATCTACGTCTTCCTGATCGCGGCGGCGTTTCTCGTGGTTGGCGTCGTGCTGGGCATGCGCATCTTCGCCCGCCCCGCTGCCATCCCGTTCGACGGCAACCCGCAGGCGCTCGCCGCGCTCGGCATCAGTGCGCGTGAACTCCACGTGCTGCAGGAGCTGGCGGCTGGCCATTCGAACAAGGAGATCGCCGCGCGGCTCCACGTCTCGCCCAACACGGTGAAGACGCATGTCGCGCGATTGTACGAGAAGCTCGGTGCCCGCCGCCGCACCGAAGCGATCAACCGCGCGCGGGAGTTGGGTATCGTGCCCTGACTTCTTCCGGGTGATTTCACGCAAATCACCCCTTTGGGCGATTGCCTTCGCAGCTTGCGGAGCCCTCTCTTCGGGCGCAACCTGATGCGAAGGGAAAGGCCTATGCTGCGGAAGATCCTGCTTTGGGGCGTGATCGGCGGGGCGATCGCCGGCGGCCTCCTGTCACTCGCGGTGCTGGTGCTTGGCCGGCACGATATGGCGAGCGGCTATCTGATCATGCTGCTCGGGCTCAGCACCATCTTCGTGGCGATCAAGCGCCAGCGCGATCTCGAGCAAGGCGGCGTGATCCGTTTCGGGCAGGCCCTGGGGCTGGGGCTCGCCATCAGCCTGATCGCCGGGCTCGTCTATGTCGCGATCTGGGAGAGTTCGGTCGCGCTCGCCGGGATCGACTTCGCCGGAGATTATGCGCGGGGGGTGATCGCGCAGGCCAAGGCCCGGGGCGCGAGCGCCGCTGAACTGGCCAGGCTCAACGCGCAAATGGCCCAATTTCAGGCACATTATGACGATCCGCTGTTCCGCTGGCCGATGACCTTCATCGAGATCTTCCCCGTCGGCGTGCTCGTGTCGATCGTCTCCGCCGGGCTGCTCTGCAACAGCCGTTTCCTCCCGGCGCGGCAGAGGGCCTAGCCCCTGCCCCGTCGCCCCGCTATCAGCGCGCGATGCCTCGTGAGATCACCGCCTTCTCCAATCCGCTCGTCAAGCGCGTGCGGCTGCTGCGCGACAAGAAGCACCGCCGCGACGAGGGCCTGTTCCTTGCCGAGGGGCTACGCATCCTGACCGAGGCGCGCGAGGCCGGGCGGCTGCCCGAATATCTCTTCTATGCGCACGACAATGGCGCGCACCCGCTGGTGCAGGCCCTGGTCGAGGCGACCGAGGATGCCGGCGGCGAAGCGATCGAGACCAACGCCGACATTCTCTCCAAGCTCTCGGGCAAGGACAATCCCGGCGCGGTGGTTGGCGTCTATCCCGAATTCGCCGTACCGCTGACCGAGCTCGACCGCGGCACCGCGCCCATCTGGCTGGTCGCCGAGCGGCTGCGCGACCCGGGCAATCTCGGCACGATCCTGCGCACCGCCGACGCTGTGGGCGCGGGCGGGCTGATCCTGGTTGACGATTGCGTCGATCCCTTCTCGGTCGAGGCGGTGCGCGCGAGCATGGGCGCGCTGTTCACGGTGAAGGTGGCCAAGGCGCCGTGGGCGGAGTTCGCTACCTGGCTGCGCAGCGGGCCGGGCCAGTTGGTCGGCCTCAGCCTCGACACCGATATCGACTATCAGGCGGCGCGTTACGAGGCGCCCACCTTCCTGCTCACCGGCAACGAGGCACAGGGCATGCCGGACTATATGGCCGCGGCCTGCGACCTGACGGTCAAGATCCCGATGCTCGGCAAGGCCGACAGCCTCAATGCCGCGGTGGCGACCGCGGTGATGGCCTATGAGGTACTCAACCAGCGCCGCCGCGGCTGAGGCTTGGCGACGTCACGGCGCAGGAGTAAATCTCCGGCAAAGGGGGATATTATGCTGCTCCGCGCGCTCGCCTGCCTGACCGCCCTGTTCCTCGCCGCGCCCGCGCTGGCACAGCACGCCCCACCCCGGGGCTATTACGACCGCGCCGGGCATCCCGATGCGTGGCAGGGCGGCGTCAAGATGGTCACGATCGACACGCCCAAGGGCAAGTTCCGCGTCTGGACCAAGCGCGTCGGCAACAATCCCACGCTGAAGGTGCTGCTGCTCCATGGCGGCCCGGGTGCCACACACGAATATTTCGAGGCGTTCGACAGCTTCCTGCCGGCCGAGGGGATCGAATATATCTATTACGACCAGCTCGGATCGGGGAATAGCGACAACCCCGCCGACGAGAGCCTGTGGACGCTCGACCGCTTCGTCGACGAGGTCGAGCAGGTGCGCGTGGCGCTGGGACTGGGCAAGAACGACTTCTGCCTGCTCGGGCATAGCTGGGGCGGCCTGCTCGGTATCGAATATGCGCTGAAACATCAGGCCAATCTGAAGTGCCTGGTGATCTCGAACATGATGTCGTCGATCCCGGCCTATAACGATTATGCGCACCGCGTGCTTCAGCCGGCGATGGACCAGAAGGTGCTGGCCGAGATCAAGGCACTCGAAGCCGCAGGCAAGACTGCCGATCCGCGCTACATGGAGTTGCTCGTCCCGTTCTTCTACGAGCAGCATATCCTGCGCCGCCCGGCCGCCGAATGGCCCGAGCCGGTCAACCGCTCCTTCGCGCATCTGAACCAGCCGCTCTACACGCTGATGCAGGGTCCGAGCGAGATGGGCGCGAGCGGGCGACTGGTGAACTGGGACCGGTTCGAGGACCTCGCCAAGATCAACGTCCCGACACTGGTGATCGGCGCGGCGCACGACACGATGGACCCGGCGCATATGACGGCGATGGCGAAGAAGCTCCCGCACGGCGAACTTCTGCTCCTGCCCGACGGCGGCCATATGGCGATGTATGACGACCAGGAGCGCTATTTCGCGGGGCTGATCGCCTTCCTCAAGCGGCAACAATAGCCGGCTTCTTTCGTTACGCTGACGATCCATGCCAGCCGCCGTTCAGCCGGGGCATGGCAGGTGGGCGACGAAGGGAGTTTCTCGATGTTCCTCAAGACCCTGTTCGTTACCGGCCTGCTGCTCGCCTCTGCCAGCCCCGCGCTCGCGCAGGATGCGCCCTATCGCGCGCAAGGCGCCCAGCCCTATTGGAGGCTCTCGCTCGACGGCAGGATCATGCGGCTCGATCCCAAAGGCGGGAAGCGGATCTCCGTGGCGCAGCCGCGCCCGATCGTCGGGTTCAACGGCGAGCTCTATCGCACGCGGACGATGACCGTGGACGTCACCCATGTGCCGTGCCGCGTGGGTAGCCAGCGCTATCACGATACGGTGAAGGTCACCGCCGGCAGGCGCAGCTGGAAGGGTTGCGGCGGCGAACGCGTGACCGCGGAGCCGGGCACGGGCACGGGTGCGTCCGGGCTCAATGCGCATGAATGGACGATCACCACGGTCGCCGGCCACCCCGCGCGCGGGCAGAAGCCGGTGACGATCCGCTTCGCCGAAGGCCGGGTCAGCGGCAACAGCGGCTGCAACAATTTCAACGGCGCCTTCCGCGTCGAGAACAACCAGCTGATCACCGGCCCGCTCGCCTCGACGCGGATGGCGTGCATGGACGAGGCGGTGTCGCGCACCGAGCGCGACCTGCTGACATTGCTCGACCAGCCGCTGTCGATCACCTGGGCGCGCGGCCAGAACCGCGCGGTGCTGACCGCGCGCAACGGCCAGCAGATCCTGCTCGAACGCAACGACTGACGCCGATAGTTGCGCCGACGATCCGATCCACGCATCCTCCGCGCCGGGCTGGCGGGAGGATGCGATGGCGGATCAGGTGATCGTGCAATTCGGACTGGAGGTCCGGCGCAATAATGGCGATCCGGGCACGCTGGCGCTCTCGCTGGGCACCGGCGGCGCGGTCTGGACTACCGACGGGCCCACGCCCGAGGACGACGGGCTGTTGCTCACGGCCATCCAGACCGACGGCGATGTCGGCATCTCCACCTTCCAGGTGACCGGCCAGGTGATCGAGATCTGGCTGGCCCGCCTGCCCGCGCCCTCTGCCGGCTTCAGCGTGGCGCTCTGGTTGAGCCTTCCCGCCGGCACCGGCGAGGTGAGCGGGATCGCGCATGTTCCCGACGATCTGACCGTGCTCGGCTCAGTCAATGGCCAGCCGCAGATGTTGCTTAGCCACAACTGGACCCTGCCTGTGGGAGAAACGGATTCGGAATGATCCGATTCTTCCGGAACGTCCAGCTCGACGCGCTCCCGGTCACCCGATAAGCGGGCTGCCGAGCGCCAGCTCGCGGGTTAGACCGAGCGCGTCCACGAAGGCGCGGTCATGGCTCACCACCAGCAACGCCCCGTCCCATTCGGCCAATGCTTCCTCGAGGATCTCGACCGATTCCATGTCCAGATGGTTGGTCGGCTCGTCGAGCAGCAGCAATTGCGGCGGCTCGGGCGAGGAGAGCGCGCAGGCGAGCCCGGCGCGCAGCCGCTCGCCGCCGCTGAGGCTGCCGACGATGCGCGATGCCGCCTGGTTGCGAAAGGCGAAGCGGGCAAGCGCGGCGTAAGCTTCGTTGATGCCGAGTTCGGGGTGGAGACGGCGCAGATTGTCGAGGATCGACGCGGCGGGATCGAGAATGCCGACATGCTGGTCGAGCAAGGCGATCCGCTCGCGCAGCGCCCGGACGGTGCCGGCCGTCGGCGCGATCGTGCCGCGGATCAGACCGAGCAGCGACGTCTTGCCCGCGCCATTGGGACCGGACAGCAGCACGCGCTCCGGCCCGCGCAGCTCGAAGCTGAGGGGCCGGAACAGGCGGCGGCCGTCGCGCTCCAGTTCGACATGGTCGAACGTCACGAGGCGGCGATCGGAGGACAGGCCGCTTTCCGGCAACTCGATCCGTAGCGGGGTGAGTCTTTCCACCTGCCGACGCGCCTGCTCCGCACCGGCCTGCGCATCGCCGACGAGACGGTCGCCGAGCAGTTTCTCGCGACCGCCGCTCGCCTCGGCGCGGCGCTGCATCGCGCCGAGCACGATCTTCGGGGCGCCGCCGCGCATCGCCGCCGCCTTGCCCGCCCGGTCGCGCCGCGCCTTGCGCTCCCGCTGCTCCTGCACCTCGCGCTCGGCCTGACGCAGCGCACGATCGGCGCGGTCGAGTTCGGAGGCGGCGCGGTCGCGCGCGGCATCGCGCGCCGCCTCCCATGCCGACCAGCCGCCGCCGAACACGGTAGCGCCGAGGCTGGTCAACTCGACGATCCGGTCCATCTGCTCGAGCAGCATACGGTCGTGGCTGGCGAGCACGACGCCGCCGCGCCAATTGGCGATCAGCCGGGCGATCAGTTCCTGTCCGGCGGCGTCGAGATTGTTGCTGGGCTCGTCGAGCAGCAGCAGGTCGGGGGCGTCGAGCAGGATCTGCGTGACCGCGAGCCGGGTGCGCTCGCCGCCGCTGAAGCTGGCGATCGGGCGTGCGAGATCGGCGCGGGCGAAGCCGGCCTCGGCCAGAGCCGCGTCGAGCCGTTCCTCGAGCGTCCAGTCGGCCTCGGCGAAATCCACCTCGTCGCCCTGCCCTTCGGTGATCCGCCGCAACCGTTCGAGCGCGGGCGCGAGGCCCAGCGCGGCGTCGGCCGAGGCGGAGGGATCGGGCCAATCCTGCCGCAGCAGCCCGACGCTGCCGCTACGGCTGATCGTGCCCGACTGCGGCGCCACGAGCCCGGCCATGACGTGCAGCAGGGTCGACTTGCCGCTGCCGTTGCGGCCGACCACGCCCGTCCGCTCGCGCCCGAAGGCGAGCGTCAGGTCGTCGACGAGCGTGCGCGCGCCGTCAGGCGTTGCGAGAGAGAGCGAATCCAGCGTGAGGAAAGAGGACATAGGACACCATGGCAGGGGAAACGGGTCGGGCGACGCGGTTCCGATTGTCCATGATTGCCTCCTTCACTGGATTGGAGGGGCGCAGATAGGCGGCGGCGCGGCCGCTTGCAACCGTCAGTGCTTCTTCGCGCGCTGCTCCGCGATCCACTGGAGCTCGCTCTTCGCCTTGGCGTCCTTGGGATCGAGCTTGAGGCATTTGCGGTACATGTCCTCGGCCTCGTCCCATCTGCCGAGTTCGGACAGCGCATAGCCCATGCCGCGCCACGCCCGCGCGAGCTCCTCTTCGCGATTGGCCGCGAACTCGGCTCCGGAGGCTGCCTGCTGATAGGTTTCGAGCATCTTCGGCCAATCCTTGCGCATCAGATGCGCATAGCCGAGCTCGGACAGGAAATGGGCGTGCTGCGGCGCCATCGCGATCGCGCGTTCGAGGAAGGGGATCGCCGCGTCGACATTCCCCTGATCGGAAAGGATATAGCCCTTCGCCCAGAGCGCCGTGCACCAACCGGATTCAACAGCGACCGCGTCGCGCGGTGGCTTTTGTTGCGAGGCGATGGTCATGTAGAGCAACGTCTCCTGACCGTTCATCGCGCAATAGATCTGGCGCTTCTCGGAGGCATAGGTCGTCGCATATTCCTCGAGCAACGGATCGAGCCGTGACAGCGCCTCGCCCTTGTTGCCGGCGGCGAGCGCCTTGACGGCTGCCTCTAGCGCGACATCGCGCGCCTCGACCTTCGGATCAGCCCGTATCTCGTGCTGCGCGATCGCCGGCATCGCCCCAAGCATCGCAATGCTCAGCGACACCCACCGAATTCCATGCGTCATCGATCCCTCCCCCAAAGGCCGTAGCGGGATCGTATCGCGACGCGGCGCCAGCGTCTCGCTTATTCAGCAGCGTCCTCAAGCCCAGGCACCGCCTCCCCGCCCGGCGCCAGCTTGGCCAGCGGCCGCGGCGCCTGCTCGACCAGCGGCAGCGGCTCGATGCTCTTGCCGCCGGTATCGATGTTGAGGGCCTCGAAGCGCCGCGCGCTGGTCAGCACCTGCGATTCCATGCTGCCGACAAAGGCGTTGTAGGCGCCCATCGCGGTTTCGAGATTCTTGCCGAGGCGGCTGACATGCCCGCCCATCACCGAAAGCCGCTCGTGGAGTTGTTTGCCGAGCAAGGCGATCTCCCGCGCCTCGCCCGCGAGTTTCTCCTGCCGCCACACTGCCGCGACCGTGCGCGCGATCGCGATGAGGTTGGTCGGCGTCGCGATCAGCACGCGGCGGTCGAAGGCATAATCCCACAGGTCGGGCGCATGTTCGAGCGCGGCGGAGAGGAAATGCTCGCCCGGCACGAACATGATCACATAGTCCGGCGCTTCCTCGAACTGCTGCTGATAGGCCTTGGCACCGAGCGCGTTGATGTGCGTCTTCATCGAGACGACATGCGCAGTCATATGCGTGGCGCGCTCGGCCTCGTCGAGCGCGGCATGCGCGTCCTGATAGGCGTTGAGCGAGACCTTGGCGTCGATCACCAGCGACTTGCCGCCGGGCACGCGCACGATCGCGTCGGGGCGCAACCGCCCTCCCTCGACGTCGATGCTCACCTCCATCAGGAAATCGGTGTGCTCGGCCAGCCCGCAGGTCTCGAGCACGTTGCGCAGCTGCTGTTCGCCCCAGCGCCCGCGCGCCTTGGGCGCCGAACGCAGCGCGTTGACCAATTTGGCCGCCTCGCTCTTCACCGATTCCTGGCCGACGCGCATCGACTCCATCAGGCCGGCAAGATTGCCATAAGCTTCCTTGCGCTCGCCCTCGACGCGGGTGACGCTCTCCTCGTAGCGCTTGAGCGTCGCCTCGACCGGCTGGAGTAGCGACTTGAGTTTGGCTTCGTTGGTCTGCCCCGCCGCCTCGAACTTCTCGTGCGCGCGTTCGAGGAACGCCTTTTGCGCGCGGTCGAGCAGACCGTGCGCAATCTCGGAAAATTGAGCGCCCATCGTCTCGCGGCTGGCGCTCTGAAACTGCCGGAGCTCCTCCATCCGCGCCTCGAAATTGGCCTTTTCCGCCTCCAGCGTAGCCAACGCGATCTGCGCCCGGCCGAGATCGGCGGCGGCGGCCTTGAACTCCGCCTCGCGCCGGTCGCGCTCAGCCCGCGCCTCGGCCACACCGCGTCCGCCGAAGAACCAGCCGGCCGCCAGTCCGCCGAGCAGGGCGGCGAGAGTCACGAGGAGGGCGATCGGGTCCATTAGCGCGCTTTCCGAAGGGGAACAGAAAGCGAACTTAACCGGGGTGCGGATCGCGGGCAAG
>Ga0065165_1002599_pt1 | contig 14797 bp, 13 predicted proteins | sample AraplaMF_Cvi_mMF_FD_63813 | JGI IMG/M metagenome (GOLD analysis project Ga0065165, IMG submission 63813) | Arabidopsis root microbial communities from the University of North Carolina, USA - plate scrape MF_Cvi_mMF (version 2) (version 3) | ecosystem: Host-associated > Plants > Roots >...
CGTGCGCAGCGGCGACCCCTTCGAGATGGAATATCCGATCCGCGGCGCCGACGGCAAGTATCGCTGGTTCCTGACCCGCGTGAACCCGGTGCGCGACCTCCACGGGCGGGTGGCACGCTGGTTCGGCACGAATACCGACGTCGACCAGGTCAAGCGCGCCGAACAGGCGCTGCGCGACGAGTCGCACGTGCTGGAACTGCTCAACAGCACCGGCAGCGCCCTCGCCTCGACCCGTGACCTGCATTCGCTGCTGCAATCGGCCACGGACGCCGCCACCGGCATCGCCGGGGCCCGCCACGGCGCCTTCCTGTACCACGGCCGCGACGGCAGCGAGGGCAAGCTGTTCTCGCTCTACACGGTGTCCGGCGCCAGCACGCCCGAATTCGAGCCTTTCGGCGAATCCGGCGCCAACGCCCTGTTCGGCCCGGGCACGGCAGGCGCCGGCCCGAGCCTGCAGGACGTGGTGCGCGCCGACGACATCGTCCACGACCCGCGCTTTACGGGCCGCTCGCCCTTCACCCTGCCGGCCGGCCACCCGCCGGTGCGCAGCTACCTGGCCGTGCCGGTGGTGGCGCACTCCGGCGAAGTGCTGGGCACGATGTTCTTCGGCCACCCGGAACCGGCCGTGTTCAGCGAACGCACCGAACGCATCGTGCGCGGCATCGCCGCCCAGGCCGCGGTGGCGATCGACAATGCGCGGCTGTACGAAGCCGCCCAGCGCGCCGCCGAGGAACGCAAGGTGCTGCTCGAGAACGAACGCCTGGCGCGCCTCGATGCCGAGCGCACCAGCCAGATGAAGGACGAATTCCTGGCCACCCTGTCGCACGAGCTGCGGACTCCCTTGTCCGCGATTCTCGGCTGGGCCCAGGTGCTGCGCCGCGGCGGCCGCGACCAGAACGACCTGGCCAAGGGCCTGCAGACCATCGAGCGCAATGCCCGCGCCCAGGCCCAGCTGATCGAAGACCTGCTCGACATGAGCCGCATCACCTCTGGCAAGGTGCTGCTCGACATGCAGGTGGTGGGGCCGACCGGCTTCATCGACGCCGCCATCGAAACCGTGCGTCCGGCGGCCGATGCCAAGAACATCCGCATCGAGAAGCACTACGCGGACGACCCCGGCCTGATCGCCGGCGATCCGGCGCGCCTGCAGCAGGTGGTGTGGAACCTGCTGTCGAATGCGATCAAGTTCACGCCGCGCGACGGCCTGGTCGAAGTCGTCCTGACCCGCAACGATGCCAACGTCGCCATCACCGTGCGCGACAATGGCGCCGGCATCAAGCCGGAATTCATCACCCACGTGTTCGAGCGCTTCCGCCAGGCGGACGCTTCGATGACGCGGCGCCATGGCGGACTCGGCCTCGGGCTGGCGATCGTCAAGCAACTGATCGAACAGCATGGTGGCACCGTGCGCGCCGAAAGCCCCGGCGAAGGCCGCGGCGCCAGCTTCACGATCGAACTGCCGCTGGCAAAGCAGCAGGCGGCGCCGGCCCGTTCCGCGCGCGCGGCCATGATCCTGCCGAACCCGGCCACCACGGACATCGCGGTGCGCAACCTCAACGGCGTGGATGCGCTGGTGGTCGACGACGACCGCGACAACCGCGAGCTGATCAAACGCATCCTGACCGACTGCGGCGCCAGCGTGCGCCTGGCGGCCAGCGCACGCGAAGCCTTCGGCAAGTTCCGCGAACTGGCGCCGAATCTCCTGATCAGCGACCTCGGCATGCCCGACGTCGACGGCTTCGAGCTGCTCGACTGGGTCCGGCACCTGTCCAAGGATGAAGGCAGCCAGGTGCCGGCCATCGCCTTGACCGCCTTTGCCCGCTCCGAAGACCGGCTGCGGGCGCTCGAAGCGGGCTTCTCCGCCCATATCTCGAAACCGGTGGAACCGAGCGAATTGATCGCCACCGTCGCCGCCGTCGTGGGGCCAACGGCGCCGCTGGTGAATCGCGTCGCCACCCCCGCCATGGGGCAAAACAGCGTCCGCTGACGTGTTGTTGTTGTTCCTACCCACGCACGCGGCGCTGTCCTACAAGAAATTCTCTGGCATTTGCTAGACTAGGAAAAGTTGTAGTAAGGTGGGTCTGGAGCAATACTGTCCGGGCCGTCAGCCTTGATTTGACGAGAGTACGCATGCCCAGCCGCCAAGACATCCTGAACGCAAAGATTCTGGTCGTAGACGATTCGCCCGACAATATCGAACTCATGGAAGAGATATTGAAGGAGGAAGGCTACACCGATGTCAGCTCCACGATGCTGCCGGAGCAGGTATGCCCATTGCATCGTGAGCATAATTACGACCTGATCCTTCTCGACCTGCAAATGCCGGGCCTGAACGGATTCCAGGTCATGAAGGGCCTGAAGGAGATCGAGCAAGGCGGTTACCTGCCTGTGCTGGCCCTGACGGCCCAGCCGAGTTTCAAGATCGCGGCCCTCGAAGCGGGCGCCCGCGACTTCATCAGCAAGCCCTTCGACCTGCTGGAAGTGCACAAGCGCATCCACAACATGCTCGAAGTGCGCCTGCTCTACAAGGAACTGGCCCAGTACAGCCGTGCCCAGCAGGAACTGGCGCTGCACGACGCCCTGACCAGCCTGCCGAACCGGCGCCTGCTGGAAGACCGCATCGAAACCGCGCTGCAGCACGCCAACCGCAACCACCACAAGGCGGCGGTGATGTACCTCGACCTGGACGGCTTCAAGGCGATCAACGACACCTATGGCCACGCTTATGGCGACGAGATCCTGAAGATGGTGTCGCAGCGCCTGCTGTCGAACTCGCGCAAGGAAGATACGGTGGCGCGTTTGGGCGGCGACGAATTCATCGTCCTGCTCGGTGACATCCATAGCCTGGCCGATGCGCAAGGTCCGGCCGCCAAGCTGGTCGAGGCCCTGTCCGAGCCCTTCTTCATCAACGACCTGACCCTGCAGCTGTCGACCAGTATCGGCATCAGCATGTATCCGGACGACGCGGAAAATGTCGCCGACTTGATCAGCATTGCCGACTATGCGCTATACGAAGCCAAGCGCGCCGGCAAGAACCGCTTCTGCGCCAACGGCAACGCGGCCAAGCAGGCGGCCCAGGCCGTGAAGCCGGCCGTGCCGGCGGTGACGCCTACGGCCTCGGGTACGGTGGAGTTGGCGCAGCATCGTTAATGATGTCATTCCCGCGGAAGCGGGAATCCATACTCAGTTACCGGAGCAATGTGCTCCGGAAATGCCCCAGCAATTCAATATACCGATTCCTACTACTTAGCATGGAGGGAATAGTGCCGGGGGCACTATTCCCGCTTTCGCGGGAATGACGTTGACGGGCTCACAAAATAAAACAGGCGCAGCCGTTTCCAGCTGCGCCTGCCCTGTTCAAGAAAAGAAAATCAAGCCGCGCCGGCCGTCTTCTCCCCGCCCGGCCCCAGTGCATTGGAACCGACCACTTCCTGGTTGTGCGCCTCGATGGCGGCCGCGTGCTGGTGATCCGAGCTGGCATCGACCTTTTCCGGCGCCACTTCGATGCGGGTGATGCTGGACTGGATCGAGACCGGGTCGCTGGCCGGGAAGGTCATCTCGACGGCGTCGTCGATCAGGGTTTCCTTGGCTTTTTCACCGCTCGGCTCGGCTTCGGCCGAGGCCATGGTACGGATTGCGCGGGCGTACTTCACGGCCCGCAGCTCGGCCAGTTCGCCGATGGTGTTGATCCCGAATGCGTCGCGCAGGGCATCCGCCTGCTGCTGGGTGATGCCGCGCAGGGCCGTGACTGGCTGGTCGACCAGTTCACGGAAGCATTTGTCGTGGTGGGTGTCGTTGACGATAATTTGAATATTCATGGTTGTCCTTTCAGATAAACGCCTTGTCATTTCCACTATCGCACACCCTTCCAGGCTGCGTATGTGCGGCACCGTACCGTGCTCCGGGGGTGCGCACGATTGGGTTTCTGTCTTATTTTGGTGCGTGCTATCATGATTGATTGCAACAAATCTTTTCGATTTATTTTGCAATGGAGAATCATCTGATATCCTTTGCAGAGTTTGTTAATACACCGCATTGACGCTGACCCAAAACGCCGTGCATACGCCCGATAAGCCGAAGATCCTCGTTGTCAACGACGATGCCGCCAGCCTGCTGGCACTGACCAGCCTGCTCGAGCAGTGGGCCGAGGAAAGCAATTACGAAGTGCTGTCGGCCCGCTCGGGCCAGGATGCCCTGCGCCAGGTGCTTCGGCACGACTTCGCCGTCATCCTGCTCGACGTGAACATGCCCGGCATGGACGGCTTCGAGACCGCCGAGGCGATCCACCAGCGTCCCCGTTCCGCGGACATCCCGATCATCTTCGTCACCGCCTTCCTGGCCGACGAGATCGACCGCCTGAAAGCCTACCAGCGCGGCGCCGCCGACTTCCTGTTCACCCCGGTGATCCCGCAGGTGCTGCGCGCCAAGGTGCAGGTGTTCGTGGCGCTGGCGATGAAGAACGAACAGCTCAAGCGCCAGGCCGAAAAGCTGTCGCAGCGCACCACCGAGCTGACCGCCACCAACAAGCGCCTGGTGCGCGAGATGGAAGAGCGCCGCGCGGCCGAGCGCAAGAGCAGCGCCAAGGATGAATTCCTGGCGATGCTGGGCCATGAGCTGCGCAACCCGCTGTCGGCGATCAGCAGCGCCTCCTCCCTGCTCGGCTTGCCGGGCGCCAACGCCGAGTCGGTGGCGCGCGCACGCCTGATCATCCAGCGCCAGACCCAGCATTTGGCCAGCATCGTCGACGACCTGCTCGATTTGTCGCGCGCCATGTCCGGCAAGATCCTGCTGTCGAAGAAGCGCATCGATCTCGGCCCGCTGGTATCGGGCTGCCTGGACACCTTCCGCGCTACCGGCCGCACCGCCGGCTACCAGCTCAGCAGCAAGATCGGCGCGGGCTGGGTCGACGGCGACCCGACCCGCCTGGAGCAGATCGCCACCAACCTGATCGACAACGCCCTGAAATACACGCCCAGCGGCGGCAGCATCGAGATCGTCATCGATACCGTCGGCGAAGAGGTCGTGCTGACCGTGCGCGATTCCGGTGTCGGTATTCCGCCGGACCTGCTGCCGCATGTGTTCGACGTCTTCGTGCAGGGTTCGATTTCGATCGACCGCTCGCAGGGTGGCCTCGGCATCGGCCTGTCGCTGGTGCGGCGCCTGGTCGAACTGCATGGCGGCAGCGTCAGCGCCACCAGCGAAGGCAGCGGCAACGGCTCGAGCTTCGAGATCCGCCTGCCGCGCACCGAGCCGGCCACGGCCTCGGCGCCGAGCGCGGGCCCGGTCCTGGCCGCATCGAAGCCGACCATCCTGCTGATCGAAGACAATGACGATGGCCGCGAGATGATGGCGACCATGCTGGGTTCCTACGGCTATCCGGTGCTGCAGGCCAGGGACGGCCTGGAAGGCGTGAAGCTGGCCGCCGCCGAACTACCCGGCGTGGCCCTGGTCGATATCGGCTTGCCCGGCATCGACGGTTATGAAGTGGCGCGCCGCCTGCGCGCGGACGAGCGCACGCGCGACATCCGCCTGATCGCCCTCACCGGTTACGGCCTGGCCGAAGACCAGCGCCGTGTACTGGAAGCCGGCTTCGACCTGCACATGGTCAAGCCGGTCGATCTGGCGGCGCTGCTGGCGCAGCTGAGCGAGCCGGCCGCAGCCAGCCCGGTCAACGTTTAATTAAGGCGCATCGGAAAAACCCCCAGGGCAACGCCGCCATGGGGGCTTTTGTTCGGCGTGCTTACAAGGTCGACAGGATTTCCTGCTTACGCTGTGCCATCTCCTGGCCCAGCGCCATCAAGTCCAGGCCGCTCTTCTTGGCCTGCTTGAACATTTCCTCTTCCTCTTCCTTGACGTGGTGCTCGATCTCTTCGCCGAGGACCTTGACCTTGGCGTCGTACAGGTCTTCGTCCGGGTCCATTTCCTGCAGCTGCGTGATCAGGTCCTTCGCGGCCTGGTGCTCGACCACGGCTTCGTCGACCATGTCGTCCGAATCCTTGACGTCTTCACGAACGGCCGGATAGAAGATTTCTTCCTCGATCTGGGTGTGGGCGATCAGGGAATTGCAGATCTTTTCGACCAGCTTCTGCTTGCTGGCCTTGGCGCGGTCGCCCAGTTCTTCGTACTGCTTGAACATCTCGGACACTTCGCGGTGGTCGGCGACCAGCAGGGCGATGGCGTCCTGGCCGGTGATGTTGGCGGCGTGGATCGCGGCGTTCTTTGCGGCGGAATTGGCGGTGGTATTCGATTTCGTGCTCATGGTGATCCCCTCGTGATTGGATGGCTGCCATACAGCCGGTAGTGCCAGCTTCCTCCAAGGCGGGCCCCGGCGACTGTACGGAAACACACACAGGGACTTTCCTGCGCGCCGCTGCCAGCCAAGCTGTTGTATCATTTTGGGAAACATTAATTGGTTGCTTTCATGAAAGCTTCGGCACCTCAACCAGCTTCACCCACCCCGGATGGCGAACCCGCCGCGCGCGTCGCGGAACTCACGGAGCTGCTTGCCCACCTCACCGCCTGTTGGGACGAGGAGAGGCGCCAGCTGGCGCGCCGCCTGCACGACAGCCTGGGCTCGTCGATGACGGCCCTGACCATGCACCTGGGCCTGCTGTCGACGCACCTGAAGGAACAGCCGCAGCGCGACCGCGCCGCGCAGATGAAGCAGCTGCTGAACAACATCATCGAAACCAACCGCAAGATGCAGCTTGCGCTGTGGAACGACAAGCTCGAATTCCTCGGCCCCAAGGCGGCCATTGCCGAGCTGGTGGCCGAATGGGGCCGGGAGCACGGCATCAAGGCGCGCGCCAGCCTGCCCGACGAAGATCCCGAGTATTCGCGCCCCCAGGGCGTGGCCCTGCTGCGCTGCGCCGAGGAAGGCCTGCGCAACGTGGCGGCGCATGCCCGCGCCAGCGAAGTCGAGGTGATCCTGGACGACGACGGCGACCAGGCCATGCTGACGGTGCGCGACAACGGCGTCGGCCCGGGCGAGATGCCGGCCAACATGCTGAGCTGCCACGGACTGCGCCTGCTGCGCGAGCGGGCGCGGATGCTGGGCGGGACCTTGACGCTGGGGCCGGGGCCGGAGGGTGGTGCGGCGTTGACGCTGGTGCTGCCGAAAACCTAAAACACTGTCATTCCCGCGAAAGCGGGAATCCATACTGAGCCACTATTCACCTGACCCATGGATTCCCGCCTTCGCGGGAATGACGTTTACGCGGCGCGGGCCTGGATCCTTAGTGGAGCTTCACCAACGGCGTCGTCCTGCGAATCAAAAACCGCGCCACCGCCAGCAGCCCCGTCCGCATCGACCCCAGGATCGCCTGGTGATGCATCAGGTGCAAACTGGTGTACATGATGCGCGCCAGGAAGCCTTCCACGAACCATGTCGCGCGTAGCGAGCCCATCAGGTTGCCGACCGTGGTCTGGTGGCCGATCGACACCAGCGAACCATAATCCTTGTACAGATACGGGTCCTTCGGCGGCGGATGTCCCTTGTCCAGGTTGACGAAGGTTTTCACCAGGTAATCCGCCTGCTGGTGGGCCGCCTGGGCGCGCGGCGGTACCGGCTTGCCGGCGCCATCCAGGCAGGCCGCGCAATCGCCCAGCGCGTACACGCCTTCCACGCCCTTGACCCGCAGCTGGCTGTCGACTTCGATTGCGCCGCCCTTGGTGACCGGCAGGCCCAGCGAGCCCAGGAATTCGGGGGCGCGGATGCCCGCCGCCCACACGCAGATGTCGGAGGGGTAGACGTTGCCTTCCTTGTCGGTGACGCGGTGCGGCTCGATCTGCGTGACCCGGCAGTCCGTGACCACCTGGATCGCGCGCTCGTGCAGCAGGCGCGCGGCGGAAGCCGACACCCGTTCCGGCAGCGGCGCCAGGATCCGCGGCGCGCCTTCCAGCAGGGTGATGCGCACGTCGCGCTGCACCTGCAGGCGGTTGAAGCCGTAGGCGGCATAGGCGCCGGACGCTTCGCGCAGCTCCGCCGCCAGCTCGACGCCGGTGGCGCCGCCGCCGATGATCACGATGTCGAGGCCGTCCGCGGGACGGCGCGGCGAGACGCCTGAGCCCCTTACCGCAGCGCCATCGTTGCCGCTCAAGACCGCATCGGCGGTCGCGGCTTGCGCCCCGGCGGCCGCTGCATCCGCAGCCACCACGCCGGAGTCGAAGGTGCCGGCGCCGACCGCCTTGGCGACCGCCACGCCCGGATTCACCGCGCCCTCCCCCTTGGCCTCGGCGGCCTGGGCGAGCAGGCGCAGCAGACGCAGGCGGAAGCGCTCGGCGTCTTCGGTGGCGTTCAGGGAAATCGTGTATTCGCGCGCGCCGGGCACGCCGAAATAGTTGGAGGTGCTGCCGACGGCAATCACCAGCGAACCGTAGGAGATACTGCGCGCTGGGAAGATCTCCTCGCCGTCGCCGGGAGCGGCGACCGGTCCCACACTGAGGGTCTTGCCGGCGGCATCGAGCGCCGTCATGGCGCCGTAGACGAAAGTGAAGCCGCAGTCGTGCGCCAGCATCTGGTAGGACAGGCCTTCCTGGTGAATGTCCAGGGTGCCGGCCGCGACCTCGTGCAGCGAGGGCTTCCAGACATGGTAGAGCCGGCTGTCCACCAGCATCACCTTCGCGGGGCCCAGCTTGCGCCCCAGTTTGCAGGCGAGTTCCAACCCGCCTGCCCCGCCTCCCACGATCACAATCTCGCTGTGCAAGCTGCCTCCGTCGTAAGCACCCGGATTATCGGGCTAACAAGGGCAGTTTACACCTGTGGCGGAAAAGCCGCTGGCGCGGCTGGTATTACTGCTCAGTCGTGACCGCGGCCGTGACCGTGACCGCCGCCATGGCCTTCGCCATGACCACGGCCTGGACCATCGCCGTGCCCACGGCCGTGCTCTTCCCAGCGGCCATCGTGGCCACGGCCATGGCCGCGGTCATGGTCACGGTACTCGACGCGCTCGACCACGCGCACTTCCGGACGGCGATAGCCGCCGCCGTGGAAGTGCTCGCGGTAGCGCGGCACATAGGTGTTGGTGTACCACTCGTCGCGCACGAACAGGACCGGACGTCCGCAGGCGTCATAGCGGCCGCAGAACTTGCTCCAGTGCTTGCGGTGACCCGGCGGCACGCGCAGGTAGATCGGCTCGGCGACGAAATGCGGCGCGCGCTGGATGATCACCGGCTGCGGCGCGTACAGCACCGGCTGCGGCGCGAAATCGCCGATATCGACGCGGCCATAGAAGCCGGGCTGGCCGACGCTGATGCTGACATTGGTCTGGGCCAGGGCCGGGAAAGCGGCGGCGGCAAGCGCCACACCGAAGACGAAGGATTTCATGGCTTTCTCTCCATATAAGAATGTGTCCAGTTTACCAAACGAAATGTTGCTTTCCGTTCGCTGCAACACATACTTACATCGGTTACCGCTACAATGCCCATTTCCCATAAACAAAGGGCTGTAAGTAACATGACGTTCCTGAAATTCTCCGCGCTGGCAGGCGCTCTCTTCGTCGCCGGCGCGGCCCAGGCGCAAGTCGGCATCACCCTGGACGCCGGCACCACCGGCGCCGGTTTCCACGTCGTGGTGCCGATGGAATCGAACCTGAACGGCCGCTTCGGCGCCAACTATTTCAAGCACGATTTCGACAAGACCTCGAACATGGTCGACTACGACGTCAAGGGCAAGCTGCAGACCTTCGACGTTCTGTTCGACTGGTACCTGCGCGAAGGCAACCCCTTCCACGTGACCGGCGGCCTGGTCTACAACGGCAACCGCGCCGACGTCACCGGCAAGGCCAGCCAGCTCGGCAAGTTCTCGCTCAACGGCCACACCTATAGCACCGCCGACGTCGGCATCCTGGCCGGCACCGTCGATTACCGCAAGGCCGCGCCCTATCTCGGCATCGGCTGGGGCAATGCGCTCAAGAGCAATGAGCGCCTGAGCTTCAACGTCGACCTCGGCGCCTACTTCCAGGGCAGGCCGAACCTCAAGCTGGGCAGCACCGGCTGCTCCGCCGGCAAGACCATCTGCGACGCCGTCATCGCCGACGTCGAAGCAGAGCGCCTGAACCTGCAGGACGACCTCGACAGCTTCAAGCTCTACCCGGTCCTGCGCGCCAGCCTGAACTACCGTTTTTGATTTATCGAGCGCTCCGCGCTAGGATGTGGTGCATGGAGGGTCTGCCATGCACAATCATCCCATGCGCTGGAGCCTGGTGCTCCTGGTCTGCCTGATGGCGGTGGCCTGCCAGGACCGGCGCGAGCCGGTCAAGCCGACCGTCGACCTGTCGGGCCCTGTCCGGATTGCCGCGTAATTCTGGCGGCATCGCCTGAATCCTGCCACCGGGAAGCCGGCGGCACGGTACACTGTCGCCTTTTCATTCCCATCATCCGCCCATGTCGTTCGCTTCGCTCGGCCTGATCGACCAGATCGTCCGCACCCTCGCCTCCCTCGATTACAAGTCGCCCACCGCCGTTCAGTCGCAGGCGATTCCCGCCGTGCTGGAAGGACGCGACGTGATGGCCGCCGCCCAGACCGGTACCGGCAAGACCGCCGGTTTCGCCCTGCCCCTGCTGCAGCGCCTGGTGATGGACGGCATGCAGGTGAACAGCAACTCGGTGCGCGCGCTGGTGCTGGTGCCGACCCGCGAGCTGGCGGAGCAGGTCTACCAGAGCGTGCGCGCCTACGGCGAAGGCCTGCCGCTGCGCAGCATGGTGGCCTACGGCGGGGTCAGCATCAATCCGCAGATGATGCGCCTGCGTAAGGGCGTCGACCTGATGGTGGCGACCCCGGGCCGCCTGCTCGACCTGCAGCGCCAGAACGCGGTGCGCTTCAACCAGGTCCAGGCACTGGTGCTGGACGAAGCCGACCGCATGCTGGACCTCGGCTTTGCGCGCGACATCGACCAGCTGATCGCCCTGCTGCCCAAGCGCCGCCAGACCCTGCTGTTCTCGGCGACCTTCTCGGATCCGATCCGCGCCTTGGCGACGAAGATGCTGCGCGATCCGGTCAGCATCGAAGCGAGCCCGCGCAACACCACCGTCAAGGCGATCCGCCAGTGGATCGTCCCGGTCGACAAGAAACGCAAACCCGACCTCTTCCTGCACCTGCTGAAGCGCCACGCCTGGCCGCAGGCGCTGGCCTTCGTGAAGACCCGCAAGGGCGTCGACCAGCTGGTCGATCTCCTGGCGTCCAAGGGCATTTCGGCCGACTCGATCCACGGCGACAAGCCGCAGCCGGCCCGCCTGCGCGCGCTCGAACGCTTCAAGGCCGGTGAGGTGCGGATCCTGGTGGCGACCGACGTCGCCGCGCGCGGCCTCGACATCGACGAGCTGCCGGTGGTGATCAACGTCGACCTGCCGATCGTCGCCGAGGACTACGTGCACCGCAGCGGCCGCACGGGCCGCGCCGGCGCCTCGGGCGAAGCGGTATCGCTGGTCTGCGCCGACGAGGTGGAGCAGTTGGCGGCGATCGAGGCCTTGACGCGCCAGACCCTCGAACGCAAGGAAGAACCGGGCTTCGAACCCGACCACCGCGTGCCGGAGACGAATGCCAGCGGGCAGATCGTCAAGAAACCGAAGAAGCCGAAAAAGCCCAAGCATGGGGCGGCGGTGAAGGGCGATGCGCCGGTGGTGCAGGAGGACGTACGTTTCCGCCGTTGATACCCGCTTGAAGCGTCTGCGCTTGTTGCGCAAGAGAAACGGAACCGGGATTTATTTCCTGGCCTTTCCAGGCATCCATCGCCTGTATAGCCAGTTATCATTAGAATCGCGGCTTCCGCCACCCTCCATAAGCAAGCAAAATGTTCCAACGTATCGCGATTGCCGTGGTGATCGCCGCCCTGTCGGGCTGCGGCGCCGGCGACAATACAGGCACCCCCAGCACCACCATTACTGCCGGCCAGATGACCGCATCTAGCGCCCCGGCATCTTCCGCCCTGAACCTCCAGCCGGCCACGGCCACTGCAACGCTGCCCGCCAGGACGTCTCGTCCCGTCGTGCTCGATGCCACCGTCAACCGGAGCGCCGATTTCGCGGGCCTGACGCAGGCGCATGTGCAACTCGCCGACACCAGCATCTTCAACGAAGCCTACGTGACCCTCGGTGCAGCCGACACGGCCATGGTCACCCTCTACACCTCGGACACGCTGGCTCCCGGCACCTACAAGGGGACCGTCTCCCTGCGCCTGTTCAAGGATGAGGCCGGCACCCAGCAGCTGCCCGGATCGCCGGTGCAGATTCCCTACGTGATCGAGGTGCGGTAAGCCACATGTTCGGAAGAATATTTCATCTGGAACCGCCTTTTGAAATATTCTTTCACGGTGAGATTTGGAGAGTTGCACTAGCTCATCATTGAGCTATGCTACGGCCTCGTCATTCAAGCAAGCCTCGCCATGCAAATCTTCGGAATCGGACTCCACATCATCGTCGCCATCTTCTTCGCCATCCACGCGGTGCGCGAGCGGCGCGAGATGTACTGGCTGTTCGTGCTGTTCGCCTTCCCGCTGCTGGGCAGCATCGTCTACTTCGTCGCCGTGTTCCTGCCCTCGACGCGCCTCGAGCATTCGGCGGCTAGAGCCGGCCGCGCGATCCAGGCCAGCCTTGACCCGGGACGCGAAGTCCGCGACGCCCAGCGCGCCTTCGAGCTGACGCCGACCGCGCACAACCAGATGCGCCTCGCGAACGCCCTGCTCGACAACGGCCAGGCAGCGAAGGCGGTCGAACACTACGTGGCCTGCCTGCAGGGTCCGTTCGCACGCGACGCCGAACTGCGCCTGGGCGCGGCGCGCGCACGGCTGGCGAACGGCCAGCATGCGGAAGCAATCGTGCTGCTGGAAACGCTGGGGCGCGAGCAGCCGGGCTTCCGTCCGGAGCAGATGGGTATCCTGCTGGGCAAGGCCTATGCGGCCGCCGGCCGCCAGGACGAAGCAGGTTCGCAGTTCGCCACCGCCGCGCACCGCTTCGGCAGTCTGGAAGCACGCGCCGAGCTGGCGATCTGGGCGCTCGCCAACGGCAAGCCGCAGGTGGCCGAGCCGGAGCTGCAGGAAATCGAACGCACCCGCAAGCACATGCCGGGACATGCGCGCAAGCTGAATGCGGAGCTGTTCAGGCGCGTGGATGCGGCGCGGGCTCAAGCCCGCTGAGCGGATTCAAGTCCCGATCTTCAGGGCGCCCGCCAGCCATACCAGCAAGGGCGGCGCCAGCAGCGCAAGCAGAACGAGGCTCCGAAACAGCGGCGCCCGGCGCGCTCCGAGCTCCTCGGCATCGCGTGTCAACAGCCAGGACCAGACCGTACCCAGCCCGGCCACGCACAGGCCGAACAGGAAAGTCATGCCCATGAAGCCGATCATCCCGAGCGGATCGAGGATCGGTATCGCGGGCGGTCCGCCGCGTGGCGTCAGCGCGAAGAAGGCCCCGACCCATAGCAGGGTCAGCACCCACGGCGCCACCCCCACCGTCATCAGGACATTCGCCAGGCACAGCTGCGAACGCGGTTTCATCACTCACACATCCTTTCAGCGCAGGTCGAGCCAGAACTTGCGCACGCCCTCATCCTCATCCACCGGCCCCACCGTGAAGCCGAGCTTCTTCACCAGCCCGATCACCGGGGAGTTCTGCGGCAAGGCCTCGCCGACGATCTCGCAAGTGCCGCGCGCGCGGCAGTAGGCGATCAGCTTTTCCATCAGCATCCGGCCCAGCCCCTTGCCCTTCAGGTCGGAGCGCACCGTCACCGCGAATTCGGCGCTGACGTTGTCCGGGTCCGCCACCACCCTGCCCACGCCCAGGGTCTCGTCATGGCCATCGGGCCCCGGACGGGTGGCGATGAAGGCCATCTCGCGGTCGTAGTCGATCTGGGTGAAGCGCGCGAGCTGGTCCGGCTGCAGCTCGCGCACGCGCACGAACATGCGGTAGCGCACGTCGTCCGGGCTCAAGGCGTTGAAGAAGGCCACGTGGGCCGGGCCGTCCTCGGGGCGGATCGGGCGCAGCAGGATGGTGCCGCCGTCCCAGGGCACGGTCTCCTCCAGCTCCGCAGGATAGGGCCGGATCGCCAGCCGGTCGAGCGTCGAGCCGGAGCGGTCCGCCAAGGCGATGCGCATGCGCGCGTCCAGCACGCGCGCACCGCGCGGGTCGGCCAGCAACGGATTGATATCCAGTTCGACGATCTCGGGCACGTCGGCCACCAGCCGCGAAAGCTGCACCAGCACCGCCAGGATCGCGTCGATGTCGGCCTTCGGCTGGTTGCGGTAGCCCTCGAGCAGGCGCGCGACGCGCGTGCGCGACACCAGCTCGCGCGCCAGCACCGTGTTCAGCGGCGGCAGCGCCACCGCGTGGTCGTTGGTCGCTTCCGCGGATATGCCGCCCTGGCCGAACAGGATCACCGGCCCGAACACCGGATCGGTGGCCGTCCCCAGAAGCAGCTCGATGCCGTCCCGGCTGCGCGCCATCGCCTGCACCAGGAAGCCTTCCAGGTGCGCGCCCGGCTGCAGCTCGGCCAGGCGCCGCCGCATCCGTTCGGCCGCCGCCAGCACCGCGGCATCGCTGTCGAGGTCGAGGGTGACGCCGCCGACGTCGCTCTTTTGCGCCACGTCCGGCGACAGGATCTTGACCGCCACCGGATAGCCGATCTCGCGCGCGGCCTGCACCGCGTCCTGCGCCGTGGCGGCCGCGCGGGTGGGCACCACCGGGATACCGTAGGCGGCCAGGATCGCCTTGCTCTCCGTGTCGGAGAGCAGGTAGCGGCCGCGGCTCAGGGCCTCACGCACGAGACGACGCGCGCCTTCGCGGTCCGGCTCACCGTCGCCGATCGAGG
>Ga0065165_1002601_pt1 | contig 14791 bp, 10 predicted proteins | sample AraplaMF_Cvi_mMF_FD_63813 | JGI IMG/M metagenome (GOLD analysis project Ga0065165, IMG submission 63813) | Arabidopsis root microbial communities from the University of North Carolina, USA - plate scrape MF_Cvi_mMF (version 2) (version 3) | ecosystem: Host-associated > Plants > Roots >...
AGATCGATTTGAAAACTATGTATGCTATGGAAAAGTTTGTACGGGCAATTTATTGTGGGTTGGGGATGATGTTAGGTTTGGGGTTGGTAGGGTGTGGAAAGAAGGAGACGAGGTTTGCGTTGATGGATAGTAAGGAGACGGGGATTACGTTTAACAATATGCTGACGGAGAATGATACATTGAATGTGCTGGGGTTTGAGTATATGTATAACGGGGGTGGTGTGGGTGTGGGCGATTTTAATAATGATGGGATGCAGGATGTGTTCTTTGCGGGAAATATGGTGAGTAGCAGGATGTATCTTAATACTGGTGACTTTAGGTTTAGGGATGTGACGGAGGCGGCTGGGGTGAATACCTCGGCGTGGTGTACGGGGGTGGCGGTGGTGGATGTGGACCAGGATGGTTGGCTGGATGTGTATGTATGTACGGTGAATCCGAGGATGAACGAGACGTCAGAGAATTTATTGTTTCATAATACTGGATTGAATAAGGATGGGGTTCCGGTATTTGAGGAGGTGGCCGGGCGTGTGGGATTGGCAGACCGGAGTTATGCCACGCAGGCGGCTTTCTTCGATTATGATGGCGATGGAGACCTGGATGTTTATTTACTGACCAACGCGCTGGAGAATTATACACGGAATACGCCGATCGGACAGCGCAGTGATGGTAATGGTAAGAGTGTGGATAAGCTGTTCCGGAACGATGGGCGGGTCGATGGGTTGCCCAGGTTTACGGATGTATCGAAGGAGGCGGGGATTTTGACGGAAGGCTGGGGCCTGGGAATTGTTGTGAACGATATTAACCTCGATGGACGGCCGGATGTTTATGTGGCGAACGACTTTTTATCGAACGACCATATGTACATCAATAATGGGGACGGAACGTTTACGAATCAGATTGCGTCGGCATTGCGGCACCAGGAGTATAACGGCATGGGAGTGGACATCGGGGATATCAATAACGATGGGCTTTGTGATATTCTGGTGGTGGATATGATGCCGGAAGACAATTTGAGGCAGAAGACTATGTTTGGCGGTACGGGGTATGATCGCTTTCAGAAGAATTTACAGATGCGTTATCAGCCACAATATGTGCGTAATGTGTTACAGCTGAATAATGGTAATGGAACGTTTAGTGATATAGGCTATCTGGCCGGAATCTATGCGACGGACTGGAGCTGGAGTGCGCTGATGGCTGATCTGGATAACGATGGCCTGCAAGATATTCTGATTACGAACGGGTATCGGAAGGATATTACCGATCTGGATTTTATGGCGTATAGTAAATCGTCGTCGCAGTTTGGAACGGATGCTGTCCGATTGAAGAATGCGATGAAGGCTGTGAATGCGCTTGAGGGTGTGCCGAAGCCGGATGTGTTGTTTCGTAATGAAGGCGGCCTGCGGTTTACCAATACATCGAAGGCCTGGGGCATGACGGAGGAGGCCTATGGCAACGGCGCTGCGTATGCCGATCTGGATAACGATGGTGACCTTGACCTGGTGATCAATACTATTAACGATAAGGCGTTTGTGTACCGTAACTACACGATGGAGCGCAACGCGGAAGGCAATCATTATTTGCGTATAGCGCTGCAAGGCCCTGCCGGTAACCGGAACGGGATCGGGGCCCGGGTTACGATAACGTATGATACGGTGACGCAGGTGCGGGAGTATACGCCGCAGCGTGGGTATCAGTCTACCGTTGAACCGTTTTTACATTTTGGATTGGGGCGGTCTGGCGTAGTCAGTACGTTGCGTGTTCAGTGGCCAGGGGGTAAGGAGCAAATTCTCACCAATGTACGGGCCAACCAACAGCTTGCGCTGCGGGAGGCTGATGCGGTTATGGCACCTGCACCGGCAACGACTGCCAAACCAGTTTTGTTTACGGATGTGACGGATAATACCGGACTGCGCTACGTGCATACGGAAGATGAGTATATCGATTTTAAGAATACCCCCACGCTGCCCGTTAAACACTCGCAGGCCGGTCCGGCGCTGGCTGTTGGCGATATCAACGGTGACGGGCTGGATGATGTGGTGATCTGTGGTGCCGCGCGTAAGGCGGCGCGGCTGTTCTTTCAAAAGCGCGACGGCACGTTCGTGGCCGACTCGCTACCGACGAAAGCGCATGAGGACGCCGGCATCTTACTCTTCGATGCCGATGGTGATGGCGACAATGATCTGTATTGTGTAAGCGGCAGCTCGGAGTTTGTTGCAAAACACGAACTGTACCAGGATCGCTTCTATCGGAATACAAACGGTAAGCTTATACTGGACGCCACTGCCCTGCCCGTTGAAACCAGCAGCGGCAGTTGTGTTACAGCCTGCGATTATGATCGCGATGGCGATCTTGATTTGTTTGTGGGCGGTCGTGTTGTGCCGCGGCGCTACCCCGAAGCAGCGGAGAGCTTTGTGTTGCAGAACGATGGTCATGGCGTGTTTACCGATGTTACCGATAAGCTCTCTGCTACCCTACGCCACGCGGGAATGATAACGGCAGCACTGTGGACAGACTTCGATAACGACGGCTGGACAGATCTCGCCCTCGCCGGTGAGTGGATGCCGATCACGTTTTATAAGAATGTGAACGGTAAGTCGCTTACCCGTGTATACGCCGAAGCACCCGGCTGGTGGAACTGTATTACCGGCGGAGACTTTGACGCCGACGGCGACATGGATTATGTATGCGGTAACGTAGGACTGAACAGCCTCTTCCAGGCATCGGAGCAGGAACCGGTATTTGTATATGGGAAAGACTTTGACGGCAATGGATCGTTCGATCCCCTGGTGTCGCGTTATGTACAAGGTAAGGAGTACCTGGTTCATCCGCGTGAGACGCTTACGGATCAGATCGTGAGCTATAAACGAAAGCTCACCCGGTATGCTACTTACGGCAAGGCTACACGTGAAGATCTGCTACCGGCCTCGCAGCTCGATGGGGCCGTGGTGCTGAAGGCTACGCAGCTGGCATCGGTATACCTGGAGAACATTGGCGGCGGGAAGTTTACGCTGCACCAACTGCCTGTTGAAGCGCAGACCGCTCCGCTGAATTGTATACTGGCTACCGATGTGAATGGCGATGGACAGCTCGACATACTGGGTGTTGGGAATAATTATGCAGCAGAGCCGCTGAGTGGAAGATATGATGCGGGGATTGGGGTATGTCTGTTGGGGAATGGGAAGGGAATGTTTAAGGCGATGAAGGTGACGGAGAGTGGGTTCTTTGTGAATGAGGACGCTAAGAGTTTGGTGAGGGTGAAGAGGGCGGATGGGAAGGTGTTGATGGTAGTGGGATGTAATGGAGATAGCGTGAAGGTGTTTAGAGGGGGCCGGTAAGAGGGGCTTGGGCTTATAAAGGCAGGAGTGTGATGCTTATAGCTGTGATGCTTTGCGGGGCCAGGCAGTGGAGGAGTACGGGCAGGGGAGTGATGACGGGCGGAGAGTTAGTGTGAGGTACAGTGCGAGGACGGAATTGGTGTGAGTGTGGGAGCGGGAAACTAGTGTGAGTGTGAGAGCGAGAGCGAAGAGGAGTAACACCGATGACGGGCTGACAGTTAGTGTGAGGTAGAGCCCGCCGTCGCTGAGACAGCTATGGAGGGTGCTATGTGAGGACGGAATTGGTGTGAGTGGCAAGTCAACGCCTGCGTTGACGAAATTGCCAAAGGGGGGCAGGCTCACGCCGGGTAAGGTAAAGATGGGACATAGCGAGCGATGATGACACCTGCTTTGGTGATGTGCGAGGTTAGGAGACGAAGCGGACGTTGCGCTGTGAGGTCGCGGTAGATGGATTTGCCTTTGGTAACCATAATAGGGAGTATGTTAAGGCGATATTCATCGACAAGGCCGCTATTCATGAGTGTGGTGGCGAACTGGGCACCGCCTACAATCTGGATGCTTTTACCGGATTGTTGTTTGAGATGACGGATTGTATCGACTATGGAGCCGGGTAATACTGTGGTATTGGCCCACAGGGGATCGTGAAGTGTTTTAGAGAACACGATGTGTGGTGTTCTATCGGCCAGGCGTGCGTACTTCACTTCGTTGGGTGTTGCCTTCGGATCGGTAAGGGCGTTGACCCAGTAGTTACGATAGTCTTTATACATGCCACGGCCCATTACGAAAAGGTCTACGTCTTCGAGCATGTTGAAGAGATCGTCCCAGAGTTCGTCGTCTTGGGTGGGTACCCAGGACATGTCACCGTCAGGGCCTTCGATAAAACCGTCGAGAGAGGTTTGTATGGAAAGGATCAGTTTTCGCATGCCGTAAAGATGGCGGGTTTGGAAGTGTGAGTGCGGGGGTGATGGCGACAATGTGTGGTGGGGAACGCGACAGCAATCAGTGTGAGTGTGAGAGCGAGAGCGAGGAGGAATAACACCGAGGTGCTTTAGAAGAGGTTGTAGTCTGGCCAGGAAGGGCGATTATGAAGCGGTTGGGAGACGGCGGTGTATAAGGCGTTGAGGATGGTGTTGACGTTGGCCTGGGTGCGGGTGTTGGCGAGGACGACGAAGCTGAAGGTGTTGTCTTCGCGGACGAGTAAGGTAGAGGTGCCGGGGAGGGAGCCGGTGTGTGCCCAGCTTTCGAGGCCGAAGTACATTTCGTTTAATTTATCGGTGGTGATTATATCGGGTACGTTGTTGTTACGGTCTATGTAGGTGATGAAGCGGGCGAGGTCGGTGGCGGTAGAGAGCCAGCCGCCGTGGGAGTCCATGCGGGTGATGTTCATGGCGTATGGACTGTATTCGGATTGATAGTATTTTACTTCGTTGGGCTTGCGGTCGGCCAGGGTGTTGCCGCCGAGGGCGAAGCTGGTGATGCCCATGTTCTTTACAACGGATTGGACGTACGCGTCGTAGGTTTGGCCGGTGATTTTTTCGATTACGCGGCCCAATACACTGTAGCCAAAGTTAAGGTAGTATTCTTTTGCGCCCGGTGCTGTAGCAAGCGGGCGGTTGGTTAGCATGTCGGTTATGATTTGTTTCTGTGTGTTGTTTACGTCAGAGAACATGGGATCGCTGGGACTGTTGGTCCAGCCGGAGGTGTGGTTGACAAGGTGACGGATAGTGATGGTTTCTTTATCGGCGGTGGGTGGTGTGCCGTAGTCGGTGCCGAGGATGGCGCCGGTACCGAAGACTTTCTGGTCTAGTGTGAGCTTGCCTTCCTGGACAAGCTTTAATATCATGATGGCTGTGATGGGTTTCGAGATGCTGGCGATGCGGTATAGGTTGTCGTTGGTGGCGGGTTGGTTGGCTTCTTTGTCTGCCATGCCATACGATTTTACGTAGACGAGTTTTTCGTTTCGGACGATGGCTATCGATACGGCGGGGATGTTATAGTTTTTCATCTGCGCGGCAATGGCGTTGTCGAGCTCAGTGAAGGCTGTGAGGACGCGGATGGATAGTTCGTTGCCGTAGGATGTGCCGGCGGCGTTGGTGGCGTAGGCGCGTACGTAGTATACGGTGCCGTCGGTGAGGTTGGTGAGTGTGCTGGTGTATGTACCCGTTCCGGTGCCGTCGGTTGTTTTGGTGGTGAGTGCTACGGTGGGGTTAGGCTCGGTGTTCCATACGATGCCGCGGGCGGTGATGGCCGTACCACCGTCGGCGGTGATGTTGCCGCCGCTGGTGGCGGTGCTGCCAGAGCCCAGGGTTATCGCGGTGGTTGTAACAACCGGGAGTGCCGGTGTTGCAAAGGTTACTTCGTTGCCATAAGCTGTGCCGGCGTTGTTGGTGGCGTAGGCGCGTACGAAGTAGGTTGTATTGGGAGAGAGCGCTGTGATGGTGCTGGTGAATGTGCCGGTTCCGGTGCCGTCGGTTGTTTTGGTGGTGAGTGCTACGGTGGGGGTTGTGGCAGTGCCCCATACGATACCCCGGGCGGTGATGGCGGAACCACCATCGGCCGTAATAGATCCTCCGCTGGTAGCTCCAGCAGAGGTTATACCCGTTACGGCCGCGGTGGTTAGTGCAGCAGACCCGGCTGCGGGGGCAGAGCCGGAGTCGTCGCTACAGTTCGTCAGATTAAAGCCAATACAAACAATATACAGTAGTAGATAGAGCCGGGTTGAGGCTTTCATAGCAAAGAGGGTCTTGGTTGGGTCGGATCAAAGGTACGGTAGGATTGTGGGGAGGGGCAATAACCTATTTGGGGAATGTGAATCAGTGCGAGTGCGGAGTGCGAGAGCGATAATACAGTATGTGTGTGGGGGTGGGTGTGATGGAAGGGACGGGATTAGGGCGGGTGCGATGCGAGGAGGAGCGAGAGCGGAATGCAGGTGTAAGAGTGGAATGCCAGAGTGAGAGTGAGAGCGGAAAGGCAAGAGTGAGCGTGAGGAGGGCAAACGGGGAGCTTGGAGACATGTAATAAAAAAGGTACAGACTGGGAGACTGTACCTTTTTTGGGGGATGAGGGGTGTGTGATTATTGGTGGGCGGGTTCTTGTTGTTTTTTCATTTTGTCGGCTGCCATGGAGTCTGGGGTGACGTTGGCCATGGCGATCTGGATTTTGTTTTTGGTTCCGGAGATCACCATGTCGTCGCCGGCCATGAGGGCTTTGTAGCCGTCGCGGGCAACGTCTTCGGCGCTGTCGAGTTTGCCTTCCTGGACGATCTTTGATTCGTTCATGCCGGCTTTGTTGAAGAAGTCGGTGTCGGTGGCGCCGGGGAGTAACGCGGTGAGGGTTACGCCGCTTTCTTTTACTTCGCTGCGTACGGCTTCGGTGAACGATTGTACGAAGGCTTTGGTGGCGTGGTATACTGCCTGCCATGGTCCCGGTGTTTTGCCGGCGATGGACGAGAGGTTCATGATGCGGCCGTTACCTCTTGCTACCATGTCTCTCAGGAAGAACTTGGTGAGGATTACCAGGCTGCTGATGTTGAGGTGGATGATCTCCAGTTCTTTCTGAATGTCATTTTCAACGAACAATCCGTAGTGGCCGTGGCCGGCGTTGTTTATCAGTATATCGATATCGATGTTGGCCGCTTTTACTTCTTCGTAGAGTTTGAAGGCCTCGTCGGGGTTGAAGAGATCTCTGGCAAAGGTGCGTACATCGGCACCGTAGTTTGCATTCAGCAGTCGTGCTGTAGCTTCCAACTCCGGTTCGTATCGTGCTACGATAACAAGGTTGTAGCCGTCGGCTGCGAGAAGTTTGCAGAGCTCAAGGCCGATACCGCTGGTGCCGCCCGTAACGAGCGCGTAGTTTTTTATGGCTGTCATGGTTATTCAGATTTTGTTTGATATAACGGGCGAAAAGAGGATGCCGCTGCTATGTGTGAAGCGTTAGCACGATGAGGGGAGAGAATGAAACAGTGTGAGGACGAACGCGAGAGCGGAATGCCACAGTGTGAGGGTGGTGGCTGTCGGAATGGGGACTAATTGGCGCAATGGGGAAATCAAGGTGAGAGGCCAAAGAACAAGTGCCCCTTTCGGGGCACTTGGGGGGGAATGGATAAGCGATTATTGTATAACGATGAGGTTTCCGTCGGTGGGGCTTGTGGGGGCGCTGGATTTGGTGCGGAGGGCGCCGGTGCTGTCGATCCAGATGTGGCGGGTGCCGAGTACGAGGTGGCCGCCGTTCCAGGTGCCCGCAGCCATGGTGAGGCCGCCTTCGGCGTTGATGGTGGCTTTGGTGACGTTGTTGTTCTTTAGTTCGAGAATATTATTGCTTAAGCCGCTGAGTGGCGCGGTATCGAGCACGTGGGCAGGGCTGCTGCCCGATGCATTCATACCTTTTATACCTAACAATGTTCTGAGGGACGATACGGTTACTTCGTTGTTGGCGTTCTGTACGATATTCCAGTTGTAAGTGTTTACCGGTGTGGTAACGGCTACGCTGGTGTTTCCGATGATGTTTACGCCAAGGAAGTTGCTGTTGTAGGTAATGGAGTGTCCTGCACCGAAACAGCCCGTTACGTTTACACCTACACCACCGCCTGTAAAGGTAAGGAACCGGCCTGTGGATGTATTTTCCTGGTAGTAGTTTGTTATGTTGATGCTGCGGTTATCGTTGCCGTCAAGCTCGATGCCTTTTGTATACTCAGAGATCACAGTATTCATCGAGATCAATACACCGTTGCGAATTCGTATACCATATCCCTGCGGACAGTCTGAAAATACGCTGAAGCCTTCAATGGATACTGTAGTTACGGCGTCTGAGCCTGAATTACCCAGCAATTCGCAGCCATGCAAACCACAAGCATTTACTTTTACCGATTTGATAGACGAGTAGCCACCCCGATTGATGTAGATGCCGTTCTTCTTTGACCATTGAATGGTAACGTCTTCTATGCGAACGTTGTAGGGATAACCGCCCGGTGTTGTGTTATCTACCGCGATGGAGTTGCCTGAAAGACCTGTAGTCGATCCATTCCATCCACCGTGGATATAGAAGTTGGAAAACCGTGTGTTGCCCTCGGTTTTGAAGATGTCGAACTGCGCAGTCGTTGCCGCTATTTTACTTTCCTTACCTACCCCTTCGATATCTATTCCGGTTACGTCCATAGAGGCACTTACTTTGAATTCTCCCTCCGGAATCAATACGGTCTTTTTGTTCGTTTTCGCGTATGCGATTGCGCTGTTGATTGCAACGGTATCGTCCTGAACACCATTTCCTACTGCTCCAAAATCCAGAATGTTTGCGTACATACTTTAATGGGTTTAATTGTTTATGATACTATCACCACAAACCTACACGGCTATGCGCGTGCCCGGTGGACTGTTTCTGGATTGTGTTCATCCGGGCACGGGGATTTTGTTCATTGTTTGATATATACAAGGATCTGTTTCGGATTCGCAAGGTGGACGGGGAGCAGACCTCCTACTTTTGTTACAACAAATCAAAGAAATCATGGAACAGATACGAATTAAAGGAAAAGTAGTAGCCATTACCGGTGCCAGCAGCGGGATAGGTGAAGCCATCGCCCGACACCTGGCAGCGCTCGGTGCGAAGGTTGTACTGGGCGCCAGACGTGTAGACAACTTAAAGAAGATCACGGAATCGATAACATCACAAGGTGGCGAGGCTATACACAAGAGCCTGGACGTTACACAGCCCGATGACATGAAGGCGTTTGTGAAGTTTGCCACCGACACGTTCGGCACGCTCGATGTGTTTGTGAATAACGCAGGCCTGATGCCGCTGTCGATGATCAATAGTTATAAGGTGAGCGAGTGGCACCAGATGATCGATGTGAACATTAAAGGTGTGCTGCATGGTATAGCAGCTGCGTTGCCGATCTTCGAAGCGAAAGACAGCGGGCAGTTTGTGAATATAACGTCGGTTGGGGATCGTTGGGTCGGACCGACATCTACGGTGTATAGTGCGACGAAGTTTGCTGTGCGGGCAATCTCTGACGGGCTGCGGCAGGAAGTGGGACGGAATATACGGGTGACGCTGGTGGCTCCGGGGGCAACAGAGTCGGAGCTGGCAGAGACGATCTCTGATCCGGAGTTGAAGAAGCTGGCGATTGAGCGTTTTAGAGTTGATCTGCTGCCGGCAGCGGCGATTGCCCGGGCGGTGGCGTTCGCGGTGGAACAGCCGGCAGATGTGGATGTGAATGAGCTGGTGGTGCGGCCGACGGCGCAGAAGAATATTTAAGGGTAGCTTCGAGTTAATAGGCGAGCTGGCCCACCGTTGCTATGCTGCGGTGGGCCTTCGTTTTGTACGACATACTTGTAAGGACGAGCATGGTGTATGTAGCGTTGCTTAATGTGCGTGGGGGCCGTCGAAGTAGATTTCGGAGATTACGGTGTCGTCGTATTTGGTGCCTTTGTAGATGTCGGCTATTTCGAATTTGAGTGTCCAGGGGTCTTCGTGTCCTTTGGCTTTGGGCGATTGGTAGAGGTATGGCTCAAAGGTGAATGTCTGGATGCCGCGACCGTCGGCGAGCCCGAGGATGGCGATGAGTTTGTCGTTGAGGTAAAGCTTGAGTGTTTTAACGCGGGAGTTTTCGGTGAAGGCTTTTTCGGTTTTTATGTAGCCGTTGGCGACGGTTATTGTTTTAATGAATGTATTCCGTGGAAAAACACTCCCCGAGAAGTGATAGGTGATGGATTCACCGACGCCGTAGCCGGGCACGCCTTCAACCCAGGCGGTTTTGTAGCTGAGGTCGTTCGCATTTTTCGCGATGTACGTGTTAGCGCCTTGTGGTGCCAGGGCGGACGATGCATAGACGGTGTCTGAATATATGGTTGGTGTCCAGGTATAGTACTGTGATCTTATTAGCCAGTAGTCGTCGTCTTCGGGAATCATTCTATATTCATCGGCATGTTCCCGAGGAACGGCGATTCCTTTATTCATCTTTTCGGCTGTTTCGCGAATTCGTTTTTTTCGGGCCTGGTAAAATTGGGCTTCGCCCTCGGTACTGAGGTTCAATTGTTTTAGGGGAGAAGGCTTTATTACAGGTATGGTGGTTTGCTGCGCGAGGGTGAGGATCGATGTAATAAAAAAATAGATTGCAATGTAAAGGCGCATGGTAGCAGGTTGAGTGGGTAAGATAAGAATTTTGCGGGAATGAGATGGAAGGGGCTATAATAATACAGTGCAATACACCTACCGGCACGTGCCCTCCTATTAATTATATCTTAGCCTGGAGATTTGCGTATGTTAGCCCCTAGCCCATCAACGTTTTCCCGACGGTCAGGGTCTGGCCGGAAACCGTCGGAAGACTTTATTCTCCGAAGGTTTTATACCGAAATAGTTTTTGAAGACTTTCGAGAAGTGCTTCTGTGTTTTATAACCCAGGTCGACGCTGATGGCGCTGATGCTTCGCTGTCCATCGCGTATCCACTTCCAGGCGTGCTCCATACGTTCTTCGTGCAGCAGCTCGAACATGCTCTTACCATAAATACAATGAAAGCCCTCCTGAATCTTCTTAGGCCCGGTGCCCACTTCGCGCAGCAGCATTGCCCTGCTGATCTTCTGTGAGATGTTCTCCAGCATGAAGACCCGTATGGTCTGTACTTTCTGTAATGTGTCGCCCTCCAGGATTGACATGGGTGTTTCGATTTCCCGTGACACCTGCTCTAACATCATTACTAGTAGCTGCGTACAGCGCAAGTGTAACAGCGCGTTGTGCGGCAGGGTACGGTCGGGCGTAATGAGGTCGCGGATGAGGCGTAGCATGCGCGGCATGATGACGAGGTGTTCGCCCCAGAGTACCGCCGGCAAGCCGTGCATGACTTTGCGATGAAACGTAGCGAACGGCGGGTTGTCGGGCCAGTCGTCGAGCAGTGCCGTGCGGAAGCGGATTACGACGAACTCGTAGTTTTTGTCTTTCTCCATATCGATTATCCAGCGCTGTTGTGCGAAGAACATGGTGTTGTATTGCAGCGGGAGAATTTCGCTGCCATCCGGAAAGGTTGCTTTATGTCCCAGGCAGAAGCAGACGCTTAGCTGTGCCGCGTCATATTCTAATCTGAGTGTTGTTGGTATCGACGATTCGAGTTTGCCGTAGGCGACGATGAAGTCGGGTACGGCGGTGAAGCGTAGTGCGATTTTTAGGGTTCGGTCGTCGTGGTGGGCGTGCAGGGTTTGGCAGTCGGCGTCCCACTGTCGGTTGAACGCTATGCTATCTCCCGACTCATCTTTGATTCGGAAATAGCGGGTAAGGTTTCTGCGTAAGATGCTCTCGATGATCATAACGGTTTGTTTCGGTAAACGATTTTAATTATGACCGGGTGATGTGTCCGGTGGGGAGTCCGCGCCTTTTTGTGCAAGCCTGTGAATGTGGGGTGTGGGTTTTGGGTGTGTGAGTGTTGTGCTTGCCTTGCGGATGATACGAGAGGCCGGTGAATGAGGATTCACGTGCAGCGAGATGTTACCGTGATTAAGTTAGGTGGATGAGGGGTATATAGCAAACTTTATGTGTCAGTGTTGGTGAGAAAGTTGGGATATGAGACGGGGATTTGAGGAAATCGAAAGTGGGGAGGTGTTTTTGGTAAATCGTTGGAGTGTTGCGGAGGGGGACGGTTAAATAAAACGGGGAACGTACTTTTTAGTGCGGATGACGAAACCAGGGGTGAGAGGATTTGAGCGAAATTAGATCAAGCTTTATCGCTGTCTTATTTACAAAATGTCCATCACACCTTATCGGTATGAAAACAAAATTACTTCTACTCGAAATTGCGCCCATGTTATCTAGCCTTACTGCATTTGCTATTGAGGACCTAAAAACTAACACATATCGAATTCAACAACGAAAAATAAACACAATGAAAAAAAACAAGATCCTTCTATTATTAGTTGCTCTTTTGATGTCTACCATATTCGCAACATTAGCCAAACCAAAACCTTTTGCAACTCTTTACGGCAGCACAAATGCGACTGGTGCCCCCTGCGTATTGTTAAGCATAACTGTTCCGGTGAATTGCTCTACCACGAATACCGGTCCCCAATGCACCATCATCATCAATGGAGTTTTATACTACCTCTATGCGGCAATTCAGGGAACAAATTGCTTCACCCCACTTAGACGGCCTTTTTGATAATAACATCAATTACAAAATCATGAAAAAATATACCCACATATTACTTCTAGTGATCGCAGTCACGTCAGCAAGCGCCTTTACTTTAACGGAAAGCCTTGCTACGGTATATGCCAGCGCTAACGAAAATGGATCCCCATGCGAACTAACAGATGCAACTATTCCAACACAATGCTCAATAACAAATTCAGGACCGCAATGCAGCGTAATAATCGTTGGTACACCGAAATTCATTTTCAATGCGAAAGGAGGATCGATCTGCGTAAGCCCTTATAAACTTCCATAAGACCAACAAGAATTTCCGTAAAAGAAAAAACATAAAACGCACCTTTTCATCCCTTTAGCGAAACCTCCCAATAAACATTTCAGTAGATATTTACAGAACCAAACCAAATAGATATAACGAATAAAGAAAACCAAATGAAAAGGTTCTTAACAAAGAAAACAGCTTTAGAAACAATCTGTTTCCTATATGCACTACTATTCATATATGCGGCAATGTCAAAAGCTGTAGATTTCGAACGATTCAAAGCTCAACTTGGACAATCTCCGATGCTAACGGCGTTCGCTACGCCTATAGCATGGTCCATACCTTCAATCGAAATAATACTAGCTATCACTATAATGTTCCCTGCGATACGAATACTAAGTCTATACGGATCACTTACACTAATGTCGCTATTCACTGGATATATAATTATGATCACCAATTTCGCCGAATATATCCCGTGCTCCTGTGGAGGAATATTACAGAATATGGGGTGGACCGACCACCTAATCTTCAACATAGGATTCATGATACTCGCAATTATCGGCATCTACATTAATCCATCTAAAAATGAGATCGAAATTGTACTTAATAATTCCTATTCACAATCAAAAGTAGCTCCGATTACACAGCAAGAATAACCCCTTCTACATCAATCTTTTTGGCCAAAAGAAGTGCCAATACTTTGAATTGGCAATTCCCGATTCTATCGTAATCAGGACAGGGCAAAGATCGAAAACCTGTAAAAAAGAGTAGATCAACAACCAAATAAATCATTAATATCATGAAAAATCTTCGTGCTTCCCTACTTGGATTAGCATTTGTATCAGCAAGTGCAATTGCAATGGCTAGTGGTGCTTTCGCAACTGTTTATGTTTCATCCAATGCAACAAATCCAACGTCTTGCCAAATAAGAACAAATTTTACAATCCCTAGTGACTGTGCCACAACGAATCTCGGTCCTCAGTGCAGCATCACGGAAACAAGCGGTGTAAAATTCCTCTTCAATAGTATTTCTGGATCTACTTGCCAGGTAGCATACAAACGTCCTTAACAAAAAAAGGGGGCAGATTATTCTGCCCCTCTAAAATCCATGAAAATAAAGACCCTAACAATCACAGGCATCATTCTAACAAGCCTTCTAGCCACATACATTCTGTATGCAATAACCAACAAAATAAATCACAACAGTAATAACTTTCTACGATTATTCCCGCCACACACTACAAGTTACGTGCGAATCTTGGACCTTAAATCAGCGTCGTTCTACATAGCAGGAGTTACATCAAACAAGGTTTTTCTAGGAAACTCGACAGCCCCAGGACTCGTAATCAGCTGTACGCCAGATTTACAGGATACATCTCACATATCAATACATTACAATAAACATGTGCTATTCAATTCTTTCGAACTAAAAATAGACAGCCCATACTTCTCGGTCATGGACGGCATAGCCCCTATGATATTCACCGGAATGATCAACAATTTTAGAGCCTCCCTAAGATCCAATTCTACTTTATACTTCAATGCCGCAACGTCAGTATCAAACAACTCATTCATATTCAGAAGCTACGAATCAAAAACAAAAAACCAAACATTAACCAAACAAAACCTAAAGACCATCGAAATAGTAAAAAATGACACATTAATAAAAAAGCAAATCGACGGAACATTTTGCACAGACGGCATGCTACACTATAACAAAAAAATCAACAAACTAATATATCTATACTACTACAGAAATCAATTCATTTGCGCAGACTCAAATCTAAACAGCAAATATTTAGGAAAGACCATAGATACAATCTCGAAAGCAAAAATAAAAATAGCCAACTTCAACATAAACGACACAATACAAACTAAAATGCTATCGTCACCACCTCTAATGGTAAACAAACACAGTTGCATCACGGACGAATATCTATTTGTACACTCTGCATTAATCGCAGACAATGAAGACAAAAAAACCTTCAAGGAGATGGCAGCCATAGACGTATATTCGTTAAAAGATGGGAAGTACAAATTGAGCTTTTACATCCCCAATTTTAGAG
>Ga0065165_1002607_pt1 | contig 14750 bp, 11 predicted proteins | sample AraplaMF_Cvi_mMF_FD_63813 | JGI IMG/M metagenome (GOLD analysis project Ga0065165, IMG submission 63813) | Arabidopsis root microbial communities from the University of North Carolina, USA - plate scrape MF_Cvi_mMF (version 2) (version 3) | ecosystem: Host-associated > Plants > Roots >...
TCGGCATCTATCTCGACGACGTCTATCTCAACCGTCCGCAGGCCGCGGTGCTCGACATCTACGACGTCGACCGCGTCGAGGTGCTGCGCGGGCCGCAGGGCACGCTATACGGCCGCAATACCATCGGCGGCGCGGTGAAGTACGTCACCAAACGCCTGTCGGACGATTTCGAGCTCAAGCTGCGCGCCAATCTCGGCACGTACAAGCAGGCCGACGGCATCATCAGCGTGAGCGTGCCGATCACCGACATGCTCCGCGTCGGCGGCTCGGTCGCGCGGCTCTCGCGCGGCGGCTTCGGCGACAATCTCTACAACGGGCTCGAAAACTACAACAAGGACATCTGGGCCGGCCGCGGCTCGATCGAACTCGAGACGCCGGACAAGCGCATGCTCATCCGCATCACCGGCGACTATACCGACGACCGCTCGAATCCGCGCAACGGCCACCGCCTGTTCACCAGCATGCTGACGCATCAGCCGGTGCTGGAAAATGTCTATGACACGCAGGCCGGGCTCAACAATCCGAAGCAGAGCGTCGAGGGCGGCGGGCTGTCGATGAGCGTCAACGCCGACCTGACCGACGCGATCACGTTCCGGTCGATCAGCGCGTGGCGCAAGGACCGGTCCTGGGCCCCGATCGACTTCGATTCGCTCCCCTCGGCCGATGTCGACGTGCCCGCAGTCTATCGCAACGAGCAGATCAGCCAAGAATTCCAGCTGCTCTATTCGAGCCGTACCGTCCACGGCATCCTCGGCTTCTATTATCTCGATGCCGAGGCCTCGACCTCGTTCGACGTGATCCTCGCCAATACCGGCGCGTTGCTCGGCCTGCCGGGGCTCAACAGCTATACCGCGGGCGACGTGCGCACCCACACGCCGTCCATCTATGGCGACGTGACGTGGGACGTGACGCCGCAGATCAGCATCTCGGTCGGCGGCCGCTACACCTGGGATCATCGCAAGTCGCACGTGTTCAAGGCCACCAAGATCGGCGGGACCTCGCCCGAATTCGGTGGCACCGCGATTCAGATCGGCGCGCCCGCGACCGACTTCACCGGCACCGCGACCTTCGAAAAATTCACCCCCAAGGCCTCGATCAGCTTCAAGCCGAGCGACAACCACATGCTCTATGCGTCCTATTCGCAGGGCTTCAAGGGCGGCGGCTTCGACCCGCGCGGCGGCGGCACCTCGGCGCCCGACACCAACCATAACGGCAAGCACGACTATAACGAGATCTACGACTTCATCTCGTTCGATCCCGAGACGGTCGACAGCTACGAGATCGGCTGGAAGGGCGCGGCGTTCGACCACAACCTGACCTGGGCGCTCTCCGGCTTCTACGCCAAGTACCATGACGTGCAGATCCCGGGCTCGGTCGGCGTCGACGCCAATGGCGACGGGATCTACGAGAGCTTCGTCGGCGTCACCACCAATGCCGGAAAGGCCGATTTCAAGGGCATCGAGCTCGAGACCTTCGCCCGCGTGGCGCGCGATTATGCCGGCCCGGGCTCCGCAATCACGCTCAACGGCACGCTCGGCTGGATCGACGGGAAGTATAAGGAATTCATCGTCAACGGCATCAACGTCGCTGACCAGAAGCGCATCCAGAACACGCCCGAATGGACGCTGTCGGGCACGCTCGGCACCTACCTCCATGTCGGCGAGGGGACGCTGACCGCCTCGACCACCGTGTCCTATCGCAGCAAGACCTATCAGTTCGAGACGCCGATCCCGTGGCTCGACCAGGATGGCTATGCCCTGTGGGATGCGAGCATCGTCTACAGCTTCTCGCACGACCGCTATTCGGTCGGCCTGCACGGCAAGAACCTGACCGACGCGCGCTACATCACCTCGGGCTACAATTATCTGACGCGCAACCCGACCACCGGCGCGATGAGTTCGACGCTCGGTCTCGAAGGCATTGCCACCGCCTTTTACGGTAACCCCCGCCAGGTCTTCGCGACCTTCACCGCGAAGTTCTGATCCCCGCTCCTCCCCTCTCCCGTTCGCGGGAGAGGGTCCCTATCGGGGACGTCATGACCGAATCCGGCACCCGCCCCGCACCACGTCGCAGCCTCGTCCTCGCGATGCTGCTGCTGGTCTACACCTTCAATTTCCTCGACCGGCAGATCCTGTCGATCCTCGCGCAGCCGGTGAAGAAGGCGCTGGAGCTCGACAATGCCCAGCTCGGCATGCTCGGCGGGCTGGCCTTTGCGGTGCTCTATTCGACGCTGGCGATCCCGCTCGCCTTGATCGCCGACCGCACCAGCCGAACCTGGGTGATCACGCTCTCGCTCGGCGTGTGGAGTGTGTTCACGGCGCTGTGCGGAGCGGCGCAGAATTTCACGCAGATGTTCCTGTTCCGGCTCGGCGTGGGCGTAGGTGAGGCCGGCGGGGTGGCGCCCTCTTATGCGCTGATCGCCGATTATTACCCGCCGGAGCAACGCGCTCGCGCCCTGTCGATCTATTCGCTCGGGATTCCGCTTGGCGCCGCCGCCGGCGTGCTGCTCGGCGGCTATATCGCGCAGAATGTCGAGTGGCGGACGGCGTTCCTGACGGTGGGGCTGCTCGGGCTGCTGATCGCGCCCGTATTCCGGCTGGTGGTGCGCGACTTGCCGCGGCCGGTTCCGAGCAAGGCGCAAATACCGGTGGGCCAGGTCTTTGCGATCCTCGCTGCCAAGCCGAGCTTCTGGCTGCTCGCCTTCGGTGCGGGGGCGGGATCGATGTGCGGCTATGGCGTGGCGTTCTGGCTGCCGAGCCTGATGCAGCTGAGTTTCGGCTTCACGCTCGTGCAGAGCGGCCAGTTCATCGGCGCATTGCTCCTCACCGGCGGAATCGCGGGCATCCTGCTCGGCGGCTGGCTGGGCGACCGGCTGGGTGCGCGCGACCGCAAATATTATGCGCTGATTCCGGCGCTCGCCTATCTCGCCGGCACGCCCTTGTTCATCGCCGGGGTGCTCGCGCAAAGCTGGGTCGCGGCCTTTGCTTTGTTCCTCGTCCCGCAGGCCCTCGTCTATATCTGGCTCGGGCCGGTGCTCACCGCCGTGCAGCATCTCGTCCCCGCGCATATGCGCGCGACGGCATCGGCGAGTTTCCTGCTGATCAACAACCTCATCGGGCTCGGCCTCGGCTCATGGGCGATCGGCGGACTCGCCGACGCGTTCAAGCCGAGCTTCGGCGGCGAGGCGCTGCGTTATGCGATCGCGGCGGGGCTGTGCCTCTACCTAGTCGCGGGCGTGCTGATGCTGGCGGCGAGCAAGCGGCTGGCGAAGGACTGGGTCGACTAGGACCGACGCAGTTCAGACCGCATCCCACCCCGGCGAAGGCCGGGGCCCAGTCGCAGCGAAGTCGAGAAGGCGCCGGGACGCTGCCTCAGCTTGGTGGCGACTGGGCCCCGGCCTTCGCCGGGGTGGGTCACTTCTATTCCGACAAGACAGGCCTTCTATTCCGCGGCGAGCAGGTTCTCCGCGCCACCGAGGTCGACCGACACCAGCCGGCTCACCCCGCGCTCGACCATGGTGACGCCGAACAGGCGGTGCATGCGGCTCATCGTCGCGGCATTGTGCGTGACGATCAGGTAGCGCGTCGCGGTCTCGCGCGTCATCGCCTCGAGCAGGTCGCAGAAACGCTCGATATTGGCGTCGTCGAGCGGCGCGTCGACCTCGTCGAGCACGCAGATCGGCGCGGGATTGGTGAGGAACAGGGCGAAGATCAGCGCCACCGCGGTGAGCGCCTGCTCGCCGCCCGAAAGCAGGGTCAGCGACTGGAGCTTCTTGCCCGGCGGCTGCGCCATGATCTCGAGCCCAGCCTCGAGTGGATCGTCCGAATCGACCAGTTCGAGATGCGCCTGCCCGCCGTTGAACAAAGTGGTGAACAGCCGCCGGAAATGCTGGTCGACCGCCTCGAATGCCGCGAGCAACCGCTGGCGGCCCTCACGGTTGAGCGTGCCGATCGAGCCGCGCAACCGGTTGACCGCCAGCCCCAGCTCCTCGCGCTCCTTCGCATTGGCATCGTGCGACGCTTCGAGCTCGGCCAGCTCGCTCTCGGCGACGAGGTTGACCGGTCCGATCCGCTCGCGCTCGACATTGAGCCGGTCATGCGCCGCAGATTCGTCCTGCGGCGTGCGCACGCTGGCTTCCTCGAAGCCGGCGCGCTGCGGCAGCAAGGGCGGCGGGCATTCGAAACGCTCGCCCGACAGGCGGCCCATCTCGATGCGGCGCGCTTCCTCATTCTCGGCTCGCGCCGCCGCACCGGCACGCGCCTCGCGCGCCTGGGCAAAGGCCTCGCCGGTCATGCGCACCGCCGACTCGGTCTCGCGCAGCCGCGTCTCGGCGTCGCGCTCGGCACCCTGTTTCTCGGCCGAGGCGATGCGGGCGGTCTCGGTCTCGCCTTCGGCCGCAGTCACCGCGGCATCGAGCTCGGCGGGGCGCGCGGCGATGCGCTCGGCTTCCTCGGCCAGCTCGGTCGCGCGCTTGTCCATCTCCGAGATGCGCCGCGCCGCCTCGCCCGCACGCGCTTTCCAGCTCTTCGCCTCGGCACCCGCCGCGGCGAGCCGCTCGCGCTGCTGGGCGATGTCGCGCTCATGCCCCGCACGCTCGGCACGCGCCGCGGCAGTGGCGGTGCGCCGCATCTCGGCCTCGCCTGACAACGACGCGACCCGCGCGCGCGTGGCGCTGCCATCGGGGAGCGCGGCCTTCGCCGCCTCGGCCCGCGCCTGCTCGGCCTCGGCTTCCTCCTGCTCGGCAGCGACGCGGCGGGCGCGGGCGTCGAGATCCTGGCGCTGCGTATCGAGCCGTTCGAGCGCGGCAGTGGCGCGGTCCTCGGCACGCGCCGCCTCGCGTCCGGCATTCTCGGCATGGTCGAGCACGCGGCGGCAATCGGCAGCGGCGCGCCGCGCTTCGGCGATGCTCTCCTCGATCCGCGCCAATTCGGCATCGGCCGAATCGACCGCGCGCACGGCGGCGGGCCGCGCCTTCTCGATCGCGCGGAGGCGATTGACGCGCTCGAGCCGCTCGGCGGCGGCGGCGCCACCCGATTTGGCGACATAGCCGTCCCAGCGGCGCAGCACGCCCATCAAGGTCACGAGCCGCTGACCCACCGCGAGCGGCTGGCCCTGATCGCTCTCGGCGACGAGCACCTGCGCGAGCCGTCGCGCCAGCGCTGGGGGCGCGACGACATGGCTACCGAGCGGCGTGGTGCCGGCCGGCGCGCCGGGATCGCCCTTTTGCGGCTCGGCACCGGCCCAATAGCGCTCCTCTTTCGCGTCGAGCCCGGCTTCGAGATCGTCGCCGAGCGCCGCCGCCAGCGCGCGCTCATATCCCGCATCGACCTGCAGCCGGTCGAGCAGCCGGTCGCGCCCCGAAGGCCGCGTCGCCTTGGCGAGCGCCGCCGCCTCGCTGTCGAGCTGGGCGAGTTCGGCATGGGCGGCGGCGCGCGCCGACTGGGCGCGGTTGCGTCCCTCGATCGCGCTGCGTTCCTCGGCATCGGCGCGGGCGAGCCCGGTGCGCGCGCTCTCGGCCTGGCGTAGCGCCTGCGCGCGGGCATCGGCAGCGCGGACCTTCTCGGCCTTGAGCGGCTCGGCATCGGCCAGCGCATGCAGTTCGGCATCGACGCGCGCCTTGTCGCGCTGGCTGCGCTCGACCCGGGTGCGTGCGGCGGCGAGCGCGGCTTCGGCGACGCGCGCCTCGGCGACCTCGCTCGCCTGCGCCGCCAGCGCCTGCGCCAGCGCCACCTCGGCATCGCGCGCGGCACGCTCGGCCTCGGCCAAAGCCGCCTCGAGCTGCGGCATGCGCTCGGCCGCCTCGGCGATGCGCTTCGTCAGCGCCGCGGATTCTTCCTCGAGCCGCGTCAGCGCATCGGCGGCATCACGCGCCAGCGCCCCCTCGCGCCCGCGATCCTCGGTGAGACGGACCTGACTAGCGTCGAGCTCGGCAATGCGGCGGTCGACCGCGGCACGCTCGCTGCGCAGCCCGGCGAGCCGGTGCATCGCCTCGGTCGCGCGATCGCGCAGCGCCAGCGCCTCCGCGCGGATCGTGGCGAGCGCCTCGGCGGCCGCCTGCTGGACCTTGGCCGCCTCCTCTTGCGCCGCCTGCCGCTGGGTAACCAGCGCGTCGGCCGCGCTCGCTTCTTTCTTCGCAGCATCGGCGGCGGTCGCGGCCTCCCGCCAGCGCGCGAAGATCGTCCGGGCCTCGGCGACGCGGATGCGATCGGACAGCTCGCGATAGCGCTCGGCCTGCCGCGCCTGCCGGCGCAAAGCCGAGGCACGCTGCTCCTGATCGCTCAGCACCTCGTCGAGCCGCGCGAGATTAGCCTCCGTCGCGCGCAGGCGCTGCTCGGCATCCTTGCGGCGGACGTGCAGCCCGGCGATGCCAGCCGCCTCTTCGAGCATCGCGCGGCGCTCGGCCGGCTTGGCCTGGATGATCGCGCCGATCCGCCCCTGACTGACAAGTGCAGGAGAGTGCGCGCCGGTCGCCGAATCGGCGAAGAGCAGGGAGACGTCCTTGGCGCGGACGTCGCGGCCGTTGATGCGATAGGCCGACCCCACGCCGCGCTCGATACGGCGGACCACCTCGAGTTCGCCTTCCTCCTCGCCGCCCACTTGTTCAGCGAGGATCGAGACCTCGGCGAAGTCGCGCGCGGGGCGCGTCGCCGTGCCGGCGAAGATCACGTCCTCCATGCCAGCGCCGCGCATCGACTTGGCGCTGTTCTCGCCCATCGCCCAGCGCAGCGCCTCGAGCAGGTTCGATTTGCCGCAGCCATTGGGGCCGACCACGCCGGTCAGCCCCGGCTCGATGCGCAGATCGGCGGGATCGACGAAGCTCTTGAAGCCGGTCAGGCGGAGGCGCTTGATCTGCATCGACCGGCGCCTCCGATCAGGCTCCCGCGGCCTTGAGCTCGGCTTCGAGCAATGGCCACGTGTAGACGCGGTCGAGTTTCTTGTCGTTGAGGAAGAAGGTCGGCGTACCCTGGATGCCGAGCTCGTTGATCGCGCGCGTGCCGATCTGGGCAAGCCGCTTGACCTTCGCCTGATCGGCGAGGCACGCCCGCGCCTTCGCCTCGGGCACCCCGCGTTTCTGGATGAAGTCGATATACCCCGCGGCCTTGGCCCAGGCGACGAAGGTCTCGGTCGGCGGCAATGCCTGGATTCGGTCGACCTCGGCCTGGCCGAGCGCCTGGAGGCGGCCGTTGAAAGTGCCCTGTTCCTGATACATTGCTTCCAGCACCGGGAAGAAGGCCGCGGTGCCGACGCACTGGCCGACCAGCGACGCCGCCACGTCGGGCGCGCCATGGACCCAGAATTCGCGATATTCGTAGCTGAGCTTGCCGCTGTTCACCCAGTTGGTGATCAGCGGCTCCATGCCCGTATTGGCGAAATTGCCGCAGGTCGGGCAGCCGCGCGAACCATATTCGACCAGCCGCAGCTTCGCCTGGGGATTGCCCATGCGGAAGCCCTCGGACGTCTGCACCACGACCTGCCGCCACGGCTTCGCGGCAGCCGGTTTGGCGACAGGTTTGGCTGCGGGCTTCGCCGCCGGCTTGTGCGCAGCCGGCTTGGCCGCCTTCTGCGCCGGAGCCGCCGGCAGCGCGACCGCGCCGCCGGCAATCAGCGCCAGCCCGCCAAATGTCGCGAGACCGCGCATCATCCCCCCCAACCGGTTCATGCGCCGGCGTTACGCAGCGCGGCCTGCAGCGCGGGCCAGGTGCTCACGCCCTCGAGCTGGCTGTCGTTGAGGAAGAAGGTCGGCGTGCCCGACACGCCACGATCGTTGGCCGCTTTGGCGTTGAGTTCGGCGAGTGCCTTGAGCTTGGTCTGGTCGCCGAGGCACTGGCGCGCCTTGGCTTCGGGCACGCCATGCTGCTTGATGAATTCGAGATAGCCGGCAGCCTCGGCCCAGGCGGTCGGCGCCTGCGTCTGCGGCAGCGCCCCGAGCTGCTGGAGCTGCGCCGGGCTGAGCGTCTGGATGCGGCCGTTCAGCTCGGGCTGGGCCTGGTACATCGCCTCGAGGATCGGGAAGAAGGCGGCGTCATCAACGCAGGTACCGATCAGGCTGGCGGCGACGTCCGACGGGCCGTGGACCCAGAATTCGCGATATTCGTAGCTCACCCGGCCGGTGTTCACATATTGGGTGATCAGCGTTTCCATTCCGGCATTGGCGAGCGCGCCGCAAACCGGGCAGCCGCGCGAGCCATATTCGACCAGCTTGAGCCGCGCATCGGGATTGCCCATGCGCATGCCGGCATCGGTGCGGACCACCACCTCACGCCATTCCTTGCCGGCGGGTGCCGGAACCGCCGGGATCGAGTTGGCCGGCGCGGTGACGTTGCCGGAACCGCCCCCGCCACCACAGGCGGAGAGCAGGGCCAGCGGCAGCGCGAGCAACAAGGTGAAACGCATCTTCAGGAGTCTCCCAGGGGAAAGCATTCAGTCGATCCGGCCGAGCTTCGGCGTGGGTTCGGGATTGGCGACGCCGGCGGCGAGCGCCTCGAGCACGGCCTTGAGTTCGGGATCACCGATCCCGCGCAGGCTGGCACCGAGCGTCTCGGGCACGGGCTTGGGCTGCGGCAGGGGCGGCACGGGCTCGGGCCGCTTGACCGCGCCCTGCCGGATCGCGACGCGCGCGACCGCGGCATAGCCGAAGAAACGGTTGACCCGCTCGATGATCTCGGGCGCGATATGCTGCATCATCGGAGCATGCGCACCCGAGACGAGCAGGGTGAGCACACCCTCGGCGCGCTTGCCCTGCGGGAAGCGGATCGATTCGGGGGCGGAGACGGTGGCGTAGCGCTCGCCGACGATCTCGCTCCACCGGCTGACCACCGCATGCTGGACGAAGCCGAACTTGCGGAACGCAGCACGTCCGACCTCCGGGAGCAGCTCGCTCACCGCGCGCACGCGATTGCTGCGCGGGGCTTCGCTTTTTGATTTGGGCGGACGCGGGTTCGACATTTGCACCACCCATGCCATAGCCGGGGCGTGCCCGACAACGTCCCTCGCGCAATCGCCGATCGCCTCCTCGCCTGGTATGACGCCCACGCCCGCACCCTGCCGTGGCGTGCGCCGCCCGGCGCGCCGCCGACCGACCCTTATCGGGTGTGGCTGTCCGAGATCATGTTGCAGCAGACGCAGGTGGCGAGCGCCCGGCCCTATTTCGAGAAATTCACCGCACGCTGGCCCGATTTCCATAGCCTCGCCGCGGCCGAAGATGCCGAGCTGATGGCCGCTTGGGCCGGGCTGGGCTACTATGCCCGGGCGCGCAACCTGCTCGCCTGCGCGCGGGCGGTGGCCGGCGACCATGGCGGCACGCTGCCCTCGACCGAGCCGGAATTGCGCGGGCTTCCCGGCATCGGCGGCTACACGGCCGCAGCAATCGCGGCGATCGCCTTCGGGCGCCGCGCGGTGGTGGTCGACGCCAATGTCGAGCGCGTGGTGGCGCGGCTGTTCGCGGTCGAGGAAGCGCTGCCAAGGGCCAAGCCGCGCATCCACAGCCTCACCGATTCGATCACGCCGGACGAGCGGGCGGGCGATTTCGCGCAGGCGATGATGGATCTGGGCAGCAGCATCTGCAGCGCCCGCGCGCCGCGCTGCCTCGCCTGCCCGCTCCGCGAGGATTGCGACGGCTTTCGCGGCGGTGCGCCGGAAAGCTATCCGCGCAAGGCGCCCAAGGCGGCCAAGCCGCAGCGCTACGGCACGATGTTCTGGGCCGAGCACGACGGCCAGGTGCTGCTGGTGCGACGACCGGACAAAGGGTTGCTCGGCGGGATGCGCGCACTGCCCACCGGTCCCTGGGCCGAGACACAGCCCGGGCTGCAGGGCGCGCCGGTGCCAGGTGACTGGCGGCTGCTCGACCGCCAGGTGCGGCACGGTTTCACGCATTTCAACCTCGAGGTGACGCTTGCCGCGGCCCGGATCGACGGGCAGACAGGCGCCGGCGAATGGTGGCCGATCGCCGGGCTGGAGTCGGCGGGTCTGCCCACCGTCTTCGCCAAGGCGGCGCGCGCGATGGGGAGTGGCTTATGCGGGGATTGAGCGTTTCGCACATGCTGGCAGGCGCCGCGTTGCTGGCCTTGCCGGCGGGGCTCGGCCTTGCGCGGCAGGCCACGACGGTTACCGCGCCGGTACCGAGCGCGTCGCAGGCTTTGGTCGACCGCACCGTCGCGGCGCAGACGGTGCCCGGTCTGCTCATCTCGATCGGCCGCGGCGATGCTCCCGCCGAGATCCATGCTGCAGGCAATATCTCGAACGAGCCCGGCGCGGCACCGGTGGGCCCCGATTCGCTGTGGCGCGTCTATTCGATGACCAAGCCGATCACCGGCATCGCCGCGATGATCCTCGTCGAGGAGGGCAAGATCCGGCTCGACCAGCCGGTCTCGGACTTCATCCCCGGCTTCAAGACCATGCGCGTGCTCGACGATCCGGAAAAGAGCCTCGCAAGCCATCCGGCGACGCACCCGGTGACGATCCGCAACCTGCTCACCCACACCGCGGGGCTCGGCTACAACATCATCACCACCGGACCTTTGCTCGACGAATATAACCGGCTGGGGATCAACCCGGCCGCGGTGAACGTCGCGTTCGAGGCGAAGATGCGCCCGGTGCGCCCGGCGAGCCTCAAGGAATTCGCCGACCGCGTTTCGACCTTGCCGCTGATCGCCGAGCCCGGGAGCAAATGGAGCTATTCGATCGGGCTCGACGTGATGGGCCGGGTGATCGAGGTGGCGAGCGGCATGCCGTTCGACCAGTTCCTGCAGACGCGGATCTTCACCCCGCTGAAGATGCATTCGAGCTTCTTCACCGTACCGCGCGGCGAGATCCCGCGCTTCGCGACCAACTACACCACGATCGGCGGCAAGCTCGTGCCGCTCGACGTGGCGGCAAGCTCGGTGTGGCTCGATCCGCCGAGCTTTCCCTATGGCGGCGCGGGGCTGGTGATGTCGGCGCGCGACTATGACCGGTTCCTGCACATGCTGCTCGACGGCGGCAGCCTCGACGGCGTGCGCATCCTCAAGCCCGAGACGGTGCAGCTCGCCATGTCGAACCTGCTGCCGCCGGGCGCCGACACCAGCGCGCTCAAGGGGCTGGCGGGCGCTCAGATGGGCTTCGGCGCAGGCGGCTCGGTCTATCTGAGCGACGCGCCGAACGGGCCGAGCAAGGGCACCTATGGCTGGGCGGGCGCCGCCGGCACGCTCGGCTGGGTCGATCCGGTCAAGCGCGTGCGCGGGGTGCTGATGGTCAATTACTTCAATCTCGCAGCGCCCGAATCGCCGCTGCGCGCCGATACCAGCAAGGCGGTCTATACCGATCTCGCCCGGTGATCGCTCCGGGCTTCACCGGCGCGACGCTCGATCGCGCGGACTGGCTGCGCCACGACCCCGAGGGCTTCGCCGCGGCGATCGCGGACCCGCGCGCGCGGCTGCTCAAGCTCCACCAGCTCGATCCGGAGATCGACGCGGCGGGCCAGCTGCAATGGCAATCGGTCGCTGCCGCGCCGGAGGACGCGATATTCGTGCTGCTGGGCATGGCGGACGGCGTGCCGCATTTCGCCGCGGTCGACCCCGCCGAGCCGATCGTGCGCGGACGCTCGATGGCGCTGTTCGGGATGCTCGACCGGCTGCCGTCGGACCAGGCCGCACTCTATGCCGGCGCACGCAGCGCGGTCGACTGGCACATGCGCCACAATTTCTGCGCCGTATGCGGGACGAAGACCGAAGTCTTCCGCGCCGGCTGGGGACGGCGCTGCCCCAATTGCGGCGCCGAGCATTTCCCGCGCGTCGATCCGGTGGTGATCATGATCGCCGAGCATGACGGCCGCGCCCTGCTCGGCCGTCAGCCGCCCTGGCCGCCGCGGCGCTATTCGGCGCTCGCCGGCTTTCTCGAGCCGGGCGAATCGATCGAGGAAGCGGTGGCGCGCGAGACGCTGGAGGAAGCGGGCGTGCATGTCGACCGCGTGCGCTACATCGCCAGCCAGCCCTGGCCCTTCCCCTCCTCGCTGATGATCGCCTGCGTCGGCTGCGCGAAGGACGATGCGCTCACGATCGACAAGTTCGAGCTCGAGGATGCGCGCTGGTTCACCCGCGACGAGGTGCGCGCCGCGCTGGCGGGCGAGCCGGCGCCGTTCCTGCCGCCCCCCCCTTATGCGATCGCGCACACCTTGCTGACCGCGTGGTGCGAGGGCGCCTAGCTCAGTCCTCGTCGTCGCCGATCGGACGCGTCGCCCAGCTCGCGTGGAGCGTGGGCACCGTGCCGTAGAGCGTCATCAGGTAGAGCGACAGGAGCGCGAGCGCCCAGAGCAGCGTCTCGCGCGACCAGTTGACGAGCAGGGCGAAGCCCATGACCAGCCAGATGCCGATCACCGCGGCGACGCTGACGCTGGCGAAGGCGACGAAGAAGGCGCGGTCGCGCGTGGCGCGGTCGAACTCGTCGACGCGCTCGGCCGTGCCCCATGGCTTGAGAGGCCCCAGCAAGGGCAGCATCGTCGCGATCGAAAAGCCGACCATGAGCACGGCATAGCCGATATTGCGCCACACCGGCCCGGCCGCCAGTCCGACGGCGAGGCCGGCACTCGCCAGCACCAGCGCCACGACCGGCGTCCAGCGCAGGTGACGCCGCCGCGGCGTGCCGCGCGCTAACGCCGGAACGCCGGTCTTCTCGCTCAGGGCATCGAGCCGATCGAGGAAGGTCTTGGGCATGGGATACTCCGCCGTCAGGCTTCGCCGCCCGCGCGGCGCAGCGCCTGCGCGACGGACTCGAAGGGTTCGAACGAGAAGATCAATTCGACCGGCACGTCGAAGATGCGCGCGATCTTCATCCCCAGCTCGAGGCTGGGGCTGTAATCGCCGCGTTCGAGATAACCGATCGTCTGCGGATTGACCCCCACCGCCTCCGCCAGCTCGCGCCGGCTCATCCCGCGTTCGGCGCGGAACAGGGCGATGCGGTTGTGAATGGCGGGCATAGCGACTCGCTTGGAATAAGATATGTTGTGTTTACACAACAATTCGTAGCGTCGTCAATTGGCCTTTGATGGGTGCCGAGGACCCTGATCTTTGAGCGCGGCGAAATGGTTCGCGCAGAGGCGCGGAGGCGCAGAGGGAGTTGGAAGCGCTTAAAGCATCGCCACCGCGCAAGCGGCAGACAATGCCGCGCCATTTGGGTTCACTGCCGCTATCGCGGCGGCTGACATCTCTGCGCCTCCGCGCCTCTGCGCGAACAAAATTGCCGAAATGCCGGTTATTCCGGCCGCGGGCGCGCCTGCGGATAGGTGCCGAGGACGCGCATCGACTTGGTGTGGAAGCGCAGTTCCTCGAGCGCGCGTTCGAGCGTCGGCTCGGTCGGGCGGCCGACCACGTCGCAATAGAATTCGGTCGCCGCGAAGCTGCCGCCGCGCTGGTAGCTTTCCAGCTTGGTCATGTTGATGTTGTTGGTCGCGAAACCGCCCAGCGCCTTGTAGAGCGCGGCGGGGACGTTCTTCACCTCGAAGATGAAGGTGGTCATGCACGCGCCCTCGGCCGGGACCGGCTCGGCCTCGCGCGCCAGAATCACGAAGCGCGTCATGTTGTGCGCGGCATCGGCGAGGCCGTCGGCGAGTACCTCGAGACCGTAGAGCGGCGCGGCGCGCGGCGGGGCGAGCGCGGCGACCGTGGGGTCGTTCATCTCGGCGACCATCGCGGCGGCGCCGGCGGTGTCGGGATAGGCGACCGGCGTGATCCCGCGCTCGCGCAGCCACTGGCGGCACTGGCCGAGCGCCTGCGGATGGCTCATCGCCTGCTTGACGCCGTCGAGCGGCCCCGCGCCCATCAGCGCATAATGGATCGGCAGGAAATGCTCGCCGACGATCACGAGGCCCGATTCGGGTAAAAGGAAATGGATGTCGGCAACGCGGCCGTGGAGCGAATTCTCGATCGGGATCATCGCCCGGTCGGCACGACCCTCGCGCACCGCGTCGATCGCGTCCTCGAAGGCGAAGCACGGCAAGGGCAATGCATCGGGAAACATCTCGAGCACTGCGACATGCGAATTGGCGCCGGGCGCGCCCTGAAAGGCGACGGCACGCCGAGGCTCGGCCTCGGCCTCGGCGATCATGCGGGCGACAAGCGGGCGCGCGGGTGCGGCAAAATTCTCCATGGGGCCGCGCGCTTAACGCTGGCGCGACCGCCCTGCAAGCCCGCTTGCGGCGCCGGGAATCGGGCTCTAAGGAAGCACGACTTTTTCCTCGGGGCTTCAGCGCACATGGACAATCGGACGAACACGATCGCGGGGTGGGTTTTGGCTGGCTGCATCGCGGCACTCGGCCTGACGGTCGTCAGCGGCAAGATTTTCGCGCATGATCCGCATGAGAAGCCGGGCTATCCGGTCGAGGCCGCCGAGGAAGGCGCCGAGGGCGGCGCCGCGGCCGAGGTTCCGATCGCCACTTTGCTCGCTTCGGCGGACCCGGCGGCGGGCCAGGCGACCTTCGGCGCCAAGTGCGGCAGCTGCCACACCGCGCCGCAGGGCGGTGCCAACGGCGTCGGCCCGAACCTCTACGCCACGCTCGGCGAGCCGATCGGCCAGGGCAAGGGCGGCTTCCCCTTCTCCGACGCGCTGAAGGGCGTGGGCGGCAATTGGGACTTCGAGAAGATGAACGCGTGGCTGACCAGCCCGCGCAAGTTCGCGCCCGGCACCAAGATGACCTTCCCGGGCTTCTCGGACGGCAAGGATCGCGCGAACGTGATCGCCTATCTCAACACGCTCGGCTCGAACCTGCCCCTGCCGGCCGC
>Ga0065165_1002608_pt1 | contig 14750 bp, 17 predicted proteins | sample AraplaMF_Cvi_mMF_FD_63813 | JGI IMG/M metagenome (GOLD analysis project Ga0065165, IMG submission 63813) | Arabidopsis root microbial communities from the University of North Carolina, USA - plate scrape MF_Cvi_mMF (version 2) (version 3) | ecosystem: Host-associated > Plants > Roots >...
GAGTTCGATCTTCATGGGTTTTCTCCTGAGCACGCTCTGATGACAGGGCTTCAGTGTGCTGCCGCACGCCGCCCCCTGGAAGGAAGGCGGACCGCATATCACCTATGCTCCGATCACTCGGAGTAAACGGCTTCGGAGCTTCATGCTCGATCATCCATGCGAAAGAGGAATGACCAAAAGGCAGATGACTGAACAAGCGGCCGCTCCGGTCCTGTCCGAGCAGAGAGGCGATGGGGTTCGGCAAACGGGCAAGCTGCTGTGGATGGAGTGCTTTGTGCGCGCGGTGGAAACCGGCAGCTTCTCTGCGACGGCGCGCGAACTCGGCATCGGGCAGCCCAATGTCAGTCGGCATATCGATTCTCTGGAATCGCACCTTGCCGTGCGTCTCCTGCGCCGGACAACGCGCAAGCTGTCGCTGACGATCGAGGGGGAGCGTTACTACACCGAGGCCCGGCGTGCGCTCGACACGATAGCCGAGGCCGAATCGGTGGCCCGCGGCAAAGAAATGCCCCGGGGCCTGCTGCGCGTCAGTTGCTCGATGGCTGTCGGTCTGCTGCATGTGCAACCCTTGATAGCGCCCCTGCTCGCGCAGAACCCGCAGCTCGAAGTCGAATTGCATCTGTCCGACGAATACGTCGACCTCATCGCCGAGCGCTTCGACCTGGCAGTGCGCGTGGGACCCTTGAAAAGCAGCTTGCTGGTGGCACGACAGGTCGGCGTTTCAGAGCGCGCCGTCTTCGCCAGCACCGACTACCTCGAACGCCATGGCGAGCCCGCGACGCCAAGCGACCTGATGCAGCACGAATGCATCCTGAACACCCGATTGCCTTCCGGAGGTCTCTGGCCCTTCGTTGGCGGCGACATCACGGTACGGGGTCGCTACCGCCTCAACAACCAGCAAGCGATCGTGAGCGCGGTACGTCAGGGTTTCGGGATCGGCCTCGCACCCGTCTGGGTCTTCGAGGAGGAGCTTCGCGCTGGGCGCGTCAAGGCGTTGCTGCCCGGACATCCACTCCCCGCCGCCGCGGTCCATCTGGTCTACCCGGAGCGCAGACTGCTCGCAAAGCGCACGCGGATATTCATCGAGATGATCGACGCGGCTTTCGCGGGCAACGCGAGCCTGCAGCCGGGATACCTCGATCGCCTCCGAAGAGCCTTGGCGAGCGGCAGCCACGATCGATGATGCGGCGTTGATGTCAAGCGCAACGCGGCATTCGCCCTGCGCATTGTTGGTGGACTGCTTGCTTTGCCGAGCCTGCGGGGCTTGGTCCTGGGGTCGCTGGCACTGCTGTCGGGATGGGGCTGGTATCGCTCGTCGGCTTTGCTTTCCTGAAGCAGTCCGAACGTTGGAGCGAAGAGAAGTCGCCGGGAGCAGAAGTCGCATCGCCACGAGACTTTGGACGTACCAGTGAGCGATAGCTGTGATGAACCATGAACGCGCTCTCCGCTCGCGACGCCCTGTTCTCTCAGTTGCACTCAACGGTACTCAAGGAACACGGTTTTCGCAAACGTGGCCACTGGAGCCCCCAGATGATCCGACCGGGCGAACGGCGCTTGCGACACAGCAAGACTAGTGGATGTAGGTGCCGCTCAGGCTGACCAGCGTCAGGTCCACGAAGCTGGAGCCGTTGTGGTTCTTGTTCGAGAAGTGCACCCGCATTCCTCCGAGATCCACGTCGTCCATCCTCTCCAACGCGGCAATGAGGCCTGCGCGTGTCGGGTCGGATCCGGCCGAGCGCAGCGCGTTGACCACCAACTTCGCGGCGATGAACCCTTCGAAGCTGGCGTACGACACCGGCACCTTGCTGCCGCCATCCTTGAGGACCTGCTGGTACTCGCGTGCCAGCGGGATGGTGTTGCTCCAGGGATAGGGCACGACCTGCGACATCACGACGCCACGGCCGAGGTCGCCCAGCGACTTGACGAATTCGTTGGAGTTCACGTTCGACAGCAGCAGGAACTGCGGCCGGCGCCCGGCGGCGTTCATCTGCTTGATGAAATCGGCGCAGGCGCTGGGCGTGCAGGCCATCACCACGGCATCCGGGGCCGACGCTGCGATGGCCTTGACCGCGGCCTCTATGTTCAGCGTCTTGCGGTCGTAGGTGGCTTGTGCAATGGCCGCGAGTCCTGCCTTCTTCAGCGCCTGCTCCATGCCCGACAAGGCGTCCTTGCCGAATGGGTCGTCCTGGTAGAACACCGCGATCTTGCGCACGCCTTCGGTTGCGAGGTGGTCGATGAGCTTGGTCGCCTCCTGCTGGTAGCTGGCCCTCAGGTGGAAGACCATCGGGTTGTGCGGCGAGCGCACCGACTGCGCGCCGGAATAAGGCGCGATCATCGGCACGCCTTCCTTCGACAGGATCGGGATTGCCGCCTCCAGCGACGGCGTGCTGCGGTAGCCGAACAAGGCGAAGACACGGTCCTCGGCGATCAGCTTCTGGGTGTTCTGCACCACCCGCTTGATGTCGCGGCCGTCGTCGTAGGCCTTGAGTTCGATCAAGCGACCGAACAGGCCACCACGCTTGTTGACCGAATCGAAATACGCCGTTGCCCCTTGCAGGCCTTCGACGCCGACAGCCAGCCCGCTGAGTTCACCGGTCAGCCCGAGCACGATCGGCGGTTTGGAGCCGCTGTTGTCGGCCGCGGCGGCAGGCAGCGATGCGACGAGCGAGACCGTGAGTGAGGCGGCGAACGAAACAAGACAGTGGAAGAGATCCCGCAACACTGGCGATCGGAAAGTCATGGCGTGCTCGGTGTTGCAGGGCGGTTGAAGGGATGCAGCAATTGCCCGTCGAGTTTGACATCGGCTCGTGGCGGATGCGCGGCCACGCCCCCAGGGTCTGCCCGGATTGCAGCGATCCTGACGCACAGCTACGACTCGACGGGAACCACTGCATGAGCCTCGAACATCCGGAGCTTTCCACCCGCCGACCTCCCGGTTCGCTCCCGCATCGCACAGCTGCGATCCGTGCTGCAAGTCACGAGCGGCAACCTGCTCGAGATGTTCGATTTTTTCCTTTTCGGCTTCCACGCCACAAACATCGCCACGACGTTCTTCCCGGCCCAGTCGGAATGCGCGTCGCTGATATTGACCTTCCAGACCTTCGGCGCCGGCTTCCTCATGCGACCGCTGGATGCGGCCGTCCTGGGGACGTACGTCGATCGGGAGCAGTTCGACGAGGAGGCCGCAGGTCGCCCCGGTGCAGGCAAACCGCTGACCGCAGAGTTGATGCCCAAGAGCTGCAGGTTGCGATGAAGCAAGCCCAGAGCAACGCATCTGCGTGTGCTGCGATCGTTGCAGCTCTTCATGTCGACGACGGCACCCTGCTTCGCTACGCCTCTGACGGCTACAGGATGTTGAAATCGCGGGCGACGTCCCTTCGAGTGGAACAGCGACTCCAAGCCCAGCCAAGCGGTCTTCAAGCGGCGGAAGACTCTATCTTCAGTCGTGGCGCGCAGGCAAGTTGCCGACCAACAGGAGGACCAGCCAAGTTACCGGGCAGACAGTCGCCCCGTTACGCCTGAGGAACAGGCTGGATGACGCCGGTCTCGAGGAAAGCAAAGCCTCCCTACAGCTTGGCACAGCCTACCTTGGAGAGCTCGACAAAGCACAAAGCCAATGACGGTCTCGTGTCTCAGGCCAGCTTCGGGATGGGTCGGCATATCGCCCCTGGGAACACAACAAGCGATAAGGCGTTTGTTGGTCGTTTTCGTCTTCAGGGGATATGTGGCAATCCGGCCAGCAATCGCCCGATTCCACAGGTGCTCTATCGGCGCCTAACGGTGAAATGGTGCGCCCGGCTGGGATCGAACCAGCAACCCCTGCCTTCGGAGGGCAGTACTCTATCCATTGAGCTACGGGCGCGAAGTGCGCGATTCTACAGTGGTCGCCGACTGCCCCGGGTGAGCCCTGTGGCGCGCGAGAAGGCGACCTCTATAATCCCGCGGTTTTGCCAGCACCGGCAGCCAACGGATACGCCTCGAGGAACTCCATGAGCGATGCCCACAGCACCCCCGAACACGACGCCCCGCACGAGGGCCCGATCAAGACGCCCAAGCAGTTGATCCTCGCGGTGTTCTTCGCGTTCGTGATCCCGATCCTTGCCATCATCCTGCTCGTCAGCTTCGTCGAGGCCGACCACCAGCCCGCCGCCGGCAGCGACGGCCTGAAGGCCGAGGCGGTGGCCAAGCGCATCCAGCCGATCGCCAGCTACGAGGTCAAGGACCTGTCCGACCCGGGCTCGCTGAAGAGCGGCGAACAGGTCTTCGCCGCCCAGTGCACCGCCTGCCACACCGCCGGCGTCGCCGGTGCCCCGAAGTTCGGCGACACCGCTGCCTGGGGCCCGCGCATCCCGCAGGGCTACGAGGTCCTGCTGACGCACGCACTGAAGGGCAAGGGCGCGATGGGCCCGCAAGGCGGTGGCGATTTCAGCGACGTCGAGATCGGCCGCGCAGTCGTCTACATGGCCAACAAGGGCGGCGCCAAGTTCGCGGAACCCGCCGCTACGCCGGCCTCGGGTGCCGCATCCGCCGCCACGGCCGAAGCCGCGCCGGCAGCCTCTGCGGCAGCACCCGCCGCGTCGGCCGCCGCCTCCGCCCCGAAGTAAGCCCGGCGCCCGCCCACGCATCGAAGCCGGCCTCGCGCCGGCTTCGTCATTTCAGGGCCTGCGGGCTCAGGCAGACACCGAAGCGCTGCAGCAGCGCCGCCTGGTCGATCGCCTGCGGCACCCACCAGCCGCGCTCGACGGCATCGGCGGCCGCTTCCATGTCGAGCGTGTGCACGATGCCCAGCCCGAGGTCGGTGCCGAGGTACAGCCGGCCCGCTTCGTCGAGCCAGGCCGTGTCCATGCGCGCCGCGCGGCCGGTGTGCGATTCGAGCAGCGGCGCCGCGTCGGCCCGCGCCGCCAGCCGCCACACCCACGGCGCCGCCTCCAGTTCGACGAACACCTGCTGCGGTCCGTTCTGGAAGAACCAGCGGCCTTGCGCGTCGCCCTCGTAGTTGCGGCCAATGAATTCGCGCAGCTTGTCGTGGCGGATCGCGCTGCCCTTGACCTGCGGGAACGCGCCCGCCGCCTGAACGCGGTCGTCGCGCATGTACCACTCGCCGCGGGCATCGAGCGCGAGCCAGCCGACGCAGGCCGGCACGTTGGGCCACTTCTTCAGCGCGGCCTTGACCATCTCGTCCATCGGACCTCCTTCAGCGGCCTCAGGCGGGCCGAGCGCCGGGCCGCCCCACGCCATCGACCGGGAGGCGGTCCACCATCCAGCCCATCACCTGCTCCGGCAGCGTCATCACATGCCCCGGCCACGCGCCGGCGGGGAAGCCGACGTGCCCGCCATGGTGCGGCTGCCACAACGTGACGAACGGGCCGACCTCGGCCTGCCGGGGCAAGCTGTGTGCCGGCACGAACGGGTCGTTGCGCGCATTCAGCACCAGTGCCGGCACGCGGATGCGGTGCAGGTGGGGCTTGGCCGAGCCGCGATGCCAGTAATCGTCGGTGTCGCGAAAGCCGTGCAGCGGCGCGGTGAACACGTTGTCGAACGCATACAGGTCGCGCACCGCGCGCAGCCGCTCGCGGTCGAACAGGCCCGGGTGCTGCTCCCATTTGCGCAGCGCCTTCGGGATCATCGTGCGCAGGAACATGCGGGTGTAGACATGCCGGTTGAAGCCGCGCCCGATCGCCTGCCCGCCGGCCGCCAGGTCGATCGGCGACGAGATCGCGCAGACCGTGCGCACCACGGCCGACGCCGTCTCGCCGGCCTCCTCGGCCCAGCGCAGCAGCGCGTTGCCGCCCAGCGACACGCCGACCGCGACGATCGGCCCGGCGTGCCGGGTCCGCAGCGCCTGCAGCACCCAGCCGATCTCCTCGAAATCGCCGGAGTGGTAGGCGCGCGGCGCCAGGTTGATCTCGCCGGAGCAGCCGCGGAAATGCGGCACCACATAGCGCCAGCCGCGCTCGCGCGCCCAGTGCGCGAAGGACTGTGCGTAGTGGCTCGCCGACGAACCTTCGAGCCCGTGGAACAGCACCAGCATCGGCACATCGGCGGCAGCATCGGCTCCTTCGGGGCCGACCTGGAAATCGACGTCGATGAAATCGCCGTCCGGCGTGTTCCAGCGTTCGCGGCGGTACACCGGAGCCGGCCCGTGGTAGCGCTTCGAGTACAACGCCGGCCAGATCGTCTGCAGGTTGCCGCCGACGGCACCGCGGCCGCCGAGCCAGCGCGGGGAAGAGAAATCCATCGGCGTCACCTCAGTGCAGCACCGCCGGCGTCTCGCCGACCTCCTGCACCTCGCCGATCGACCCCGGGCTCGCATGGTGCGCGACCATGCGCCAGCCGAGCGCCGTCTTCACGTAGACGTTGGTCGCGACGACCCAGGCCGCCTGCGGACCTTCGTTGGTCATCACCTGCACCCGTTCGAGCACGCTGTGGACCGCCGTCGATTCGCTCTCGAGCCGCCGCACCTTCTCGGGGTGCGCATCGATGCTGCCGTTCGAGAACATCGATTCGAAGGCCGCGCGGATCGCGGCCGGCCCGACCACCCGCGGCCCGCCCGGGTGCACGCAGGTGATGTCGTCGTCGTCGGACCACACCGCCATCAGCTTCTCGATGTCGCCGCGCTGCAGCGCCTCGTAGAACTGCTGTTCGGTGTCGTCGGCCGAAGACAGCAGCGTGGCGGCGGGCGGTTTGGGGCGGGCCATGTCGACAGGGTCCTCAGCGGAAGACGACGGTCTTCTGACCGTTCAGCAGCACACGGTGCTCGACGTGCCAGCGCACCGCGCGCGCCAGCACCATGCACTCGACGTCGCGGCCGACCGCGGTGAAGTCCTGCGCGCTCAGCGAATGGTCGACGCGGGCCACGTCCTGCTCGATGATCGGCCCTTCGTCGAGGTCGGCGGTCACGTAGTGCGCGGTCGCGCCGATCAGCTTGACGCCGCGGTCGTGCGCCTGGAAGTACGGCTTCGCGCCCTTGAAGCTCGGCAGGAAGCTGTGGTGGATGTTGATCGCCCGGCCCTTCATGAAGCCGCAGAAGTCGGCGCTCAGGATCTGCATGTAGCGCGCGAGCACCGTCAGGTCGACGCGCTCGCGCTCGATCAGCGCCTCGACCTGGCGCTCCTGCGCGCGCTTGGCCTCGGCACTGCTGCCGGCCGGCAGCGGCAGGTGGTGGAACGGGATCGCGTAGCGCTCGGCGAGCCCGGCGAAATCGGGGTGGTTCGACACGATGGCCGCGATGTCGACGTTCAGCTGTTGCGAATGCCAGCGGTACAGCAGGTCGTTCAGGCAGTGGCCGTGCTGGCTGACCATCAGCAGCAGGCGCGGGCGCCGCGACAGGTCGTGGAAGGTGGCGTCCATACCGTACTGCTCGCGCACGCTGGTGAACAGCCGGTCGAGCGTCGCGCCGTCGGCCAGGTGGGCCGGCGCCTCGAAGTGCACGCGCATGAAGAACAAGCCGGTCGCCGACGCCTCGCCGATGTCGCCGAACTGCTGCGAGTCCAGGATGTTGCACCCGGCCTGGTACAGCAGGCCCGACACGGTGTAGACGATGCCCTTGGTGTCACGGCACGACAGGGTGAGGACGAATTCACGGGCAGGCTGCATGGGCGCAGATTGTACGGACGGGGTGGACCGGCGCGCAGCGGCGCCGGGGCGCCGCATAGAATCGCCGCCACGTGAACCTCGTCACGCCCTGTCGTGACCCCGCACCATGGCCGTTGCACCCGCCGACTGGAGTGATCGCAGCAAGGAGCTGTCGGCGCTGCTGGCCCGCAGCGGGCTCGGCGACCGCCAGGCCTTCGCCGCGCTGTACGAGCGCACCAGCGCGCATCTGTTCGCCGTCGTGCTGCGTATCAACAGGGACCGGGCACAGGCGGAAGACGTGCTGCAGGAGGTGTATGTCAATGTCTGGCGTGCCGCGCAGAGCTTCGATGCCGCGCAGAGCCAGCCGCTGACCTGGCTGACCAGCGTGGCCCGCAACCGCGCGATCGACAGCCTGCGCCGCAAGCAGACCGAACCGCAGACGCAGCCCGCGCCCTTCACGGATGACGAGGACAAGGACGTGTACGACGATGTGGCCGATGACGCGCCGACCCCGCTCGAGATGCTGAGCCGGGCTTCGGATGCGCGCGCGCTCGCGCAGTGCATGGAGGGCCTGAGCGCGTCGCAGCGGCAGAGCGTGGCACTCGCGTTCTACGACGGCCTGAGCCATGCCGAGGTGGCCGACCGGATGCGCGAGCCGCTCGGCACCGTGAAGTCATGGGTGCGGCGCGCGCTGCTGTCGCTGAAGGCCTGCCTCGACAACGCCGTGCTGCGCGATGGCCGTGCGCGGGGCGCCTGATGGACTACAGCCGGCCCGAGCTGGCCGATCGCCTGGGCGCCGAATACGTCGCCGGCACGCTGCGCGGCCCGGCGCGGCGGCGCTTCGAATCGCTGCTGCCCGGCCACCCGGCGCTGCGCGGCGCGGTGCAGCGCTGGCAGGACCGGCTGATGCCGCTGACCGTCACGCTGGCGCCGGTGACGCCGCCGGCCCGCGTGTGGCGGCGCATCGAGGCGCGCCTCGGGCTGCGGCCCGCTGAAGCGCCGTCGCAGGCCTGGTGGGCTCGGCTCGCGTTCTGGCGCGTGCTGAGCGGCATCGCTACCGCGGCGACGCTGGCGCTGGCCTTCATCGTCGCGAGCCCGCCGCCGGCGCAGGCGCCGATCGTCGTCGTGCTGTCGGCGGCCGCACCGGCCGACCAACCGAATGCGGTGACGCCGGCGAGCTTCGTCGCCAGCATCAGCGCCGACGGCCGCGCGATGGTGACGCGGCCGCTGTTGCCGGTCAGCGTGCAGGCCGACCGCTCGCTCGAGCTGTGGGCGCTGCCGCCGAGCGGCGCGCCGCGCTCGCTGGGCGTGATCTCGGCCAGCGGCTCGACGGTGGTGCGCCGCGGGCAGGTGCTGCAGGGCACCTCGGCGCTGGCCGTCACGCTGGAGCCGCCGGGCGGATCGCCGTCGGGCGCGCCGACCGGCCCGGTGCTGTACGTCGGCAAGCTGAGCTCGTAGCCTGCAATAGCTGGCCGGCTAGCCGCTGGGCAACACCACGCTGAAGGTCGAGCCGAGGCCCGACGCGCTCTCGACCTCGATGCGCCCACCCATCAGCACGACCAGCGCGCGCGTGATCGCGAGGCCGATGCCGGTGCCCTGGATGCCGCTGCGCTGCTGCGCGAGCCGGTTGAACGGCTCGAACAGCTGCGGCAGGTCCTTCGGCGCGATGCCGACGCCGTCGTCGATCACCTGCAGCAGCACCTCGCCGTCGAGCGGTTCGGCACGCACCCGCACCGAACCGCCGGCGCGGTTGTACTTGACCGCATTGCTCAGCAGGTTCAGCACCACCTGGCGCAGCCGCGTCGGGTCGGCACGCACCTGCAGCGCCTGCGCGCCTTCGATCGGCTGCAGCGCGACGCCCGCCTCGCCGGCCTGCGGCGCCAGCATGTCCATGCATTCGCCGAGCAGCGGGCCGAGCGCGATGTTCTGCGATTCGATCGACAGCTGCCCGGCCTCGATGCGGGTGTGGTCGAGCAGGTCGCCGATCATGCGCAGCAGGTGCTCGCCCGATTCGCGGATCAGCCCGACGCGCCGGCGCTGCGCCGCGCTGAGCGGCTCGTCGTCGAGTTCGAGCAGCTGCGCGAAGCCGAGCACCGCGTTCAGCGGCGTGCGCAGCTCGTGGCTCATGCGCGACAGGAACTCGGTCTTCGCGCGGTTCGCCGCGTCGGCCGTCACCGCGGCGGCGCGCGCCTTCTCGAGCTCGCGGTACTCGGTGACGTCCTCGAGGTAGCCGTGCCACAGGACCGAGCCGTCGTCGCCCCGCCGCGGCGACGACACCGCCTGCATCCAACGCAGCGTGCCGTCAGGGTGGTGGTAGCGGTACTCGGTGCGCTGCGTGGCCTTGCTGCGTGCCCAGTCGGACACCGCGGCCATCAGGTCCTCGCGGTCGCTGCGCGCGATGCGGCGGAACATCTCCATCGCATCGCCCATCAACTGCTGCGGCGTCAGCCCGAGCACCTCGACGCAGCGATCGCTGACGAACGGGATCTCGGCGCGCCCGTCGGGCCACAGCCGGTACTGGTAGAGCACGCCGGGCACGTGCCGCATGATCTGCTGCAGCCGTTCGTCGCGCTCGGCGGCCTCGCCCTGCGCCTGGCGGCGCAAGGTCACGTCGCTCAGCGTGCCGACCATGCGGCGCGGCCGCCCGTCCGGCCACCATTCGACGATGCGCCCGCGCTCGGCCAGCCAGCGCCAGCTGCCGTCCTTGTGGCGCGCGCGGTATTCGCTCTCGTAGGCCGAGATCTCGCCGCGCGCATGGCGCAGGTAGGCCGCATGGTTCAGCGGCCGGTCGTCGGGGTGGATCACGGTGTCCCAGCCGGCCTGGTTCGGCGGCAACTCGCCGACCGCGTAGCCGAGCAGCGCGACGCTGCCGTCCATGCCGCTGAGCGCGTCGGCCTCCATGTCCCAGGCCCAGACCGAGGTGCCGGCACCGACCAGCGCCTCGCGCATCAACCGGTCCTGCTGCAGCTCGGTGGCCATCGCGGTGCCGTCGGTGTCAGGCGGCAAGCAAGCGGTCGGCGAGCGCGGCTTCGACCCGCTGCGGGCTGACGCCCGTCAGGCAGCGTGTGTGGCCGAAGCGGCAGACGCGGTCGAAGCAGGGCGCGCAATCGAGCTGCAGTTCTTCCTTCAGCCAGATCACCTGCGCGCGCGGGTTCAGCGGCGGCGTGTGTTCGGGACTGGTCGAGCCGAACACCGCGACCTGCGGAATGCCGAACGCCGCGGCCACGTGCATCAGGCCGGAGTCGTTGCTGACGACGCCGCGCGCGCCGGCGATCAGCACCATCGCGTCGATCAGCGTCGTCTTGCCGGCCAGCACGCGGCAGGCGCCGGGCGCGGCCGCGGCGATCTCGTCGCACAGCGCGACCTCCTTGCCGGAACCGAGCAGCACGACCGGCAGGCCGTGCGCGGCGTGCAATGAACGCGCCAGCTCGGCGTAGTGCGAGGCCGGCCAGCATTTCGCGGGGCCGTATTCAGCGCCCGGCGCGAAGGCCCAGTAACCTTGCGGCGCCAGCCCGGCGGCGGCGGTCACGCGTTCGAGCGTCGCCGCATCGAACTGCAGCCGCGGCCGTTCGGTCTCTTGGGCGGCAACAGCGGGCCCGCCGGCCAGCGCGCTGTAGAACGCCACCATCGGCGGTCGCCCGCCCGGGTTCGGCAGCCGCTTGTTCAACAGCAGCGGGCGGCCTTCGCCCTGGTAGCCGATGCGCTGCGGGATGCCGGCGAAGAACGGGATCAGCGCCGACTTGATCGAGTTCGGCAGCACGTAGGCGGTGTCGAAGCGGCCGCGCAGCGTGGCCGCGACGCGGCGCCGCGCCGACCAGTCGAGCCGCCCGTGCGCGAACGGCAGCTCGATCACCTCGCGCACGCCGGCCATCGCCCGGTACACCGGCGCGACCCACGGCAGCGCGGCCGCCGTGACCTCGTCGCCGCGCGCGGCCAGCTGGCTGACCAGCGGCTGCGACATCACCGCGTCGCCGATCCACTGCGGGGCGATCAGCAAGGCGCGGTTCATCACGTCGCTTCAGTGCGTCGATTCAGTGCGTGTGAAGCTTTTCGCCGGCCTTCAGGCGGTAGACCGTGCCGCAGTAGGGGCACTTGCCTTCGCCGGTCGTCGCGACGTCGATAAACACCTTCGGGTGGGTGCTCCACAGCGTCATCTTCGGGTTCGGGCAGAACACCACGCCGGGGCCCTGCACGTCGTGCGCGGTGACCTCGACCACTTCCTGTTGCTTGTTCGTGCTGCTCATGGGGTCCTCAGACGGCGGTCAGCCATTCGGCGTATTTGGGGTTGCGGCCGTTCACGATGTCGAAGAACGCGCTCTGGATCTTTTCGGTGATCGGCCCGCGCGAGCCGCTGCCGAGCTCGATGCGGTCGAGTTCGCGGATCGGCGTCACCTCGGCGGCGGTGCCGGTGAAGAAGGCCTCGTCGCTGATGTAGACCTCGTCGCGCGTGATGCGCTTCTCGACCAGCTTCAGGCCGAGGTCGTTGCAGATCGCGAAGATGGTGTTGCGGGTGATGCCGTTCAGCGCGCCGGCCGACAGGTCGGGCGTGTAGACCACGCCGTTCTTGATCACGAAGATGTTCTCGCCGGCGCCTTCGCTGACGAAGCCGGAGGCGTCGAGCAGCAGCGCCTCGTCATAGCCGTCCTCGGTGGCTTCCATGTTCGCGAGGATCGAGTTGGTGTAGTTGCTGACCGCCTTGGCCTGCGTCATCGTGATGTTGACGTGGTGGCGGGTGTAGCTGCTGGTCTTCACGCGGATGCCGCGCCGCAGGCCTTCTTCGCCCAGGTAGGCGCCCCAGGACCAGGCGGCGACCATCAGGTGGATCTGGTTGCCCTTCGGGCTGACGCCCAGCTTCTCGGAGCCGATCCAGGTCAGCGGGCGCAGGTAGCAGCTCTCGAGCTGGTTCTCGCGCACCACGGTGCGCTGCGCGTCCATCACTTCCTGCAGCGAGAACGGGATCTTCATGCGCAGGATCTTCGCGCTGTTGAAGAGCCGCTCGGTGTGCTCGCGCAGGCGGAAGATCGCCGTGCCCTGCGCGGTCTTGTAGGCGCGCACGCCCTCGAAGGCACCGCACCCGTAGTGCAGCGTGTGGCTGAGCACGTGGATCCTGGCGTCGCGCCAGTCCACCAGCTGCCCGTCCATCCAGATTTTTCCGTCGCGATCGGCCATCGACATGGCAGGCTCCTGTAGGGGGAAATGAGGCTGAACCGGCGATTTTACGGATGCGACGGGTCGGACGGCTCGGCCGGGCGCACCAGCGTCCAGGTCGCGAGCTTGCCGCCCTTGAATTCGAGCGTGACCTCGCTGCCGCCATCGTCGGCCCAGGCCCAGGTGTCGCGCTGCGGATCGATGCGTCGGCCGAGGCTGCGCGTCATCGTCACCACCTGCATCATCGTCAGGCCGGCGCTCAGCTTCGAATTCAGCATCACGGTGCTGCCGACATGGCCGACCGGCGCCTCGCCGGCGTTCTTCATCACGCGCAGTGCGCGGCTGAACTGGATCAGCAGCCAGAACACGATCACCGACACCGCCATCACGACGCCCTGCCAGCCATAGGCCTGCCACGCTGCCGCCACCGCGATCAACGCGAGGCCCCACCCGACGATTGGATTCATGCGCGCGATGTTACGGGGCCGACCGGGGCACCGGCCTGTGCAGTTTCCACAACGAAGCCGGTTCGCAGCGCGCCGGCCCAGTCCGGCCGGCCGTGCCGTTCGGCCAGGCGCGCGGCCGGTTCGGGGTCGTACGGCACCGCGCGCAGTTCGACCTGCCAGCCGGCCGGACGGCGCGTCAGCAGCGCATAGCGGGCATGCGGCGTGCCGTTCTCGACGACGTGCGGATGCGGGTGCGCATCGTCGTAGGCCTGCAGCCCGACGCTGCCGGGGTTGACGACGAGCCGGCCGTCGGCGAGCCGCAGCGCGCGCGGCATGTGGGTGTGGCCGCACAGGATCACGCCGTGGGCGACCCCGTGCTGGGCCTGGCCGGCGCGGGCCGTCGCTTCGGCGAGCGTTGCGGGCCGCATGCCGCCGGGGTCGACCGATTCGAGGAAGTAGACGAGGTCGCTGTCGGGCGTGCCGTGGCAGCAGAACAGCTCGTCGGTCAGCTGCAGCGTGGCGGGCAACGCGGTCAGCCAGGCGCGATGCTGCGGCAGCAATCGCGAGGCCGCGAACGCATCGGAGGCCCCCATCGCCGCAACGTCCGGCGCCAGCACCTGGCGCTCGTGGTTGCCGCGGATCGTCGGCACGTCGAGCGAGATCAGCCGCTCGGCGGTTTCGGCGATCCACAACGGGCCGGACAGGATGTCGCCGAGGTTGACCGCCAGGTCGGCGCCGGTGGTGGCGATGTCGGCCAGCACCGCGTCGAGCGCGTGCAGGTTGCCGTGGATGTCGGAGAAGGCGGCCAGTCGCATGCCGCCATTGGACTACGAACGGCGGTGGATGCGAATGGTCTGCGCCTTGCCGCCCTGCGCCGCCGCGGCCGCCTTCGCCGGCACGTCGCAGCCGTCGCAGCCGCAGCCGGTGGGCACCTGCGCGGCCCGCTGCAGCCGGCGCGCGACCGGCGCCGGCCACGCCGACCAGCGCGCGAGGCGCCCGGCGAGCGTGCGGCGCAGCGCCGCCGGCATCAGCACGTTGACCGCGTAGCCGAAGCAGCCGAGGACGATCAATCCGACGATCAGGTCTTGCATGGCGGGCCTTTCAGCTCATGCGCCGAACCACAGCGTGGCGCGGTAGGTGATGAAGGACGCGATGTACGCGAGCGCGAACAGGTAACCCGCCATGATCAGCGGGTAGCGCCACGAATTGGTCTCGCGGCGCACGACCGCGAGCGTCGACATGCACTGCGGTGCGAACACGTACCAGGCGAGCAGCGAATAGGCGGTGGCGATCGACCAGCTCTGCGCGATCACCGGCGCCAGCGAATCGGCCACCTCGCCGGCCGCCGACATCGCATACACCGTGCCGAGCGCGCCGACCGCCACTTCGCGCGCCGCCAGCCCCGGCACCAGCGCGATCGAGATCTGCCAGTTGAAGCCGATCGGCGCGAAGACCACTTCGAGCGCCCGGCCGAGGTAACCCGCCAGGCTGTACTGGATGGCCGGGCCGGTCGCGCCGTCGGGCGGGCCGGGGAAGCTCGACAGGAACCACAGCACCACCGTCAGCGCGAAGATGATCGTG
>Ga0065165_1002609_pt1 | contig 14741 bp, 17 predicted proteins | sample AraplaMF_Cvi_mMF_FD_63813 | JGI IMG/M metagenome (GOLD analysis project Ga0065165, IMG submission 63813) | Arabidopsis root microbial communities from the University of North Carolina, USA - plate scrape MF_Cvi_mMF (version 2) (version 3) | ecosystem: Host-associated > Plants > Roots >...
CCACCGCCAGGGTGCCGTGAGCGGCCAGGTGTTTCGACCAGTCGATGGCTTCCACGCCGGCGTACAGCGCGTCGCCGTCCGCCGCGTCGAATTCCGCCAGCGGCAGCAGCACGCGGCTGGCCAGGCGCGACCACAGGCAGGCGCGGTAGGCGATCTCCAGCGGGCCGGAGAAGTACACGCCGGCCAGCGCCTCGCGCACGTCTTCGGCGCCCAGCGCGGCCAGCTCGTCGCGCAGCAGGTATTCCAGGCCCTTGGGGCAGGTGGCGAAGTAGGCGCTCACTGGACGCCCGCCATGCGGTCGAGGGACGACACGCTACCGAGGGTCAGGCCGTCGAGGAACAGGCGGAACTGCGCGCCGATGGTGTCGACGCTGGAGCTCAGGCGGTGGTCGCCGTCCAGCACCAGCAGCGGCAGGCTGCGGCGGCGGGCGAAGTCGTGCAGGTCGTCCAGCGGGCACAGTTCGTCGTGCCAGCCGTGGATCAGCAGCGTCGGCACGTCCTGGCGCAGGTCGAAGGCCGCCTGGTAGCCGGGAATGGCCACCGGCGTGGCCAGCAGGAACAGGCCGGCCACCGGCCGCTCCAGCGAAGCCAGGCCCGAAGCGAACGCGCCCATGCTGGAGCCGACCAGCACCGGCGGCGCCTCCAGCGCGTCGATGGCCGCGCGCAGGCGCGCCACCCGCGGCGCCACCGAGGCGGCGTAGCCGTGGTGGTCGTCTTCGCGGTAATCGGGCCGCTGCGTGGACCAGCCCAGCGATTCGGCGATGGCGGCCAGCGCGCTGACCTTGGTGGCATCCGGGCCGGAATCCGAACCGTGGGAAAGAATGATCTGGCCGCGCATCGCGGTCTCCAACGAGCAGGTACAAGGCGCCCATGATACCGGGCCGCATGCGAGACTCGCCGGCATGAGCATCCGCGACCACTTTCTTCCGTACGTCGATCTCCTCCCCGAACGCCCCGCCGACGCCGTCGAACTGGTGGTCATCCACTGCACCGAACTGCCGGATCTGGCCACCGCCCGCGAATACGGCGAGCGCATCGTGCACGACAGCGGCACCGGCAACAGCGGCCACTACTACATCGACCGCGACGGCTCGACCTGGCGCTACGTGCCCGGCACCCGCGTGGCGCACCACGTGCGCGGCTTCAATCCGCATTCGATCGGCATCGAGCTGGTCAACCGGGGCCGCTATCCGGACTGGTGGCATGCCGGCAACCAGACCATGACCGAACCCTACCCGGCCGCCCAGATCGACGCCCTGCGCGCCCTGCTGGCCCAGCTGCGCAGCGAATTCCCCCGGCTGCGCGATATCGCCGGCCACGAGGACCTCGACCTGGCCCGCCTGCCGGCCAGCGACGACCCCGGCCGCGAAGTGCCGCGCAAGCTCGACCCCGGTCCGATGTTCCCCTGGGACCAGGTGCTGGCCGGCAGCGGCCTGCACCGCCTGCCGGCGCGGCCGGTCCAGGAGTGAAGAGGGAAGGGGTGAAGGGCCCGGCGCGGCTATAATTCGCGGCGCGGGCCGCCGGCCCGATTCCCCCTTGGATTGCTTAGACATGACGGAAAACCACGTCCGCGAGCTGGTCGACCTGCTGCAGCTCGAACGCCTGGAAGACAACCTGTTCCGCGGCCAGAGCCGCGACATCGGCACGCGCTTCGTGTTCGGCGGGCAGGTGCTGGGCCAGGCGCTGTCGGCCGCGCAGCAGACGGTCGACGGCTCGCGGGCGGCGCATTCGCTGCACGCCTATTTCCTGCGCGCCGGCGATATCGACGCGCCGATCGTCTACAGCGTGGAGCGCACGCGCGACGGCGGCACGTTCTCCTCGCGCCGGGTGGTGGCGATCCAGCACGGCCAGCCCATCCTCAACGGCTCGATCTCGTTCCAGATCGAGGAAACCGGCTTCGAGCACCAGACCGCCATGCCCGAAGTGCCGGCGCCGGAAGACATCGCGCCGATGCAGCCGCTGCCGCCGGACAAGCTGGCCAAGCTGCCGGAGAAACTGCAGCGCTGGCTGGGCCTGGAAGCGCCGATCGAATTCCGCCACGTGTGGCCGCAGGACAAGCTGCACCCGAGCAAGCGCCCGCCCTACCAGCACATCTGGTTCCGCGTGGCCGCGCCGGTGGGCGATTCGGACGTGCTGCACCGCGCCCTGCTCGCCTACGCCTCGGACTTCAACCTGATCGGCACCGCCACCCTGCCGCACGGCATTTCGTACTACACGCACAACGTGCAGATGGCCAGCCTGGACCACGCGCTGTGGTTCCACCGCCCGTTCCGCGTGGACGAGTGGCTGCTGTATTCGTTCGACAGCCCCACCGCGCAGGGCGCGCGCGGGCTGGCGCGCGGGCAGATCTTCAGCCGCGACGGGCGGCTGGTGGCCTCGACCGCGCAGGAAGGCCTGATCCGGCTGCGCCCCTGAGCCGACGGAGTAACATCGCCCCATGCGCCAGATCTATACCTCGCCCCGTCCCGAAAACATCGACCGCGTCGCCTCCATGCTCGGCGAGCACGGCATCGAATGCTCGATCGAGAACCGCTCCAACTGGAACAAGCGCAGCTACGAGCGCTTCAGCTACTCCCAGCGCAAGGAAAACCGCGACCGCTGGGAACAGGTCTGGATCAGCAAGGCCGACGACTACACCCGCGCCCGCACCCTGCTGCGCGAGCTGGGCATCGAACCGGTGATCCGCCACGCCGAGGAACTGGCCCTGGCCCGCAACCCCAGCCCCGACGCGCGCCGCGGCAGCGTGGCCAACCGGGTGCGCCGGATCGTGATGCTGGCGGTGGCCGGCGCCTTCGTGGTGGTGATGCTGCGCTACATGGGGGTGATCTGACCCGGTAGCGGCCTAGGCACCGTCCTACACCGTATGGACGGGCCCGGTGCAGCGGATTTGAGACGCTTGTCACGGCAAGCCGCCTCGGACGTAGAATCTGCCATGCGCTCCGATCGCGTCCGCCTCTTCCAGACCCTGCCCCACGCCTGCGGGTATTTCCCCGACCGCACGGCGCAGAACCTGGTGATCGATCCGGCGGCCCCGCATCTGGACCAGCTGTACGGGCCGGCGCTGGAACGCGGCTTCCGCCGTGCCGGCGGGCATCTGTACTTTCCCTACTGCAGCAGCTGCCGGGCCTGCACGCCCTGCCGCATCGACGTGGAACGCTTCCGCCCCAGCCGCTCGCAGCGGCGCTGCCTGAAGCGCAATGCCGACCTGCAGGTAGTGGAATCCATGGCCGGCTACAACAGCGAGCGCCACGCGCTGTACGAGCGCTACCTGCGCCAGCGCCATCCCGGCGGCGGCATGGACGAGGCCGATGCCAGCGACTTCCGCCGCTTCCTCACCGCGCCGTGGAGCCCCACCCTGTTCCTGGAACTGCGCCAGGGCCCGCGCCTGCTCGGCGTGGCGGTGACCGACGTGTCGCTGCACGGCCTGTCGGCGGTCTACACCTTCTTCGAGCCGGACGAGACCGAGCGCAGCCTGGGCACCTTCGCCATCCTGCAGCAGGTGGAACTGGCGCGCCGCCGCGGCATTCCGTGGATCTACCTGGGCTTCTGGATCGAAGGCCATCCGAAGATGGACTACAAGCGCCACTTCCAGCCGCTGCAGATCCGCACCGTCGACGGCTGGGTGGACATGCCGTAGGTTGGTGTGAGCCGCAGGCGAACCCCAATATCGTCACGTTCAAACGCATCGTATCGTTGGGGTTCGCCTGCGGCTCACCCCAACCTACGCCTGCGGGACGTAGCCCTCCGGATACGGAAACAGCTTCACCAGCGGCACCGAGATGCCGTCGTCGCCCATCACGCGGCAATGCGTGCGGTCCAGTTCGCGCGGCTCTTCCACGCCGCAGCTGTGCGCGATGATGCCGACCTCGCGCATCACGTTGGTGGCGTAGTGATAGACACGCTCGCTCTTGTCGGTCACCACCAGGCCGCGCTGCAGCTTGGGGTTCTGCGTGGTGATGCCGGTGGGACAGGAATTGCGGTTGCACTGCAGCGACTGGATGCAGCCCAGCGCCAGCATGAAGCCGCGCGCCGAATTGACGAAGTCCGCGCCCATCGACAACGCCCACGCCACGTCGTAGGCGGTGATGCACTTGCCCGAGCAGATCACCTTGATGCGCTCGCGCAGGCCTTGCGTGATCAGCGTGTTGATCAGCGCCGGCAGCGCTTCGCGCAGCGGCAGGCCGACGCCTTCCATCAGGGTCTGCGGCGCGGCACCGGTGCCGCCTTCGGAGCCATCGACGATGATGAAGTCCGGCGCGCTCTCGATGCCGCGGCGGCGCACCTCCTCGCACAGCTCGTCGATCCATTCCATGCCGCCGAACACCGCCTTGAAGCCGGTGGGCTTGCCGGTGAGTTCGCGGATATGCGCGATCGCATCCATCAGCTCGCGCACGTTGCCGATGTCGAGGTGGCGGTTGGGGCTTTGCGAGTCCTCGCCCACCGCGATGCCGCGGATCGCCGCGATCTCCGGCGTCACCTTGGCGCCCGGCAGCAGGCCGCCCATGCCGGGCTTGGCGCCCTGGCCCAGCTTGATGCTGACCATCTTCACCTGCGGGTGCCTGCAGATGTCCAGCAGCTTCTGGTCGTCCAGCTTGCCCTCCGGCGTGCGCACGCCGTACTTGGCGGTGCCGATCTCGAACACGATGTCGCAGCCGCCTTCCAGATGGTACGGCGCCAGTCCACCCTCGCCGGTATCCATCCAGATGCCGGCCTTGGCCGCGCCGATCGACAGCGCGCGCACCGCCGGCGCGGACAGCGCGCCGAAGCTCATCGCCGAGATGTTGAAGAACGAGGAATGGCTGTACGGCTCACGCGCATACGGGCCGAGCGTGATCGGCTTGGGCACGACGTGGCTCTGGCCCAGCGAGGGGAACGGCGCGTTGACGAAGAACGGCAGGCCTTCGGCGTGCAGGTCGCGGGTGGAGCCGAAGGCGTTGGTGTTTTCCACGTCCTTGGCCGCGCGGTACACCCACATGCGCTGCGCGCGGTTGAACGGCATTTCCTCGCGGTCGCTGGAATACAGGTATTGGCGGAAGAATTCGCCCAGGTGCAGGAACCAGTAGCGGAAGTGGCCGATGACCGGGAAGTTGCGCAACACCGAGTTGGAAGTCTGGTTGCGGTCCACCAGCCACACCACCAGCACCACCATCACGCCGATCGCCAGCAGCAGCAGGAACAGCGCCGCGAAGGTCTCCACGATCACTACCAGCCAATGCGCAAATGCCGAGGACTGCATGCCTGCTCCCTGCCTGGTTGGTGCGGCCGGCGCCGCACTGTCGGGTTGGTTGAATCCGCCGATCCTCGCACAATCGCCGGGCGGAAAAACGCTTCCGGCCACCGGCCCGGAAACGCAAAAAGCCGCGCCGCCCGTAAGCGCCCCGCAAGCCTTGCCCCAGCCCATTTCCGGTCTCGCTGCATTGCGCATTGACGACAGCCTTAAGTCGGCATTCACTGTCATCCAAGCCGTCCCCACGGATACGCATATGCGACTGAAGACCGCCAAGCTATTGCTGGTGCTGTTGCTGTTGCCGTGTCCCGTCGCCGGGACCATGGCCGCCGACAGCGCGCCCGGCAACTCCGCCGACACCACCTGGATGAGCGTCCTGCTGGGCGGCCGCAAGATCGGCCACCTGCGCATCGACCGCGCCACCGCGCAAGGCACGGTGACCACCACCCAGACACTGTCGATCCTGCTCAACCGCAGCGGCAAGAGCATCCCGCTGAGCAACATGATCCGCAGCGTGGAAAGCACCGCCGGCCAGCCGCTGGGCTTTTCCACCCGCACCTCGATGTCCGCCATGGACAGCACGGTGAACGGCGAGCGCCAGGCCGACGGCTCGTTCCGCATCACCACCACGGTGGGCGGCGCCACGCGCTACGCCTATATCCCCTGGCCGGGCCAGGCCCTGCTCAACGACGCCCAGCGCCGCACCATGCTCGATGCCGCGAAGCAGCCGGGGCTGCGCTACCGCATGGCGATGTTCGACCCCGCCACCCAGCAGGTGATGGACGTGGCGGTGGAAGTGATGGGCAACGAGCCGGTCGACCTGCCCGGCGGCACCGAGACGCTCAGCCACCAGCGCCAGCGCCTGCACCAGGACCGCGGCGACCAGATCCTGGACCTGTGGCTGGACAGCCAGGGCCGCGCCCGCAAGGGCATCATCTCGATGCTCGGACGGCAGCTGGAAATGATCGCCTGCGACCAGGCCTGCGCGCTGGCGCCGGAGCAGGACGTGGACATGTTCCGCGCCGCCATGGTCGATTCGCCGCGGCCGCTCACGCCGAACCTGCGCGATTCCTTCCTGCGCTACCGGCTGACCATCGAAGGCGACATCGCCTCGCCGATCATCAACACCGACGAACAGCGCGTGCTGCACCTGGGCGGCCACGACTGGCAGATCGACATCGGCAACGCCTACGCCGGCGGCCAGGCGCCGCCGCAGCCGGAAGACCTGCGCGCCAACGACTGGCTGCAGTCCGACGCGCCGGCGATCCGCGCGCTGGCCGCCGAAGCCGTCGGCACGGCGGTCGACAACCGGCAGAAGATGCGCCGGCTGCGCAGCTTCGTCAGCCACTACATCACCCAGCACGGCCTGGACATCGGCTACGCCTCGGCGCTGGAAGTGGTGAACACGCGCCAGGGCGACTGCACCGAATACGCCGTGCTGCTGGCCGCGATGGCGCGCGCCCAGGGTATTCCGGCGCGGGTAGTCACCGGCATGGTCTACGCCGACCGCTACGCCAGCACCTCGCGCGTGTTCGTGCCGCACGAATGGGTGCAGGCCTGGGTGGACGGGCGCTGGCAAAGCTACGACGCGGCGCTGCGCCGCTTCGACAGCACGCATATCGCGCTGGACACCGGCGACGGCGACCCCTGGCATTTCTTCGCCATCACCAATCTGTTCAACGCCATGCAGATCGTCGACGTGATGCCCTCGTGGGAGTTCATGAGCACGGCCCCGGTGGTGGCGGCACCGGCCGCCCCGGTGGGCAACGGGGGCGGTGGCAGCCACTAGGCACTTGCAAGTGACATCATTTTGATATCAGATACCTCCCATCCAAGGGAGGTATCACCATGAATGAGCGTCAGGGTTTTTCGCTTGCCGGTATCCCGTTCGTCGGTTTCTGCCTGCTGCTGGGCGCCTTCGGCATCTGGCTGGTACTCAGCTCGGCCGGCCACCAGCCGCCGCTGGCCGGCTTCTTCGGCGGCGTGGTCGTGCTGGTGTTCACCGCGTTCCTGCTGAAGGGCTTCTTCCAGGTCGCGCCGAACGAAGGCCAGGTCATGCAGCTGTTCGGCAAGTACGCCGGCACGGTGCGCACGGAAGGGCTGCGCTGGACCAATCCGTTCTTCACCCGCCGGCGCGTCTCGCTGCGCGTGCGCAACTTCGAGAGCGGCAAGCTCAAGGTCAACGACAGCGACGGCAATCCGATCGAGATCGCCGCGGTGGTGGTGTGGCAGGTGGTGGATACGGCCGAGGCGGTGTTCCAGGTCGACGACTACGAGAACTTCGTGCATATCCAGAGCGAGTCGGCGCTGCGCCAGATGGCGCAGAACTACCCCTACGACGCGCACGACGACGGCAAGCCCTCGCTACGCAGCCACGGCGAAGTGATCAACAACCATCTGCGCGATGAGATCCAGGCGCGCCTGGACAAGGCCGGCGTCAGCGTGATCGAGTCGCGCATCAGCCACCTCGCCTACGCCCAGGAAATCGCCCAGGCCATGCTGCAGCGCCAGCAGGCCAGCGCCATCGTGGCGGCGCGCGGACGCATCGTGGAAGGCGCCGTCGGCATGGTCGCCATGGCGCTGGACAGCCTGCGCCAGCAGGGCGTGGTGGAACTGGACGAAGAGCGCAAGGCGGCCATGGTCAGCAACCTGCTGGTGGTGCTGTGCGGCGACCGCGCCACGCAGCCGGTGGTCAACGCCGGCACGCTCTACGGCGGCTGAGCGAGTCGCGCGTGCCGGCCGAAAAGAAAGCCTATCCGCTGCGCATCAGCCCCGCCGTGCTGGAGGCGATGCAGCGCTGGGCCGACGACGACTTGCGCAGCGTCAACGCGCAGATCGAATACGTACTGCGCGAAGCGCTGCGCAAGAGCGGACGCCTCAAGGCCGGCCAGGCCGCGCCGGTGGCGGACGACCAGGACGATCCCACCTAAATCCACGCAATCCGACACCGACAGGAACAGGGGAACCGCACCGTGAAGAAGTCGCTGGCAGTCATCGTCTGCCTGGGTATCTGTTTGTCCGCCGCGGCGGGCGCGCGTGCCGAATCGCCGTGCGAAACCGCCTCGGCGCATCTGCTCGACGCGCTCGACAAAGGCGACTACGCCGGCGCCACCGGCGATTTCAACGACACCATGAAGGCCAAGCTGCTGCCGGAAAAACTCGGCCAGATCTGGCCGGCGGTGACGCAGCAGTTCGGCGAGCGCGGGGCGCGGGACGCGGCGACCGTGGTACCGGCCGGCGATCTCACCGTCGTGCTCACGCCGCTGCATTACGGCCAGAGCACGATCGACTCCAAGGTCACCTGCGATGCGCAAGGCAAGGTGGCCGGGTTCTTTATCCAACCGCATCACTGAGCGAGGACATCGCCATGACCGCCCTGCCCGCTGCACCGCTACCACGCTTGAAGCTGGCCTTGCTGCTGGGGTTGGCAGCGGTCATCGCAACGCTCGCGCTGCTGCCCTACGTATTCGGCGTGCTGATGCCGCTGCAGCGTGGCGGCGCGCACATGTCGCACCTCACCGTAGCGGGGTTGGTACTGCTTCAGTACGGCCCACCCAGCTTCATCTTTGCCTGGCTCGGATTGTGGTTCGGCGAGCGCTACGGCTTGACCGCGCCCTGGCTGCGCGCCTGGGTCTATCGCCAGCCGCCGCCGCGGTCACCGCAGCGGTGGTGGTGGGCGATCCTGCTGGGCATCCTCAGCGCCCTGCCCACCATCGCCATCACCACCGACTGGCAGCAGCTCGGCCATCCATCCGCGGCGCGGATGCTGGACTGGGCATGGCGCGGCGCACTGGCGATGTTCCAGGGCGGCATCACCGAAGAGATCATGTGCCGCCTGTTCACCATGAGCCTGCTGGTGTGGCTGATGGCGCGCCTGGGTGGCGGCGTACGGCCATGGATGTTCATCGTCGCCATCGTAGTTGCGGCCTTGCTGTTCGGCGCCCTGCATCTTCCTGCCGCCGTCAGCCTCGGCATGGCCGGCAGCCCGCTGGCCATCGTCCGCATCGTGCTGCCCAATCTGATCGTGGGCCTGCCCTGCGGCTGGCTGTTCTGGAAATACGGACTGGAACACGCGATGGTCGCGCACTTCGCCGGAGATTTCGTGTTGCACGTCGGCTCGCAACTGGTGCTGGCAGCGCTGGCCTGACACCCTCAGCCACTGCGTTTCGCGGCACCCCAGCCCAGCAGCAACCATCCCGCGATAAACGCCACGCCGCCCAGCGGCGTGATCGCGCCGAACCAGCGCGGCGCGCCCAGCGCCAGCGCATACAGGCTGCCGCTGAACAGCACGATGCCGATGGCGAAGGCGATCACCGCGCGGCGCCGGTGCGGTGCGTCGAGCACGAAGAGCGCCAGGCACAAGGCCAGCGCATGCCACACGTGGTAATTCACCGCCGTGTGCCACAGCTCGGTGCCGCGTTCGTCCAGCACACCGCGCAAGGCGTGCGCGCCGAAGGCACCGAGGATTACCGCGCTGGCGCCGGCGAAACCGGCCAGCAGGCCGGCGGCGGAACTGACACTTTGTCGCATGGGAAAGGCGTCCTCGGGCTGGCGGCCGTGCCGGTGTCGTATGCTGGCGCGATGCCGCTCCAGGATTCTCGCATGAAGCCCCGACGCCTCGTCCGCAGCCTGTTCCTGCTCCCTCTGCTGCTCGCTGCGCTGCTGCTGGCCGGTTGCCAGCGCGGCGACGAATTGCCGTGGAAGCTCACCAATGTCACCGGCCATATGCCGGACCTGGACTTCAAGCTGGTCGACGACCAAGGCAAGCCGGTCACCGGCGCCGACTACCGCGGCAAGGTGGTGCTGCTGTACTTCGGTTACACGCATTGCCCCGACGTATGCCCGCTCACGCTCGCGCAGCTGCACGTGGTGATGCAGCGCCTGGGTCCGCTCGCCGATGGCGCGCGCATCCTGTTCGTCAGCGTCGACCCCGCGCGAGACACGCCCGACGTGATGCACGCCTACGTCAATGCCTTCGATCCGCGCGCCGTAGGCCTGTCCGGCGAACCGCGCGCGCTGGAGGCGCTGAGCAAGCGCTATCGCTCCGCGTACACGCGCGAACCGGACAAGGCCGACGGCCAGTACGAAGTGAGCCACAGCTCGGCCATCTATCTGTTCGACCGCGACGGCAAGGCGCGCCTGCTCTCCACCGCCGCCGACGCCCAGGACGACCTGGTCCACGACCTGCATCTGCTGCTCGACCCCGGAGCCAAGCCATGAACGCACGCTGCGCTTTCCTGCTCGCCGGCCTGCTGTTCGCGGGCGCGGCCAGTGCCGGCGACGCCGAGCATGTCGCGGCGAGCCGCGGCTGGATCCGCGTGATGCCCGGCGCCCTGCCCGCCGGCGGCTACGTGGTGCTGGAAAATCATGGCGACCACGCGGTGTCGCTGCGCTCGGCCAGCAGCCCGGCCTACGCCGACGTGATGCTGCACAAGAGCAGCACCGACACCGGCATGGGCCGCATGGAAAGCGTCGATGCGCTGCCGATTCCCGCGCATGGCAAGGCGGCGCTGTCGCCCGGCGGCTATCACCTGATGCTGATGAAGGCGGCCGCGCCGGTGAAGGTGGGCGACAAGGTGCGCGTCACGCTGCGCTTCGCCGATGGCAGCACGCTGGATACGGAGTTCGAGGCGAAGCCGGCGAATACGGTGGATGGCGGCGAGATGCCGGAAATGCACCACCACTGACGCAGGTTGGGGTGGCAACCCCAACATCGCTCATCTGCATGGGCACCGCATGGTTGGGGTTATCACCCCAACCTACGCTCGAGTTGCAGCTGCCGCTTGGACTTGATCCGCCCGTTGCGCGACAGGCGCACCCACTGCCGCAGCGCCAGCAGGCCGCCGATCGATTCGATCAGGGCCGCCGGCACCCACATGATCACGCCGCCCACCAGCTGACCCGTCAGCACGTTGAAGGTAAAGGCGCGGCCGCAGATCTCGAAGATCGGATAGAGATCGCTCTTGGAAAAAGTGACGATGGCGCCGGCGAGAATCTGCGGGCTCATGGTGATGGCCGGCGACAGCACGCGCACGCCGGGCGTCATCCGCCCCGGCGGACGGGGACGGTGGTCCAGCACCAGCCACCAGTAGCTCAGCCCGCTGAGCATCATCGACCAGTTCATGAAGCGGTAGATGCGCCAGTCCAGCATCGCCAGCGTCTGCATCGCCGGGATCAGCCAGATCAGGATGAAGCCGACGAACAGCACCGTGGCCACCGCCGGATTGAGCAGCACGCCGGTCACCGCGCGCCACGGCCAGGAACGCTCCAGCGGCCGCAGCGCACGCGCGCGCCACGCCAGCGGCAGGCCCGCGCGCAGCACCGTGCCCGGATACGAAGCCACCAGCAGCAGCGGCGCCAGGTGATGCAGCAGCACCTGCTGGATGCGATGCATGAAGAATTCGTGCTCGGCGTAGTAATCGAAGTACGTGTGCAGCGACACGTAGACGATGGCCATGCCGGTCCAGAACGAGAGCCTGCGGCTGAAGCTCACCGGCAGCCGGCGGCTGCCGCGCAGATACAGCGCGCAGATCGCCAGGAAGCTCAGCAGAAAGACCCAGGAGAACTCCCAGGGCACGATCCACTTGAGCAGGCTGGACATCATCGCGGTTCGGATCCCGGCGCACGGCAGGCGCCAAGCATAGTCCCGCCCCTTGCCGGCGGGACTGCGGCAGATGCCCGCATCATGCGCGGCGCCGGTTACGGCGCGAGCGCCGCCAGCCGTAGGCCAGGCCGAACAGCGTGACCAGGGCCGGCACCAGCACGATATTGAGGAACTTCAGGCGCAGGCCCAGCGCGTCGATCTCGGCGTTGAGCTGGTGCTGCACGTCGCGCAGCTCCTTGTTGATCGCCAGCTGCCGCTGCAGGAACTGCTCGATCTCCGCGCGCTGCTCGGTGCCGGCGTTGTCGCCGCGCGCTGCCTTGGCCGGCTGCAGCTCGGACAGGCGGCTGCGGGTGACGGCCAGCTCGCGCTGCAGCTCCTGCTTCTTGGCCAGGAACTTCTGGTCCGCCGCCGCCTGCAGCGCCAGCACGCGGGTGAACGGGCGCTGCGAGCTGGTGCGGCCATGGATCGACAGCAGCTCGGAGGAGCCGCTGAGGTTGTCCGCCAGGTTGGTGACGAAGTCGCCGTTGTTGGCCAGTGCGCTCAGCTGCAGCGGCCCGAGCAGGCTCTGCGAGTACGACACCCACAGGCGGTCGGTGAGCAGGTCGGTATCGGCCACCAGGATCACTTCGGCATTGGCCTGCGCGATAAAGCCCGGCTGCTTGGCGCGCTCCGGGAAAGCCGAGGGGAAGCTGCCGCGCACGCGCCCGGCCACCACGTAGCGGGTGTTGTCGGCCTTGTAGCCGTCCAGCAGGGCATTGGGGTCGGTGGTGGCTTCGCGCACGCGCTGCGCCGGCACCACTTCGGCGTCGGTGGTGGTCTGCATCAGCGGCAGCAGGCGCGTCGTGGCCTTGGGCGAGAGATCCAGGTAACCCACGCTGGACAGATTGATGCGCTGCAGGCTCGCCGTGGTGACGTCGCCGTGGTTGAGCTCCTGGCCGGTGAGGCCGAGCATGGCCGGATGGTTGGCCGCGCTGTTGTCGGCCAGCTCGATGCGCAGCGCGCGCGAGCGGTCCAGCACCACTTTCTGCGGATCGAACTGCACGCCCCAGGCCTCGAACAGGCGCTGCAGGTCGGAGTCGTGGTCGTCGATCACGCCGTTGCTGTCGACGAAGGGCGTGGTGTCCAGTTCCGAATATGGATCGACGAAGGCCACCAGGTGGCCGCCGCGCAGCACGTACTGGTCGATCGCATACAGCGCGGCGTCGGACAGGTGCTTGGGATGGATCAGCAGCAGCACCTGGATGTCGTCGCCCACGCGATCGAGCTTGTTCGGGTCCAGCGACTTCACTTCGAACAGCTGGCCAAGCTGGCGGATCACCGTCCACGGTTCTTCGCCCAGCACCGGATTGCCCTGCACCGGCAGGCTGCTGATCACGCCGATATGCGGCTTGGCCGGCTCGTTGAGCTCGTACAGCAGCTTGGCCACGTCGTATTCGAGAAAGGTCTCGCGGCCCGGATCGAACAGCGGGATGGCCAGGTTCTTGGCGCCGGGACGCGTCTCGGTGTCGGCCTCGCCGTCCTGCAGGCCCGCCAAGGTGGTGCCGACCAGGCCGAAGAACACGCGCTCGCCGTTGGTGCCGCCGCTCAGCGGACTGAGCCCGCTGCCTTCGGCGGCGGCTTCGTCGTCCGAATACGGCACCGGGTCCACCACCTGCAGGCGCAGGCGGCCGTGCGAGCGCGCCACCATTTCCTGCAGCAGCTCGCGCACGCGCTGCTCGTAGCTGCGCAGCTGCGGCAGGTCGCGGGTGGAGTGCTCGGAGAAATACAGCGTGAGCCGCAGCGGCGCGCGCAGCTTGTCCACGATGCGCACGGTGCCGGGCGTGAGGGTGTAGAGGCGGTCCGAGGTGAGGTCGAAGCGCGTGGCGCGCATCCAGCGGCTGCCGGCCACGGCCAGGGTCACCGACACGGCCACCAGCAGGATCAGCAGGCCGATCACGCGCACGCGGCGGGAAAAAGTGGGACGCAGCAGGCTCATGGCGTGCGCTTCAGGTCGAGCACCAGCACGCCGGCGGTGAGCCAGGAGGCGATGCACAGCACGAAGTACAGCACGTCGCGCACGTCCAGCACGCCGCGCGCGATCGCCTCGAAGTGGCGCAGCAGGCTCAGGTGCGCCACGCCGTTGAGCAGGCGCCGCGGCACCGAGCCCTGCAGGAAATCCAGCACCTGCGGCTGGCCCGCGAGCAGCAGCAGGAAGCACACCACCATGGTGAGGATGAAGGCCACCACCTGGCTCTGCGTCAGCGCCGACAGGCAGGCGCCGATGGCCAGGAAGGAGCCGGCCATCAGCCAGCTGCCGAGATAGCCGGCGACGATCACGCCGTTGTCGGGCGACCCCAGGTAGTTCACCGTGATCCAGATCGGGAAGGTCAGCAGCAGGCCGATGCCCATGAAGAACCACGCGGCCAGGAACTTGCCCAGCATGGCCTGCGCCAGCGTCATCGGCAGGCTGAGCAGCAGCTCCAGCGTGCCGCCCTTGGCCTCTTCCGCCCACATGCGCATCGACACCGCCGGCGCCAGCAGCAGGTACAGCCACGGATGCATCACGAAGAACGGCTGCAGGTCGGCCTGGCCGCGATCGTAGAAATCGCCGGCATAGAACGTGAGGATGCCGGCCAGCACCAGGAAGATCACCAGGAAGACATAAGCCACCGGCGTGACGAAGAAGCTGCGCAGTTCGCGGCGTGCGACCGCCATCACGGGACTCATGCGCCGGCCTCGCGCACGGGCCCGGGCCTGGACTGGCCGGTGGTGATCTGGCGGAACACTTCGTCCAGGCGGCCGCGTTCGAGCTGGATTTCCGACACCTCCAGCCCCTGCTGGCGCAGCAGCGATTCCACCGGTTCCAGGATGCGTTCGCCCGGCCGCGGAAACACGGTGATGCGGCCGTCCAGCGGATCCACTTCGATCGAGG
>Ga0065165_1002612_pt1 | contig 14728 bp, 14 predicted proteins | sample AraplaMF_Cvi_mMF_FD_63813 | JGI IMG/M metagenome (GOLD analysis project Ga0065165, IMG submission 63813) | Arabidopsis root microbial communities from the University of North Carolina, USA - plate scrape MF_Cvi_mMF (version 2) (version 3) | ecosystem: Host-associated > Plants > Roots >...
AAGGACGAGGGCGGCGAGGACGAGACCGACAACGAGCTCGTCGAGGTCACCCAGAAGGCCGTCACCGAGGTCAAGAAGAGCGAGCCGGGCGAGCGCACCGACGATCCCGTGCGCATGTATCTGCGCGAGATGGGCACGGTCGAGCTGCTCTCCCGCGAAGGCGAAATCGCGATCGCCAAGCGCATCGAGGCCGGCCGCGAGGCGATGATCGCAGGCCTCTGCGAAAGCCCGCTGACCTTCCAGGCCATCATCATCTGGCGCGACGAGCTCAACGAAGGCAAGATCTTCCTCCGCGACATCATCGATCTCGAAGCGACCTATGCCGGCCCCGACGCCAAGGGCGGCATGAACAATGCGATGATTGCCGGTCCCAACGGTGAGAACGGCGAAGCATCGGCCGAAGGCGGCGAAGCCGCTGCGGCCAATGGCGCCGCGCCCGCGCATGTCGCGCCGCCCGCCGCGCCGCCGTCGCCGACCCCGTTCCGCGCTGCGCAGCCCGCCCCCGGCGGCAGCCCGGCCGGCGGCGAGGACAAGGACCCCGGCGAAGCCGCCGCCGAAGCCGACATGGACGACGACGACGAGTTCGAGAACCAGATGTCGCTCGCGGCCATCGAGGCCGAGCTCAAGCCGAAGGTCGTCGAGATCTTTGACAAGATCGCCGACAGCTACAAGAAGCTGCGCAAGCTTCAGGAGCAGGACATCCAGAACCAGCTCGAGAGCACCTCGCACGGGCCCTCGCTGTCGCCGCACCAGGAGCGCAAGTACCGCAAGCTCAAGGACGAGATCATCGTCGAGGTGAAGTCGCTGCGCCTCAACCAGGCGCGTATCGACAGCCTGGTCGAGCAGCTCTACGACATCAACAAGCGCCTCGTCTCGCATGAGGGCCGCCTGATGCGCCTTGCCGACAGCCACGGCGTCGCGCGCGAGGACTTCCTGCGCAACTACACCGGCTCGGAGCTCGATCCGCGCTGGCTCAACCGCGTCTCGAAGCTCTCGGCCAAGGGCTGGAAGAACTTCGTCCATGTCGAGAAGGACCGCATCAAGGACCTCCGCCACGAGGTGCATCAGCTCGCAGCCCTGACCGGCCTCGAGATCGTCGAGTTCCGCAAGATCGTGCACTCCGTGCAGAAGGGCGAGCGCGAGGCACGCCAGGCCAAGAAGGAGATGGTGGAAGCCAACCTCCGTCTCGTGATCTCGATCGCCAAGAAGTACACCAACCGCGGTCTGCAATTCCTCGACCTGATCCAGGAAGGCAACATCGGCCTGATGAAGGCGGTCGACAAGTTCGAGTACCGCCGCGGCTATAAGTTCTCGACCTACGCGACATGGTGGATCCGGCAGGCGATCACCCGCTCGATCGCCGACCAGGCCCGCACTATCCGCATCCCCGTGCACATGATCGAGACGATCAACAAGATCGTGCGCACCAGCCGCCAGATGCTCAACGAGATCGGCCGCGAGCCGACCCCGGAAGAGCTCGCCGAAAAGCTCGGCATGCCGCTCGAGAAGGTCCGCAAGGTCCTCAAGATCGCGAAAGAGCCGCTCTCGCTCGAAACCCCCGTCGGTGACGAAGAGGATTCTCACCTCGGCGATTTCATCGAGGACAAGAACGCGATCCTGCCGATCGACGCCGCGATCCAGTCGAACCTGCGCGAGACCACGACGCGCGTGCTGGCCTCGCTCACCCCGCGCGAAGAGCGCGTCCTGCGCATGCGCTTCGGCATCGGCATGAACACGGATCATACGCTGGAAGAGGTGGGGCAGCAGTTCAGCGTGACGCGCGAGCGTATTCGCCAGATCGAAGCGAAGGCGCTGCGGAAGCTGAAGCATCCGTCGCGGTCGAGGAAGCTGCGGAGCTTCTTGGATAACTAACTCCGATTGTGATCCCGAGGTTTAACCTCGGTTTTCATGTAGACGAAAACGGCGGGCCGAAAGCCCGCCGTTTTTGTTTCCGGTAGGGAATTTGCCTAGCTCTAACTAGGCGAAAAGATCGCTATTCGTTTCGTCGAAATCGACGTGGCTCATACCAAGGAATTTTCGCTGTTCGTCGGTTAAACTAGAGAGAGCTTTTTCTCCGAAAAGCTCGAGAAAAATATCACCGATTATCTTTCGCGATGTCCCGCGAAGCGCGGAATCAAGCGAGACGAAGTTGTGAGCACCTTTGTAGATCGTGAAGTATGCGGAAATCGAATCCCAAACCTCGATGACCGTCTCTTGAAAATTGCTGTCAGCTTTCATGCGAGCCTGGATGGTGTATTCGTCCTCCAGCTTGCGCACGATCTTTCGGATCTGCTTAGCGGCAACTCGCCAAACGGCCCGCTTATCGTCTCCGACTCTGACAATTTCTCTGCCAAGGAAATCGATTGGATCGTCTGGGCCGAGAAGCTGCGTCTTGGACACGTCGCTCATGCCTGGGATTGACAAGCTGATGCGAGCCAGAGCGTCGCTGATTATCTTATGGCCTTCTTGGGCTTTTTCCTTGGTTTCAAAAAACGCCGCTATGTCATCCGCGTAGCGCACCATCTTCATGCCCAGATGCTCCATACGGCTATCAAATTCTGAAAGCACTAGGTTCGCCAAGATCGGCGACAATGGCATTCCTTGTCGTACTCCATGCCCCAGTTGTATGCCGTGCTTTGAAATTTTGGCGCGATTCCAGATTGTGGGTTTCACCTCGCAATCAATTATCTTGGAAATTATAGGAACGAGGCTGTGCTTGCCGAGTGCTTTGCCTACGCGCGCTTTGAGATACTGACGAGGTATTCTGTCAAAGAACGACTCGATATCAGTCTTGAGGCACCAATCATAAGATTGCCGGTATCCAACGGTCGCTCTAATGGCGGCTTCCGTTCCTAAGTCGCGTAAAAAGCCGAACGACGATGAGTTGTATATCGGGAATTTTCGATTCTGATCGAGATAGATGATGATCGCTCGTTGGACCAGGCGATCACACACCGTTGGGATGCAGATCATCCGTTCCTTTTCGGAGTTCGGCTTCGGAATGAAAACAGCCTTGAGCTGCGACGGCCCGTATTGGCCTTGCTGCAGTCTGCGGGCCAGTACGGAAAGATTGTTGTCGAGATTCGCGGCGAATGCTGATGCAGTTATGTTGTCGACTCCTGGTCGACCAGCACTTGGAGAGGAATCTCGAGAATCGTTCCATGCCAATCGCAGCTTGGACTTCGAAAGTATTCTCGTCGGTCTCGGCATCATGCCGTTCGCACAAGCTCAGGATCGAGGATGTTGGTGCACCTAAGCTTGCTAGAACTGGCGCCACCAGATGGTCAAAGACGCATCTGCTGGGTCTTGGAGCTTTGCAGCTGCCACGCTTGCGCGCGACACGCTCGGCTCGTGACAGATCACCGTCGTCTGGTCAATCGCGACGGTGAAGCCGCCACCAGACCCAGCGATCAAGTTGTTCGCCAGGCAAGCTCCCGCAAGTAGCGAAAGAACAAACCATGAACGAACGGTGTCGGCGCACCGCCCCCGCCCCTTCGGCGCTCCGTCACAATTATCAATAGTCCGCCTCTTAGCGTTATGCACCACGGACATCGACACCTCCGTTGTTCTGCCGCGCCACCAGATGGTCAAAGACGCATCTGCTGGGTCTTGGAGCTTTGCAGCTGCCACGCTTGCGCGCGACACGCTCGGCTCTTGACAGATCACCGTCGTGAGGCCGCTTTCGGAAAAGAAGCGATTGCCAACATCGTGAGAGCTAGGGGCACAATCCGATTCGCGCAAGAGTTGAAAGAGAACCGACGCGCCAAATTGGGTTGGTTTTCCGACTTGTTCACACGTCGAAGTACGCCGCTACCTCACCGCGGCTTCGTCACAACCCGCTCGATACGCGCAATCTCCATCTGGCTCTCTCTCCGACTATACTTCCGAAGCGAAAGGCGCATGGATGCCTACCGACCTCACCGTCTACTACAACACCCGCTGCCCGGTCTGCGATGCTGGCATCGACTGGCAGCGGAACAAGCTGCTCGCGCTGGTGCGGGCGGGTAAGGTCGAGTTTAAAGACATCAACGAGCAGCCTGATGCGCTCGCGCGCTTCGGCGCCTCCCTCGATGATATCAGGCGCCGCTTGCACGCGACCGATGAAGCCGGCCGCCTGATCGTCGGCGTGGATGTCGCGATTGCGCTCTGGCGGTTGACGCCGGGGGAGGGGTGGCTTGCGGCGCTGTTCGGCAATCGTGTGGCGCTGCCGGTCACACGGTTTGCCTACGACCGTTTTGCCGATCTGCTGTTTGCCTGGAATAAGTGGTGTGGGCGGTGGTGAGCGCCTGTCTCTGGCTGATGAAGCTTCATCCCTCGCATGTCATTTTTTGACCGCGATCGCCCATCACGGTTTCAATCGTGCATCACACTTCCGATCAATCACCGCCGCCCGACGAGTCCCCACCCGGCATGACGCCAGCGAGTGCCGCCGCGACCTGGCCGCCGCTGCGCCGTTTCATCAGCCGCGAGCGGCGCCTTGGGCGCTTGATGGCCCGCCGGCCATCGACGGCGTTCGTCTATGAATTCCTTCGCTTCGGCATCAAGCAGGGTTGGGCCTGCCTGTTCGGCGGCATCGCGGTTGCGCTGATGATGGCGACCTGGCGCTTCTATCCCGCGACCGCGCCGCTGGCGCGCTACGACTTCCTGTTTCTCTGCATGATCGCCGTCCAGGCCGTTCTGCTCGGGACGCGTCTGGAGACGCTGGATGAGGCGAAGATCATCGTGATCTACCACGTCGTCGGCACGGTGATGGAGATCTTCAAGACCTCGGTCGGCTCCTGGATCTACCCGGAGCCGAGCTTCTTCCGGATTGCCGGCGTGCCGCTGTTCACCGGCTTCATGTATTCATGCATCGGCAGCTATCTCTGCCGCGTGTGGCGGCTGTTCGATTTCCGCTTCGAGCGGCATCCGCCGCGCTGGGCGCTCGTTGCGCTCAGCATCGCGATCTACGCCAACTTCTTCAGCCATCATTACATGCCGGACTTGCGGATCGGGCTGTTTGCCGCGGCCGCGCTGCTGTTCTCGCGCACGACGATCTATTTCAAGGTCTGGGAGGAATACCGTTCGATGCCGCTGCTGCTCGGTCTCGGCCTGGTGACGCTGTTCATCTGGTTCGCCGAGAATATCGGCACCTTCACCAGGACGTGGATCTATCCGTCGCAGCAGCACGGGTGGGCGATGGTCTCGCCCGCCAAGTTCGGCTCGTGGTTCTTGCTGCTCATCATCAGCTACACGCTGGTGAGCCTGATCAACAGGCCGCGTGTCCGGATCGCACCGCGAACCGCCGCTCCGGTCATGCCCGGGCTGGAGGCGGTCTAGTGTGTCGGCCGGACTTCGGGCCGATGCCGATGGCCGCGCTACTTCTTCTTCGCCCCGACCCGCTCGAGCCGCTTGATCTCGAGTGCCGGGCGGCCGCCCTTTTCGGCGATCTCGCGGTCCTGCTCCATGATGAAGTTGCGCGCGGGTTCGTCGCCGTCGAGGCCGCCAAGTAGTTCGGAGGGCACGCGGCGGTTGGAGCGTTGGGAATCGTCTTCATAGAAGACGTTGAAGAAGGCGAATTCGCCTTTGGGATTGGTTCCGGGTTTCTTGGCCATGGCGGCTTGTCGTCGATCAGGGGCCCGCAGTCAAATGACTTTGGCGGTTTGTCGACCTCGGCGGCGTGACGGAGCGCCGTTTGGCCGACGGCAGGGCCGTTTTGACCGGGATTGTCCGTCGGGGGCCGGCACCAGGCGCTACCGCCTTCGATCAGACCCTTGCCTCAATAAACGGCGGGCCGCAAAGCCCGCCGTTTATTTTTGGTCTTCAGTGTCGCCCGGGGCTGGCGGGGCGACAACCTAAAATAGAACGCTAATACCTTCGCTCTGCGATGGCAAGGCAAATCATGGCGGCGCTGGTGTCGCAGCGAGCGCATCAGATATGCGTCCGCTGCGCCATCGAGTTTCGATGCACGTCGAAGCAATTTGTTTGGAACGCCAAATCATTTTGTTCATCTTCGTGGCTCTCGCAACGCAGAGCGAGTTGCACGCTTGTAGTAAGGCGCGTCGGGCTGCACGTCTTCCCGTCTGCGTGCGGATGATGCGGCCCCCGTGCACGCTCCGGTTCCATCTTCGCGCTGCACATCTCAATGCGTGCGCGAGCGCTGCACAAGCTCCTGCACGGCGAGGTGCGATTCGCGTCCGCCGCCATGATTGTCGTCATCGTCCTTGCGCCCCTGCGCCATGATCGCGCTGCCCATCGCAGTGGATCCGAAGGTGATGAGGAAGGAGGCGAGCAGCAGGACGAGCGCAATGCCGGGCGCGTGGTCGGCGAAGATCAGCTCGCGCAGATGCGAGGGGTTGAGCCAGAGCAGGCCGCCGACCAGCAGCGTCGCAGCGCAGGCGCCGATCGCGAGGTTGATGGCGAGCAGGCGGAACAGCGGGATGCGCAGGAAGGAGGCGCGGGACGGTCGAGGCTGCTGATGTTCGGGCATGGCTGATGGCCTCATGCTGGCTCGATGCGCCGACCGACGGCGCCGCGCAAGCATCGACATTATAGCGGCAACTCTCTCATTCGTCATTCCGGAACGCGAAGAAGTCGCGGGCCCGGAATGACGAGAGGAGGGCTACGGCGCCACCAGCTCCACCCGGCGGTTCAGCGCACGGCCCGCGTCCGTCGCATTCGAGCCGACCGGGGCGAGCAAGCCGACGCCGGCGGTGCGCAGGCGCGTCGGCGCGATGCGGAAGCTCTTCACCAGTTCGGCTGCGACGGCCTCGGCGCGGCGCTTCGACAGGTCGAGATTGTATTCATACGCGCCCTGGCTGTCGGTATGGCCGACGATGAAGACGCTGAGCTGCGGCTGGCCGGTCAGGAGCTTTGCGATCTGCTCAAGCGTCGGGCGGCTCTCGGGTTTGAGCACCGCCTTGTCGGTGTCGAAATAGATGCCGTAGAGGGCGATGTGGCCGGTCTCGCCAAGACCCTTGGCCATCGCGGCGGCATCGACCATCTTGTTGGCGATCGCGCCCAACTCGGCGACGGTGACCTGCGCAGTGATCTCCTGGTTGTTCTGGCTGACGATGACGCTGGCATAGGTCTCGCGGCCGCCTTCGGTCTTGCGTCCTGCAACGTAGCGATAGTTGAAGCCGTCGACCCACATCTGCGGCACCGGCAGCGTGTCGATGGCCTCCGTGAACGGAATGGCGCCGCAGGCATCGGTGTCGCAGGCGAGCAGGGTCTCGAAGCCGGCTTTCGCCAGCTGCGTCTCGAAATTGCGCGACACTTCCAGGATCGAGGGGCCGGGATTGGTGCGATAGGCGATGCGGAAGATGCGGCCCTCGAGCCGCCGCGCGTCGGTCGGCTGGCCGTCCTTGAAGGCGGCCGCCTGCATCCGCGCCGCGTCGAAATCCTTCATCACATAGCCGGTGATGACGCTGCCGGCGAACCGGCCGATGCCGGGATAATCGCGGGCGCCTGGGACATCGCGCGTCTGGGCGGAGGCGGCGTTGCAGGCGAGGAGCGAGACGAGGGCGGCAAGGGCGAACGATGGAATGTATCGCGGTGCGGGCATCGGCACTCTCTTTCGGTCAGGAGGGACGGAGGCGCAGACGTTAGTCGCCCGTACCTCCTCGCCGGTTCTCACCGGCTGCCGATCCCCTTGCCAATCCCCTTGCCGATCTCCTTGCCGATCTCCTTGCCGATTAGCTGCGCAGGCGCCGCCGGTCTCAGGCCGCCGGTGCAACCGGCCTGCCGGCCGTGCGCGCCTGTGCGGCCTGCTGGCGGTCCACCATGGTCTGCCACAGCGCCGCGATGCTTGCCTGCGTCTGCGGCGCGATCAGGCAATGGCCCTCGTTGTCGAAGCCGCAGAACCGCACCGACGGGTCCTTGCGCACCTCGGTCAGGGCCTGGTTGATCATCTCGAGGCATGTCATGACTTGGCCGACGTCCTCCAGGCGCGTGTGATGCAGGATGTCCATCAGGCGGAACGTCATCGCCGGGGGCTGGCCGAAGCTGATGCCGGGTCGGCCGAGCTCGAACAGCACGTTCACGGCCGGAAACACGCCGCGGATGTGCTCGAGCACGCCGGCCATGTCCTCCACGCTGCAGGCGACGAGATGAGCGGTCTGCGGCGGCGCGGCCGCCTGCGACCGCGGCGCAAGGCCGAGCGCGGTCATCACCTCCTGCTCGATCCATTGCCGCACCGGAGCGGGCGCATTGCGGATCTGCTCGGCGGTCAGGGTGATTCCGGTCATGGTCTATTCTCCAGTTTTGCGCAGTCTAGAAAGCAAGGCGCAAGAGACGTTGATGCGGATCAAGCGTGCCGCTTTGACGGTGACGGCTTTCCCGGGCATGATCGCGCTGCTTCACACGAGGATTCCCGGGGGGACCGCTTCACATGCTGAGATATGCTCTGGCCGTTGCGTGCCTGATCGGTCTGGCCGGAGGCTCGGCGCAGGCCGCGCGCTGCGGCGGCGACTTCAACAGCTTCGTCGCCAGCATGACCGCGGAAGCGCAAGCGGCCGGCGTCTCGGGGGGCGTGACCAGCGCGGCCTTCAGCGGCATCACCCAGGACGGCGCGGTGCTCGCCTTCGACCGGCGCCAGCGCTACACCTTCAACAAGAGCTTCGAGCAGTACGTCTCGACCCGCGTCGGCCCCGGCCGCATCAATGGCGGCAAGGCGCTGCTCCAGCGCCACGCCGCGCTGCTCTCGCGGATCGAGCAGCAGTTCGGCGTGCCGCGCTATATCCTGGTCGCGATCTGGGGCCTGGAGAGCGATTTCGGCAAGGGCGACATCGGCAAGCTGCCGGTGATCCGCACCTTGGCAACGCTCGCCCATGACTGCCGCCGGACTGATTTATTCCAGGGCGAGCTGCTCGCTGCGCTGAAGATCGTGCAGCGCGGCGACCTGCCGCTGCGCGACCTCATCGGCGCCTATGCCGGCGAGATCGGCCAGACCCAGTTCCTGCCGTCGTCCTACATCAAATACGGCGTCGATTTCGACGGCGACGGCCATGTCGACCTCCGCCACAGCGTCCCCGACGTGCTCGCCTCGACCGCGAACCTGCTCCACTCGAACGGCTTCAAGATGGGCCAGCCCTACGGCGAAGGCACCGCCAATTTCGAGGCGATGCGCGAGTGGAACAGGGCGGTGATCTACCGCAAGACGATCGGCTATTTTGCCGATCGTCTGGCCGGGCAGTAACCACATAACCGGTGTCATCGACCGGCTTGACCGGGCGATCCAGTACTGCGAGACGGTTGAGGTTCAATCGAGAAGCTGCGGCGTACTGGATTCCCCGCTTTCGCGGGGAATGACGGCGGTGGGCGTGTCGCAACAAAAGCGCCCCTGACTACGTCCCCTTCGCCATCTTCTCCAGCTTCCTTTGCAACGGCGCCCAGTACGTCCCCGGGCGGAAACGCTGCAACAGATCCATGAACCTTGCGTCATTGCCGATCAGGATGCGGGGCTCGTTCTTCTCGATGCCCCTGATGATGCGCAGTGCCGCGTCCTTCGGCGCGGTCTTGGCCGCGGTCTCGAACCGCTCGATCATTTGCGAGCGGCGGGCATTGTCGGTGACGCCGACCCCGGTGCGCGAATTGCGCGCGATCGCGGTGGCGATGCCGCCGGGATGCACCACCGACAGCTTGACGGGGCTGCCCGCGACCGCAAGCTCGTGCCGCACGCTCTCGGAAAAGCCGCGCACCGCGAATTTGGCCGCCGCATAGGCCGATTGTCCCGGCGGCGCGATGATGCCGAAGATCGAGGAGACGTTGACGATATGGGCCGCGTCCAGCGTCTTCAGATGCGGCAGGAAGGCGCGCGTGCCGTGCACCACGCCCCAGAAATTGATGTCGAACAGCCACTCCATCTGGGCCTGGTCGATCTCCTCGAACGTCCCCAGCAGCGCCACGCCGGCATTGTTGACGACGATGCGGAGCTGCGGATGCGCCGCGGTCGCCTCGCGCGCGAACTGCGCGATGTCGCCGGCTTCGCTGACATCGACGCGATGGACCGTCACCTTGCGCGGCCTGCCGATCTCGTCGGCAAGCGCCTTCAGTCCGGCCTCGTCGCGATCGGCGAGCGCGAGGTCGCAGCCGCGTCCGGCGAGCTCGATCGCCAGCGCACGGCCGATGCCGCTCGCCGCTCCCGTGATGGCGGCGGCGCCGCGAATCATCGTCATGCTTTCCCCCGTCAAGCTCCGAATGAGGAACCAGGATTTACATTTTTTCAGAATGGAACCGAACCGTATCCGAGTTGGGTCCTTAACGTAAGTTACTTGAACGGAGGCGAGCAGCATTGGGAGTCATCGATGGGACAATCGAAGCCATTTTCTGCCACGGCACTCGTCGTGGAGGACGACGCCATGCAGCGAGAGATGCTGAGCCTTCTTCTCGAGGAGAGCGGCTACCAGGTCATTCAGTGCGAAAGCGCCGAGGCGGCCGAGCGCGTCCTCGAGAAGAACGCCGGAGCCTTGTGCCTGATGCTCACCGACGTGCAACTCGCCGGCCGGATGACCGGAGTCGAGCTTGCCCACGTCGCCAAGGATCGCAATCCGAAACTCGACGTCGTCGTGACCTCCGGCCGCCCCTTGATGCAGCCCTTGCCTGACGGTGCGAAATTCTGGGCCAAGCCCTGGGCGCCGCTGGATGTTCTGCGCGAGGCCGAGCTCGCGCAATTGTCCTGACGGCGGCGTCAGAATTGCCTGCTTGCGCGGCAGGCCGATTGTGGCCCCGTCCTCCTGAGGTGCGCGTGGCGCGATGCGTTGCATCGCGCGGGAGGTCTCGAAGGATGAACGGTCGAGATGCAGCGGGGCCGTCGCCCTAAGGGGCCGCTGAAGAAGCGGCCATCTTGGAGTGACGGTCCGGCTTTCTTGCCGTGCGGCGGACTGATAAGGTCCGCCCATGTCCTGGTCCTTCCTGCTCACCTCGCTCATCGTCGTCGCCTCGCCCGGCACCGGCGTTCTCTACACGCTGGCTGCGGCGCTCACGCGGGGCTCCCGCGCCAGTGTCGCGGCGGCGTTCGGCTGCACGCTCGGGATCGTGCCGCACATGGTCGCGGCGATGCTGGGGCTTGCGGCCGTGCTCCACACCAGCGCGCTCGCCTTCGCCGCGCTGAAATGGGGCGGGGTGCTCTATCTGCTCTACATGTCCTGGCAGGCGCTGCGCGAGACGGGCGCGCTCGCGGTCGAGGGCGAGATCAGGGAGCGGTCGAGCGGCCGGGTCATCGTGACAGGCTTCCTGATCAACATCCTCAATCCGAAACTGTCGATCTTCTTCCTCGCCTTCCTGCCGCAGTTCATCGCGGCGGACGAGACCCATGTACTGGCGCGGATGCTGGAATTGAGCGGCGCCTTCATGGCGATGACCTTTGCCGTGTTCGTGGTCTACGGCCTCTGCGCTGCATCGGTGCGCGAGCGCGTCATCTCCCGCCCCCGCGTCATGGCCTGGCTGCGCCGCAGCTTCGCCGCCGGCTTTGCCGCGCTCGGCGCCAAGCTCGCCTTCGCCGACCGGTAGCTTTCTTCTTACCTCTCCCCCAAGAGCGGGGCGAGGGAGTCATAGCCGAGCGAACTCCACCCAATAAAAAAGCGGGCCCTATGCCCGCTGCCTTGCTCTCTCAACCTGACCCGAGGCCCGGGCGGAGCGAGACTCCACCCGGGCAAAGAACAGGCTGGCTACTTCTTCTTCGCTGCCTTCTTGGCCTTTTTCTTCGTCGCCTTCTTCGCCTTCTTCGCTTTCTTAGCCATAGTATCCTCTTAGGGGTTCATGGTTAAACGCGACACGAGGGATGCTCGGCGGAGGGCCAGCCTCGCAACATCCTCGAACACAAGCTCAGCAGATTCGCAGGTCTCTGCCCTCTGCTGTCACATCCGTGTCATCCCGTTATCCACAGCTCAGATGCATTTTCGGGTGATTTTTGCGCGCGAATCCGCATCGAAGCGCCCGCGCCGCGTCGCGGCGACATGCCTAACGATCCGCCAATCGCCGGCCGGCGTTCATGAATCCAAAACCAAGCACGCGCTTTGACGGATCGCAGTGAGGTTCCGTTAAGTGCAACCCGCGCATTGTTCCCCGCAAGAAAACGGGGATGGGTGATGGACGAACGGCTGCCACAGACAGGGGGCGTGACGCTACGCGTGCTGCGGGCGCCATGCTGAACGTACCGACACTCTGGACGGTCTTCGTCGTCAACTTCCTGGCGCTCGGCCTGATCTGGGCCTACGTGACGCGCTCCTATCCGAAATTCGCTGCCGCGCGGTTCTGGATGGCATCGGCCTTCGTCGGTTCGGCGGGCGCAACGGCGGCCTTGCTGCGCCTGTTCGTCTCTTCGCCATTGCCGCTTCTGTTCGGCGCTGCCGGTGTCATTGCGGCGAGTTGCCTCGCCGCCATGGGCATCCAGCGCTTTTACGACCGGCCGGTGTCCTGGCGCATCATGGTCGTAACGGGCGCCTTGAGCCTCGGCGGTGTCGTCTTCTTCATGGTTGGTTTCGATCACATGCAGCTGCGCATGCTCAGCTACACGACCGGCCAGGCCCTGCCGCTGGCGCTGTCGCTGCGCCTGCTGCTGTTGCCGCCCGAAGGCCGCGTCAGTCCGGGCGCCCGGCTGTCCGGCATTGTCATCCTCGCCATCATCGCGATCTTTCTCGCTCGCACCGCGGGCAATCTGCTGGGCTACGATTTTTCGGCGGCCGCCGGCGGTCAGACCCCTGCCGTGATGGTGCTGGGGCTGCTGTTTCTGTCGATGACGCTCAATTTCGGTTTCCTGCTGATGGCGATGGACCGCTTGCGCAACGAGGTCGCCGACCTCGCGCTGCTCGACGATCTCACCGGCGTCGCCAACCGCCGGCATCTGTTGCAGCGCCTGTCCGAGGAATGCGCCCGTTCGGAGCGCAGCGGCGAACCGTTCTCGCTGCTGGTGATCGACCTCGATGGCTTCAAGACCATCAACGACACCCACGGCCACGCCGCGGGCGACGAGTGCCTGCGGCACTTCACCCTGATGGCGCAGACGCGGCTCAGGCCCGGCGACATGCTGGCCCGCACCGGCGGCGACGAGTTCTGCGTGGTGCTGCCGTCGTCGTCCTTGCGCGAGGCCGCCACGATCGCCCGACGCGTGCTCGAGGTCTGCCGCCAGGACGCTGCAAGCTGCACACCCAACGACATCCCGATCGCGATCTCGATCGGCGTCGCCGAATGGGACCGCGGCGTCGGCCAATTCCCCGACCGCCTGATCGCGCATGCCGATCACGCCCTCTATGCCGCCAAGAAGAACGGCAAGAACGACTTTGCCGTCTACGATCCGGCGCCACCGCTCTCGCCCGGGCCGGCCGGGTTCGGCGAGAGCGCGCGCAAATTTGCCTGAAGCCTGCTACGCTCGGTCCGTTGTTGGACCCGCACGATGATATCCCGCCTTTTCGCGGCCGCTCTCGCCGCTCTGTTTCTGGTCGCACCCGCCATGGCCGAGGACGCCGAGCTCGCAAGGCTCGCGCGCAGCCCCGGCACGCCCGACATTCCCGGCCTGAAGATCGTCTGGCTCGCGCCGTGGGGCGATGTCGCCAGGGCCCATGCCTGGCGCAACATCATCGTGCACCAGACGGAAGGACCGGCCGGCTCGGCCCGCGGCGGCGCGGCGGAGCAATCCAAGAACCCGACACGCCGCGGCGTCACCGTGTGGGTCGAGACGGACGGCACGGTCTATTGGGCGGTGGCGGAAAATCTGGTGCCGACCCATGGTGACGGCGCCAACCGCAACGACAACAAGTACATCGACAACCGCTCGACCTATCGCCAGGTGGTGCGCGACAACGCGATCGGCGTCGAGTTCGCCGGCAACTATCCCGACGTCACGGCGGGCCCTACCGAGGCGCAGGTCGCGGCGTGGAAGATCCTCGTGAAAGTGCTGCGCGCGCGCTACGACATCCCGCTCGACCACGTCTATGCGCACAACTGGATCGACTACAAGGATGCCCGCTATTGCGAGGGTTGCTGGCTCGCGACGCTGGCGAGGACATGGGGGGAGTAGGCCCTCCGCGCTATGCGCGCCCCGGAATGACGAGCGACTAAACCGCCTCCGACATCCACCCGAAAAACCGCCGCATCAGTCCCGGCCGCCGCGGCAATTCCGGCGGGCCGTCCGCCGCCAGCACGCGTTTGAAGAAATAGTCCAGGAACACCATGTCGTTCGGCTCGGTGACGGTGAACGTCTCCTCGCCGAAGAACACGCTGTAGCTATAGAAGAACGGGCCCATCAGCGGGATCGTCGCTGTGCCCGCGTAATCCTTGGAGATCACGAACTCCGACGGCTCGAGCCCGTGCTCGCGCATCGCCTGCTCGACCAGCGGCAGCTTGCGCATGAACTGGGCGGAAAAGCCGCCGACGGTGGATTGCAAAATGATCGACACGATCGGTGTCCGTTCGCTGGATGCTGGTCGCTCTCATGTCTGGGTCGGCTGACCGGCAAGGCGGGTTCAAGATGCCGCGCAGGCGTCCGGGCGAACATGCTGCGCCTCACACAAACAAAAAGCCGGCGTTGCCGCCGGCTTTCTGTCGCTTGATCGATCCGCCAATTCCTGGCGCTTGACGCCTGCGCTTAGAGCGCGGCTTCCAGCGCGGCCTGCTCGGCCCTTGCGATCGTGCCCTTGACCGCGGACTGCACCTTCTCGAAGGCGCGGACCTCGATCTGGCGGACGCGCTCGCGCGACACGCCGAACTCGGCGGCAAGGTCTTCCAGCGTCATCGGCTCATCGGCGAGGCGGCG
>Ga0065165_1002613_pt1 | contig 14716 bp, 12 predicted proteins | sample AraplaMF_Cvi_mMF_FD_63813 | JGI IMG/M metagenome (GOLD analysis project Ga0065165, IMG submission 63813) | Arabidopsis root microbial communities from the University of North Carolina, USA - plate scrape MF_Cvi_mMF (version 2) (version 3) | ecosystem: Host-associated > Plants > Roots >...
TTGCTCATACGCTTCTACTGCCTGACGCTTGATCTCCAGGCTTTGATAGTTCCTTTTCTTGGTTTCTTCGTTTTTCATCGCTAGACACTTTTATGTGTATAGCTATTTCAGTTAAAGACAAGATCGCTGATTGATTTCTAAAATACGGTCGTCTTTAACTAGCCGTCATTTTGCGTTTTTGGCGGATGTGCGTTGTTTTCGGCAATTTACTATCGTGGCTTTAGCTACGAGGGTGACGCTTTTTCCGAGGATTGCTTCAAATACCAAGTCGTTTTAGCTCCAAAGTATGCCACTTTGCCCCACTTTTCCATGAAATCTATTTTATACATTGATAATGAGTTAATTACGTGTTTTTTGCCGGATTTTGGTGGTTTGATGAGGGGTGTTTGAGAGGCGTTTTAACGTTGTAAAAGGTCAGATTGAGGTGAAAAATGTAAAAAAGTGGAGTAAAGTGGTAGAAAGTGGTATAAAAAGACTTATGTTTGCTTAGGAGAAAAAGACAACCACTACACGTCTATGACTTTCTTCACCAGTGAATATGAGAGTAAACTAGATTCGAAGGGCAGACTTGTGCTGCCTGCGCGGATTAAGGCTCAATTGCCCGAAGGGGGCGATCATGAGCTTGTGATCCGTCGTGGCTTCGAACCATGCCTCATTTTGTATCCTATGGTGGAGTTCAAAAAGGTCTTCTCGAAGATTTCTGGCCTTAGCGAGTTTAATGAGGAATACCGCAAACTTCAGCGGAATTTCTTTTCTGGGACAGCAACGGTAGAGTTGGATAACAACGGCCGTTTTTTGATTCCCAAGAACATGCTAACGTATGCACAGCTTGACAAGGATATTATTCTTGTAGGTATGGGCAACAAGGTCGAAATCTGGAATCCTACCCTGTACGAGAAGAATATGATTCAAGATCCTAGTGAGTTGTCGAAGCTGGCAGAAAAACATTTAGAGCAATAAGCATTGCTGTAGTCCATACGGGAAGTTACTGAGTGCGGTGGGATTTGTGATGGAGAAAGACGGAATGTATAACGAAGGTGTGTTGGTTTCTATCGGTGATTTCGGTCAGCAATGTGCATGCTGTTTAACGGCTTAACACGAAAGGAATGACAACGAAAAACAGCCAACAGCATAACGATACCCCTGGTGACCGTGGTTACCATAAGCCGGTAATGCTCCAGGAATGTCTGGATGCTTTGAACATTGTGCCGGGCGGTGTGTATGTGGATGTAACGTTTGGTGGCGGCGGGCATAGCACAGCCATTTTGAAACAGCTTACAAACGGCCGACTGATTGCGTTTGATCAAGATGCAGATGCAGCGCAGCAAGCCGAGAAGATAACGAGTAGTTCTTTTACATTTTGTCCTGCCAACTTCAGATACCTTAAAAAGTACCTCAGACTTAATGGTGTAACGCGTGTAGACGGCGTACTGGCGGATCTAGGTGTGTCATCGCACCAGATCGATTCGCCGGAGCGTGGTTTTTCAACACGTTTCGACGGTCCGTTGGATATGCGTATGGATAAAGGCCAGCCGCTTACGGCTGCCGATGTTGTTAATACGTATCCGGAGGCCGAGTTACACAAGCTGTTGGGCATGTATGGCGAGTTGAAGAATGCGAAGACGGCCGCTAACCTTTTGGTGAAGCACCGGGCTACACGTTCTTTTGAACGTACAGAAGAGTTAAAGGCCGCACTAAAGAGTATTTCGCCACGGGGAAAGGAGAATAAATATTTCGCCCAGGTGTTTCAGGCGTTACGCATCGAGGTGAATGCCGAGATGAAAGCGCTTGAAGATTTTTTGCACCAATGTGGCGAAGTGATTGGTACAGGAGGACGACTTGTTATTATGTCGTATCACTCGTTGGAGGACCGGATGGTGAAGAACTATCTGAACAAAGGAAAGGTCTTTGGTGAAGTGGATAAGGATTTCTACGGCAACGAGATCAAGCCTTTCGAAACGCTTACCCGCAAGCCGGTAGAAGCGCAGGAGACTGAAGTGGAGGGGAACAGCCGGGCGCGCAGTGCGAAGCTTCGTATTGGTGTACGGTTGGAAGACAAGAAGTAATGAACGGATAAACGCGTACTAACGCAGGAGGAACTTATGTCGGAGAATAAATTCAGGATCATTCCGCCCAAGAGCGAGCGAAGCAGTGCCGGTAGCGCAGGATCGGGTGCGAGCATATTCTCTGGTTTTGAGAAGCGCCTGAAGCTGGAGGGCTATTTTGCCGATGGCTTCCCGGTGCAGTATTTACCGAAGATTCTGTTTGTAACGTTTCTGAGTATTATCTATATCAGCAATACACACTATGCTGAGAAGACGGTGCGTGAGATTAACGCTATACAAGCGGAAGTAGAGGATCTGCGCGCGGATTATACAACATTGAAAGCCGACCTGATGTTTGCCAGCAAGCAGTCGGAAGTTGCCCGGAAGGTAAAAGATTTCGGATTACGAGAGAGTTTAACGCCACCCTATAAAGTAGTTGTAGAAGAAGGTGAATATTAAGAAGTCCATATTATTACGTGTTCGGATCGCATTTCTGTTCGTGGTGCTGTTCGCGTTTGCGATTGTCGTTAAGACAGGCCATGTACAGTTTGTGGAAGGGGAGAAGTGGGCAAAGATGGGTGAGCGCATTTCATTCGATTACAAACGTGTAAAAGCTACCCGTGGTAATATCTACTCAGATAACGGCAGCCTTCTGGCTACGTCGTTGCCGTTTTATAAGGTAGCCTTCGATGCCACGCTTCCCAAAGACGAGATATTCAAGAAAGGTCTTGATTCACTGGCCGGTAATCTGGCGCGTTTCTTCAAAGACAAGTCTAAGGTAGAGTACATCCGTATGCTGCGCGATGCGCGTAGCAGCCACAAGCGCTATATCGTACTGAATCGTAAGCAGATCGATTACCAGGATAAGAAGGTGATGATGTCGTGGCCGATCTTCCGCGAAGGTCGTCTTCATGGTGGCGCTATCTTCGAGAAGATCGATGTGCGGTACCGTCCGTTCTCTAATCTGAGCCGTCGAACGATTGGTTTTGTTAACGAAAACGATAAAGGGGCCGGGTTGGAATACAGCTTTAACAAGCAACTCGGTGGTCAGGATGGCTACGCATATTATCAGAAGATTGCCGGTGGCGTATGGAAGCCGGTGTTCGATGCGAATAATGTAAAGGCTGTCGAAGGTCTTGATCTCCAAACAACACTCGATATAAACTTACAGGACGTTTCTGAAACGGCGCTGCACAAGGCAATGCAGGCGCACGACGCGGACGACGGGCTTGTGGTGGTTATGGAAGTTGCCACGGGCGAAGTTAAAGCCATCACTAACCTTAGCAGTGATGGTCATGGTGGTTTCTATGAGAAGTTCAATTTTGCGGCAGGCACGCTGTTCGAGCCGGGCTCGACGTTTAAGGCCGTAACGATGATTGCGTTGCTGGACGATACGAACGTGGAGCTCAGCGATAGCGTGGATACCGGTAACGGTTCGTATACGTTCTATAATAAAACGGTTCGCGATCACGAGGACGAAGGTTTGGGGCGGGTCACTATTCAAACGGCGTTCGAGCACTCTTCTAACGTAGCGATGGCGAAGCTTGTGGATAAGCACTTTGGTTTACATCCGCAGAAGTTTATCGATTATGTTGATAAGCTTCATTTGTCGAAGCCGCTTGGTCTTCAAATTACGGGTGAGCCAACGCCTAAGATTCGTCGTCCGGGAGAGAAGGGTTGGAGTGGTATAAGCTTGCCCTGGATGGCTTACGGTTATGGTTTTGAAATTACGCCATTGCACACGCTGGCACTTTATAACGCGATAGCGAACAACGGCAAGATGATCAAGCCGATTTTTGTACGATCGATCAAGCAGGCCGATGAGGAAGAGGAAGGATTTAAAACGGAAGTATTGACCAATAGCATTTGCTCGTCGAAGACTCTGGACAAGTTGAAGATTCTGCTTGAAGGTGTTGTAGAGAAGGGCACGGCCAAGAACATACGCGGTACACACTACCGCATAGCGGGTAAAACCGGTACTGCACAGATATTAGATAACGGACGTTATACGAAGAAGTATATCACTTCGTTTGTAGGGTATTTCCCGGCGCATGCGCCGAAGTACAGTGCGATTGTGTTGATTAAAAATCCGAGAGGATGGTATCAGTACGGTAGCAGTGTAGCGGCACCTGTTTTTAAGGAGATAGCGGATAACATCTATGCACGCGACATCAATCTTCACGAGCCTATGGACATCCGTAAATTTGCCAAGCAGGATATGTTGCCGGTGATTCGCGGCGGTAATCAACCTGAGCTTTCAATGCTTTGCAACGAGCTGGGTATTTCGAATCATTCGAAGACGGATGAAGAGTGGGTTAAGTCTTCGCGAGTGGGAAGTGGTGTAGACTGGAAGCGCGCTATTGTGGGTAAAGATGTTGTTCCCGATGTAACGGGCATGACGTTCCGCGATGCGATTTTCCTTTTGGAGCAAGCCGGGCTCAAGGTGTACTACGAAGGAAAGGGGCGGGTGCTTCAGCAATCGCTTACTCCCGGAGCGCGGATGCGGAAAGGCGATGGTATTTATATAAGACTTGGATAATAACGATAAAGCATAACACACGAGCGTGCCTGAATTAAAAGACATATTGTACAAAGTATCGTTAACCTCCACCTATGGCAACATGGGTGTTGACGTTATCGATATTTGCTCAGACTCCCGCAAGGTGCAGCCAGGCTCGTTGTTTGTTGCTGTACGCGGCACGTTGTCTGACGGGCACGGCTATATCACCAAGGCTATAGATCTTGGCGCGGTGGCTGTTGTATGCGAGAAGCTTCCAGAGACTATAAACGAGTCGGTTGTATATGTTACTGTAAAGAACAGCGCGCAGGCATTGGGTGTTGTTGCCGGTAATTTCTACGGCAACCCTTCTGAAAAGCTTAAGCTTACGGGCGTGACTGGAACCAACGGTAAGACTACTACAGCAACGTTGCTGTTTCAGTTGTTTACGAAGCTTGGGTATCCGGTTGGTCTGATCTCTACGGTAGAAAACCGTATTGTAGACAAGGTCATTCCATCTACCCATACTACGCCCGATCCGCTTCAACTTCACGCGCTGCTGGCGCAGATGGTAGAGGCCGGATGTACGCACGCGTTTATGGAGGTGAGCTCGCATGCTATCGATCAGGAGCGCATTGCAGGGGTGAAATTTGTGGGGGCGATTTTTACGAATATCACACACGATCACCTTGACTATCACAAGACGTTCGAGAATTATATCAAGGCGAAGAAGAAGTTCTTCGATGAATTGAGCAGCGATGCCTTTGCTATTGTTAACGCAGACGATAAGCGCGGCATGGTGATGCTTCAGAATACAAAGGCCACCAAGTACTCGTTCGGTTTGAAGAAGATGGTGGACTTCAAGGGCAAGATCATTACGAATTCCATCGAAGGCCTTGAGCTTGAGATCGGAGGGAAGAACGTATGGTTCAAGATGATCGGCGATTTCAATGCCTACAACCTGCTTGGGGTATATGGCGCTGCGGTGTTGTTGGGTGAAGAGTCTGACGAGGTGCTAACGCAGCTGTCGTCGCTTGCCGGTGCTCCGGGACGCTTCGAGCTGGTTATGCCGGGTTCGCGGATCATTGCCATTGTTGATTATGCGCATACGCCCGACGCGTTGCAGAATGTATTGGAGACTATAGCACAATTCCGCACGGGTAACGAGCAGGTTATTACGGTGGTGGGTTGTGGTGGCAACCGCGATAAAACAAAGCGGCCGTTGATGGCGTCGATTGCCTGCCGGCTGAGTGATAAAGTAGTATTGACATCCGACAATCCCCGCGACGAGGATCCAATGGAGATCATTCGTGAGATGCAAACCGGGGTTATGCCTAGCGAGGCCCGAAAAACCCTGGTCATGGCCGATCGCGAGGAAGCTATCAAGACTGCCTGCATGATGGCGAAGGAACGCGACATTGTGCTCGTAGCCGGTAAAGGACACGAGGATTACCAGGAGATCAAGGGTGTGAAGCATCCATTTGATGACCGGAAAGTCGTGGAAAGAATGATAAAATTATTCACGAACTAAGACAAAGACGAAACTGAGAAATGCTTTACTATTTATTTAATTATCTGGATAAAAGTTTTGATATACCCGGCGCCGGAGTGTTTCAGTACATTTCGTTCCGTGCGGGTATGGCGGCATTTTTCTCATTGCTCATTACGATCACGTTCGGCAAGAGCCTGATCAATTACCTGCGTAAGAAGCAGGTGGGCGAGGCTATACGCGACCTGGGTCTTGAAGGCCAGATGCAGAAGAAAGGTACACCAACCATGGGTGGTGTTATCATCATTGCTGCGATCCTTATACCGACGCTGCTGTTTGCCGTGTTGGATAACGTGTACGTGATCTTGCTGGTGGCTGCTACCTGCTGGTTGGGGCTTATTGGTTTCCTGGATGACTATATTAAGGTGTTCCGTAAGAATAAGGAAGGTCTTGCCGGCCGGTTCAAGATTGTGGGCCAGGTGGGTATCGGTCTTATCGTTGGTCTTACGCTTTACTTCAACGACCAGGTTGTGGTTCGTGAGGTAACGCCGGATAAAGCGACAGCTACCGCAACGGTAGTAAACGCCCGCGGCGTAGAGGTAAACTATGTCGATAAGAAGTCGACGGTTACGACGGTTCCCTTTTTGAAGAACAACGAGCTGGACTACAGTAAGATTTTGCCGTTTGTATCGAAGGATTTAACGTGGGTGATTTATGTGGCGGTTGTGATCCTGATTATCACGGCAGTATCGAACGGTGCCAACCTGACGGACGGTATCGATGGTCTGGCGGCGGGTACTTCGGGTATTATCGGTCTTACGCTGGCGATCTTCGCGTATTTGTCTGGACGTATCGACTTCAGTAATTATCTGAACATTATGTATATCCCTAACCTGGGAGAGCTGGTTATATTCTGTACGGCGTTTGTTGGGGCTTGCCTTGGCTTTCTGTGGTACAATGCTTATCCGGCGCAGGTGTTCATGGGCGATACGGGAAGTTTGACGCTTGGCGGTGTAATTGCCGTGCTGGCGCTTGCCGTTCGTAAGGAACTGCTTATTGTTGTGTTGTGCGGTATATTCCTGGTAGAGAGCCTTTCGGTTATTATGCAGGTATCGTACTTCAAGTATACGAAGAAGAAATATGGTGAAGGTCGTCGCATCTTTTTGATGTCGCCGTTACATCACCATTATCAAAAGAAGAATATACACGAGGCCAAGATCGTAACCCGGTTCTGGATTGTGGGAATTCTATTGGCAATTATCACCCTGGCTACCCTTAAACTGCGATGAGAGAACGGATCGTCATATTAGGTGCGGGCGAAAGCGGAACCGGAGCGGCATTGCTGGCGAAGGCTAAAGGCTTTGACGTGTTCGTGTCGGACCAGGGCTCTATTAAAGAGAACTATAAGATTGAGCTTACGCATGCCGGAATTGCCTTTGAAGAGGGGCTGCATACGGAGTCGTCGATACTAAATGCCCAGCGTATCGTGAAGAGCCCGGGTATTCCGGATAAGGCCGAGATTATCAAGAAGGTAAAAGCGGCAGGTATCCCGGTAGTTGACGAGATCGAGTTTGCATCGGGTTATACGAATGCGAAGATCATTGCGATCACCGGTACTAACGGTAAGACTACGACTACGCTGTTGACCTACCACTTGCTTCAATCGGCAGGATTCAACGTAGGGCTTGGCGGTAACGTAGGGTTCAGCATGGCGCGCCAGGTGGCCGAGAAGGAATACGACTGGTATGTACTGGAGTTGAGCAGCTTCCAGCTGGATGGAACAAAGAAATTCAATCCACAGGTAGCGATTTTGTTGAATATAACGCCCGACCACCTGGATCGGTATGAGTATACGATGCAGAACTATGTGGATTCGAAGTTCCGCATTGTTCAGAACATGAAGGGCGGCCAGCAGTTCATTTACTATGCAGACGATGCGCTGATTGCCGGTGAAGTCAGTAAGCGTGCGCTGGCGGCAGATGCGATCAGCATTTCGCTGAAGCAGGACGCCGGAGCAACAACGTACTTCGATGGCCAGGTCATGCAGTTTGGTTTGCCGGGAGAGAATTTTGGTATAGCGCAAGCTGAAACCACATTGAAGGGACCGCATAACCTGATCAATACAATGGCTGCCGTATCGGCGGCGCGTATGGCGGGCGTGAGCCTGGAGGCTATTCGTGCGGGGCTGGCAACGTTTAAAAACGCGCCTCACCGCCTGGAGCCTGTGGCAACAATTGGTGGTGTTGACTTTGTGAACGATTCGAAAGCAACCAACGTGGACTCTGTGGTATATGCGTTGGGTAGCTACGACAAGCCATTGGTTTGGATTGCCGGTGGTGTTGATAAAGGAAACGATTATAACCTGATCAAAGACGCGGTGCAGCAAAAAGTGCGTACGCTGATTTGTCTGGGTAAAGATAACGCGAAGCTAAAGCAGGCGTTTGCCGGCGTGGTGGCGGATATACAGGAAACGCAGAGCGTGCACGACCTTGTGCGTTTGGCGTTGCAGGTGGCAAAGGCCGGAGATGTTGTATTGCTTTCTCCCGCTTGTGCAAGCTTCGATTTGTTCCGGAATTATGAAGACCGGGGCGATCAGTTCAGAAAGGCAGTACTGGAACTCAAAAAAGAAAAGGAATCGTGATGATGATAAAATTCAAAGCCTGGGCGGATCGCCATTTGCAGGGCGACCGCGTAATCTGGGCGGTTGTTTTTGCGCTTTCGCTTATCAGCATCCTGGTGGTATACAGTTCCATCGGTACACTGGCGTACAAGCATTCGGCCAGTCCGGAGAGTTTATTACTGCGTCACACGTTTACAGTGTTGGCAGGTCTTGCGGCGATGTGGGCCGCGCACCGCGTGGATTACCGGTACTATTCGCGGCTGTCGAAGCTGGCGTTGTGGATCAGCATTCCATTGCTGATCTATACGTTTACCCATGGTGTATCGCTGAACAACGCGGCACGCTGGATCCAGCTTCCGATTGTTGGGTCGTTTCAGCCTTCAGACTTTGCCAGCCTTGCGCTTATTGTAAACCTGGCAAGTATGCTGTCGAAGCGCCAGCAGAATATCGATGATATTAAAGAGTCGTTGATCCCAATCCTGTTCTGGAGCGGAATGATCTGCGGTCTTATTGCATTGACCAACTTGTCTACGGCAGTGTTGTTACTGATAACCTGTATGCTGATCATGTTTATCGGTCGCGTACCTACGAAGTATCTGGCCATGCTGGTGTTTGTGGGGATGTTGTTCGGCGCGTTGGCGATCAAGTTCGGTGTTCGTGGAGAGACGGCGAAGAATCGTATTACCAGCTTTATTAACGGTACAGAGTTGCCGTTTCAAGCCAAACATGCGCGCATCGCAGTGGCTACTGGTGGTGTGCTTGGAAAAGGTCCCGGTAACAGCGACCAGCGTAACATCCTGCCACACCCATACTCGGACTTTGTGTATGCTATTATTATAGAGGAGTACGGTATGATTGGCGGTATCGTGGTGTTGGGATTGTACCTGCTGCTGCTGCACCGGGGTATGAAAGCGTCGTATAACAGTGAGCGGGCTTTTGGTGGGTTGCTTTCGGCAGGTTTGTGTTTCGATCTGGTATGCCAGGCTATGGTGAACATGGGCGTTGTTGTTGGGCTTGGCCCGATTACCGGACAGCCCTTGCCGCTGGTATCGATGGGTGGAACGGCGATGGTATTTACCGGGCTTTCGCTTGGTATTGTATTGAGCGTGAGCCGTGGCGAGCGCGACCAGGCATGGGGAGAGAAGGCTGACGGAGAATCTGAAGTAAAAGGAAAACAAAATGTAGCGGCAGCGAAGGCTGCGGCATAAACCGACAATAACTACGTTGAAAAACGAACGACCCTATCGATTGATCATCAGCGGCGGCGGCACCGGCGGACATATTTTTCCGGCGGTGGCTATTGCTAACCTGTTCCGCGAGCGGCATCCGAACACAGAGATTCTGTTTGTGGGGGCCGAGGGGCGTATGGAGATGACGCGTGTACCCGAGGCGGGTTACCCGATCATCGGGTTGTGGATCAGCGGTCTGCAACGTAAGCTCACATGGTCGAACCTGTTGTTTCCGCTGAAGGTGATTGTTAGCTACTTCCGCGCGGCATCTATTGTACGGAAGTTCAAACCGGATGTAGTGGTTGGCACCGGTGGTTATGCGAGCGGTCCGATTATGATGGCTGCTACCCGTGCGGGTATACCGGCCGTGATACAGGAGCAGAACTCGTTTGCCGGTTTGGCAAACAAGCAGGTCGCCGCCAGGGCCAGTAAAGTATGTGTGGCCTACGAGGGTATGGAGAAATACTTTCCGGCCAAGAAGATCGTGATTACCGGCAACCCGGTACGCAAGGATATTCTGACGGCGCGTGGAAAACGCGATCTGGGCCTGAGCCAGTTTGCCTTTGACGGTAAGAAGCGCACGCTGCTGATTATCGGCGGAAGCCTGGGAGCCCGGACGATCAACGAGAGTATCCTGGCCGGGCTCGATAAGCTTATCGAGGCTGAGGTGCAGGTAATCTGGCAAACCGGTAAAGGATATTATGAAGCTTATAAGTCGAAGCTCGGTCAGTACGATCTTCGTCGTATACGGGTTCACGACTTTGTGAAGGAGATGGATCTGGCGTATGGCGTGGCCGATGTGGTGATTTCCCGTTCGGGAGCGATTGCCGTATCCGAGCTTTGTATTGCGCACAAGCCTTGCATACTGGTGCCGTCGCCGAATGTGGCGGAAGACCACCAGACAAAAAACGCACAGGCATTGGTAGACAAGGGTGCAGCCCTGATGATTGCCGACAAGGATGCCGGCAGTCGATTGGTGGACGAGGCCCTGAAACTGCTGTTTGATGAGCAGCGGGCAGCCCAGCTGAGCAAGAACATTGCTACGCTGGCGAAACCCGATGCGACACTGGATATCGTGAAGGAAATTGAAGCCCTTATCAAACCTTAAAAAGACTTAACGTGGCACTGGATCAGTACAAACAGATATATTTTCTCGGCATCGGCGGTATCGGCATGAGCGCGCTGGCGCGTTGGTTTATGAAGAAGGGCCTGAGCGTTTCGGGATACGACCGTACAGCCACCGCGTTGACACAGGCCCTGGAGGCCGAGGGCATGAAGGTTCATTATGACGATGGCCTCGATCATATTCCTGCCGACGTTAAGAACGACAAGGTACGTACGCTGGTGATTTTCACGCCGGCTATACCGAAGGATCATGTGGAGTATAACTATTTGAAGGATAATGGCTATACCATCCTGAAGCGTTCGGAAGTCTTGGGGCTGATTACCAAGGGGTATAAAACGATAGGTGTTGCCGGCACGCACGGCAAGACTACGACATCGTCTATGACGGCGCATATTTTGTATGAAGCCGGTAAGGAGATGGTGGGATTCCTCGGTGGTATTACAACGAACTATTCCTCTAACCTGGTCATGCAGGGTGAGGTTCAAAAGGATACGCTGGTTGTTGTTGAGGCAGATGAGTTTGACCGTTCGTTTCTTCGGTTGTATCCCGAGATAGCGATCATCACGTCGGCCGATGCTGACCATTTGGATATTTATGGTGATCATGGAAGCCTGCTCACATCGTTCCGCGATTACATCAAGCAGATCAACGCCGGTGGCTCGCTGATTATTCACGAGTCGATAGCCGACCTGTTGGCCCCTGAGGTAAAGCACGTAACCAAGATCATCTACAGCATGAGCCGGGGACAATTTTTTGCCGGCAACGTTACTCCGAAAGGAGGATTTTTTGAATTCGACCTTCATGGTTTCGACACGGTCGAGACCATCAGGCTGGGTGTCCCTGGATTTCATAACATTGAGAATGCCATCGCGGCGTCGGTGGCGGCACACTTGTGTGGTGTTGATGTCAAGACCATCAAGCGTGCGCTGGAGTCGTTTACCGGTGTGAAGCGCCGGTTCCAGTTTATTGTACGGGGTAAGAAGGTGGTGTATGTGGATGATTACGCGCACCACCCGACGGAGATCGACGCGTTTCTGCGTTCGATGAAGTCGATGTATCCTGATCGTAAACTGACGGTGGTTTTCCAGCCACACCTGTATTCGCGTACGCGTGATTTTGCGGAGGGCTTCTCGCGGAGCCTTAGCCTTGCAGACGAGTTATTGCTCATGGATATATACCCGGCCCGTGAGCTGCCGATTCCCGGTGTGGATTCGGATATGATCTTTGGCGACATAACCAGTCCCGTGAAGATGCGCTGTGGTAAAAAGGATTTGATGGATAAACTGGCGAAGCTGGATATCGATGTGCTCGTTACCGTAGGCGCGGGTGATATCGATACTTTTGTGGAGCCGATTGCGAAGTTGCTGAATGAAAAGTATGAAGCTTAAGCCCAAGTTCAACCTGAAGCGGGAAGTGAAGATAACCGGTATCATTTTACTGGTGGTAGGGCTTATTGCATTTACAGAGCGGATGAAGAACGATGTGGCGGTAGGCGACATCGAGGTTAAGATCGCGAACCTGAATGAGAATCACTTCATGGACGAGCAGGATGTGATTAACCTGATGCAGGTGAATCGTGAGAATATAAAGGGAGCCAGTGTTAGCCACCTGGATCTGAAGGCGATCGAGGGCCGGGTAAAGAACGATCCGTTTGTTCGCGATGCCGAGCTGTATACCGATTTGAAGGGTAACGTGGTGGCGAATGTAGAGCTGCGTCGTCCGGTTGCCCGGATGGTTCGCAACGACGGGCCCGATGGCTACCTGGCGGAAGACGGCGCGGTGATGCCGGTATCGGACAAGTTCACGGCCCGGGTTATTCTGCTGAGCGGTCCGTACATCCGGAAGATCTTGAAGACGCAGAATCTGAATGAAACGGAAGAAGGCAAGGAGCTGATGACGCTGATCGACATTATCCGTAACGACGATTTCTGGAAGGCGCAGATCGCGCAGCTGGATATCGACAGCAAGATGCGGATTACGATGATGCCGCAGGTAGGCGATGAGCGGATCGAGTTTGGGAAACCGGAGAACGCCGCGGCGAAGTTGAAGAAGCTGAAAGTGTACTACAAAGAGATCTTACCACGGTTGGGCTGGAACAAATACAGCAGGGTCAACCTGGAATATGAGGGACAGATTGTAGCCGAATAGCGTGAAGAAGTGGTAAACGAGACATAAAAGTGGGGGAGATGAAACAAAAAGTGCAGAAAATCAGTATGATCGTTTACTAAAATAGTAAGAACAACAACCACTATATATAAATTTACAACCATGGAACAGGAAAAAATAGTAGTCGGGCTGGACATTGGTACAACGAAGATCTGTGCCATAGTTGGTCGCAAGAACGAATTCGGCAAGCTGGAGGTTTTAGGGATGGGGAAGGCCGAGTCTGAAGGCGTGGTGAAAGGTATTGTCTTCAATATTGATAAAACAGTATACGCGATAGAGAAGGCGATTAAAGAAGCAAGTGATCAGTCAGGTATCGATATAGGTGTAGTGAACGTGGGTATCGCGGGTCAGCATATTCGCAGTTTCATTCAGCACGGCGGCATTACACGTTCGTCGCGTGAGGATGAGATTACAGTATCGGATGTGGAACGTCTTACCCAGGATATGTACCGCATGGTGGTACCTCCGGGAAGCCAGATCATTCACGTGATGCCGCAAGACTACATGGTTGACTACGAAGAAGGCATCAAGGAGCCGGTAGGTATGTCGGGTGTGCGCCTGGAGGCGGACTTCCACATTATCACTGCGCAGACCAACGCTATCAATAACATAAACAAGTGTATCCGCCGTGCGGGCCTTGAAATAGCCGACCTTATTCTGGAGCCGTTGGCCTCCAGCCTGGCGGTATTGAACGACGAGGAGAAGGAAGCTGGTGTATGTTTGATCGATATTGGTGGTGGCACTACTGACATTGCGATCTTCTACGATAACATTATACGTCACACGGCCGTTATTCCTTTTGGCGGTAACATCGTGACGAACGATATCAAGCAGGGGCTTATGGTGCTGCCGCAGCAGGCCGAGCAACTGAAGACACGTTTTGGAAAGGCCATCTCGGAAGAGGCAAGCCCTAACGAGCTGGTGTCTATCCCGGGTATCCGGAACCGTTCGGCTAAAGAGATATCTGTAAAGAATCTCTCGAACATTATCCAGGCCCGTATGGAAGAGATTGTAGAGATGGCGCACGCGGAGATTATCAGCTCCGGTTTCGAGAACCGTCTGGCAGGCGGTATTGTTATCACCGGTGGCGGTTCGCAGCTAGCAAGCCTGAAACAACTGGTTGAATATATGACGGGTATGGATACACGTATCGGCTACCCGAACGAACATCTTGGTAAGGCCAAGGTAGAGGCAGTGAAGAGCCCGATGTATGCAACAGCCGTAGGGTTGGTGCTGTCAGGCTTCCGGTCTCTGGACGAGCGCGAAGATCGCTATCGTGAAGCCCGTGAAGTAGTACGCGCTACCACGACCGCGAAAGTGAAGAAACCAGCTTCCTCCAAGAATTTCTTCAACGACATCTTGAACAAGACGAAAAGTTTGTTGATTGACGACCTTGATGGAAAGAACGATTACTAAAAGTGTGTAGGTTTGTGGTTTACTGTGTGCCTGTAAGGCGCGAGACCCAAGCCAGGCATACAGATTGAAGAGAACAACCACTAAAAGTTATAAACATGTTCGAAACAGGATCATACAAATTCGAGATC
>Ga0065165_1002614_pt1 | contig 14715 bp, 17 predicted proteins | sample AraplaMF_Cvi_mMF_FD_63813 | JGI IMG/M metagenome (GOLD analysis project Ga0065165, IMG submission 63813) | Arabidopsis root microbial communities from the University of North Carolina, USA - plate scrape MF_Cvi_mMF (version 2) (version 3) | ecosystem: Host-associated > Plants > Roots >...
GCCGACCTTGTCGGTGTCGACGATCTCCAGCACGTAGCCGGTGACCTGCTTCGCGTCGAGCTTGGCGGCGATCTCGGTCTTCAGTTCGTCGCAGGACTTGCCGGCGGCGACGGCGGGGGCGGCGGCCAGCGTCAGGGTGCTCAGTGCGGCCAGGGCCAGGGTGAGGGTGGCTTTCATCGGGTTCTCCGTGGGGTTGTTTGCAGGGTCACAGGACGGTGGTCCGGCGCGCATGGTGCCATGCCGCGCGCCGGCCGCTGTATCAGGGGCAGCTGCGCACTTCGCGGCCGGTCCACTTCAGCGTCGGGTCGGGGCGCTCCAGCTGGTCGGCCAGCACACCGCTGAGCCGGCCGCTGTTGCCGAACGCGAAGTTGCCGCCGTAGTTCACGTCGGCAATCAGCCAGCGGCCGTCGATGCGGTGCAGCACGACGGTGTCGGTCCAGCCGGTCGCGTCGGCCTGGCCGCCGGCGTCGAAGAACATGCGCACCGGCACCCAGGCGATGTCGCGCGCGAGCCGCGCCGGCTGCGCCTTCACGCGGCTCGGGCCTTCGAACAGGCTCGAATAGAGGTCGCCCTCGACGAATGGCGGCTTGTCGCCCGGCTGCGTCGCGAGGAAGGCCTCGTCGTAGCGGTGCGCCGTCTTCAGCAGGCAGTGCAGGCGCGGCGTCAGCATCGCGGCGATCAGCTTCAGTGCCGGTTCGTCCGGCGCGCCGCCGTTCGGCAACTGCGCGATGCGCAGCTCGTAGAAGGCCTGCACCGCCGATTGCGGGCTGGCATCGGCGGCCTGTGCAGCGCCGTGGGCGATCGACATCGCGATGGAGGCGCCGAGCAACAACGCGAAGCGCGCCGCGGCCGGAAAGGAAGGGAAGCGCATCGGCGGATTCTCTCCGACCGCTCGGGGCCGGGGCGCGTCAGCAATTCACGCACCCGCAGCTTCGTCGTGACAGCTTGTCAGCGTGCCCCCGCCGCCCGCACCCGCCAGATCACGTTGCCGACGTCGTCGGCCACCAGCAGCGCGCCCTGCTTGTCGAGCGTCACGCCCACCGGCCGGCCCTGCGCGTTCCCCTCGGCCGACAAGAAGCCGGTCAGCACATCGACCGGCACGCCGGCGGGCCGGCCCTGCGCGAACGGCACGAAAATCACCTTGTAGCCGCTGTGGGGCTTGCGGTTCCACGAGCCGTGCTGGCCGATGAACATGCCGCTGGCGAAAGCGGGCGGCAGTGCGTTGCCAAGCGCGGAAGCCAGGCCGAGCGACGCGGTGTGCGGGCCGAGCGCGAAGTCGGGCAGGATGGCGCGGGCCACCATCTCGGGATGCGGCGGCTTCACGCGTTCGTCGACGTGCGCGCCGTAGTAGCTGAACGGCCAGCCGTAGAACGCGCCATCTTTCACCGACGTGAGGTAGTCCGGGACCAGGTCGCTGCCGATCTCGTCGCGCTCGTTGACGACGGTCCACAGCGCGCCGGTCTGCGGCTCGAAGGCCATGCCGTTCGGATTGCGCAGGCCGGACGCGAACACCCGGTGCGCGCCGGTCTTTGCATCGATCTCCCAGATCGCCGCGCGGCCTTCCTCGGCCGCGAGGCCGTTCTCGCCGACGTTGCTGTTGGAGCCGACGGTCGCGTAGAGCTTGCTGCCGTCGGGGCTCGCGATCAGGTTCTTGGTCCAGTGGTGGTTGATGGTGCCGGCCGGCAGGTCGACCACCTTGCTGCCGCTGCCTTGCAACGCGGTGGCGCCGGGCGTGTAGTCGAAGCGGACGACGGCGTCGGTGTTGGCGACGTAGAAGCTGTTGCCGACCAGCGCCATGCCGAACGGCGACTGCAGGTCGGCGAGGAACACGCTGCGGGTTTCGGCGACGCCGTCGCCGTCGGCATCGCGCAGCAGCGTGATCCGATTCGCGCTGGGCACGCCGGCACCGGCCTTCTTCATCGTCATCTTCATGAACCAGCCGCGAATGCCCTTGCCGTCGTCGGGCTTCGGCGGTGCGTTGGTTTCGGCGACCAGCACGTCGCCATTGGGCAGCACGGTGAGCCAGCGCGGGTGCTCGAGGCCGCTCGCGAAGGCCTGCACCTCGGTGCCCGGCGCTGCGGTCGGCTTCACGCCGCTCGGCCAGCCGGTGGCTGGCGCGATGTTGACCAGCGGAATCAGGCTCTTGTCCGGTGGCGGCAGCTTCGGGTTCGGGCCGGTGCCATCGGCGACCTGCAACGTGGCCGGACCACCGCACGACGCCAGCGCGAGCAGGGCGGCGACAGCGGCGAGGCGGGTGGGAATCGAGGGCGGCTGCGGTGTCATCAGCGCCACTTTCCGATCGGGCGCGCCAGGGGGCTGTAGGCGGGTGCGCCGACGCGCTGTCGGACAGCGCCGCGATGCACGACCTGTGGGCATCGTCCGACAGGCATCGGCGAACCCGCCTGACGGCAGGCGCGGGGGCGGGCGACTAAGGTTGTGCCGTCCCAGGACAAGGCTGCGGTGGCATCGGTGCCGCTGCAACAGGCTCAACCAGAGCGCCTGCAGGCGCATGACAGGAGAGAACCATGAACAAGCACACTCTGACGACGACGGCTGCTGCGGTCTTGCTCGCAGGCGTGGCCCTCACCGGTTGCGGCAAGCGCGAGTCGGCCGAATCGACGGCCGCCAACAGCAACGACAGCGTGATTGCGCAGGCCGAGCAGAAGGGCCGCGACATGCAGGCAGACGCATCGCGTGGCATGGACCAGGCGAAGCAGGCCGGCCGCGACGTGGCGCAGGACGCCAAGGCCGCGACCGACAAGGCCGGCGACAAGGTCGCCGACGCGGTCATCACGACCACCGTGAACGCCGAACTGGCGAAGGATTCGAGCCTCAGCGCGCTGAAGATCAACGTCGACACCGACAACGGTCGGGTTGCCCTGCGCGGCACGGCACCGAGCGAAGCCGCGCGCGAACGCGCGACTCAGCTGGCGTCGAACGTGAAGGGGGTTGTCAGTGTCGACAACCAGCTGAGCGTGGAGCCGGCGAAGAGTTGACGTTCTCGATCTCAATCGTGATCGTCGGGAGGCGGAGTGTTTACTCCGCCTTGTCGCAGGGGCTCCAGATACTCTTCGATTTTTTTCTTCGCGATTTCGATGTTGATCATTTGCAGCAGCGTGGCAGGCTGTTTCCCATATGGTCGCGTCAGCGGTGACACATTCGCTGTCGCTTCGACCTGGGGTGTCTGACTCGGCTTGCCTTGATTGCACATCGTGTTGGCAACACGCGAATTCCGGAAGGCGGCAGGCTTTCCCTGTCTAGGCGGGACGCCGTCACGCGGGCGGATGCGCAGCACCACCAATTCTTTGTCCTTGGCTTGCCTCGCCGTCGCTTCGGAAAGATCTTGCCTCGCTAAGGTGGGGCTTGATCGAGTCCGGCCGACGCGCCGCTTTGCAGTGGCGGATTTCGCCACCTGATCCGGCACGGCATCGGGCAATTCGAATCGGCCCCGTGCGCCGCAGTTGGTCACGTCCATGGATTTGCACCGGTGGCGTTTCGACAGCTGTTGTGCTCGTCGCCCTCTGGTCGGCATGGTGGATGGGCTCGCCCGCTCGGTGACAGCTTCACCCGGCGTGGCATCTGTGGGCCGTGAAAACGTGGTGACCAACGGCGGATGGCGTGGATCGGCGGAAGCAGCTGTGCAACCCGATGGCGGGGCACGCTCCGCCTTGAGGCCTTCGAACGCTGAAACGGCGAGGTACAGCTGTTGGCGCAGCTGATTGTTCTCGTATTTGAGCTGAGCAATCTGGTCGTGCAGTGCCGCAACCAGCGCTTCCGATTCTGGAACCTCTTGCGGATTTCCATCACGGGCGTCCACTTTCTGCATGCTCGCCTTCCGGGGGCTGCGCAGGCGTTTGAGCCACGATGGAGAGCCCTCTTGCCCGAGCAACTCTCGGGAGGGCGTGGACCTTGATCGGGTGGCGGCAGGACGCGTGCTCAACCCGGCACGCCGGAGTGTCTCCGCGGCGCTGTTGCGCGGCGGCTTGATGGATTCGCTGCTTGGGTGACGATCGGCTGGCTCCTGAGTCGTTGGCGCCTCATGGCTCGCGCGAAGCTTGGCTTGGCTGACTCCACTCATTTCGGGCTCCTCGTTGGATTGGGAACGACATGAATGAGTGAGGAGTGAATCGCCAGGAGTTCCAATGCTTGCCGAGGGTTCTCCCTCGGGCAACCCGATCAAGGTCGCTGCGGCGCCATCACTGGTTCGCCGTGCCTGGGGTCGTGTCCGGCACGGCCTGAGACAAGTTCTCCCGTTCGCGCTCCAGTTGCCTGACCCGAGCCAGTGCGAGACCGAGCTGCTGCTTCCATTTCTTGGCTTCCTCCTTCCATTCGTCGGTCTCGTCCTTCAGTTTTTTGTTTTTTTCCTTCAAGCGTTGAATCTTCTCTTCAGGTCGCTCGGGGCGCGGTGGCAATCCCCCATCAGCGGCTTCGGCGAGGCTGGACTTGCGAGGAGAACGGCTCTGTTCGTTGATTCTCCGGACGAGATCTGGGTTGCACAGCCTGGGCACGTGAGGGGCCTTGTCGGGTAGCGACGTCCGCGCCGTCGCCTCTGGCGTCCGCGGAGACTGGCTTGCGGCCCTGGGACGCGTCAAGCTGCGGGGGCTGATGCTGGCAGACCGCTTGAGAAAGCGCGCAATGGGTGACGACTTTCGAGGAGAGTCCTCCTCTGGCCGCCTGTGCGCTGCTTCTGAACGGCCCAGGTGGTCGCGCTGGCCCGTCGGCCTGGGACTCCCAGGTTGCGAGTGTGGTCCGTCGTTGGCATCGACCTCGACCGGTCTGGCCCGATGCGTCGCAGAACTTCTTTGCAGCTGAGCGCGGCGTTCCTCGCTTTTCTTCAGATCTTTTTCGAACTGCACTTTGCGTTCGAACGTTGCATTGGCCTCATCAGTCCGTGGCAGGCTGGATCGCAAGGAACTTTGCTGCGTTGCCTTCTCCTTGTGCGAACCGCCTGGGGGGCTGGACCTTGAACGCGCAGGCCTTGATGCCTGAAGCGGCGTCGAAAACAGCCGGTTCTGATCGTTGCTCAACTTGAGTCGAATCTCTTCCATTTTTCTGGAGATCGGCTCCCGTGCGTTCGCTTGCGCGGGGGCTTCCGACTTTCGTCTTGTTGTCTTGTAATAAAGGCCTCGGGACTTCTGGGACTTGTCGGGATTCACAGCAACTCCATTGAGCCATCAGCTCGGCAATGAACAACGAGCACTGAGTCACCGTGACGCCCCACCAGTTCCATGCGAACCGCAAAAAGCAAAAGGGCCACCTTCGGGTGGCCCTTGTAGCTACCGAACATCGTTCGGGGACGAACGAGACGGGGGTCTTGGCGCCGGGTACGGGTTCCGGACTCCGCCCAATAGTGCGGTCGGTTTGTCGCCTTGATGAAGATGAATTGTGCCGAAGCCTCGCAAGGCCCATCCATCGAAAAGCACGATGAAAGCAACGCTTGTCATGCGATGTCAGGAGCAAGCGGATAAGCTCCCGCCCTCCCATCTCTCGCGTGCCGCCGGACCACCGATCCACGCGGCGCCCCAACCGCTCCCAACCCGTGGAGATCGACTCGCGTGTTCCGCTACTTCGAGAACCTGCTACACCCTTACCCCGACGCGGTGCCCGCGCCGCCGCCGCGCGGCTTCTTCGCCTTCGTGTGGGCGTGCACGCTCGGCTCGCGCCGCTTCGTGCTCGGCATGATGCTGCTGACGGCCGCGTTCGGCGTGTTCGAGGCCATGCTGTTCAGCATGATGAGCCGCGTCGTCGACTGGCTCGGCGCCACCAGGCCCGCCGAGCTGTGGCCGACGCACAGCCTGACGCTGCTGCTGCTGGCCGCGATCCTGCTGGCCAGCCCGATCGCCGCGGCCTTGCAGACGCTCTTCAAGCACCAGGCGCTGGCCGGCAACTTCCCGATGCGGCTGCGCTGGAACTTCCACCGGTTGATGCTCGCGCAGAGCATGAACTTCTACCAGGACGAGTTCGCCGGCCGCGTCGCGGCCAAGGTGATGCAGACCTCGCTCGCGGTGCGCGACACGGTGATGATCCTGACCGACGTGCTGGTCTTCGTGATCATCTACTTCGCGACGATGGCGGCGGTGGTCGGTACCTTCGATGCACGGCTGCTGGTGCCTTTCCTCGCGTGGCTGGGCCTGTACGTCGCGGCGCTGCGCTACTTCGTGCCGCGCCTGGGCAAGATCGGCCAGGCGCAGGCCGACGCGCGCTCGCTGATGACCGGCCGCATCACCGACGCATACACCAACATCGCGACGGTCAAGCTGTTCTCGCATGCGCAGCGCGAGGCCGGCTTCGCCCGTTCGGCGATGCAGGAGTTCATGCAGACGGCCTATGCGCAGATGCGGCTGGTGAGCGGCTTCGAGATCGTGAACCACAGCCTGAGCATCGGGCTGATCATGTCGACCACCGGCGCCACGCTGTGGCTGTGGGTGCAGGGCGAGCTCGGCATCGGCGCGGTCGCCGCGGCCACCGCGATGGCGCTGCGCCTGAACGGCATCTCGCACTGGATCATGTGGGAGATGGCCTCGCTGTTCGAGCACATCGGCACGGTGCACGACGGCATCAACACCTTGTCGCGCCCGCAGGCGGTGGTCGACCGGCCCGATGCGCGCACGCTGTCGGTGACGCGCGGCGAGATCCGCTTCGAGCAAGTGGGCTTCGCGTACGGCGGCAGCAAGCCGGTGATCGACGGACTGTCGCTGCACATCCGCCCGGGCGAGAAGATCGGGCTGGTCGGGCGCTCGGGCGCCGGCAAGTCGACGATCGTGAACCTGCTGCTGCGCTTCTACGACATCGAATCGGGCCGCGTGCTGATCGACGGGCAGGACATCGCCGGCGTGACGCAGGACAGCCTGCGCGCGCAGATCGGCATGGTGACGCAGGACACCTCGCTGCTGCACCGCTCGGTGCGCGACAACATCCTGTACGGCCGCCCCGATGCCGACGACCCGCAGATGGTGGCGGCCGCGAAGCGCGCCGAGGCGCATGAGTTCATCCAGGGGCTGACCGACCCGAAGGGGCGCCAGGCCTACGACGCGCACGTCGGCGAGCGCGGCGTCAAGCTGAGCGGCGGCCAGCGCCAGCGCATCGCGATCGCGCGGGTGATGCTGAAGGACGCGCCGATCCTGTTGCTCGACGAAGCCACCAGCGCGCTCGACTCCGAGGTCGAGGCGGCGATCCAGGCGAGCCTGTACCGGCTGATGGAAGGCAAGACGGTGGTGGCGATCGCGCACCGGCTGTCGACCATCGCCGCGATGGACCGGCTGATCGTGCTCGACAAGGGGCGCATCGTCGAGGAAGGGGATCACCGCAGCCTGCTGGCGCAGGGCGGGCTGTATGCGCGGCTGTGGGCGCACCAGAGCGGTGGATTCCTCGGGGAGGAGACGGCCGATGGGGAAGACCTGCCGCCGGGGGCGAGGCGGCAGGTGGAGTCGGTCAGCTGAGTTGGATGGTGGGTGCGCTACCCAAAGACGGGGAACTCGAATCTAGAAAAGTCCCTTGCGGACGAGGTCCTCCACGATGGCTTCTTTCTTTATTTTCCGGTCCTCAGTCTTCTCGGTCTTTGTGGGCTTTTCGGGGGATTCGGCATCTCTCCCCTCCTCGTTGTCGACCTTCTCCCATGCTGCAGGTGGTGTCGGTGTGAAATAGCGCTTGACTCGCTTGAACGCGTCCATTGTGTTGATCCCAAAGTGATGACCCGTCTCAGTGGCACCGCCACCCAGACGAGTTCCATCACTCCTTCGATCCTTGCTGGGTGTTGCTCAGCGGTGCCCATCCCAATCGCGCCGGTCGTGATCGCGGTCACGCCAGTCGCGTCCCGGGCCCGGGCTGTAGTACGGCGCCGGTTCGACCACCACGGTGCGCTGGCGGTAGCCGCGCGGTGGCACGACGATGCAGGCGCTGAGCATTTGCGTCACGGCAAGGATGCCGACCAGGCCCAGCACGCGGCGGTTCAGAAAGCGTTTCATCGTGGATCTCCTGAAGGCCGGACAGCGGCCCTGCGACGACAACGGGCGCCGTCACGGCGATGTTGACGCCCTGGCGTTGCTGCGAGGTAAAGGCGAGGTATCCGTGTGTTCGAGGCCCGGCTATCCGACCTCGATGACCGGCTTCGCGCGCCGCTGCCGCTCCAGCATCCACAGCAGGTACGCCACGATCGCGATGTTCAGCAGCAGCGTCGCGACGCGCAGCGGGCTCACGCGGTGCAGCAGTTCGTAGAGCTCCACCGGCACATAGATCGCGCCACCCGCCGCACCGAGCCACGCGCCCCAGCGGTAGCCGCGCCACAGGCCGTACGCTTCGGCCAGTCGCACGCACGAGTACAAGGCCGCGAGGCCGGCCAGCAGCCACAGCCGCGCATCGGTCAGCTGCGAACTGGCTTCGAGGAAGATGTGCGGGAAATGCCGGTCCGGGTCGAGGTGCAGCCCGGCGACCAGCGCTTCGGCCAGGTGCCGCACGTCGCGGTGCAGCAGCGACAGCAGCCCGAAGCCGCCGGCCAGCACCGCCAGGCCCTTGATCGCCTCGAACAGCGCGACCAGCTGCATCGTGCGCGGCGGGTGAGGGCGGGTCGTCATGAGGTCAGCGGCCGCGCGGCGGGTGCGTCGATCACGACGTCGCTGCGCGGCTGCGCGACGCACGGCAGGATGAAGCCTTCGGCTTTCTCGTCGGCGCTCAGCCCTGGCCACTCGATCGGGTACGCGATGCGGCCGCTGACGAGCTTGCACAGGCAGGCGCGACAGGTGCCGTTGCGGCACGAACTGGGCAGCCGCAGCCCGGCCAGTTGCGCCGACTTCACGAGCCCCTGCCTCGCCGGTGCCGTGAAGCGGAAGCCGCCCGGCTCGACGAGCGCCTCGAACGGCCCGGCTTCAAGCGGCGCGGCGCTGTCGTCGCCTCCGCTCATTCGGCGGCGGCCTCGTCCAGGAAGCGCACCTTCACCTTGCGGCCCTTCAGCTTGCCCTGGTTCAGCCGTTGCAGCGCCTGCTTCGCGATCGCCCGGTCGACGGCCACGTAGGTGGAGAACTCGCCGACCTGGATCTTGCCGACCTGCGCCGCGGTGAAGCCCGCCTCGCCGGTCAACGCGCCCAGCACGTCGCCGGGGCGGATCTTGTCCTTGCGCCCGCCGAGGACCTGCAGCGTGCGCATCGCCGCGGTCAGCGGGCCGCCGCCGCTCGGCGTCAGCTCGCTCAGCGGGTGCCATTCGGATTCGCGCCCCTGCACCTTCTCGATGGTGCCGACACGGCCCATCTCATCCATGCTGGCCAGGCTGAAGGCCCAGCCTTCGTCGTCGCCGCGGCCGGTGCGGCCGATGCGGTGCGTGTGCACCTCGGGGTCGGGCGTGATGTCGACGTTGATCACCGCTTCGAGCTGCGCGATGTCGAGCCCGCGGGCGGCCACGTCGGTGGCCACCAGCACCGGGCAGCTGCGGTTGGCGAACTGCACCAGCACCTGGTCGCGGTCGCGCTGCTCCAGGTCGCCGTGCAGCGCGAGCGCCTGTACGCCCTGCGCCTGCAGCACGTCGACCAGGTCGCGGCACTGCTGCTTGGTGTTGCAGAACGCGATCGTGCTGGCCGGGCGGAAGTGGTTCAGCAGCAGGCCGACGGCATGCAGCCGCTCGTCGTCGCGAACCTCGTAGAAGCGCTGGCGGATCTTCGCGGCGGCGTGCTGCTCGGCGAGCTTCACCTCGCGCGGCTCGCGCAGGAACTGCTGGCTCAGCTTCGCGATGCCCTCGGGGTAGGTGGCCGAGAACAACAGCGTCTGGCGCTGCTTCGGGCAGCGCCTGGCGACCGCGGCGATGTCGTCGAAGAAGCCCATGTCGAGCATGCGGTCGGCCTCGTCGAGCACCAGCGTGTTCAGCGCGCCCAGCGACAGCGTCTCGCGCTCCAGGTGGTCGAGGATGCGGCCTGGCGTGCCGACGACGATGTGCGCGCCGTGCTCCAGGCTGGCGATCTGCGGGCGCATCGTCGCGCCGCCGCACAGCGTCAGCGTCTTCACGTTGTCTTCGGCGCGCGCCAGCCGGCGGATCTCCTGCGTGACCTGGTCGGCGAGCTCGCGCGTGGGGCACAGCACCAGCGCCTGCACGTCGAAGCGCTTCGCATCGAGCCGGGCCAGCAGCGCGAGCGCGAACGCGGCGGTCTTGCCGCTGCCGGTCTTGGCCTGCGCGATCAGGTCGTGGCCGGCCAACGCGATCGGCAGGCTGGCCGCCTGGATCGGCGTCATCGTCTCGTAGCCGAGGCGGGACAGGTTCTCGAGGGTCGCAGCGGAAAGCGGCAGCTGGCTGAACGGGGGCGCTTGGGTCATGGCGCGGATTATCCGCGCGCCCTCCGGCGGCCGCTCAGCGCGCGGCGGCGCGTGCCAGCGCCTGGCTTGCGACTGCCCCCGCGGACAGCTGCTTCGTGAGGTACTCGGCCAGCCGCACGTGCTGGCTGAACACGACGTTGAAGCGCAGGTGCGGGTCGCCGGCGTTGTCGGCCATGAAGGTGGCGCCGCGCGCGAGCAGGATGCCGTTGCGGTAGGCATCCTTCACCAGCTCGTCGATGTCGATGCCGTGCGGCACGGTTCCCCACAGGAACAGGCCGCCTTCGCCGGGGTGGTCGAGCAGCACGCCGGCCTGGCGCAGTTGGCGCGTGGCCAGGCCGCGCGCGGTGCCGAGCTTCTGCTGCAGCCGGTCGATGTGCTTGCGGAAGCGGCCGGTCGACAGCAGTTCGAGCAGCACGTATTCGTTCAGCGACGCGGTCGTCAGCACCGACAGGATCTTCTCGCGCAGCAGCGGCTTCAGCCACTGCGGCTCGGCCGCGATGTAGCCCAGGCGCAGCGCGGGGCTCAGCGCCTTGCAGAAGCTGGAGTAGTAGATGACGTTGCGCAGCTCCGACAGCTGCGCGAGGCGCGTCGGGTGGCCGGGGTGGAAGTGGCTTTGCACGTCGTCCTCGGCGACCAGGAAGCCGTGGCGGTCGGCCAGCCCGAGGATGCGGTGCAGGTTGGCGGCGCTGCTGCTCCAGCCGGTCGGGTTGTGCAGCACGCTCTGCACGAAGAACAGGCGCGGCCGCTGTGCGGTGCAGGCGGCCTCGATCTGCGCCAGGTCGGGCCCGTCGTGGCGCCGCGTGATCGGCACGATGCGCACGCCCATCTGCCGCAGCCGGTCGAACAGCAGGTGGTAGCCGGGGTTGTCGACCATCACCGCATCGCCCGGTTGCAGGAAGCTGCGGCAGATCAGGTCGATCGCGTGCGTGCCGCCGTAGGTGGTGAGGATGCGGCTCGCATCGGCCGCGATGCCCTGGCCGCGCATCAGCGTCGAGATGCGCTCGCGCAGCTCGGGCAGCCCCTGCGGCGGGCAGCGCGCCGCCATGCCGCCGTTGGCGCGTGCCAGCCCGCGCTGCACGACGGTGGCGGGGATCGCGTCCTCGAGCCACGACACCGGCAACGAACCGGCGCTGACCGGCAGCAGGCCGGCGCGCTGGTCGTGCGCCTGCTGCACCAGCCAGACGGCGTCCTGTTCTTCGCCGGCTTCGAGCAGCGCCTCGAGGGCGGGCGGGGCCGCGGTCTCGCAGACGAAGAAGCCGGCGGTGCCGCGCGATTCGACGACGGCCGACGCCACCAGCCGGTCGTAGGCGGTGACCACGGTGTTCGGGCTCACGCCAAGCTGCCGCGCCAGCGTGCGGATCGACGGCAACTTGGCGCCGGCCGACAGGCGAGCGCCGTCGACCAGCGCGCGCAGGCGGGTCTCGATCTGGTCGGCGAGCGGAACGGAAGAGTCGCGGTCGAGGGAGAACACGGGCGTCCTTGGAGGTCCAGCGGGATGTTCATCGCGTCAGCAGCAGCACGGCCAGCACCGCCAGCGATCCCGCCATGATGGCATTGAACGCCTCGCGCCAGCCGGGGCGCGTCAGCACGCGGCGCAGCCCGGCGCCGAACAGCGTCCACAGCGAGATGCACGGGAAGTTGGTCGCCAGCGTGATCGCCAGCACCAGCAGCGCAGCCACGCCGGTCGGCATGCCGGTGGGCATGAACACCGTCGCGACGGTGACCGACTTGAGCCAGGTCTTCGGATTGACGAACTGGAATGCGGCCGCCTCGACGAAGCCGACCGGCTTCGCGAGTTCGGTGCCGAACACCACCGGCGTGGTCAGCTTCCAGGCCATCCACAGCAGGAACAGCGCGCCGGCAATGCGCAGGGCGTCGTGGATCGCCGGATGGTCCGCGAGCAGCGTGCCCAGGCCCATGCAGGTCAACCAGGTCTGCACGCCGCCGCCGAGGCTGACGCCCAGCAGGTGCGGCAGGCTGCGCCGGTAGCCGAAGTTCGCCCCCGAGGTGGTCAGCAGGATGTTGTTCGGGCCGGGTGTCGCCGACATCAGCAGCGAGTAGCTCAGCAGGGGCAGCAGGTCGTTCATCGTGTCTCCTCAGGATGGAGACGAGCTTAGGAACGAGGCGGCGGCGCGTGAAGCTACAGGCGCGGGCGATGCGCCCGGCACTGTATCAATCGGCGCGGGCGCACAGTTTCAGCGCGCGGCGGCTGGGCTACGCTGGTGCATTCCTTTCACGCCTTCACGGATGCCGACGATGGACCTGCCGATCTCCTACCGCGATGTCGACATCGCTGCCGCCCACCTCGCGGGCGTGGCGCACCGCACGCCGGTCGCCACGTCGCGCACCGCCGACCAGCGCACCGGCGCGCAGGTGTTCTTCAAGTGCGAGAACCTGCAGCGCATGGGCGCGTTCAAGTTCCGCGGGGCGTACAACGCGCTGGTGCAGCTGGATGCGGACCAGCGCCGCCGCGGCGTGATTGCCTGGTCATCGGGCAACCATGGCCAGGCGATCGCGCTGTGCGCCGGGCTGCTGGGCCTGCCGGCGGTGGTCGTGATGCCGCAGGATGCGCCGACGCTCAAGATCGCCGCGACGCGCAGCTATGGCGCCGAGGTCGTGCTGTACGACCGCTACCGCGACGACCGCGAGGCGATCGGCCAGCAGCTCGCCACCGAGCGCGGGTTGACGCTGATTCCGCCGTACGACCACCCGCTGGTGATGGCGGGGCAGGGCACGGCGACCAAGGAGTTGATCGAAGAGGTCGGGCCACTCGACGCGCTGTTCGTCTGCACCGGCGGCGGCGGGTTGCTGAGCGGCAGCGCCACGGCGGCCAACCACCTGTCCCCCGACTGCGCGGTGTACGGCGTGGAACCGGAGGCGGGCAACGACGTGCAGCTGTCGTTCCGGCGTGGCGAGCGGGTCGGCATTGCGGTGCCGCAGACGATTGCCGACGCTGCGCAGACGCAGATGGTGGGCGCGCTGACCTTCCCGGTGATCCAGCGCCGCGTGCGCGACATCCTGACCGTCAGCGATGCGCAGCTGGCGCGCACGATGCGCTTCATCGGCGAGCGGATGAAGCTGGTCGTCGAGCCGACCGGCTGCCTGGGTGCGGCGGCGGTGCTGGAAGGCGCCGTTCCGCTGGCCGACAAGCGCGTCGGCGTGATCCTGAGCGGCGGCAACATCGACCTCGCACGGTATGGCGAACTGGTGGCGGCCGCATGAGCCGGCCCCTGCAGACCTGGCAGGGCAGCTGCCATTGCGGGACGGTGCGCTTCGCGATCGACACCGATTTTCCCGAGCTGACGACCTGCGACTGTTCGATCTGCCGGCGCAAGAACGCGCTGATGGTGAAGGTGCACGAGAGCCGCTTCCGGTTGCTCGCGGGCGAGGCCGCGCTGACCGAGTACCGTTTCCACACCCGCACCGCGCGGCACTTCTTCTGCAGCACGTGCGGCATCTATCCGTTCCACCGCAAGCGCGTGACGCCGGATTTCGTCGGCGTCAACGTGTTCTGCCTGGAGGGGTTCGATCCGGCCGGCATCCCGGTGCGGGCGACGGTCGGCGCGGCGATGGCTTGAAATCGTCGCCTGAAATTCGTTCAAGTCGGCGATCGGAAGGCCGATATCGCGGCAAGCGAGGCGCCATGTCCAACACCTTTTCCATCGGCCTGTCCGGCCTGTCCGGCCTGAACGCTGCCCAGCTCCGGCTCGACAGCGCCGCCCACAACATCGCCAACTCGCAAACGCCGGGGTTTCGACGCCAGCAGGTCGTGCAGCAGGCGCTGCCGGAAGGCGGCGTGCAGGCCGACATCGCGGCGTCGACGCAGACCGGCGGCTCGCTGGAAGCCGACGTCGTCGAGCAGGTGTCCGCCGCATACAGCTACAAGGCAAATCTGCGCACCTTGCAGGTGCAGGATGAGGTGCTCGGGTCATGGTTGGACGTCACTGCGTAACGTGACGACATATTTCTGTAGGTCACGTTTTCCTTTCTTAACGTCAACCAATCGCCACGATCTCCCGTTGTGGACACAAGCCGGGCGACAGCCGGGCCAGCTTCAGGAAGTCGGGCCGAACGACTTCCATCCAATCCGGGATACCACCATGACCAAGTCTCTGATCGTTGCCGCCGTCCTGTCCGCTTTCGCCGTGGGCTCGTTCGCTCAAGCTGCCTCGTCGGCCGATGCCGCTTCGGCACCCGCCAAGAAGGCCGCCCACAAGAAGCACCACAAGGCTGACAAGAAGGCCGAAGCCGCTGCACCGGCTGCTTCCGCCGCCAAGTAATCAGCCTCGGCTGAAACAGGAAAGCCGGGCTCGCCCGGCTTTTTTTCGGCTGGACATCCATGACTTCCGTCGCAGCGCACATCGACCCGCCGTGGCGGCTCAAGCTGAAGGCGAAGGGTTGTCAGGCAATGCCGGGCGCCCC
>Ga0065165_1002615_pt1 | contig 14714 bp, 10 predicted proteins | sample AraplaMF_Cvi_mMF_FD_63813 | JGI IMG/M metagenome (GOLD analysis project Ga0065165, IMG submission 63813) | Arabidopsis root microbial communities from the University of North Carolina, USA - plate scrape MF_Cvi_mMF (version 2) (version 3) | ecosystem: Host-associated > Plants > Roots >...
GGGCGGCACCTACTTTTCTTTGCCGCCGCAAAGAAAAGTAGGCAAAAGAAAGCGGCTCACACCGCCAGTTCTTGTTCCTGCCTGAGGGCCCCCACAGGTTCTTACACTTCACACGGCAACCACGTGACCGACGTTCGTTGCCAGCGCTCTCGCGATGCGCCTCACCCGCTTCACCCTCCCGCGTTACAGCATGCCGCGCCACCCAGTCCACCGCCGCCCAGGTGGCAAACTGTGTGTCGGCCCCAGTGCTCCACACGCCTCACTTCGGACCGGTAACGCACGCGTTCCACCTGTAAGAGCGCTAACGCATACGACGCGACAACCTACACACAGTTTGCCACCTGGGCGGCAGCGACCATTTGCGGCCGCTAGCCCGTGTGCGGGTGTTTGAAGTGGGTGAGGCGTTCATTCAGCGCGTTTGCAACGCAGGCGAACAAGGGCGTTGCCGTGTGAAGGGTGGGGACGTCGGGGACCCGTGGATAGAAACACGGGCTGGCGGTGTGAGCCGCTTTCTTTTGCCTACTTTTCTTTGCGGCGGCAAAGAAAAGTAGGTGCCGCCCCGCACAGGGGCGACGCTTGAAGCACGACAACAAAGCGCGGATGCCAGCGCAAAACAAAACACAAGCAAACCACACAGCTTGCGCAGCAATGCAAGAACGAAAAACAAAAAAACCAAAACCAAACCGCTACACCAGCGCAGGCAGCCCCTCCACCAGCACAACCGCAAACACCACACCCAGCAGCGCGCCAAGAACACGCAGCGTGTTATGCCTGAACTCGGTTTTGCAGGGCAGCGCGCCAAGGAACAGTGCCCCGGCCAGCGCCATCGGAATGACCAGAATGAAATCACCGATCGTGAAGTAGTGCATGCCTGTCTCCTTTATGTACTCGTCTGACGCGACTGCATGCGGCGCGCCTGACTACCAGTATAGGAGACGGTATCGATGCGTTTTGTGGGCTGGAGCGCACGCGGGCGTCTGTCTGTCCCGGCGCACAGCCAAGCGGGACAAGGCTTTGCGCCATCCCCGCGACGACACGTAAAATTCGGCGCCGTGCGAACGCCCGCTTACGCCGACCTTTCCGAATATGCGTTTTGTCGGTGGAAATGCGGGCGGACGCCGTGTAATGCCTACGCCATGCCGACGCGCTCGCGAGCCCGCAGTCGCGCCGACGCAAGTATGCCGATCACCAGCAACCCGCCGACGAGCACGGCCACGCCCGTCCACGCATAAGCCGCCCACACACGCCCGCCATACGACCCGACGATGCTCGATCCGAGGTAATACGCAAGCAGGTACAGCGCGGCCGCCTGGCCTTTCGCTTCCTTCGCGATGCGACCCACCCACCCGCTCGCAACGGCATGTCCTGCGAAGAAGCCGAACGTCACACAGGCAATGCCGCATGCGATCAGCGCAAGCGACTGCGTCGTGGTCAGCAGCAGACCGCACAGCATGATGACGATGCTGCCGATCAGCACGCGCCCGCGCCCGAACGTGTCGGCCATGCGGCCCGACCACGGCGACGCGACGACGCCCGTCAGATACACGACGAAGATCCCGCCGATGGCCGTCTGACTCAGTCCGAACGGCGGCGCGAGCAGGCGATAACCAATGTAGTTGTAGAGCGTGACGAAGCTGCCCATCAGCACGAAGCCCATCAGAAACAGCAGCGGCAAACCGGGGCGTCCGAGATGCTTTACGAGCGCCGTGCGGTGATGCGAGAAGCCGAGTCCGCGACGCGGGACGAAGTGACGCGAGGGCGGCAACAGCGAGCGGAACGCGAGCATCGAAAGAATGCCGAGCACGCCGATCGTGCCGATCGCCACGCGCCACGAGAACAGATCCGCGACAACGCCCGTAATCACACGCCCCGCCATGCCGCCGATCGCCGTGCCGCCCACATAGAGGCCCATCGCAAGGCCGAGGCCATCGGGATGCACTTCCTCCGCGAGGTACGCCATCGCGACGGCAGGCACGCCGCCGAGCGCCAGCCCTTCGAGCGCGCGCAGCAACAACAGCGCGTGCCATTGCGGCGTGAACGCGACCGCGAGCGTCAGCAGCGACGACGCCGTGAGCGAAGCCGTCATCAACCGATGGCGGCTCCATCCTTCCGACACGAAGCCCGCGACGAACACGGCGAGCGCGAGCGCCGCCGTCGTCAGCGACAACGACAGGCTGCTTTGCGCGGGGCTGACGTCGAATGAGGCGGAGAACGCGGGCAGCAGCGGCTGCACGCAATAGAGCAGCGAGAACGTCGCGTAACCGGCGAACAGCAGCGCGAGGCTGGCGCGCCAGTAAGCGCGCGTGCCGCGTTCGAGATACGGCGCTCCGGTGGAGGAAGCTGAAGAGGATGAAGCGAAAGACGATGAATCAGCGGGCCGACTCGGGTCCGACGATGCGGTCACAACAAAACTCCCGGAAACGATTGAAACGACGCAGAGACTCGCGCAATCGACGTGTGCAATCAGCGCGAAGGGTCAACGATACGCCGATTGCGCGTACCACGTCGTCGAATCCGGCAACAGGAAAGGAACGCGAGCCGTGTTAGCCGCGCGTCGCACCGGCGGCGCTGGCGGGTTGATCGGCGGCATCGGGATGCGTGAGCTGTTCGTCGGTGGGCAGCGACGTCGCGTCCCAGCCGCCGCCGAGCGCCTTGATCAGCGCGACGCTCGCGGCCATCCGGCGGCGCGCGATCGAGACCGCTTCGCGCTCGTTGGTGAGCGCCGTCGTCTGCGCGACTACGACGTCGAGATACGTGATCGCACCGTTCTTGTAGCGGTTCGACACGATCGCGAGCGAGCGCTGCGCCGCCGAGACGGCGTCGTCCTGCGCCTGCGCTTCCTGTTCCAGCACGCGCAAGGCTGCGATGTTGTCTTCGACCTGGCCGAACGCCGACAGCACAGTTTGCCGGTACTGCGCGATGCCTTCGTCGTAGTTCGCCTGCGCTTCGGCTTTTTTCGCGGCGCGTCCGCCGAAGTCGAGCAGCGTGCCGGCGAGCGTCGGACCGAGCGACCAGAAGCGGGCCGGCGCGAGCAGCCAATCGCTGAAATTGGTCGCCTCCAGCCCACCCGACACCGACAAAATCAGATTCGGAAAATACGCTGCCGTTGCAACGCCGATCTGCGCGTTCAGATCGACCATCTGCCGCTCGGCGGCGGCGATGTCGGGCCGGCGTTCGAGCAGCGTCGACGGCACGCCGACGGGTGCGATCACGGGCACGGCAACGAGCGGTGCGACAGGCAGCGAGAATGTCGACGGCGTCTGGCCAGTCAGGATCGCGATCGCGTGTTCGAGTTGGGCGCGCTGCACGCCGAGATCGATCGCTTGAGCCTGCGTCGTGCGCAACTGCGTCTGGGCCTGGGCGACGTCGGCGTCGGTGGCGATGCCGCCCTTGTAGCGGTTCTGCGTGAGTTCGACGGCTTCCTTGTAGGCGGCGATCGTGTCGTCGAGCAGTTGCCGTTCGCGGTCGATGCCGCGCAGTTCGAAATAGTCGGTCGCGAGTTCGGCCTGCATCGACAGCAGCACACTTTGCGCATCGGCGGCGCTTGCCTGCGCGTTCGCACGTGCGCCTTCGACGCTGCGCGACACGCGGCCCCACAAGTCGGGCTCCCACGTCGCGTCGGCGCCGACGATCCAGTCGTTGAGCGTCTTGCCCGCCGTCGATTTGAACTTCACGTTCTCCGACGACCGCGCGCGCGAGTAGCCGCCATTCGCGGTGACGACGGGGAAGAACTGCGAGCGGAATTGCTCGACCTGCGCGCGCGCCGCGCGAAAACGCGCCTGCGCGGCCTGCACGTTCTGGTTCGCGCTGGCCACCTGCTGTTCGAGCGCGTTCAGCGCGGGGTCGTCGTAGACCTCCCACCAGGCACTGCGGATGTGCGCGTCGGCGGGCTCGGCCGTTTTCCAGCCGGTGCCTTCGAGTTCCTTGTACGTGGCGGCCGTTGTTGCCGAAGGCCGCTTGTAGTCGGGGCCGACCGTGCACGCGGCAAGCAGACTCGCGCCCATCAGCGCGAAAGCCACCGAACGACGACGCATGCGGTACGTGCTCACTCTTGTGCCTTTGCAGTCTGCTCGCTTTGCGCGGGAGCGGAACCCGTCGTGCCGGAAGCGCCCGACGCACCCGCTGCGCCACCCGCTTTCGGATGCACGATACGCACCGCCGCGCCATCGACGATCGAATCCTGCGGATTCAGAATCACCTGCTCGTCGCCCGTCAGCCCGGAGGCAATCGCGACGCGCGTGCCGTAATCGGTACCGAGCGCCACCTTGACGAGTTTCACGCGCTGCTGCGCATCGACGGTTGCGACTTTCACGCCATCCGGACGGAACAGGAACGCGTTGCCCGGCAGCGTGTACGGCGCGGCGGCCTGCGATTTCAGCGCGAAGTGCACCTGCGCATAAGCGCCCGGCAGCAGATCGCCGTTTCGGTTGTCGACGTCGACTTCGACGAGCATCGTGCGCTGCTGTTGATCGACGGCGCCTGATGTGCGCGCGACGGTGCCGGGGTAGTGCTTCGCCGGCGTTTCGGTGAGCGTCAGAAACGCGCTCTGCTGCGCCTTCACTTCCTGCGCGTAAGCCTGCGGCACGTTCACGTAGACGCGCAGCCGGTCGGCTTGCGCGACATGGAACAGTTCCTTAGCCGGGCCGCCCGAACTGCCCGCATCGATCAGCGCGCCGACGTCGACGTTGCGCGCGGTCACGATGCCGTCGAACGGTGCGTAGACCTTCTGGAACGACTGCATCTTTTCGAGCCGCGCGACGTTGAAGCGCGCCGCGTCGAGCGTGCCTTTCTTCGCGAGCATGTCGCCGACCTTTTCGTCGGTTTCCTGCTTCGAGACGGAATTGCTGCGAAGCATCTCCGACCAGCGGTCGGCGGTGCTTTTCGCGAGCGTGTAGGTTGCTTGTGCGTTGGCCAGATCGGCGTTGGCCGCTTTCAACTGATCGTCGACTTCGGGCGTGTCGATTTCGGCGAGCAGTTGTCCCGCCTTCACGCGCGCGCCGATATCCGCGTACCACTTCTTCACATAGCCGTTGGTGCGCGCGTAGATCGGCGTGTCGAGGAACGCCTGTACGTTGCCGGGCAGCACGAGATCGAGCGCGGCTGCGGATTTCTGCGGCTTCACCACCTCGACGCTCAGTTGCGCGGAATGCTGCGCGTCGCGTTCGAGCGCGGCCTGCGCGTCATGACGCGACCAGATGCCCTGCGCAGCGAGCGCCAGCACGACGATCGCCGCGGCGATGACGATCCAGCGCGAACGTTTCGATGAGTTGCGCGGGCCTTCCCCGTGCGGCGCGGACTCATCAGGACGATTCACTTCCATCGGCACTCCAGATACTGTGCTTGCGCATCGTTGTTATGACCGTGGCCACGTCGGCCACCTTATTGCGGCTTCTGGACGACATGCGCGGCGGCGCGTGCGCGTCGTTCCGACAGCCGTCGATAGATCATCGAAAACACCACGGGCACGAACACCAGCGTCGCAATCGTGCCGATGGTCAAACCGCCGATCACCGCGCGTCCGAGCGGCGCATTCTGCTCGCCGCCTTCGCCGAGCCCGATCGCCATCGGCACCATGCCGATCACCATCGCGAGGGCCGTCATCAGCACGGGACGGAAGCGCGTGAAACCCGCTTCGATCGCGGCGCGCGTCGCGTCGCCATGTTCGAGCAACTGCTCGCGCGCAAAGCTGACGACGAGAATCGAGTTCGCCGTCGCGATGCCGATACACATGATCGCACCCGTCAACGCTGGAATGGACAGCGTGGTATGCGTGAGGAACAGCATCCACACGATGCCCGCCAGCGCGCCCGGCAAACCCGTGATGATGATGAACGGATCGAGCCACGACTGGAAGTTCACGACGATCAGCAGATACACCAGCACGATCGCGAACACGAGGCCGGTGAACAGGCCCGAAAACGAATCGTTCATGGTCTGGACCTGGCCGCGCAGTTCGATCGACGAGCCCTTCGGCAATTGTGCCTTGGTGTCGGCGATGATCTTCTGGATATCGTCGGAGACGGCGCCGAGATCGCGGCCGTCTGCCGTGCCGTAGATATCGATTGTGGTTTGCGCGTTGTAGTGCGTGAGCACGGCGTTGCCGGCTTCGCGCCGCATCGTCGACAGCGCGCCGAGGATGTTCGTGTGGCCGTTCGCGTTCAGCGGAATGTTCGCGAGCGATTGCAAGGAATCGATCGTGTATTGCGGCGCTTCCGTTATGACGTTGTAACTGACGCCATTGCGCGGATTGAGCCAGAACGTCGGCGTCGTCTGCTGGCTGCCGGACAGTGTGATCAGCAGATTGCTCGCGACGTCGCGCTGCGTGAAGCCTGCCTGTTGCGCGCGCGTGCGGTCGACGTCGACGAAGATGCGCGGCAGGTCGGACGGCTGCTGGATGCGTGCATCCGCGAATCCCGGTATTGCGCGCAGCTTGTCGAGCAGCATCGCGGCGAACGCGCGGTTGCCCGGCACGTCGCGCCCCACAATCTGAATGTCGATCGGCGACGGCATGCCGAAGTTCAGCGTCTGGCTGACGATGTCCGCAGGCAGGAACGCGAACTGCACGCCGGGGAATTCATCGGTCAGCGTGCGACGCAGTTTGCGCACGTACTCGGCCGTCGGTTTGTGATCGGGGTTCAGACTGATCAGGATGTCGGCATCCGAGGTGCCGATCGTCCCCGTTGCGCTGTACGACAGGTTGATGCCCGATACGGGCAAGCCGATGTTGTCGATGATCGAATGCAGTTCGTCGCGCGGGATCAGTTCGCGGATGCGCGCATCGACACGATCGGTGACGACGGCCGTTTCTTCGACGCGCATGCCCGTCTTCGCGCGCAGATGCAGCGCGATCGTGCCGGCGTCGACGGAAGGAAAGAAGTCGCGGCCAAGGAACGGCATCAGCAGCAGCGACAGCAGACAGCACGCGAGAAAGCCCGTCACGAAGATGCCGGGCCGCGCGACGCGCGCCACGAGAAACTCACGATAACGCCCGCGCAGATTCGCAAAGCCGCGCTCGAACGCGAGGTGCACGCGCATGAACGGATTGCGCGTCTCATGCGAATGATGGAAGTCGGCGGGACGATGGTGATGTCGCAGCAGATACTTCGCGAGCGTCGGCACCAGCGTTCGCGAGAAGAAGTACGACGCGAGCATCGCGAATACGACGGCTTCGGCGAGGGGAATGAACAGATAGTGCGCGACGCCCGTCAGCAGGAACATCGGCACGAACACGATACAGATCGACAGCGTGGAAACCAGCGTTGGAATCGCGATCTGATGCGCGCCGTCGAGAATCGCCTGTTCGAGGTTCTTGCCCTGTTCGAGCTGGTGACTGATGTTCTCGATCGCGACCGTCGCGTCGTCGACGAGAATACCGACGGCGAGCGCGAGCCCGCCTAACGTCATGATGTTGATTGTTTCGCCGAGCGCGGACAGGGCGATGATCGACGTGATCATCGACAGCGGAATCGACACGGCGATGATCAGTGTCGCGCGCCAGTTGCCGAGGAACAGCAGAATCATCAGGCCCGTCAGGCACGCGGCGATCAGCGCTTCGCGCAGCACGCCTTGCACCGATGCGCGCACGAACAGCGATTGATCCGCGACGGGATCGATATTCAGCGACTCGGGCACGAGGTTGCGCAGCGTCGGCATCATGGTCTTGATGCGATCGACGATTTCGAGTGTCGAGGTATTGCCGCTCTTGTTGATGGTCAAGAGCGATGCGCGCTGGCCGTCGACGCGCACGATGTTGGTCTGCGGCTGATAACCGTCACGCACATGCGCGACGTCGCGAATATAGACGGTGCCGTTCGGCCCCGATTTGATGGGGATGTTGTTCAGGCCTGCGAGCGAATCGGGGCTCGCATTCAACTGCACCGAGTATTCCGTCGAACCGATTTTCGCGGTGCCCGTCGGCACGATCAGGTTCTGCGCCGTGATGGAATTCACCACGTCCATCGGCGACAGATTGCGCTCCTGCAGCTTGCGCGAGTCGATATCGACCATGATCTGGCGCTGCTTGCCGCCGTACGGCAGCGGCGCCGACGCGCCCGGTACGGTCGCGAGCTGCGTCTTCAGGAAGTTATTACCGTAGTCGAACAGTTCCTGTTCGGTGAGCGACGGCGACGACAGCGACAGCCGCAGGATAGGCACGGTGGATGCGTTGTAACGCAGTATGTTCGGCGGCGTGATGCCGGGCGGCAGCGAACGCAACTGCGTTTGCGACAGCGCCGTGACTTGTGCAAGCGCTTCGTTGATGTTCGCGTGCGGCTGAAAGAAGATCTTGACGACGGCGATGCCGTTCAGCGAAGTCGATTCGACGTGCTCGATATCGTTCACCGCGACGGACAGCCCGCGCTCGTAGTTCAGTACGATGCGCTTTTCCATCTCGTCGGCAGGCAGGCCGTTGTACGTCCAGATCACCGACAGCACGGGAATGTCGATGTTCGGGAAGATGTCGGTAGGCGTGCGCAGGATCGTCAGCGGGCCGATGATCAGCAGCAGTAGCGCGAGCACGACAAACGTATAGGGGCGCCGCAGCGCGAGACGAACGATCCACATGAACAGGGCGGTCCGGTGAGGGCGGGGGCCGCTGCTTCTGGCGGCAGCGAGCATTGCGCGACGGCGGCCCGGCCGGGCGTGCGCGACAGGAATATAACGCGTATCGTAGCTTACATCGACATTTTTGAGACTACCGTGCGGTCCGGTTTATGATGAGCCTGTTACGGGTCGTTACAGTTAGGTTTTCGTAAGTCGAATCGACGGAACGGACGCCTCACGAGGCCTTACTTTTTACTTTGCCAAAGCGCCCAAAAGGGCAACAATGGGGCTCAGGGGTTCGCATCGGCGCAGGTGTGCCGGATGGAATGCGAGTCGAACCTGGCCCCTGGTTTTTCGATTCAGGTGCGCACGCAACCATCCGGATGTTGCGGCGCTTTTATCATCACGTTGACCGGCGCAGTCCCAAACAAGCCGGCAATTGGGAGAACGGGGAAACATCATGCAAGTCGGTTCTATTGTTCGATCCGTGCATATCGCCGTGCCACAAGGTGCACGCGGGATCGTGATGCGCATTCTCGGCGACATGGCGATGGTGGCGTGGTACGCCGGCGAGCCGGGAACGTCGAAGATACTGAACACGGAACCCTTTTTCCTCGAGGATCTGATCGACACGGGCGAATTCGTCCGCCCCGCAGGCGCGCAGATACACTGATCGCGGCCTTCTTTCCCGCAGTGTGATTGACGAGGTGTGGCGCCGCTGAGCGGCCGACGCATCCCGAGTGACACTTGCGCTCGTTTTTGTGCGCGGCACGGCGCACAATGCGGGCATGAACGAAGACACTCCCGAGATCCCCAACCCGCAGGACGGCCACGCCGTTCCCTTCGCCCGTCTCACGCCGGAAGTCGTGCTCGACGCGCTCGATAGCGCGTTGAGCACGGTGGGCGTTCGCACGGACGGGCGCATGCTGCCCCTCAACAGCTACGAGAATCGCGTGTATCAGGTCGGTGTCGAAGACGGGCCGCCTGTCGTCGCGAAGTTCTATCGGCCGGAGCGCTGGACCGACGAAGCGATTCTCGAAGAGCATGCCTTCGTCGCGGAACTGTGCGAGCGGGAGATTCCCGCCGTGCCAGCGCGCACGCTCGATGGCCGCACGCTGCACACATTCGACGGCTTTCGCTTTTCCATCTTCGAGCGGCGCGGCGGCCGTGCGCCCGATCTCGACCGCAAGGACACGCTCGAATGGCTCGGGCGGTTTATCGGGCGCATTCATGCTGTTGGCCAGACGGTGAACTACACGGCGCGTCCGACGCTCGACATCCATACCTTCGGCTACGAGCCACGCGACTATCTGCTCTCGCAAAGCGTCGTGCCCGCCGACGTGCGTGTTGCGTGGGAAGCGGTTGTGAACATGGCATTGGAAGGCGTCGAGCAGGCCTTCGAACGCGCCGGCGACGTGCGCCAGTTGCGCATGCACGGAGACTGTCATCCGAGCAACGTGCTGTGGACGGACGCAGGTCCGCATTTCGTCGATTTCGACGACAGCCGCATGGGCCCCGCGATTCAGGATCTATGGCTGCTGCTGCCGGGCGAACGCAACGAGGCGTCGCGCGCCTTGACCGATCTGCTCGCGGGCTATGAGGACTTCTGCGACTTCGATCAGCGCGAACTGCATCTGATCGAAGCGCTGCGGACCTTGCGCCTGATTCACTACTCGGCGTGGCTCGCGCGTCGTTGGGACGATCCGGCGTTTCCCGTCGCGTTTCCGTGGTTCAACTCGCAACGCTATTGGGAAGACCGCATTCTCGAGTTGCGCGAACAGATCGGCGCGATGCAGGAAGGGCCGCTCTGGCCGGTGTGATGCTTGAGCGTGCGTGTCGGCCGTCAGTCAGCGGATTGTGCGCGGGCTGGCGATCCGGCTATCACGCGCGATGGCACCGATAGCGTCGACGAAGCGCCGCGCGCCACATCGGCAAGCGTCGAACGCACGATGACTTGCGCGCGCACGTCGCGGCCGATCGTTTCGAGGCCGGCGCGCATCTGCGTGAAATCTTCAGGCGAACAGACTTCGCTGCCGAAACGCGTGGCCCCGTCGCGCGTCACGGTGATGACATTCGCGTTCGCGTCGTACGAATAGCTCGAGCGGTAGTCGACGAAACGGTCGCGCGCGGCCATCGCTCCCGGCATGTCGAGCACGCGAAAATTGGCAGGCAGTGCAATCTGCGTGCGCTCGTGCAACTCGACATTGCGGCACACGAAAGGCTGCGTGCGCTGCCGCTCGCCGAGCCAGTAGCGTGCGTCCGACTGAAATCCTCCGACGAAGCTAGTAAGCGCCGGAATCGACGCGGCTGTGCCTGGCACGACGAAGTCTTCGAGTTTGCCTTTCATCGTGAGCGTCAGTGGGCCGTCCGTCGCGTTGAGGTTGCTGGTCGACAGTGTGGCCGTGCCCGAAAGGTTCACAAAACGCAGTTCCGCCTGCAGCGACTCTTCGCGCTGCGCGGGCGTTTGCATACGCAGCAGCGCGCGTCCCTGCTCTGCCGCCCAACCCGTTGAATCCAGCCGGTAGACGAAGCTCGCGGTGCCGTCGTGCGCGACGTTGATCGACAGATCGGTGGTGCGCGACATGGTGGCCGTCGAAGGTGTGCGCGACAGCACGCCGTCGTTGACGAGCACGACGGGGCGATTCATGTCGGTGGACGGCAGATAGCCGAATTCGACGTTCGGCGCGGTCGAATCGGCGTACAGCTGAAGATCGGGCAGCCACGTGATCACATGATTCAGCACGCCGTAGCCGGGCACCTCGGGCAGCGTGTAGATCGTGCCGCTACTGATCAGCGCCGGCTCGTTGCGGATGCCGACGGCGTCCAGCAGCGCGCCATACAGCGCGACGTGGTCCTTGCAGTCGCCGTAGCGCAGCGCGAGGATCTCGGTCGCGCGATGCGGCACGACCGCGCCGCGCCCAATATTGACGGCGACGTAGCGCACGTTCTTGCGCACCCAATCGTAGAGTGTCCTGGCTTTTGCGCGCGGAGTCTGATCGCCGGCAGTGAGCGAGCGGGCCAGTCCGACGATCGCGGGATCGCTGCCGCTCGCATCGACGGCCGATTCGCGGTACTTCGCCGCGAACGCGGCGTAGTCGGGATAGGTCGAGACCATCAGCCGGTCGCCATAGCTCACGTACGCAATCGATCCATATTCGAGCCGCGCGAAATGCGCCTTGTCGTAGCGGAACTCATAACGCGTGCGGCCGTCCTTCGTCGACGGCGGCAGCGCGACGAAGCCGCGCGCGTCGGCGTAAAGCGGCTTGCCGGCAGGCAGATCGTAGACGAGACGGAAGTTGTGGGTCGGCGCCAGATCGGGTGGCGTGAAGTCGCTGAAATGGCCCGGTACGATCGGCTGCATCTGCGTCTTCCGATACTTCAGGTGCACACGCGCGCCCGGCTCGACGGCGGGAAACACGATCACCTTTTCGAGGATGTCCTGGAACATCGGCGCGTCGAACGAACGCGCTTCCTGCACGTCGCGAATCTGCTCGGGACGCACGTCGTGGCGCGTGCCGTCGGCGGAGGTCGTGTACGCCTCCAGAATGTCGACGCTCGCCATGTTGCGGTTGAACCAGATGTAGTACTGCGCGACACGCGCGACGCCCGCCTCGTTGTTCACGCGCAGCGTCATTTCGTCGACCTTCGTATAGGAGCCGTCCGCGTTCACCATGAAGGTCTGCGTTTCGCGTTCGTTCGTGTAGGGCTCGATGGGCGCGGCTGTTGCGGCGTTCAGTGCCGTCAGGCCAGCCTGGTTCGTCGTCTGATCGGCGGCGTGGGCCGCGCCTGTGCAAAAGGCGCAAGCCGCCATCGCGATACGGAAGATCGTGAAAAGGCGCATGGGGAATCAGGCGTCCGAAGGAATTGGTCTAGTTCTGTCGCATCTCACACTTCAAGTTCACGCGACGTTTGTGTCAAGCGGGCAAACCGCACACAACGGCAACATTTTCCGGAAGCCGGCCCAAGCCTTCGGGATTGAAAGAAATGACTTTCTGTGTAATGATAGTTATTCTCATCTGAAGGGCGTCGCCAGCTGATTGTCATCTTTCTCCTCATGACGAAGCCGCCAGCCAGCCCTTCGATGAACATCCTGCTTTTGCCCGAAATGCCATAGCTGCCATTTGTCACACGGCAAGCGTGCTTCGGGCATCCGTCTTTCCGCTCCGGAACGACATTTCCAGTTTCCCTTTGAACGTTGCCGCACGCCGGCGACGCACGACCCGTTTTGCCAGGAACACGATGAACGCGCCCGAATCGATCGAACTGAAGCCTGTTGCCCGCGCGGGCGTGATGCCAGCCGGCGTCCAGCAGCTGGACGCGGATGAACTGGCCGCGCGGCGCCAGCGCTCGCGGCGCGCGAACTTCATCAAGTGGCTGCGCAAGGTGCACGGCTGGGTGGGACTATGGGGCGCCGTGCTCGGGCTGCTGTTCGGTGTGACGGGTTTTCTGCTGAATCACCGCGCAGGGCCGCTGAAGGTGTCCTCGGGCGAGCCGCAGGTCGAGCAGTTGCAGATCGCGTTGCCGCAGAAAGGCTTCAAATCGCCCGGCGACATGGCGCACTGGCTGAAGGATGAACTGCATATCGACGGCAAGCCGGGCAGGGCGCGCCGCGAGGCCGCGCACCCGGTCGCGTGGGGCGATCAAAGTGCCATGCAGCCGGAGTTCTGGCAGATCGGGATCGCCGGGCCGGGGCAGAACGTGCAGGCCGAATACTGGGTGGGCAACGGCTTCGTGTCGGTGAAGCGCACGCAAAACTCGTTTCTCGGCACGATGAACAACCTGCATAAGGGCGTTGGGTTGAGCGTCGGCTGGGTGCTGTTGATCGATACGATCGCGGGCAGTCTGATTCTGTTGTCGCTGACGGGCGTGCTGCTGTGGACGGAACTCAACAAGCGTCGGACCGTGGGTGTGGTGCTGGTCGGTGGGTCGATCGTGGCGGCGGTCGTTTGTGGGTTGATGTGAGTGTGACGGATGGAGCGCTTAGCTCTTGAGCGGTGACATCCGTCAGTCGTCTTGCGCTTCTTCGCGAATTGGATCTTCGATTTGCGCAAAGTTGGTGATCTTCACCTCCCCCTCCGGAAAACGCGCGATGACCTGAGAGAGACCGCGGGCTTGCCGCAAGCCGCGCGTGGCAGTCCGCAAAAATTCGATGCCAGGGATCAGAAGAGCCCGACGACAGTCAGCCGAATGGCTAAAGCCGGGCGAGAGAAATCGACCGCGAACCGATATCGTCCGCGGTCTGAGAGGATTTAATCCGGAATACTACAAGCCGCCCCACCGCTAGCAGCAATCTCACGCGCCGCCTTGGCGCCTTCGACCTGCAGCAGCGTCGGCAGCGACACACCATTCTTGGCCGCCGTCACTTCGGCAAGAATCGACACAGCGATCTCAGGCGGCGTTCTGCTGCCGATATAAATCCCAACCGGCCCATGCAGCCGCGCGAGTTCCGTCTCGCTGAGATCGAACTCCTTGAGCCTTTCGCGCCGCGCCGCGTTATTGCGCCGCGAGCCCAGCGCGCCGACATAAAACGCAGGCGTTTTCAATGCTTCCATCAGCGCGAGATCGTCGAGCTTCGGATCATGCGTGAGCGCGATCACGGCGCAACGCTCATCGAGCTTCATATCGAGCACGGTATCGTCGGGCATCGTGCGAACGATTTTCGTGCCGGGCACGTCCCATTCATCCGTGTACGCTTCACGCGGATCGCACACCGTCACCTGATAATCGAGCCCCACGGCGATACTGCATAGATAGCGCGACAGTTGCCCCGCGCCGATCACCAGCATCCGGTAACGCGGGCCGTGTATCGTCAGCAGACGCTTGTCGTTGAAGTCGACGCCATCGGTTGCTTGCGCGTGACTCAAACGCGCGATACCTGTTTCCATATCGAGCGTGCGCGCAACGAGCCTTCCGTCTTCAACGGCATCGCACAGTTCAGCGATGCCGCTCGCCTCCGTCAAAGGCTCCAGCACGAGCTGGATCGTCCCGCCGCATGGCAAGCCGAAGCGATGCGCCTCTTCCGCCTTGATGCCGTATTTCACGACTTCGGGCTTCGTCTGCTCGATTCCACGTTGACGTACGCGATCGATCAGATCGTCTTCGATGCAGCCGCCCGATACCGATCCCACCACCGCGCCATCGTCGCGCACGACGAGCATCGCGCCTTCGGGACG
>Ga0065165_1002617_pt1 | contig 14708 bp, 13 predicted proteins | sample AraplaMF_Cvi_mMF_FD_63813 | JGI IMG/M metagenome (GOLD analysis project Ga0065165, IMG submission 63813) | Arabidopsis root microbial communities from the University of North Carolina, USA - plate scrape MF_Cvi_mMF (version 2) (version 3) | ecosystem: Host-associated > Plants > Roots >...
TTGAACGAGAAGCGGCCCGGCTGATAGCCGCGCGCCTTGGCCTCCGGCAGGCCTGCGAACCAGTCGCGGATGGGGGTGAAGGCACCGGTATAGGTGGCCGGATTGGAACGCGGCGTGCGTCCGATCGGCGACTGGTCGATGTCGATGACCTTGTCGATGTGCTCGAAGCCATCGATGCGGTCGTGCTCGGCGGGGATCTCGCGCGCACCCATGACCCGGCGAGCCGCTGCCTTATACAGCGTCTCGATCAGGAAGGTGGACTTGCCGCCGCCTGAAACGCCGGTGACAGCGGTGAAGACGCCGAGCGGTACCGATGCCGTGACGTTCTTCAAATTGTTGCCGCGCGCGCCGACGACCTTGATTTCCTTGCCCTTCTTCGGCTTGCGCCGTTCGTGCGGAACGGCCACGCCGAGTTCACCCGACAGGTACTTGCCGGTCAACGACTGCGGATTGGCCATGATCTGCGCCGGCGTGCCCTCGGCGACGACCGTGCCGCCGTGAATGCCGGCCGCCGGGCCGATATCGACCACGTAGTCGGCCGTCAGGATCGCGTCCTCGTCGTGCTCGACGACGATCACCGTGTTGCCGATGTCGCGCAAGTGCTTCAGCGTGTCCAGAAGGCGGGCATTGTCGCGCTGGTGCAGGCCGATCGACGGCTCGTCGAGCACATAGAGCACGCCCGTAAGGCCGGAGCCGATCTGCGAGGCGAGCCGGATGCGCTGGCTCTCGCCACCCGAGAGCGTCCCCGAATTGCGCGACAGGCTCAGATAATCGAGGCCGACGTCATTGAGAAACTGCAGCCGCTCGCGGATCTCTTTCAAGATGCGCACGGCGATCTCGTTCTGCTTGGCGTTCAGATGCTGCGGCAGCACCTCGAACCAGTCGCGCGCGACCCGGATCGACATCTGCGTGACCTCGCCGATCTGCAGCGTATTGATCTTCACCGCAAGCGCTTCCGGCTTCAGGCGGAAGCCATTGCAGGCGGGGCAGGGTGCCGCCGACATGTAGCGCTCGATCTCTTCGCGCGCCCAGGCGGAATCGGTCTCCTTCCAGCGACGCTCGAGGTTGGGCACGATGCCTTCGAAGTTCTTGACCGTCTTGTAGGAGCGGGCGCCGTCCGCATAGTTGAACTCGACCTTGTCGTCGGTACCCTGCAAAATGGCCTTCTGCGCCTCGGAGGAAAGCTCGTTCCAGCGGCTCGAAAGCTTGAAGCCGAACACCTTGCCGAGACCCTCCAGGGTCTGGTTGTAGTACGGCGAGCTCGACTTGGCCCATGGCGCGATCGCACCGTCGCGCAGCGTGCGGGCGGGCTCCGGAACGATCAGGTTGACGTCCACTTTCTGCTGCGAGCCGAGGCCGTCACAGGTCGGGCAGGCGCCGAAGGGATTGTTGAACGAGAAGAGACGGGGCTCGATTTCCGGAATCGTGAAGCCCGAAACCGGGCAGGCGAATTTTTCGGAAAACAGAACGCGTTCATGAGTTTCATTAAGCGATTTGTTGGCGGATCCACCGGCAGAGGTTTCGTTGGCCGGCAGCGGCTTGTCCGCAAATTCGGCAACCGCCAGTCCGTCTGCCAGCTTCAGCGACGTCTCAAGGCTGTCCGCCAGTCGCGCGGCGATGTCGGCGCGCACCACCAGACGGTCGATGACGACGTCGATGTCGTGCTTGTACTTCTTGTCGAGCGCCGGAACGTCGGCGATTTCGTAGAACTGGCCATCCACCTTGACGCGCTGGAAGCCCTTCTTCATCAGCTCGGCGAGCTCCTTTTTGTACTCGCCCTTCCGGCCGCGGATCATCGGCGCCAGGATATAGAGGCGCGTGCCTTCCTCCAGTGCGAGCACACGGTCGACCATCTGGCTGACCGTCTGGCTCTCGATCGGCAGCCCGGTGGCGGGCGAATAGGGCACGCCGACACGCGCAAACAAAAGGCGCATGTAGTCGTAGATCTCGGTGACCGTGCCGACCGTCGACCGCGGATTGCGGGAGGTCGTCTTCTGCTCGATCGAGATTGCCGGCGAAAGACCATCGATCTGGTCCACATCGGGCTTCTGCATCATCTCCAGGAACTGCCGCGCATAGGCCGACAGGCTTTCGACGTAGCGCCGCTGGCCTTCCGCATAAATGGTGTCGAAGGCGAGCGACGACTTTCCCGAGCCCGACAGGCCGGTCATCACGATCAGCGAGTTGCGCGGCAGGTCGAGGTCGATGCCCTTCAAGTTATGCTCGCGCGCACCACGGATCGATATGGTTTTCAGTTCGCTCATCTTCATGCTCTTTGGGAGGATCGAAAGCCCTTATGTAGGGATTGATCGGCGCCTGTCGAGCCGAAACAGACCGGAAGCGTCGGCGGGTCTGATTCAATTGACTCAAGTATAGGATCGAGCTAGAACAAATAAAGAACAAATTGCTTGTGGATTGAAGACCAGCTTGTGGCCATTCCCGTGCGCGATGGGCTAGGATGGTTTGATGGTAAAGGGCCGCGGGATGCGGCAAGCAAAGGTGAGACTGATGGCTGGAAGCGTAAACAAGGTAATCCTGGTGGGCAATGTCGGCGCCGATCCGGAAATCCGCCGGACGCAGGACGGCCGGCCGATCGCCAACCTGCGGATCGCGACTTCTGAGAACTGGCGCGACAAGAATTCCGGTGAACGTCGCGAAAAGACGGAATGGCACACGGTCGTCGTCTTCAACGAGGGCCTCTGCAAGGTAGTCGAGCAGTATATCAAAAAGGGCGCAAAGCTTTATATCGAAGGCGCGCTGCAGACCCGCAAGTGGCAGGACCAGAGCGGCAACGACCGTTATTCGACGGAAATCGTGCTGCAGGGCTTCAATTCGACGCTGACCATGCTTGACGGGCGCGGCGAAGGCGGCGGCGACCGCGGCAGCTTCGGCGGTGGCCGTGGCGGCAGCAGCGAATTCGGCGGCGGCGGTGACGATTTCGGCGGTGGTGGCGACTACGAACGCCGTCCGTCCAGCGGTTCCAGCCGCGGTGGTCAGTCCGGGTCTGCGTCGGGCGGCCAATCCGGCGGGAATTTCTCGCGCGATCTCGACGACGACATTCCTTTCTGATCCGTAGATCGACGCATAACGCATCTGCTAGCCGTGGAACGGTCATGCCGGTCCGCGGCTTTTTTGCGTCTTTCGCGGTCTTGAACTCTTGAGGCCTCGGACGACGTCATGGAAGGGCCCCTGCGCGGAACGGGGGATCGGCGCCGTCTGCGGCGCATCCTTGCGCGCCGGGCCTGTTTATGAGCGATGCCAAAAACAGCAAATTCTCGTGAACCACTGATCATCCGGTTCCCGCGCTCTATCTCGGTCTCATGCGGCGTTCAGCGCCAGCAATTTCTGCCGAAGACAGCAGCAATGATGAGGTTGATCCTAAAATGCAGAGCCTGACCCAACTTGAAATCTCGCGCCGAGACCTACTTGTCTCGTCAGCCGCGACCGTCGCGGTGACAGGAGTCGCCGGGCAAGCGGCGGCACAGCCCGCAGGAAAAGCCATGAATTTGACGACCAAGCTATCCTTCACCGTCAACGGCGAGAAACGCGATCTCGACGTCGACAATCGCACCAGCCTGCTCGACGCCCTGAGGGAACATCTTCATCTCACCGGCACCAAGAAGGGCTGCGACCACGGCCAGTGCGGTGCCTGTACTGTCGTGGTGGATGGCCGTCGCATCAATTCCTGCCTGTCTCTCGCCGTCATGCACGAGGGCGACGAGATCACCACGATCGAAGGCATCGGCCAGCCCGGCAACCTGCATCCTATGCAGGCCGCCTTCGTCAAGCACGACGGCTTCCAGTGCGGCTACTGCACGCCCGGCCAGATCTGTTCCTCCTTGGCGGTGCTGGAGGAGATCAAGGCGAATATTCCCAGCCACGTCACCGGCGATCTCAATGCCCAGGCACAGCTGACGCAAACGGAAATCCGCGAGCGCATGAGCGGCAATATCTGTCGATGCGGTGCCTACTCCAACATTGTCGACGCCATTTCGGAAGTTGCGGGGATCAAAGCATGAGAGCCTTTACCTACGAACGCGCGGCCTCGGTCGAAGCTGCAGCCAAGGCCGTTGCCTCCAACCCTGAAGCCAAGTTCATCGCCGGCGGCACGAACCTTCTCGACCTCATGAAGCTGCAGGTCGAGACGCCCACCCATCTGGTCGATGTGAACGGCCTTGGCCTGGACGAGATCCAGTCGACGCAGGAAGGTGGCCTGCGCATCGGTGCGCTGGTCCGCAATACCGACCTTGCCGCCAACCAGGTGGTGCGCCGCGATTACGGCCTGCTTGCGCGCGCGCTGCTCGCCGGCGCATCCGGCCAGCTTCGCAACAAGGCAACGACGGCCGGCAACCTCCTGCAGCGGACGCGCTGTCCTTATTTCTACGACACCAACCAGCCCTGCAACAAACGCCAGCCCGGCAGCGGCTGCTCGGCGATCGGCGGCATCAGCCGTCAGCTTGCGGTGGTCGGGGCAAGCGATGCCTGTATTGCCACCCATCCGGGTGACATGGCGATTGCCATGCGGGCACTGGACGCCGTGGTCGAGACCGTCAAGCCCGACGGCAGCAAGAACGCCATCCCGATCGCAAACTTCCATCGCCTGCCGGGCGACGAGCCGCAGTTCGACACGGTTCTGGCACGCGGAGAGTTCATCACTTCCGTCGTCCTGCCGGCACCGATCGGCGGCAAGCACATCTACCGCAAGGTAAGAGATCGCGCATCCTATGCGTTTGCCCTGGTCTCTGTCGGCGCCGTGATCCAGCCGGACGGCACCGGACGTGTGGCGGTCGGTGGTATTTCGCCGAGGCCCTGGCGGGTCGAAGCCGCAGAGGCGCTTCTGCCGAAAGGCGCTCGCGCGACGGCCGCCGCCCTTCTGGCGGATGCCCGTCCGACCGAGCAGAACCGATACAAGGTGGATCTCGTCGAGCGCACGATTGGCGCCGTGATCACCGAAGCAAGGGGTTGAGCCATGAAGTTCGATAAGCCAGCGACCACCAACCCGATCGATCAGATGAAGGTGGTGGGCCAGCCCATCCATCGGATCGACGGCGAGCTGAAGACGACGGGCCGCGCCATGTATGCTTACGAGTGGCACGATGCGAAGCAGGCCTACGCCTATGGCTATCCGGTTGGCGCCGCGATCGCCAAGGGCCGCATCCGGTCGATGGACGTCTCCGCCGCAAAGAAGGCGCCCGGAGTGCTTGCCGTCGTCACGACGCTCGACGTCGGACAGCGCGAGAAGGGCAAGTTCAACACAGCAAAGCTGTTCGGCGGTGACGAAGTGCAGCATTACCACCAGGCGATCGCCGTCGTGGTGGCCGAGACCTTCGAACAGGCCCGTGCGGCAGCCGATCTCGTTAAGGTCGATTACGCCGAGGAAAAGGGCGTCTACGATCTCAAGGAAGCGATGAAGTCGGCCGTCAAGCCGGACGAAAAGCAGGAGCCGGATTCCGGCCTCGGTAATTTCGACGGTGCGTTCGCCACGGCGTCTGTGTCCATCGACGAGACCTACACGACACCGGACCAGAGCCATGCGATGATGGAGCCGCATGCCTCGATCGCCGCCTGGAACGGCGACGAGCTGACCGTCTGGTCGTCGAGCCAGATGATCGACTGGTGGCGCTCTGACCTCGCGACAACGCTCGGCGTCGACAAGGAAAAGATCCACCTGATGTCGCCATTCATCGGCGGCGGCTTCGGCGGCAAGCTGTTCCTGCGCGCCGATGCGGTTCTTGCCGCATTCGCCGCCAAGGAGACCAAGCGTCCAGTCAAGGTGGCGCTGCCGCGCCCGTTCATCATGAACAATACCACCCATCGTCCAGCCACCATCCAGCGCATCCGCATCGGTGCGGACCGCGACGGCAAGATCACCGCGATCGGCCATGAAAGCTGGTCGGGGGATCAGCCGGGCGGACAGTTGGAAACGGCGGTCAACCAGACAAGGCTGCTCTATGCCGGTGCCAACCGGATGACAGCCATGCGGCTTGCCACTCTGAACCTGCCGGAAGGCAACGCCATGCGTGCGCCGGGCGAGGCACCCGGTCTGATGGCGCTGGAAATCGCCATCGACGAGATGGCCGAAAAGCTGGGCATGGACCCGGTCCAGTTCCGGATCGTCAACGATACGCAGGTGGACCCGGAAAAGCCCGAGCGTCCGTACTCCCACCGCGACCTGATCGGGTGCCTGAAGACGGGAGCCGATCGTTTCGGCTGGAACGGCCGTGGCCGTCCGGGCGCGCGTCGCGACGGCAACTGGCTGATTGGCATGGGTGTCGCGGCGGCCTTCCGCAACAACATGGTCCTGCCTTCGGGCGCCCGCGTGCGGCTCGGCAGCGACGGAGTGGTGACGGTCGAGACGGACATGACCGACATCGGCACCGGCAGCTACACGATCATCGCGCAGACGGCCGCCGAGATGATGGGGCTCGGCGTCGACAAGGTTGCTGTGCATTTGGGCGATTCGCGCTTTCCGGTCTCGGCCGGTTCGGGCGGCCAGTTCGGTGCCAACTCCTCGACTTCCGGCGTCTATGCCGCTTGCGTCAAGCTGCGCGAGGCGGTTGCCCAGAAGCTCGGCTTCAATTCGCAGGACGTGGTCTTCGAGGACGGCAAGGTCCGCTCCGGAAACCGCTCGGTTCCATTGGCGGAAGCGGCCGGCCCGGAAGGCCTGGTTGGCGAAGACACGATGGAGTGGGGCGATCTCGACAAGACCCACCAGCAGTCGACGTTCGGCGCCCATTTTGTCGAAGTCGGTGTCGATGTCGCGACTGGCGAAAGCCGCATTCGCCGCATGCTGGCGGTCTGTGCCGCGGGCCGCATCCTCAACCCGATCACTGCGCGCAGCCAGGTGATCGGCGCCATGACCATGGGGGCGGGCGGTGCCCTGTCGGAAGAACTTGCCGTCGATACCCGTCGCGGCTTCTTCGTCAACCATGATCTTGCCGGCTACGAGGTCCCGGTCCACGCCGATATCCCCCACCAGGAGGTGATCTTCATGGACGAGACCGACCCGATGTCCTCGCCGATGAAGGCAAAGGGTGTGGGCGAGCTTGGCCTGTGCGGCGTGTCTGCGGCGATCGCCAACGCGATCTTCAACGCCACGGGCATTCGCGTGCGTCATTACCCGGTGACGCTCGACAAGCTGATCGGCGGTCTGCCGGACGTCGCCTGATTTTCGGTTGCGGCCTTTCGGGCCGTAATCCCGCATAAGAAAAGGGTCGGCATACACCGTATGCCGACCCTTTTTCGTTCTCTTGAGACGCAGGGACGTCGCGCTAGATGTCTGCCGACGCATCAACGAAAGACGAGTTCATGAAGCCCACCATCATCTGCCTGATGATCACCTCGCCCGACGGCAGCCTGCATCCCAGCCGCTGGACGAAAAGCCCGGACGGAAGCCGCGCCGATTGGTCGGCGCTCTACGAGAAGGTGCACGCCACCCATGGCGGTGATGGCTGGATGGTCGGCCGGGTGACGATGGCCGAGATCTCGAAGGCGCAGGCCCATCCGCCGGCTGACCCCGGCAAGGTCTCGCGCCCTACCCATTTTGCCAATCGACAGGCAAAGAGCTTCGCCATTGCGCTCGATCACTCCGGCAGGCTGCATTTCAACAGCGGCGAACTCTATGGCGATCACGTCGTCGTCCTTTTGGGCCGAGACGTGCCCGACCAGCACCTCGCGGAGCTTGCGGCTGACGGCGTCTCCTACATCGTCTCGGAGACGGACGAGATGGACATCGGCGCGATGCTCGAGATCCTCAACGCGGAACTGGGCATCAAGCAGATCCTGCTCGAAGGCGGGGCAGGGGTAAACGGATCGCTTCTCGCAGCAGGGCTGGTCGACGAGCTGAGCTTCGTCGTCGCCCCGGCGCTCGAGGCACGAAAGAACAGCGACCGGGTCGTCGAATTTGGGGAAGAGGGACTGGCGGGCAAGGTGGAGCTATCCCTGATCGCCTGCGAGCCTCTCGACCACGGTGCCGTTCACCTGCGCTACAAGGTCATGAAGGCCTGATCCTGTCTGACACTTTCGTGCTGGCTTACCCACGGCGGCCTCCGCCTAGAAATTGAAGGCGGAGCGGATGCCGTCGACGACGAACTGCACCGACAATGCGGCGAGGATGACGCCGAGCAGGCGCGTCAGGATCGCCCGGCCCGTCATCCCGAGAAAGCGGTCTAGCCGTTCTGCGATCAGCAGCGTGACGTAGAGGCCGAGCATGATCAGCCCGATCACGGCAATCAGCAGGGCGCGATCGGCCGCGCTGGTGAACGTGCCGGCGAGAAGCATGGTGGCGGAGATCGCGCCGGGCCCGGCGATCAGCGGCAGAGCGAGCGGGAACACGGCGATATTGCGGATGTGGTCGATGGTGATTGCAGTTTGGGACGTCCGTTCCTTGCGCTCCTGACGCTTCTCGAAGACCATCTCGAACGAGATCCAGAAGAGGAGCATGCCGCCAGCAATCCGGAACGCGCCGATCGAGATGCCGAGCAAACCGAGAACCCCGGAGCCGAACAGGGCAAAGGTCGCAAGGATGCCGAACGCGATCATCGATCCACGGGCCGCCACTTCGCGACGCTGCACGGCCGTCATTCCGACGGTCAGTCCGAGAAACACCGGTGCCAGTCCCGGTGGATCGAGAGTGACCAGCAGCGTGGTCAAAGCGTTGACCAACATATCGGGTGTTGCCATATCGTCTCCTGTCGGCTCGCAGCGCTTGCGGTTGCTGGCGGGGATTGTTAGGACAGGCGGCGGACGAAGAAAAGCACCCTGTCGGGCTTCTGCACCGGGCTGCCTCCGTGCAGCCTTTGCAAGAGCGGCAAAAGCTGTTCAAAACCCCCGCGGAAATTGGCACCTCCGATGAGTTTCCGCTATAAAAATCCGACTGATTCCGAACAAAGATCGTGATCCGATTTGACTGAGCAAAGCACACCCGGCGGCGGAAAGCTGCCTCCTGGCATCGAACCCATTTCCATCATGGAAGAGATGCAGCGGTCCTACCTCGATTACGCCATGAGCGTTATCGTCAGCCGCGCTCTTCCGGATGTCCGAGACGGCTTGAAGCCGGTTCACCGCCGCATCCTGTTCGGCATGTCCGAGCTCGGCATCGACTGGAACAAGAAATACGTCAAATGCGCCCGCGTGACCGGTGACGTGATGGGTAAATACCATCCGCACGGCAACTCCGCGATCTACGACGCACTGGCGCGTATGGCTCAGGACTGGTCGCTGCGGCTGCCGCTGATCGACGGCCAGGGCAATTTCGGCTCGATCGATGGCGATCCGCCGGCTGCCGAACGGTATACCGAGTGCCGTCTCGAGAAGGCGGCTCACTCGCTGCTCGACGACCTCGACAAGGAAACCGTCGACTTCCGCGACAACTACGACGGCACTCTCTCCGAACCGGTCGTGCTGCCGGCCAAATTTCCGAACCTGCTGGTCAACGGCGCGGGCGGCATCGCCGTCGGCATGGCCACCAACATTCCGCCGCACAATCTTGTCGAAGTCATTAACGGCTGCATCGCTCTCCTTGAAAATCCGGAGATCGAGCTCGGCGCGCTGATGGAGATAATTCCTGGTCCGGATTTCCCGACCGGCGCATTGATCCTCGGTCGTTCAGGTATCCGCTCTGCCTACGAAACCGGGCGTGGTTCGGTGCTGATGCGCGGCCGCGCTGTCATCGAACCGATGCGCGGCGACCGCGAGCAGATCATCATCACCGAAGTTCCCTACCAGGTGAACAAGGCGGCGATGGTCGAGAAGATTGGCGAACTGGTGCGCGAAAAGCGCATCGAGGGCATTTCCGACCTCCGCGACGAGTCCGACCGTCAGGGTTACCGCGTCGTGGTCGAGCTGAAGCGCGACGCCAATGCCGAGGTCATCCTCAACCAGCTCTATCGTTACACGCCGCTGCAAACCTCCTTCGGCTGCAACATGGTGGCGCTGAACGGCGGCAAGCCGGAACAGTTGACGCTGCTCGATATGCTGCGCGCCTTTGTCGCCTTCCGCGAGGAGGTCGTCAGCCGCCGCACCAAATACCTGCTGCGCAAGGCACGCGAGCGCGCTCACGTTTTGGTCGGTCTCGCAATTGCCGTTGCCAACATCGATGAGATCATCGCTCTGATCCGCCGCGCGCCGGATCCGGCCACGGCCCGCGAGCAGTTGATGACGCGCCGCTGGCCGGCCCATGACGTCGAGCCGCTGATCCGTCTGATCGATGATCCCCGCCACAGGATCAACGAGGACGGCACCTATAACCTGTCCGAGGAACAGGCACGCGCGATCCTTGAATTGCGCCTTGCCCGTCTGACCGCTCTCGGCCGCGATGAAATCGCCGACGAGCTGAACAAAATCGGCGCCGAGATCAGCGACTATCTCGATATCCTTTCGTCGCGCGTGCGCATCCAGCAGATCGTCAAGGACGAACTGGCGAGCGTGCGCGACGAATTCGGGACACCCCGCCGGACGGAAATCCTCGAAGGCGGCCTCGAGATGGACGATGAGGATCTCATCGCCCGCGAAGACATGGTCGTGACCGTCTCGCATCTCGGCTATATCAAGCGCGTGCCGCTCACCACCTATCGCGCCCAGCGTCGCGGTGGCAAGGGCCGCTCCGGCATGGCGACGCGCGACGAGGACTTCGTCAACCGTCTGTTCGTCGCCAACACCCACACGCCGGTTCTGTTCTTCTCCTCGCGTGGCATTGTCTACAAGGAGAAGGTCTGGCGCCTGCCGATCGGAACGCCGCAATCGCGCGGCAAGGCTCTGATCAACATGCTGCCGCTCGAAAAGGGCGAACGCATCACCACGATCATGCCGCTGCCCGAGGACGAGACGAGCTGGGAAAACCTCGACGTGATGTTCTCGACCACGCGCGGCACGGTTCGCCGCAACAAGCTGTCGGACTTCGTCCAGGTCAACCGCAACGGCAAGATTGCCATGAAGCTCGAGGAAGAGGGCGACGAAATCCTCTCGGTCGAGACCTGCCAGCCGCCGAATGCCGATCTTGGCATGCAGGGCGACGACGTCCTGCTGACGACGGCGCTGGGCCAGGCGATCCGCTTCCCGATCGACGACGTCCGCGTGTTTGCAGGCCGCAACTCCATCGGGGTACGCGGCATCACCATGGCCGACGGCGACCGGATCATCTCGATGACGATCGTCAATCATGTCGACGCCGAGCCGTGGGAACGCGCTGCCTACCTGAAGCGCGCTGCCAACGACCGGCGCCTGGCGACCGGCGAGGCTGAAGAGGTGGTCCTGGTCGGCGAAGAGGTTGTCGAGGAAGGACAGCTCAGCGACGAGCGCTACGAAGAGCTGAAGGCGCGCGAGCAGTTCGTGCTGACGGTGTCCGAAAAAGGCTTCGGCAAGCGCTCTTCCTCCTACGACTTCCGTATCTCCGGGCGCGGTGGCAAGGGCATCCGCGCCACCGACACGTCGAAGACCGCAGAAATCGGTGAACTGGTTGCAGCCTTCCCCGTCGACGAGCGCGACCAGATCATGCTGGTGTCGGACGGCGGTCAGCTCATCCGCGTACCGGTCAACGGCATTCGCTTTGCCAGCCGTGCCACCAAGGGCGTCACGATCTTCTCGACCGCGAAGGACGAGAAGGTGGTATCCGTGGAACGCCTCAGCGAGCCTGAAGACGAAGAGGGCGCCGAAGCCTTGGCAGAGGAGATCGGCGGCACATCGGCGGATCTCGGCGCTGCTCCGGCTGATGGTGAGACGCCGCCGACTGAAGACGCTCCGGGAGATGATGCGGCTGACTGAGCCGCGTCATTCATCGAAAGTCAAAATCAAAAAGGCCGGAGAACATCTTCTCCGGCCTTTTGTGTTGATGACCATCTGCGGACGGTCGACTGACTGTAATTGGTTAGAAGGCGCTGTGGCGACGAGCGAAATCTTCCATATCGGCGCGTTCACGCCGAAGCTCGGAGATTGTGGAGGCCACGGATGCCACGAACATGGTGCTGATAAGTCCTGCAAGTACAGTCAACGTCACGAACATGGTCATCCTTTCTAGCCCATGGTACGCCTCAATAGTAGGAAAGGTCGCTGTATCGACCGGTGACCTGAGGGTACTTCATATTGTTGAAGTCGGATTTGCCTTGATAAAGGGTCACTGTTGCCGTCAGCATTACAGCGATCATTGCCGTCCACACCAAGTTGATCATCGTGATCTTGTCTGGGCGAACCGTTTTCCTTCTCGCGATCATCTCCGTTTATCCTTCTGTTTGCCTGAACGCTCGTACGGCGCACAGGTTCCACCGCATTTTGAGTAGAACTTAACTGAACGGCTCTGAAGCGTCCTTGAATGACGCGTTCATCTGGCGTTCAGATTCCGGTAACTTCTTCGTCGACCGGCCCGAAGACAAAAATGACGGCGTCGATCAGAAGAGCGCCAAACACAGCGCCTGCGATCAAGAGAACCAGCATTTCCATCCTCCACTTACGCCGGAAGCCCGTTGCGTCCGTTTCGGTCATCGTTAAAGCATGGGCCGACTGAAACGCCCTTGAACGGGGCATTCATCCTCGGTTCACTCCCTGCGACGGCTTGCGGGCAGGGCCGGACCATGACAAAAGGCGCAGAACCGATCCAATCTGGCCACGGCATGACGACAGCTTTCTATCCCGGCTCCTTCGACCCCATGACCCGCGGTCATCTGGACGTCCTAGTCCAGGCGCTGACCGTCGCCTCGACCGTGATTGTCGGGATCGGCGTTCATCCGGGCAAGACGCCGATGTTCAGCTTTGAGGAGCGCGCCGAGATGATCCGCGCCTCGCTGTCGGAAATCTTGCCGGAAAAGGCATCCGCGATTTCCGTGGTCTCGTTTGACAGGCTGGTCGTCGATGCTGCGCGGGCCAACGGCGCTGCACTGCTCATCCGCGGCCTCAGGGATGGTACCGATCTCGACTACGAGATGCAGATGGCGGGCATGAACAGGCAGATGGCGCCGGATATCCAGACGGTGTTTCTTCCGGCAGGCACGGCCTCACGGCCCATTACAGCCACATTGGTCCGGCAAATCGCCGCCATGGGAGGCGATGTCAGCGCCTTCGTACCGACGGCGGTTTTGCACGCGCTGGCCGCCAAGTTGAAACGCTGAACATATTCGCCAAAACGGGAGACTTGAATGAGACTGTTTCGTCTAGCCTTTGCAGGCATGATCGCACTTGCGGCCCTTGCCATGCCGGCCGCCGCAGCCACTGACGACTTTCTGACCATCCAGCTCAAGGACGGGCCCGTCGTCATCCAGCTGATGCCGGACATCGCACCCAAGCACGTGGCGCAGGTCAAGGCGCTTGCAGCCAAGGGCGCCTACGACAACGTCGTCTTCCACCGGGTGATCAGCGGCTTCATGGCGCAGACCGGCGACGTGCAGTACGGCAAGCAGGGCAGCCCCAGCTTCAGCGCCGCGCGCGCCGGCACGGGTGGCTCGGATCTCCCCAATCTGCCCGCCGAATTTTCAAAGACGCCGTTCGAACGCGGCACGGTCGGCATGGCCCGCTCGCAGAGCCCGAACTCCGCCAACTCGCAGTTCTTCATCATGTTCGGCGAGGGATCCTTCCTCAACGGCCAGTACACGGTGATCGGCAAGGTCGTCTCCGGCATGGATCTTGTGGACAAGATCAAGCGCGGCGAAGGCGGCAATGGCGAAGTGACCAATCCCGACAAGATGATCAAGGTCACCGTCGGCAAGAAATAACCAGCAGTCGGGCGGACGCCAGACAGGAAACAGCAAGGAGAAGACAGATGGCCGAGATCAAGGATCCGGAAAACACCCTCATCATGGAAACCACCAAGGGCAAGGTCGTGATCTCGCTGATGCCTGATCTGGCACCGGGCCACGTGGCACGCATCAAGGAACTCGCACGCGAGAATGCCTATGACGGCGTCGTCTTCCATCGCGTCATTCCCGACTTCATGGCCCAGACGGGCGACGTAAAGTTCGGCAAGAAGGGCGGCGCGAGCTTCGACCCTGGCCGTGCAGGCATGGGCGGTTCCGACAAGCCGGATCTCAAGGCCGAATTTTCGGCGGTTCCGCACGTTCGCGGCACCTGCTCCATGGCCCGTTCGCAGAGCCCGAACTCTGCAAATTCGCAGTTCTTCATCTGCTTCACGGATTCTCCCTGGCTCAACAAGCAGTACACGGTCTGGGGCCAGGTCGTTGAAGGCATGGAAACGATCGACCAGATCAAGAAGGGCGAGCCCGTTCAGGATCCCGACTCGATCCTCTCGGTGCGCGTTGCCGCAGACGTCTGATCTGGACTAAACCCGATAGCCCGCTCCGTCGTGACGTCGGGGCGGGTTTTTGCATTCTCAGGAGGACCATGCGCGTAGACCTGTTCGATTTCGATCTGCCCGAGGAAAACATCGCGTTGCGGCCAGCCGATCCGCGCGACAGCGCGCGCCTGCTCGTGGTCGATCCCGATGGCGAGGCAACGCTAAAGGACCGTCGCGTCTTCGATCTGCCGTCCTTCCTGCGGGCGGGCGACGCCCTGGTCTTCAACGATACGAAAGTCATTCCGGCACAGCTCGAAGGCCTGCGGCGGCGCGAAGGGGCGGGTGTCCAGCCGGTCTCGGCGACGCTGCACATGCGCATGGCGCCGGACGTCTGGAAGGCCTTTGCCAAACCCGGCAAGCGCATCAAGCCTGGCGACCGGATCGAGTTCGGGCACGAAGGCAATGCTTGCCTTTCCGGTTCGCTGGCGGCGAC
>Ga0065165_1002621_pt1 | contig 14658 bp, 13 predicted proteins | sample AraplaMF_Cvi_mMF_FD_63813 | JGI IMG/M metagenome (GOLD analysis project Ga0065165, IMG submission 63813) | Arabidopsis root microbial communities from the University of North Carolina, USA - plate scrape MF_Cvi_mMF (version 2) (version 3) | ecosystem: Host-associated > Plants > Roots >...
GGAAGGCCATGCGGACCGCCGGGTCCAGGTACTCCGCCACGGCCGGGCTGACCGGCAGCGGCTTGACGTTCTTTTCGCCGACCATCTTGATCAGGTCGCTGGAGGTGGTTTCGCCGGCGACGTCGGCGCGGATCGCGTACAGCTTGGCGCCGTTGGCGACCACGGTCTGGCCGCGCTGCGACAGCAGGTAGTCCATCCACAGCTTGGCGGCGTTCGGATGCTTGGCCGACTTGTTGATGAACTGGACGCGCGAAATGATCAGCGTGTAGTCCTTCGGCAGCACCACGCCCAGCGAGGGGTCGGTCTTGGCGCGCACCAGGGCATAGGAGCCGAGCACGTTGTAGCCGATCAGGTTTTCGCCCGAGGAGATCCGCTCCAGCATGGTGCCGGTCGAGGACTGCACGCGCACTTTGGCGGTGCCGAAGGCCTGCTCGAGCTGCTTGAACTGCGGGAAGTCATGCTCGTCCTGGGTCATGAACATGAAGCCGACACCGGATTTTTCGATGTCGTAGGTGGTGACCTTATCCTGGAACTTCGGCTGGCTGATGATGCGCACGAAGTCGGCATGCGTCTGCGGGATGTCGGCACCGGTCACCAGGCGCTTGTTGTAGACGAAGGCGGCCGGCTCGAAGGTGGTGCCGTAGGCCATGTCCTTCCACATCGCCCAGCCCGGGATCTTGCCGGCTTCGACCGATTTATAGGGCATCGCATAGCCGCCCACGGCCAGCTTCATCTGCAGGTCCATGGCCGAGGACCACAGCACGTCGGCGGTGTCGCCGCCGGCCGCGGATTCGGAGATGAAGCGGTTGTACACCTCGGTCGAGTTCATGTCGTTGTACTCGACCACGATGCCCGGATAGAGGGTGTTGAAATCCTTGATCAGCGGCTGCGCGGCCTTGCTGTCGGTGGCGCCGTAGACCACCAGCTTGCCCTCTTTCTTGGCGCCGTCGACCAGTTGCTGGTAATTGGCGGGATAGCCGGCCGGCACCTGGGCCAGGGCCAGCGGGGCGGCGGCCAGCGCAACGGCGGCCGCGATGAGGGTTTTGGTGAAATGCATGTCGTCTCCTTGGGTTGTCGGTATGCTCAGCGGACCAGCTTGAACTGCATGGCCTGCTTGTTGTAATCGTTGACTGCCTGTTTGATATAGCGGGTCAGCGCGTCGCCGGTCAGCGAGAAGGGATACAGGCCGGCCTCGAGACGCAGCTGGGCGAAACCGGGCGAGGCCTCCAGGCTCTCGAAGGTGCGGACCCAGCGCTGGTAGTCCGCGTCGGACACGCCCGGGCCCATCCACAGGCCGCGGATGATCGGCCACACCAGGTCGTAGCCCTGCTCGCGCGCGGTCGGGACCTTGGCCAGGATGCCCGGCAGGCGGTGTTCGGCCAGCACCGCCAGCACGCGGATCTTGCGCGGGTCGGCGTACAGCGCGGCTTCGGAGGTGTCGCCCGAAATCACCTGCACGTAGTTGGCGTTCATCGCGGTGAACTCCTCGCCGCCGCCTTCGAGGGCGACGAAGCGCAGCTGCTTCGGCTCGACGCCGGCCAGGCGCGCCAGCAGCGCCATCTTGAGCCAGTCCTGGCTGCCGATGGTGCCGGACATGCCGATCAGGACCTTCTGCGGATCGCGCTTGAGCGCCTCGACCAGCTCGCCCAGGCTGTGGAAAGGCGAATCGGCGCGCACCGCGATCATGCCGTAGTCGGCGCCGAGGGCGGCCACCCAGCGCACGTCGCCGGCGCTGGCCTTGCCGAATTTACCCTGGGCCAGGTTGAGCAGCGAACCGCCCGAGAAGGCCACCAGGGTGTCCGGTTCGGCACGGCGCTGCGATTCCATGGTGTGCCAGGCCACTGCGCCAATCCCGCCGGGCAGGTAGCTCAGCTTCAGCCGCGGCCCGTCCGGCCTGGCCTGCAGGGCGCGCCTGGCCAGCTTGCAGGTCAGGTCCATGGCGCCGCCCGGCTTGGAGGGCACGATGCATTCGGCCTCGGGGGCCGGCGCGGCGGCTGCCGGGATGGCGGCCGCAAAACTGGCCAACAACGCGGCCGCGGCGGTGAAGGTTCGGAGTATATGCATGGCTAGCATCATACTGGCGCGGTGGCTCGGCGGCGATCAGAAGCGGTGCTGGATGCCGGCGGTGAAGCCGTTTTGCGTCGAAGCGAAGCCCGGGTCGTCGCGCGACAGGCCCACCAGCTGGCCGTGGTCGGCCTTGGCGTGGGCCGCGACCATGTACAGGTCGGTGCGCTTGGACAGCGCATACATCGCGCGCGCCACCAGCATGGTCGGGTCGGCATCCTTGTCGGCGGCCAGGTTCTTGGTATTGATGTGGTAGACGGCGCCGGTCAGGGTCCAGGCCTGGACATTGTAGGTGATGCCGCCCCAGTAGGTATCGCCACGCAGGTCCGGGGTCGCGGCCTTGCCTGCCTGGAGCTTGTAGCCGCGCATGCCGGCGGTGTAGCGCCACGAACCCGTCTTGTAATCGGCGCCGAGGTGGAAGGCGGTGGTCTTGTCGCGGTTGCCGGTCGCGGGCAGGATGTTGCCGTTGATCTGCTCGTAGGCCGCCATCAGGCCGATGCCGTCGGCGATCCAGGAGCCGCCGACCGCGTACTTGCGGCTGTCGGCACTGTTGCCGGCCTGCTCGCCCAGGCCGACGGTGGCGCCGTAGGTGAAGGCGCCGGTGTGGCCGGTGTACTTGATCATGTTGTCGAAGCCGGTCGTCATGCCGTACTTCGAGGGGCCGGTGGCGCTGCCGGTGGTGGCCCAGGAATAGTTGGGGGCGAAGCCGAGCGGGTCGAACTTGATCACCAGGTCGTAGGTCGTGGTGAAGGAACGGCCGATGACGACGCGGCCGAAGCCGCCTTCCAGGCCGACGTTGGCCTGGCGCTTGAACAGGTTGCCGTCCGCAGCGCCGGTGTCCATCAGGATGCCGCCCTCCAGGTTGAACACGGCTTTCAGGCCGCCGCCCAGGTCTTCGCTGCCGCGGAAGCCCCAGCGCGAGGTGTTCTTGCCGCCCGAGACCACGCGCGTCAGGCTGCCGCCGTTGGCGCCGGCGTGGGTCACGTATTCGACGCCGGCGTCGATCAGGCCATACACCTGGACATTGGTCTGGCTCTGGGCATGGGCGGTGGTGTTCAGGGAAAGCGCTGCCAGGACGGCGAGCGCGAGGACCGACTTCTTCATGGTGTCTCCGGTTGTAAAAATTCTTATAGGTGCTGCTTGTGGCGCCAACTATATGCGGCGCCAGCTTTCATTCAGCTTTCAGTCCGCTGTCGGCCGGCCGCCGATACGCACGGACTATCCGCCGCCGGCGGTTTCCGCTTACACTAAAAAAATGCGAATCCTGTTAGTCGAAGACCACGTCGAGCTGTCCCATTGGATCTCCAAGGCCCTGCGCGACGCCCGCCTCACCGTCGAATGCGCGGCCAACGGCGCCGACGCCGATGCCCTGCTCCATACCCAGGACTACGCGCTGGTAATCCTGGACCTGACCCTGCCCAAGATGGACGGCCTGGACGTGCTGCGCCGCCTGCGCGCGCGCGGCGGTACGCGCGGCCGCACGCCGGTGCTGATCCTGACCGCGCGCGGCGGGCTGGAAGAACGGGTGCAGGGCCTGAACCTGGGCGCCGACGATTACCTGGCCAAGCCCTTCGAACTTGCGGAGCTGGAAGCCCGCGTGAAGGCGCTGCTGCGCCGCAGCGTCGGCAACGAAGCGCCGGTGCACCAGTGCGGGCAGCTCAGCTTCGACACGGTCGGCCGCATGTTCAGCTACTGCGGCGAGCCGCTGGCGCTGACGCCGCGCGAGCACGCCGTGCTGGAAGCGCTGATCTCGCGCCCGGGCCGCGCGCTGTCCAAGGAAAAGCTGTTCGACGAAGTCTTTGCGCTCGACGACGAGGCCAACCTCGACGCCATCGAGCTGTACATCCACCGCATCCGCAAGAAGCTCGACCGCCGCCCGGACGGCGGCGCCGCCATCGCGACCCTGCGCGGCATCGGCTACCTGCTGCAGGAACGGCCGCCGGCCTAGCGCGATGGCACTGCGCACCCATCTGGCGCCGCTGTTGCGTGCACTACTGCGCGCACTGCCCTCCCGCCGCCTCGGCAGCCTGCGCGGCCAGCTGCTGCGCTGGCTGATCGTGCCGCTGGTGGGGCTGGTGGCGTTGAACGCGGTATCGCTGTACCGCGACGCGCTGGACGCCGCCGATACCGCCTACGACCGCTCGCTGCTGGCGTCGACGCGGGCGCTGGCCGAACGGGTCTCGGTCCGCGACGGCAAGGTGGTGGCCGACGTGCCGTATGTGGCGCTGGACAGCTTCGAGACCGACACCCTGGGCCGCATCTACTACCGGGTCGGCGGCCTGCGAGGCGAAACGGTGTCCGGCTACGACGACCTGCCGCCGGTGCCGAAGAACGTGCCCCGTTCCGAACTCTATCCGGCGCTGGTGCGCTTCTATCACGCCGACTACAACGGCGAACCGGTCCGCATCGCCGCCCTGCTGCAGCCGGTGTACGACGATTCGATGCGCGGCATCGCCCTGATCCAGGTCGGCGAAACTCTGGATGCGCGGCGCGCGCTGTCGCGGCGGATCCTGGTGAATACGCTGTTGCGCCAGGCCTTGCTGGTGCTGGCGGTGGCGACCCTGGTGTGGTTTGCAGTGCGGCTGGTGCTGCAGCCGCTGATGCGCCTGAAGCAGGTGGTCGAGACGCGCGAGGTCTCCGACCTGTCGGACGTCGACGAGACCCTGGTGCACCGGGAAGTGCGGCCGCTGGTGGCGGCGATGAACGGCACCATGGCGCGCATGCAGACCCTGATCGCCAGCCAGCGCCGCTTCATCGCCGACGCCTCGCACCAGCTGCGCACCCCGCTCACGGTGCTGAAGACCCAGGCCGAGCTGGCGCTGCGCGAAAACGACCCGGCCGCGATGCGGGCGATCGTGCGCTCGATCGCGTCGACCACCGATTCCACCGTCCATCTGGCGAACCGCCTCCTGACCCTGGCCCGTATCGAACATGGCAGCGGCAGCGCGCCGCTCGCACCGGTCTCGCTGGCGGCGCTGGCCCAGCAGGTCGGCCTCGCGCTGGCCCTGCCGGCGGTGCAGAAAGGCGTGGACCTGGCACTGGAAGCCGACGACGGCGCGGACACCACGGTGCTCGGCCAGGAACTGCTGCTGCACGAGCTGCTGAGCAACCTGGTGGACAACGCAATCCATTACACGCCGGCTGGCGGCAGTGTGCTGCTGCGCGTGCGCCGCAGCGGCGACGAGGTGCGGCTAGAGGTGCAGGACAGCGGCCCCGGCATCGACGAGGCGGAAGTCGACAAGGTCTTCATGCCCTTCTACCGCGCCCAGGCGGCGCTCGAAACGAATCCCGGCGGCACCGGACTGGGGCTGGCCATCGTGCGCGACATTGCCGGCCTGCACGGCGCCAGGGTCGGCATGGGCCGCGCCGACGGCGGCAGCGGCTTGAAGGTGGAGGTTTGCTTCCCGGCTGTGGTTTGCTCTTTATCAAAGGAGCCTGTGCCGGCCGGCGCTTTCATGGCAGGGACATCCTGACGGGCCGAAAAGTATCGCTAAATGCCGCCGAACAGGAACTGTTTGGCAACGCATATTGCGGGCAGACAAACATGCGAGACGGCAAAACTTTGCGGAATTGAGCGAGCACAAGTCCTTGCTCGGGACAGGCTTCTTGTGCAGTGCAGCGCGGGTAGAATTGCGCCCATGAACACGACCCATCAAGCCTACGGCATCCATGAGTTCAGCGCCACCGATGCGCTGTTCGACAAGATCGAGCAGGACCTGCTCGCCCTGAGTATCGCCCCGCTCGATGGCCGAGCCGGGACGCCGCTCCAGAGCGTCGACGAGTTCGCCGACGACTTCTTCAGTGCCTGGAGCGTGCCACCGCAGCTGACCTGAGCTTCAGCCCAGCGTTTCCAGGCGGATGCGTACCACCTTGCCCACCACGTGCGACAGCTGCTCGATCTTCTCGATCGCCGCGTTGACGAATTTTTCGCGGGTCTGGTGGGTAATGATAACGATATCGGTGCGGGCCTTCTCGCCCGGTTCCTTCTGCAGCACGGCGTCGATCGAGATGCCGGCTTCGGCCAGGATGCGGGTCAGGTCGGCCATCACGCCCAGCTGGTCCTGCACGTACACGCGCAGGTAGTAGGCGGTGCGGATCTCTTCCATCGGCAGGATCGGCAGGTCCGCCAGTTCGCCCGGGTGGAAAGCCAGGTGCGGCACGCGCGAGGTCGGATCGACGGTCGCCAGGCGGGTCACGTCCACCAGGTCGGCGATCACGGCGGATGCGGTGGGCTCGGCGCCGGCGCCCTTGCCGTAGTACAGGGTGGTGCCGACCGCGTCGGCTTTCACCAGCACGGCGTTCATCGCACCTTCGACGTTGGCGATCAGGCGCGCCGACGGGATCAGGGTCGGGTGCACGCGCAGTTCGATGCCCTCGGCGCCGTCGACCACGGTGCGGCGGGTGATGCCGAGCAGCTTGATGCGGTAGCCCAGCTGTTCGGCGTAGCGGATGTCGACCGCCTGCAGCTGGCTGATGCCTTCGATGTGGCTGCTGGCAAACTGCATCGGGATGCCGAAGGCGATCGCGGCCATGATGGTGAGCTTGTGGGCGGCGTCGACGCCTTCGATGTCGAAGGTCGGGTCGGCTTCCGCATAGCCCAGCTCCTGGGCCTGCTTCAGCACGGTGCCGAAGTCCAGGCCCTTGTCGCGCATCTCGGACAGGATGAAGTTGGTGGTGCCGTTGATGATGCCGGCCACCGATTCGATGCGGTTGGCGGACAGGCCTTCGCGCAGCGCCTTGATGATCGGCACGCCGCCGGCGACGGCCGCCTCGAAGGCCACCATCACGCCTTTGGCCTGGGCCGCTTCGAAGATCTCGTTGCCGTGCAGGGCCAGCAAGGCCTTGTTGGCGGTGACCACGTGCTTGCCGTTGGCGATCGCCTGCAGCACCAGCTCGCGCGCCAGTTCGTAGCCGCCGATCAGCTCGACGACGATATCGATCTCGGGATTGTTCACGACCGCGAACGGGTCGGCTACCACTTCCACGTCTTCGCCAACGATGCGGCGGGCGCGTTCCATATTGCGGGCGGCGACCATGGCCACTTCGATGCCGCGGCCGGCGCGGCGGCGGATTTCTTCCTGGTTACGCTGGAGGACGTGCCAAGTACCGGCGCCGACCGTGCCGATGCCTAACAAGCCTGCTTTGATGGGTTTCATAAATAAGTTCTACTCTATCGTTCTCAGCGCGCGTGGCGGCGCCGGTAGCCGTCGAGGAAGCGCGCGATGCGGCCGCACGCGTCGGTCAGGTCGTCGGAATTGGGCAGGAACACCAGCCGGAAATGGTCCGGGGCGATCCAGTTGAAGCCGGTGCCTTGCACCAGCAGGACTTTTTCCTCGGACAACAGCTCGCAGATGAATTGCTGGTCGTCGGCGATCGGATAGATCTTGGGGTCGAGGCGGGGGAACATGTACAGCGCCGCTTTTGGCTTGACGCAGGACACGCCGGGAATATCGGTAAGGAGTTTGTGCGCCAGGTCGCGCTGGCGCGCCAGCCGGCCGCCGGGGGCGACGAGGTCGGCAATGCTCTGGTAGCCGCCGAGCGCGGTCTGGATCGCAAACTGGCCCGGCGCGTTGGCGCACAGGCGCATCGAGGCCAGCATGTTCAGGCCTTCGATATAGTCCTTGGCATGGCGTTTTTCGCCCGACACCACCATCCAGCCGGCGCGGTAGCCGCAGGAGCGGTAGTTCTTGGACAGGCCGTTCAGGGTCACGAACAGCACGTCGTCGGCCAGCGAGGCCAGCGAGATGTGCTCTTCGTCGTCGTACAGGGTCTTGTCGTAGATCTCGTCGGCGTAGATGATCAGGCCGTGCTGGCGCGCCAGTTCGACGATCTCCAGCAGCACGTCGCGCGAATACAGCGCGCCGGTCGGGTTGTTCGGGTTGATGACGACGATCGCACGCGTGTTCGGCGTGATCTTCTTGCGCATGTCGGCAATGTCCGGCATCCAGCCGGCCTGCTCGTCGCACACATAGTGGACCGGGCTGCCGCCCGCCAGGCTGACCGCGGCGGTCCACAGCGGATAGTCCGGCGCGGGCACCAGCACTTCGTCGCCGCTGTTCAGCAGGCCTTGCATCGCCATCACGATCAGTTCCGAGGCGCCATTGCCCAGGTAAATGTCGTCGATGCGGACGCCGGAAATATTCTTTTCCTGGGTGTAGTGCATGACGGCCTTGCGCGGCGCGAACATGCCCTTCGAGTCGGTATAGCCGGCCGCACCGTGCATATTGCGGATCATGTCCTGCACGATCTCGTCCGGCGGATCGAAACCGAACACGGCAAGGTTGCCGATATTGAGTTTGATGATCTTGTGGCCGTCGTCCTCCATCTGGCGCGCCTTTTCCAGCGCGGGGCCGCGGATCTCGTAACACACGTCGTCCAGCTTGTTCGATTTCAGGATCGGTCGCAAAATGTCACCCTGCCAAATTAAATTTTGTTGCAATGCGAAAAATCCCATTCTGCCCAAGTCGGGGCGATTAAGCAACCTACTGCTGGCGCAGTCTCTAAACACAGTTACAATACGCGGCTCGCGCATCCCGCGAATATTTACAGCACGTACAAGGCCGGCTTTCCCATGAAGCTCCATTCCAGCAATACCGAGAAATACCAGACCGTCACCGGCTACGACCAGTCCGGTGTCGAAATCAACGCCCAGCGCTACGACTACAGCGTGCTGGTCATGCCCGAGACGCCGCCGCGCGCCTGGAACGTGACCCGCTTCGAAGACCTGACCGCCGAGCACTTCGAGCAGATCGCCGCCGACAAGCCGGACGTGGTGGTGCTCGGCACCGGCGAGCGCCAGCGCTTCGTGCATCCGCGCCTGATCGCCAGCCTGGCCAGCGAGCGCATCGGCGTGGAAAGCATGGACAGCCATGCTGCCTGCCGCACCTACAACATCCTGATGGGTGAAGGCCGCAAGGTGACGCTGGCGCTGATCATCGAATGAAAGAACTTCATAAGAACAAGACGTTCGCCTGGTCCCTGTTCCTCGCCTTTGCCGCCCTCATGCTGGCGGTGCTGAAGGCGCGTACGCTGGTCCCGCCCGACGAAGGACGCTATGCCGAGATGGCGCGCGAGATGTTCGCCAGTGGCGACTGGATCACCACGCGCCTGAACGGCATCAAGTATTTCGAGAAGCCGCCGCTGCAGACCTGGATGAACGCCCTCACGTTCGAGATTTTTGGACTTGGCGACTGGCAGGCGCGCCTCTGGACCGGCCTGTGCGGCCTGCTCGGCGTCGGCCTGACCGGCTACGCGGGCACGCGCGTGTTCGGCAGCCGCATCGGTTTCTACGCCGCGCTGGTGCTGGGCTCCTCGCTCTACTGGCTCATCTGCAGCCAGGTCAATTCGGTCGACATGAGTCTCTCGGCCATGATGACGGTCGCCCTGTGCGCCCTCATCATCGCCCAGCGCGACGACGCCACCCCAAGCGAGCAGCGTAACTGGATGCTGGTGTGCTGGGCCGGGATGGCCCTGTCGGTGCTGGCGAAAGGCCTGATCGGCCTGGTGCTGCCGGGCGGCGTGCTGGTGCTGTACACCATCTTTGCGCGCGACTGGAAGATCTGGACCCGCCTGCACCTGGTCAAGGGTTTGCTGCTGTTCTTCCTGATCGCCACGCCCTGGTTCGTGCTGGTCGGCCTGAAGAACCCGGAACAGCCGCACTTCTTCTTCATCCACGAGCACTTCGACCGTTTCCTGAAGAAGGAACACCACCGCGAAGCCGCCTGGTACGTGTTCTTCGTTCTGCTGGCCGGCGGCAGCGTACCCTGGATCGGCGTGCTGGTGCAAAGCCTGGTGCTGGGCGCCCGCAGCAAGAGCGAGCCGACGCGCTTCAAGCCGCGCCTGCTGCTGCTGGTGTGGGTCGCCTTCATCATCCTGTTCTTCACCAAGTCGAATTCCAAGCTGCCCGGCTACATCGTGCCGGTGTTCCCGGCCGTAGCCCTGCTGGTGGCGAATTACCTCGACCTCGGCAGCCGCCGCAGCCGCATGCTGACCGCCGGCCTGACCGCCCTGCTGGGCGTGGGCCTGCTCGGCTTCGTGCCCTTCATGCCGCGCCTGGCCCGCCATGCCGGCGAGGCGGTGCTGTATAGCGCCTACCAGCCGTGGGCGCTGGCGGCCGGCCTGGCCCTGCTGATCGGCGGCGCGCTGGCGATGCTGTATGCGCGCCAGATGCAGCGCGACCTGACCGTGCTGGCGCTGGCCATCGCCGGTTTCGCCGGCGTGCAGCTGCTGCTGGCCGGCTTCGAACCAATCGGCCAGGTCCGTGCCGGCACCAACCTGCTACCGGCCATGAAGGCCGCGGGCGCCTCCGATCCGGCCACCCGCGTGTACTCTGTCGGCATCTACGAACAGTCGCTGACCTTCTACCTGAACCGCACCGTGACCCTGGTCGACTACGTGGACGAATTCGGCTTCGGCCTGGAACAGCAGCCGGAACTCGCGATCCCGACCATTCCCGCCTTCCTCGAGCGCTGGCGCGCGGACAAGGCGGCAGGCGTGAAGAGCATCGCCATCGTGCGGCCCGAGTTCGTGGCCGACTTCCAGCGCCAGGGCCTGCCGCTGCGCGTCGTCGCCGGCGACGCCCGCCGCACCGTGATCGCCAATTTTTGAACCATGAACCTCACTACTTTCGGATTCATCATTTCGGGCGTGCTGCTGAACGCCGTTGCCCAGGTACTGCTCAAGGCCGGCACCAACGCCCTTGGCGGCGCCATCCACCTCAGCTTCAGCAACGCCTTCGAGACCTTCATCCGGGTTGCGAGCCAGCTGCCCATCCTCGGCGGCCTGGCCTGCTACGCCCTCTCGCTGGTAGTGTGGATCATGGGCCTGTCGCGCACCGACGTCACCATCGCCTACCCGATGCTGTCGCTCGGCTACGTGGTGGCGGCGCTCGGCGCCTGGCTGTTCCTGGGCGAGGCCATCTCGCCGCAGCGCATGCTGGCGATCGGCGTGATCATGGTCGGCGTCGCCCTGCTGGCGCGCTCCTGAGCATCGCGCCCCGCTGATAGAATCACATTTGCATATCCACCAATAACAGATCGATCGAACCCATGACTGCCGAGCTGCCTTTCCTGCCCTTTTCCCGGCCCACCATCGACGAAGAGACCATCACCGCCGTCGGCGAGGTGCTGCGCTCCGGCTGGATCACCACCGGTCCGAAGAACCAGGCCTTCGAGGCGCAGCTGTCCGAGTACTTCGGCGGGCGCCCGGTGCGCACCTTCAATTCCGGCACCTGCACCATGGAGATCGCGCTGCGCATCGCCGGCATCGGGCCGGGCGACGAGGTGATCACCACCCCGATCTCCTGGGTGGCGACGGCCAACGTGATCATCGAAGTGGGCGCCACCCCGGTGTTCGCCGACATCGACCCGGTCACCCGCAACATCGACCTCGACAAGGTGGAAGCGGCGATCACCCCGCGTACCAAGGCCATCATCCCGGTCTACCTGTCCGGCCTGCCGGTCGACATGGACCGCCTGTACGCGATCGCGAACAAGCATAAGCTGCGCGTGGTCGAAGATGCCGCCCAGGCCCTGGGCTCGCGCTGGAACGGCAAGCCGATCGGCGCCTTTGGCGACTTCGTCTCCTTCAGCTTCCAGGCCAACAAGAACATCACCACCGGCGAAGGCGGCTGCCTGGTGCTGAATAATGCGGAAGAAGCGCGCCTGGCCGAAAAATACCGCCTGCAGGGCGTGACCCGCAGCGGCGTGGACGGCATCGACGTCGACGTCCTCGGCGGCAAGTACAACATGAGCGACATCATGGCGACGATCGGCCTGGGCCAGATGAAGAACCTGGAACAGCTCACCGCCCACCGCGCATCGCTGGCCCAGCACTACTTCGACTGCTTCGGCGACGACTTCGAAGAGAAGTATGGCGCCCAGCTGCCGGTCAAGGCCTTCGGCACCAGCAACTGGCACCTGTTCCAGATTATCCTGCCCGATCACGGCCCGGACACACGTGCCGAGTTCATGACCCGGCTGCAGAAGGAACACAATGTCGGCACCGGCTACCACTACCGGCCAATCCACCTGTTCACGATGTACCGCGAGCGCGGCTTCAAGGAGGGGATGTTCCCGGTGTCCGAGAAGATCGGCCGCCTGACCGTGACCCTGCCGATGTTCAATGCCATGAGCAAGGCCGACGTCGAGCGCGCCGTGGCCGCGGTTAAATCGGTTTTAACTTCGGCGGTGCTGGCAAAATGAGCTTGAGCGCTGTGAAACCCGAACTGTCGATCGTCATTCCGGTCTATAACGAAGAGGCCGGCCTGGCCAACCTGTTCGCGCGCCTGTACCCGGCGATGGACAAGCTGGGCCTACCCTACGAGATCGTCTTCATCAACGACGGCAGCCGCGACAACTCGGTGGCGATCCTCGCCGAGCAGTACCGCAAGCGCCCGGACGTGACCCGCGTGGTGCTCTTCAACGGCAACTACGGCCAGCACATGGCGATCCTGGCCGGTTTCGAGCAGACCCGCGGCGAGATCGTGATCACCCTCGACGCCGACCTGCAGAATCCGCCGGAAGAGATCCACAAGCTGGTCGCCAAGATGCGCGAGGGCTACGACTACGTGGGCTCGATCCGCCGCAAGCGCCAGGATTCGGCGTGGCGCACGGTCGCCTCGAAGATGATGAACCGCCTGCGCGAAAGCATCACCAACATCCACATCACCGACCAGGGCAATATGCTGCGCGCCTACGGCCGCAACGTGATCGACCTGGTCAACCAGTGCGGCGAGGTGAATACCTTCGTGCCGGCGCTGGCTTATAAATTCGCACGCAAGCCGACCGAGATCGTGGTCGAACACGAGGAGCGCGCGGCCGGCGAGTCGAAGTATTCGCTGTACAGCCTGATCCGCCTGAACTTCGACCTGATGACCGGCTTCTCGCTGGTGCCGCTGCAGTTCTTTTCGCTGCTGGGCATCATGATGTCGCTGCTGTCGGCGGCGCTGGTGCTGCTCCTGCTGGTGCGCCGCTTCATCCTCGGCGCCGAGGCGGAAGGCGTGTTCACCCTGTTCGCGATCGCCTTCTTCTTCATGGGCGTGATCCTGTTCGGCATCGGCCTGGTGGGCGAGTACGTCGGCCGGATCTACCAGCAGGTGCGCGCGCGGCCGCGCTATGTGGTGCAGACCGTGCTGCAGGGCGTGCCGGGCGGGGTGGATGTGCAGGATGAGGTCGAGAAGCGGCAGGTGGTGCGCTGAGATGAATATGACCCAACAAGCCAAACGCGCAGTCGTCTTCGCCTACCACAACGTCGGCGTACGCTGCCTGAAAGTCCTGCTCGCCGGCGGCGTCGATGTCGCCCTGGTCGTCACCCACCAGGACAGCGCCACCGAGAACATCTGGTTCGAGTCCGTGCAGTCCGTGTGCGAAACCGAAGGTATCCCCTTCATCACGCCCGACGATGCGAAAACGCCTGAGGTGCTGGCGCAGATCCAGGCAGCGAAGCCGGACCTGATGTTCAGCTTCTACTACCGCCACATGCTGCCGCAGGCCATCCTCGATGTCGCCCCGGCCTATAACATGCACGGCTCGCTGCTGCCGGAATACCGCGGCCGCGCACCGACCAACTGGGCGGTGCTGCATGGCGCGACCCAGACCGGCGCATCGCTGCACGAGATGACCATCAAACCGGATGCCGGCGCCATCGTGGCCCAGCAGGCCGTGCCCATCCTGCCCGACGATACCGCCTTCGAAGTGTTCGGCAAGGTGACTGTCGCGGCCGAGCTGGCGCTCTATGAGGTCCTGCCGGCGCTGCTGGCCGGCACCGCGCCGCGCACGCCCAACGACCTGACGAAAGGCGGCTACTTTGGCGGGCGGAAGCCGGAGGACGGCCGCATCGACTGGTCGCTGCCTGCACAGCAGGTGTACAACCTGCACCGCGCGGTGGCCCCGCCCTACCCCGGCGCCTTCACCGACATCGGCCCGCGGCGCTACGTGATCGAACGCGCGCGCCTGTACCGCGGTGACGCGGGTGAGCAAATCGCCGGCCTGGCCCCAGGCCTGGCGGTGGTCGATAACACCATCCTCGGCATCTGCGGCGATGGCCGCGCGCTGATCATCCACAGCCTGCTGGCCGACGGCCTGCGTATTTCCGCGGCCGAACTGAAGTCGCAGCTCGCACAATAAGACCATGAAAAAAGTCCTCATCCTCGGCGTCAACGGCTTCATCGGCCACCACCTGTCCAAGCGCATCCTCGAGACCACCGACTGGGAAGTCTACGGCATGGACATGGCTTCGGACCGCATCAGCGATCTGCTGGCTAATGACGCATATAAGCCGCGCATGCACTTCTTCGAAGGCGACATCACGATCAACAAGGAGTGGGTCGAGTACCACGTCAAGAAGTGCGACGTGATCCTGCCGCTGGTGGCGATCGCCACGCCGTCGACCTATGTGCAGCAGCCGCTCAAGGTATTCGAACTGGACTTCGAGGCCAACCTGCCGATCGTGCGCTCGGCCGCCAAATATAAAAAACACCTGGTGTTCCCGTCGACCTCGGAAGTGTATGGCATGTGCCACGACGAGGAATTCGATCCGGAGAACTCGGAGCTGGTCTACGGCCCGATCAACAAGCCGCGCTGGATCTACGCCTGC